>Ga0099795_10000013_pt1 | contig 69893 bp, 73 predicted proteins | sample Rivendell_Oct201_11_FD_78513 | JGI IMG/M metagenome (GOLD analysis project Ga0099795, IMG submission 78513) | Vadose zone soil microbial communities from the Eel River Critical Zone Observatory, Northern California, USA -... | ecosystem: Host-associated > Plants > Roots > Rhizosphere > Soil ... | reverse complement strand
GTGGAGCTGCGCTTCGCCAACGCAAGCGGAGAATCCACCGTATTCCGCGTCAACAGGCCCAAAGGGCGCTATGAACTGGACCGCTCCGCCTCCGGCACCGTGTCGTTCAACGCCGCCTTCGGGGATCTGCAGGTCGCACCTATAAGGGGGAGTGCTCAGGGGCTCAAGCTCCAGCTCTACATGGATCACTCGTCCCTGGAGATTTTTTTGAACGAGGGCGAGACGGTATTCACTTCATTGGTGTTTCCTTCCGTGCCCTATAATTTGATCAGCCTGAAGTCGGACGGGGAGATCGAGTTAAAGGCCGGAACTGTCTACGAATTGCAATCGATCTGGAAATAACAGTACCTCACCGCCCATGCTCGGCATGGCGCTGCCAGACTCCCTCCTCATCTATGCGCGAAATCTCGAGGATATATTGGGCACGCCTGCGCGACGCGTCGAGCGCAGCGGCGGAACTCTCCGTCGTGCCGCTTGGGCCGAGTACGATGGCTAAGGAAGGCTTGTGAACAGGCAAATCATATTCTGGTCGATCACCTCCGCGCTCGCGGGATTCCTGTTCGGTTTCGACACCGTGGTGATCTCGGGTGCCGAGCAGAAGATTCAGGCCCTTTGGGCCTTGAGTCCGGGGCTCCACGGCATGGCGATTGCCGCAGCCCTTTACGGCACCGTGCTCGGATCGCTCCTGGGGGGCATGCCCACGGACCGAATCGGGCGCCGCGCGACCTTGCTGCTCATCGGCGTACTCTATCTTATCGGCGCGGTATGGTCGGCGCTGGCGACGGATGTTCAAAGCTTCATATTCGCGCGCGTGATCGGCGGAGTGGGCATTGGCATCTCCACTGTCGCGGCACCGCTGTACATATCGGAGATTGCCCCACCCAGGTACCGCGGCCGCCTGGCGGGCATGTTCCAATTCAACATTGTATTCGGCATTCTGGTCGCCTATCTGTCCAACGCCCTGTTGTCGGGTGTCGGCGAGCAGGCGTGGCGCTGGATGTTGGGCGTCGCGGCGTTTCCATCGCTCCTTTACACCCTGCTGTGTATCGGGCTTCCGGAAAGCCCGCGCTGGCTGCTGAGCAGACGCCAGGACAACGCGGCTGGCCTGCGGGTCCTGCGGCTCATTCGTCCGGAGGCCTCCGAGTCCGAGATTGCGGCGGAAGCGGACGCGATCCGCTCGGCCTCGACCGCTAAGGGTGCAGCGACGAATTTCTGGAATTGGCAGCTGCGCCTGCCGATCCTGCTGGCCATTCTTATCGCTTTCTTCAATCAGCTTTCCGGCATCAATGCCATATTGTACTTCGCGCCACGAATCTTTGAGTTGACGGGCCTCGGAGCAAAGGCGGCGCTGCTGCAGTCGGTAGGCATCGGCGCGACCAACCTGATTTTCACCTTTGTGGGTCTGTGGCTCATTGACCGGCTGGGGCGCCGCACGCTGCTGTTGATAGGCTCGTTCGGCTACATTGCCTCGCTCGGGCTCGTGGCCTGGTCCTTTTTTACGCAACATTTTGCCTTGGTACCGGCCTGCATCTTCGCATTCATTGCGGCGCATGCGATCGGCCAGGGCGCCGTGATCTGGGTGTACATCGCCGAGATCTTTCCAAACCGCCAGCGCGCGGAGGGCCAGGCCCTCGGCAGCTTTACGCATTGGTTTTTTGCCGCCTTGCTGACCAGCCTGTTTCCAAAAGTGGTTTCAGCGTTTCCGCCCGGCTACGTGTTCCTGTTCTTTGCATTCATGATGACTGTGCAGCTGGTGTGGGTAAGAACCATGGTCATCGAGACCAAGGGCGTGCCACTGGAGCAGATCCAGGTTCGACTCAAGATCGCCGAGCGTCACGCTTGAAGCGTGGGACGATTCATCCCGCCAGCTGCTCGTAGGCCTCGATGTAGCGCTGCACCTGGCGCTTCCAGGAAAAATCCTGCGCCATGCCATTCTGCACCAGGCGCCGCCACACCCCTTTGCGCTGGTAGAGATCGAGCGCCGTGTCGATCGCCCAGCTCACGGCCTGCACGTTGTAGTCGTTGAACACGATGCCGGTTCCGGCGCCGGTCACGGCGTCAAAGTGCTGCACCGAATCGCCCAGGCCCCCGGTGCGGCGCACGATCGGCACCGTGCCGTAGCGCAGGCTGTACATCTGGTTGAGCCCGCAGGGTTCATAGCGCGAGGGCATGAGGAACATGTCGCTCCCCGCCTCGATCCAGTGCGCCAGTTCCTCGCTGTAGCCGCGATGAAAGGCCACCCGCGTGGGAAACTGCCTGGCCAGCGCGGTGAAAAATTTCTCGTACAGCGGCTCTCCAGAGCCCAGCACGGCGAGACTGAAATCACGGGTGGCCAGGAGCGGTGGCAGCGCCTTGAGCAGCAGATCGACCCCTTTTTGAGTGGCGAGCCGCGTGATCATGCCGATGAGCGCGCGCCGCTCGCCGCCCTGGAGGCGCAGGCGCGCGAGCAGCTCATCCTTCAGGCCGGACTTCACCCCGAGCTGGTTGGCGCCGTAGGGGCGCGGCAGAAACCGGTCGTTGCGCGGATCCCATTCCTGGTAGTCCACGCCGTTGAGAATGCCGAGGAGCGAAGCCTTGCGCGAGCGCAGCGTGTCGTCAAGTCCGGCGCCATATTCGGCGGTCTGGATTTCGCGCGCGTAGCTCGGGCTCACGGTCAGCAGCAGATCGGCGTACAGCAGGCCGTGGCGCAGCAGGTTGATGCGGCCGGCACGCAGGTCATCCTGGTGCAGCAGCTCCGGCCCCGCGCCCGAGAGGACTTCGGCGGCGGACGCCGGTCCGATCACGCCCTGGTAGGCGAGGTTGTGGATCGACAGCACGCTGTGCGTGGCGTCAAACAGCTTGTCCCATCGATAGATCGAGCGCAGCCACAGGGGCGCAATGGCGGTATGCCAGTCGTTGCAGTGGAGGATCTGCGGCGCAAATCCCATGCGCTGGCAGCTCAGGAACGCGGCGTGCGTCAGCAGCAGGTAGCGGCGGTATTCGAGCGGGTCGGCGGTGTAGACACTGCTGCCGCCAAAGAGGGCGGGGCAGTCCACCAGGTAGACGAAGGCTTCGGTGCCCGGCAGGCGCGCGGTCTGCACGGAAAAGCGAAACGACTGCTTGCCGATCAGCAGCGGCACGTCCTGCAGGAAGGCCACCGGATAGGCCTCCAGGCCCTCGCGCTGGATCGAGCCGTGAAAGGGCATGAACAGGCGCATGTCGTGCCCGGCGGCGTGCAGGTATTTGACCAGTGCGCCCGAGACGTCCGCGAGGCCGCCGACCTTGGCAAAAGGCGCCATTTCGGCGCTTAGATAGCAGATCCTGATCGGCATCCGGCCAGTTTACTAAAGCGGTCAGCAAGGCAGGGCTCAGGGCAGCTATGATTCGAAACATGCGCCGATTGATGGTGTTTCTGACCTTGATTGCGTTGTTGGTGGTCTCCCTCGCCGTGGGCTGGATCGCGATCGACTGGCCGCAATGGTGCCGGATGCTGAAGCTCTGCGATGGCCTGGGACTCCTGTAACTAACTGAATTATAATAAGATATGACCGCAACCCCCTACCAGCTCCTGGAGCAGGAATGGCGCCGGCTCCACGCCTTCCGCGGCGCCCTCTCGCTGCTGCGCTGGGACGCGGCCGTCATGATGCCCCGTGGCAGCGCCGGGGTGCGCGGCGAGCAGCTCGCGGCCCTGGAGACCGAGCACCACGCCCTGCTGACGGCGCCGAAGATCACGCGGCTCCTCGATCGGGCCCAGGCCAATGTGCGCGGGCTCGAGGACTGGCAGGTCGCGAACCTGCGCGAGATGCGCCGCCAGCGCGATCACGCCATCGCCACTCCGGTGACGCTGATCTCGCGCCTCGCCCGTGCCGCCGCGCACGCCGAGAGCCAGTGGCTGGCCGCGCGCCGCGACAACGATTTCTCGCTGTTCGCCCCGCACCTCGAAGAGGTCCTGTCGCTGGTGCGTGACAAGGCGGCGCTGCTGGGCCAGGCGTTGAACCTGCCGCCCTACGACGCGCTGGTGGATGAGTTCAGCCCGGGGATCGGCACCGCCGACATCGATTCGATCTTCAAGGCGCTGTCGCGCCGCCTCCCCGGCATGATCAGCGAGGCGATCGAGGCGCAGCAGAAGGAGAGCGTGCTGCCGATCGTCGGGAAATTTTCCACCAGCAAGCAGCGCGCCCTCGCCGTCGAGGTCATGAAGGCGATGGGCTTTCCCTTCGAGCAGGGCCGGCTCGATGAGAGCGAGCATCCCTTCACCGAAGGCGTGGTGGGCGATATTCGCGTCACCACGCGCTTTGACGCGGCCGATCCCTTCGACGGACTGCTCGGCGCGCTGCACGAGACCGGCCACGCGATGTACGACCTGGGGATGCCCGCGAGCTGGCGCGACCAGCCGGTGGGGCGCGATCGCGGCATGGCGCTCGAGGAAAGCCAATCGCTCCTGCTCGAGATGATCATCGGGCGCAGTGCGCCGTTCCTGCGCTACCTGCTGCCCCTGCTGCACAAGCACTACGCCGTGAGCGGCCCGGAATGGGAGTACGACAATCTCTACCGTACCCTGACCCGCGTGCGGCGCAGCCTGGTGCGCGTCGAGGCCGACGAGATGAGTTACTCGCTGCACATCATGCAGCGCTATGACATCGAGAAGCAGCTGCTCGCCGGCCGGCTGGCCGTGCGCAACCTGCCGGAGGCCTGGAACTCCGGCATGGAACAGCGCTTCGGCACCCGCCCGAGCACCGCGGCCGACAGTTGCCTGCAGGACATGCACTGGGCGCTGGGCTCCTTCGGCTATTTTCCGTCCTACGCGCTCGGACTGGTCATCGCCGCGCAGCTGTGGGAAGCGCTGCGTGCGCAGCTGAGCGACGTCGATGAGCAGCTGGCGCGCGGGGATTTCGCCGCCGTCTTTGGCTGGCTGCGCGAGAACATGCACGAGTACGGCGCCAAGCTTCCGGTCAAGGAACTGATCAAGCAGGCGAGCGGCCAGCCCCTGAGTGCCAACGCACTGCTGCGCTACCTGCAGAGCAAGTACCTGGCGGAGGCTCCCTGAACGCCGTCGCGCCGCTTGCGCCGGTGACGCGCGATTCCGCCACCCAGAAGCGCCTGGGTGCGGCGCTGCGCGGGCTCGCCGGCAAGGCGATTGCCGACTATCGCATGATCGAACCGGGCGATCGCGTGATGGTGTGCCTCTCGGGGGGGAAGGACTCCTACACCCTGCTCGATCTGCTGCTCTCGCTCCAGCGCAGCGCCCCGGTGGAGTTCGAGCTGCTGGCGGTGAACCTGGACCAGAAGCAGCCCGGGTACCCCGCGCAGGTGCTGCCCGATTACCTGCGCAGTCGCGGCGTGCCCTTTCACGTCATCGAGCAGGACACCTATCGGGTGGTGAAACGCCTGATTCCCGAGGGCCGCACGATGTGCTCACTGTGCTCGCGAATGAGGCGCGGGGCGCTGTACCGGTACGCCGCCGAGCATGGCATCAGCAAGATCGCGCTCGGCCATCACCGCGACGACATCGTCGAGACGCTGTTCCTGAACCTGTTTCATGGCGGGCGGCTCAAGGCCATGGCGCCGAAGTTCCGCTCCGACGATGGCCGGCATGTGGTGATCCGGCCGCTGGCCTATATCGCGGAGCGCGACATTGCCCGCTACGCCCGGGCGCGCGCCTTCCCGATCATCCCCTGCACGCTGTGCGGCTCGCAGCCCAACCTGCAGCGCGCGGCCATCAAGCGCATGCTCGCGGCCTGGGAGCGCGAACAGCCGGGCCGCACCGAATCGATCTTCTCTGCGCTGCGCCACGTGGAGCCGGCGCAGCTGGCCGACCGGCGCCTGGTGGATTTCGCGGCCCTGCGGCCGGCGCCCAGGTGATGGAGCGGCCGCTCGCCAACAGCTACTGGGTGTTGCCGGGCCGCTTCCTGGCCGGCGAATACCCGAGCGGCCGCGAAGCGCCGGACAGTGATGCCGCGCGCGCGCGAATCGCGCGGCTGGTGGCGGCCGGAATCAGCTGCATTGTCGATCTGACCGAGCTGGGCGAATTCCCGCCTTACGATCAGCTGCTGCCCCCGTCCGTCACGCACCTGCGGCGCGGGATTATCGATACCCGGGTGCCGCGGCATCCGGCCCTGATGCACGGCATCCTGGATGAGATCGCCCTGGCGCTGGGCGACGGCCGCGTCGTTTACCTGCACTGCCGGGCCGGCATCGGCCGCACCGGCACCGTCGCCGGCTGTTTCCTGGTGGAGCAGGGGCTCGATGGCGAGGGGGCGCTGCGTGAGCTGAACCGCCTGTGGACGCTGCAGTGCGCGCGCGCCGCAACCTGGCCCGAGGTGCCGCAGACCGAGGAGCAGGCGAACTACATCCGGCAGTGGGTGCCGCAGCGCCTGCGCTCCGGTGAGCCAGGGGTCCGCTCATGAAGCGCCGCGCGCGCGCCTGGGCGCGGCTCGATGACGAGGCGCTGCTCGATGTGCGCCTGTGCGACCTGCACCTGGGGCTCACCGGTACGCCGGTGCAGGGGCGCATCACGCAGCTGTATCGTGAACTCCGTGCCCGCGGCATCGCCTTTCGTCCGCACGCCTGGCTCGCGGTGGACTGGTTCTCGCCGGACGGCGTGCCCGGTTTCGCGGTGCCTTTCTACCTGGCGCATCCGCGTCTCACGCGCCTGGAGCGCCGCATGACCGGAGAGGCGGAGGGAGGCAACGGCAACTGGCAGATGCGCATCCTGCGCCACGAGGCCGGGCATGCGATCGACTCGGCTTACCGCCTGCGCCGGCGGGCGCGCTGGCGCGCGCTGTTTGGGCCGGCCTCGCGACGCTATGGGGCGCAATACCGCGTGCGCCCGGCCAGTCGCCACCACGTGCAGCATCTGGGTGAGTGGTACGCCCAGGCGCATCCGACCGAGGATTTTGCCGAGACCTTTGCCGTCTGGCTGCAGCCCCGCTCCGCCTGGCGGCGCCGCTACGCGCTGTGGCCGGCGCGGCGCAAGCTCGAATACGTGGCGCAGCTGGCCGCCGAGATCGGCCGGCGCGCACCGCCGGTGAGCGGCCGCGAACGGATCGAAGCACTCGAGGACAGCACCGTGACGCTGCGGGAGCACTACCGGCGCAAGCGCGCGGCGCAGCACCGGCGGCAGGGGCGGCTTGCCGACGTCTGGCTGCGCAAGGTGTTTGCATCCGCGGCGGGAGCGCGCGATGCCGCCCCGCCGGCGGCGGCGCTGCTGCGCGCCCATCGGCGGAGCTTCCGCGCGACACTGCAACAGCGCGCCGGCGCCGATCGCTACTCGGCCCAGCAGATCGTGCGACTGGCGATCGAGCGCTGCCGGCAGCTGGGCCTGCGCCTGCGCGGCGGGCGCCGCAGCACGGTCCCGAAGCTGCGCGCGGCCCTGGTGCGGATGGCGCGCGGCTACATCGCCAGCGACGCCCTGCGGATGCGCCTGTGAAGCGGCTGCGCACCCTGGTGGTCGTGCATTCCAGCCTCGTGCCGCCCGAGTCGCTCGAGGGTTACAGCGACCGCGAGATCGCCGAGTGGCGCACCGAATACGACGTGATCGCCTCGCTCCGCAAGGCGGGGCACACGGTGCAGGCCCTCGGGGTGCTCGACTCGCTGACCGAACTGCGCGCCGCGCTGCTCGAGTGGCGGCCCGACGTCGTGTTCAACCTGCTCGAGGAATTCAACGGCATCGTCACCTACGACCAGCACGTGGTCGCCTTCCTGGAGCTGATGCGCCAGCCCTACACGGGCTGCAATCCACGCGGCCTGCTGCTGGCGCGCGACAAGGTGCTGTGCAAGCAGCTGCTCGCCTTCCACCGCATCCCGACGCCGCAGTTCGCCGTGTTCCCACGCGGCCAGCACTTCCGGGTGCCGCAGCGGCTCAAGTTTCCGCTGTTCGTGAAATCGGCCACCGAGGACGCCTCGCTCGGCATCGCCCAGGCCTCGGTGGTCGACGACGCGGCGCGACTGCGCGAGCGCGTGCAGTTCATGCATGAGCAGATCGGTTCGGATGCGCTGGTCGAGGAATACATCGCCGGGCGCGAGCTCTACGTCGGCGTGATCGGCAACGAGCGCCTGAGCCGGCTGCCGGTCTGGGAGATGCGCTTCGGCTCCTTGCCCGAGACGCTCCCGGCCATCGCCACCCGCAAGGTCAAGTGGGACCGCGCCTACCAGAAGAAATACGAGATCACCACCAGCGAGGCGAGCGACCTGCCGCCGCTGGTGCTGGCGCGCATCGACCGGCTGGCGCGGCGCATCTACCGTGCCCTGCACCTCTCGGGTTATGCGCGCATCGACTTCCGCATGCGCGAGGATGGCAACCTGTATGTGCTGGAGGCCAACCCCAACCCCAACATCGAGCGCGAAGAGGACTTCGCCGCCGCGGCCCGGGCCGCGGGTGTAGGCTATCCGAAGCTCCTCGACCGCATCATGCAGCTGGGGCAGGCCTACCGCGCCGCCTGGCGCACCGACTACGCATGAGGGAGACCATGGACATGCAGCGCCCTGCGCTTGTGCGGGCAATGGCCCTGATGCTGGCGGCCGTCGGCGCCCTGGCCCTCGCAGCCTGCTCGAGCCAGGCGGAGCTTCGCAAGACGCAGCTGGCCACTTTGAGCGACCAGCTGCCGGGCAACTACGTCAATCCGCAGCAGATCCTGACCATCATGCGGGTGGCCGCGCCGCTGGTCGGCGATCAGGTCTTCTACCTGCGCGAGACGGCGGCGAACGATGCGCGCCGGATCGTCAGCGAGCGCATCTGGAGCCTGCAGGTTGCGGCCGATGGCGGCATCATCGGCGGCGTGTACGGGCTCGAGGAGCCCGAACGCTGGCGCGTGGGCACCGAGAGCCCGGAACTGTTTCGCTCGCTCCTGATGCGCGATCTGCGAGCGCTGCCGGGCTGCGAGCTGCTCTGGACGAGCAGCGCGCACGGCTTCAGCGCCAGCAGTGCCAGCGAGCGCTGCCCGCAGCGCTGGCGGCTCGAGGGCGACTCCATCGCCTTCAGCGAGCAGCCCGGAGCTGCAGCGCCGCCGGAATCGTATTTTCAGCTGGTCCGCAGGCCGTGATCGACGTCGGCGAATCGCAGGTGCAGGGGGTCGGGGAGGTCATCCGCCTCGCGGTGGCGCCGGTGTTCCTGCTCTCCGGCGTCGGCATCATGCTGACCGTGTTCACCAACCGGCTGGCGCGCGCGGTCGACCGCGCACGCGCCCTGGAGCGCGAGGCGGCGGCCGCGCCGGCGGAAGCGCGCGCCCTGGAGCTGCATCAATCGCTCGCCTCGCTCGCGCGGCGCGGGCGGCTGCTCAGCATCGCGATCGCGCTGTGCACCATCTGTGCGCTGCTGGTGGCGGTCGTGGTGGTGGTGCTGTTCCTGGGCGAATCCTTCAACATCCGCGTCAGCTACGCGATCGACGGCCTGTTCATCGCCGCGATGCTGAGCTTCATCGGAGCGATCCTGTGCTTCCTGCGTGAAGTGTTCATCGCCACGAGCACCCTGCGGATCGGTCACCGCCAGGGCTAGCGAGCGCCGCGTGCCCCCGTGACGGGGAGGGCCTACTTCACCAATCGCAGCGCGAAGGGATAGCGGTAGGCGATCCCCTGGTTGGCCTTGACGGCCGCGATGATGATCAACACCAGTGCCGTGAGGCCGATGACCGCCATCAGCGGGAAGGCGAGCAGGGCACCGATGCCGAAGGTCGCCAGCGTCAGGAGCAGCAGCGCCAGACAGGCGAGGGAGACGGTGATCGCGAAATTCAGGGCCTCCTTGCCCTGGTCATTCACGAAGGGCATCGTGTCCTTCTTGATCAGCCAGACGATCAGCGGCCCGATGAAGAAGCCAAGGCTGCCGCCGCGGCCGGAGGTCAAAAGTCCCCCCAACAGTGCCGACAGGTGCGCAAACATGGCCCAGGTCTTCTCTTCGGCGCTGGCCGTGCCTGCCGGGGCGGGAGGTGCTGACCAGAGGCTGTTCTGATTGGTTTCGTTCATGTCATCTCCCTGAGTGCGTCAAAGAATGCTGGCCACTGCCGCCGACCTCGTCGTGGTCGATGGTCCAGGGCTCAAGCGCCGCCGCCGCGCACCACTCCTGCAGTGCGCCGTCTGCGAGCGCGCTCTTGAGGTACTGCTGTGCAGGCGCAGAGAGCTGCGCCCCATAGGTCTGGAAGCGCAGCGCCACCGAAGCGTACATGGCATCGGCCATGGAGTAGTCGCCCAACAGCCACGGGCCCGCCGCACCATGGAGCGCGCGTGCCTGGCACCAGAGCGCATCGACGCGCGCGATATCGCGCAGCAGGGCCGCGGTCTGGGGGGTGCGTCGGCCGCGGGCCCGGGCATTCATCGGCCACTGCTGGCGCAATTCCTGGAATCCGGCGTGCATCTCGGCGCTCATGCTGCGCGCCATGGCACGCGCCTCCCGCTGCTTGGGCAGGCCGCGCCCGGCCAGTTCGCACAGGTACTCGCAGATGGCGATCGAATCCCACACCAACAGCCCGCCGTGGCGCAGCGCCGGCAGGCGCCCGGCCGGATTGACGGCGAGAATCCTTGCGCTGCTGTCCGGCTCATCGAGCGTAATCAGCACTTCCTCGAATTCCAGATCGAGGTGACGCGCCAGCACCCACGGGCGGAGCGACCACGAGGAGTAGTTCTTGTTGCCGATGAAGAGTGTGAGATCGGTCATGGATGCTCTGGCGCTCGGCGCAACTGACTGCCAGCCCGGAGGGGTCCCGGCGGCACCAAATTAGCAGGATTTGGTCTGAAATTGTGACCGAAGTACCCGGTGAAGCGGGGGCTCCCATGCTCCACTCGGGATGAGGTTGCGAATCTTTTGCGAGGTGCGCGGATGCAGCGGCAGAGCGAGCCGGGCAATGTGGTGGCGGTGGCGAACCTGGCGGAATACTTCCGCGAGGCGCTGCAGGGCGCGCTCGCACACCAGCACCTGGCGGTTGAAGACCAGACCGAACAGTACGTCGTGAATCTCCTCACCCTGTTCGCCCGCGCCGAGCATCTCTACGACGGCCTGCCCACGGGTCCGCGCATGCCGCCCCTGGCCGGGATGTTTGCCGCCGCCCTCGAGGCGCCGGCCCCGGCGGAGCGCGAGCGTGGGCTGCAGCGGCTGGGAGACGTGTCGCTGTTCATCGCGGGATTCTTCGCGCATGGCTTCGCCCGCCGCCTGGTCGACATCGACTATCACGTCGCGATGGGCGGACGCGCCTATGGAACCCTGGCCGGTGCGCTGGCGCGCACCCGGCGGCGCGCGCTCGCGCAGGTCTACGCCGAGCTCGCGGCCAAGTTCCTGCCCCTCGTGGACGCCCTGGGTGAAATCAGCGATACGGCCCGCATCTACACGCAGCGCGATGTGCTGCGGCTCTATGAGATCTGGCTGCGCACCGGTAGCGCTCGGGCGCGCGGCCTGCTCTCGGAGCTCGGCGTTGAAGCCGCGCCCGTGACGTTGAGCGCGAACTGACCACGATGGTGGTGCGCCAGCTCCAGTCCCTCCTGGCCGGCATCTACGACGTGCCGCAGGCCCACGACGTGGCCCATTTCCTGCTGACGGACCGCAGTGCGCTCCCCGGGGCCGCGCCGGTGACGACGAGCGATGAGCAGCTGCTGGTGGCCGACGAGGCGGATGGAATCGCCCTGGGCCTGTTCCTGGATCCGGGGGTGCTGGCGCGGCTCGCCGCCGCCAATCCGCTCGAGTCGCTCACCGGAGCAAACCTGGCCGACTCCTGGACGGCACTCGAGGGTGTCAGTCACTTCGTCTATCTGGCCTGGAATGCCGCCCACGACCGGCCCGTGAGCCTGCTGGAGCTGGAATTGCAGGCCGAGATCGATAAGTACGTCGTCAGCTTCTGGCTGCTGCGGGCCCAGCAGCCACGGCGCTTTCCGGCGGAACTGCATCGCGTGCTGTTCGAGCGCTGCCGGGTCGACGTCAGGCTCGCCGGAGACCGGCTCGGACTGTACCGCCGCGCCAATCAGTATGCCTCGCGCTTCTGCCGGCGCCTGGCTCAGCTGCTGCAGCCGGTCGGCGCGCAGGCGCAGTCAGCGGTGATGACGGAACTGCGGCGCTTCTACCGGCTGTCCAACGCGATGAAATTGCGGCACATCGAGTGCCTGGCCTGAAAGCGAGCGCCGCTCGCCGGCTAGCGGTCGGATTTCCTGAGCTGCGAGACCTGGCGCTGCAACCGGATCCACTCCGACAGGCGGCGCAGATCGGCCTGCTTGGCCGTTGACCCGGGCTGGCGCACGCTCGGCCAGGTCTCATAGGGGTTGTAGCCGTCGTCGGTCACGTCGGGCACGGCTTCTTTTTCGAGCACGAGCTCGAAAGTTCCGGTGCTGGCAGTGGACTCACTGTGGCTCACGTTCTTCCTCTCCATCGTCCTGTCGCGACCGGGACCCTTGAGGGGTTCCCGATCAGGATTTTTAGTTCGCGGGGCATTCTCACATTTAAGGGCGAGCGGGGAATGACCGGGCGCACATTTCCCGGATAAAACAGCGGCCCGCAGACATAATTCGTGGGGAAAACCCTGTAAAAAGCCTGCTTTTCGCCAGCTCCGCCGGCGGGCCGGAAGGCGTCAGGGGCCGTGTACTTCGTCGACGTCGGCGTGTCCGGAAAGACGCCGGCGCGCGAAGGACCAGCACATGCCGATGCCCAGCACCAATCCGGTGGTGATGAGCGCGAGCCACGACCAGGCCGTGCCGCCCGTCAGGTGCAACCAGCCCTGGCTCACCGCCAGCCAGATGAGCGCCGCGAACAGCGCCACGACCAGTCCGACCCCGAGCCAGCCCAGCGAGCGCAGGGTCGCGGTCGCGTAGACCACCCAGACGATCAGCAGCAGCAGGCCGCAGACGGCCTGCAGTGCGGTCAGGTGCGGAAAGACTCCCGCCACCCAGTGAAAGTAGGAGTGGCCGCTCGGGTTCGCGGTGAGCAGCACCAGTGCCTGTGCGGCCAGCATCCGCGCCAGGGCGCCACCGGCACTCATGGTATTGTTGTTCATGGGTGCATGGTTCACCAAAATCGGTGCCGCCGGCAAGGATCAGTGTGCGTGAGCGACCGCCGTCGTAGCCCGCTGGCGGCCTGCCCTTATATATTCGCCCTATGCCCGCCGTCGATCCACTCGCCGCACTGAATGCCCCGCAGCGCCGGGCCGTGACCTATGGCCAGCCGCTGCCCGAGGGCAAGGGCGTGCGCGCCGGTCCGCTGCTGGTGGTTGCCGGAGCCGGCACCGGCAAGACCAACACCATCGCGCATCGGGTCGCGTGGCTGGTCACGCACGGGGTCGATCCGGCGCGCATCCTGCTGCTGACCTTCACGCGCCGGGCCGCGCACGAGATGCGCCGCCGGTCGCACGACATCCTGCGCGAGGCGCTCAACGACACCCTGGGCAACAAGGCCCAGGCCATGCTGCAGCGGCTGAACTGGGCCGGCACCTTTCACTCCATCGGCAATCGCCTGCTGCGCCACTACGGCCGTCATCTCAAGCTCGAGCCGGGCTTCACCGTCATCGACCGCAGTGATTCCGCCGATCTGTTCGACAATCTGCGCCAGGAGCTGGGGCTGACCGAGCAGTACCAGCGCTTTCCGCGCAAGGACACCTGCCTGGCGATCTATTCCTGGCGCGTCAACACGCAAAAGAGCCTGCACGAGACGCTCGAGCAGCAATTCTCCTGGTGCCTGGGCTGGGAGGCGGACCTCGGGAAGCTGTGCCGCGCCTACGTGGAGCGCAAGCAGCGCTTCGGGCTGCTCGATTACGACGATCTGCTGATCTACTGGCACGCGATGATGAACGAGCCGAAGCTGGCGCAGCACGTGGGCGCGAACTTCGACCACATCCTGGTCGATGAATACCAGGACACCAATCGCCTGCAGGGCGAGATCCTGCGCGGGCTGCGGCCCGACGGCGCCGGCGTCACCGTGGTCGGTGACGATGCGCAGTCGATCTACTCCTTCCGCGGCGCCGCGGTGGAAAATATCCTCGGCTTTCCCGAGTTGTTCACCCCGCGCGCCGAAGTGGTGACGCTGGCGCAGAACTACCGGGCCACGCAGCCCCTGCTGGATGCCGCCAACGCGCTCATGAGCGACGCGCCGCGACAGCATCGCAAGCACCTGCTCTCGGTGCGGGGCGCGGGGGGCCGGCCACAGTTCGTGACCACGGACGAGCTGCTCTCACAGGCCGAATACGTCTGCAACCAGGTGCTCAAGCGGCGCGAGGCCGGCGTGCTGCTGCGCCGGCAGGCGGTGCTGTTTCGCAACGCCAGCGCCAGCGACCTGCTCGAGGTCGAGCTGCTGCGCCGGCGCATCCCCTTCGTCAAGTACGGCGGACTGAAATTCCTGGAAGCCGCGCACGTCAAGGACATGCTGAGCGTGCTGCGCTGGGCCGACAACCCGCGCAACACGCTGGCCGCGTTTCGCGTCCTGCAGCTGCTGCCCGGCATGGGTCCGGCGAACGCGCAGCGCATCCTCACCGAGAACGAGCAGCAGGGCGGCGGCTTCGCGCAGCTTGCCAAGGTGCAGAAGCCGGCGGCGGCGCTGCAGGACATGCCGCGCCTGTCCAAATTGCTGGTGACGCTGGCCGAACCGCAGCGTCCCTGGCCCGGACAGGTGCGCCTGGTGCGTGACTGGTACCAGCCGCATCTGGAGCGCCAGTTCGAGGAGACGCATACGCGACTGGGCGATCTCGACCAGCTGGAGCAGCTGTCCGGGCAATTCCCCTCACGCGAGCGTTTCATCAGCGAGCTGGCGCTCGATCCGCCCAACGCGGCGGGCGACCTGGCCGGTGCGCCGGTCCACGACGAGGACTACCTGGTGCTGACCACCGTGCACTCGGCCAAGGGCATGGAATGGGACACCGTGTTCGTGCTCAACGTGGTCGACGGCAGTTTCCCGTCGGAATTCTCGACCGGGCGCGCCGAGCTCATCGATGAGGAGCGCCGGCTTCTGTATGTGGCCATGACCCGCGCGCGCAATGAGCTGGCGCTGTGCTCGCCCCTCAAGTTCCCGCTCACCCAGCAGCCGCGCAGCGGCGATGCGCACGTGTACGGCGCTCGCAGCCGCTTCGTCAGCGAGCGGGTGCTCAAGTGTTGCGAGCAGGTGGCATTCCACGGCTCGCAGAGCGGCGACAGCGGGCTCAACGAGGCGCGCACCGAATCGATCGACATCCACGCGAAGCTCAAGGAGATGTGGTAGCCCGAGGGCGCGGCTTTTAGGACTCGAGGTAGGCGTAGCCGTCCAGTTCCTGCTCGTAGAAACGCTTGAGCGCCTGGCCTTCGGCCACCGTCATGCGGCCCTCGCGCACCGCGCGCTCGCAGTCCCGCGCCAGCGCCGGGGCGAGCTCGGCGACGTCGTACTCCATGTACTCCAGCACCTTGTTCGCGGTGTCGCCCTTGACCACTTCCTCGATCCACCAGCCGCCCTCGTCGTGCAGCCTGATGTGCACCACGTGCGTGTCGCCGAACAGGTTGTGCAGGTCGCCGAGCGTCTCCTGGTAGGCCCCCACCAGGAAGGCGGCCAGGTAGTAGTCCTCGCCGGGCACCAGTTCGTGCAGTTCCAGCGTGCGCTTGGTCTCGCGGCGGCTCACGAAGCGGTCGATGCGGCCGTCGGAATCACAGGTGATGTCAGCCAGCACGCCGTTGCGTACCGGGCGCTGGTGCAGGCGGTGGATCGGCATGATCGGAAACACCTGGTCGATCGCCCAGCTGTCCGGGAGTGACTGGAACAGCGAGAAATTGCAGAAGTAGATGTCCGACAGCACATCTTCCAGGCCGTCGAGTTCCTCAGGGGTCTGGCTGAGCTTGCGGCAGCAGTCGCGGATGCGCGCGCAGGTGGCCCAGTAGAGCCGCTCCACGAGCCCGCGGTGCTCCAGCGACAGCAGGCCCAGGTTGAACATCTGCAGGGCCTGGTCGCGCGCGGTCTGGGCGTCGTGGTAGCACTCGACCAGGCGCCGCTCGTCGATGCTGCGCCACGCGTCGAACAGGTCGCGCACTGGCTGCGGCGGCGCGGCGCCCTGCGGGCTCGTCTCCTCGGCGCTCACCACGAAGCGATCGAGCCGCGAGCTGCCGAGGATGTTGAAGATCAGCACGCTGTGGTGGGCGGCGATGGCGCGCCCTGACTCGCTGACGATCATCGGGTGCTCGATGCCGCGTGCGTTGCAGACGCTGCTGACGCGATAGACCACGTCGTTGGCGTATTCGTTGAGGGTGTAGTTCATCGAGGAGGCAAAGTTGGTGCCCGTGCCGTCGTAGTCGATGCCCAGTCCGCCGCCCACGTCGATGTACTCGAGCCCGGCACCGGCGCGCTTGAGCTCGGCGTAGACATGCGCCAGCTCGTTGATGGCCTCCTTGACGCGGCGGATGTCCTGCAGCTGGCTGCCCGGGTGGCAGTGGACCAGCTTGAGGCAGTCTTCCATGCCGCGCGCGCGCAGCGTGGCCAGCAGGTCGAGCATCTCGGTGACGAACAGCCCGAACTTGGACTTCTCGCCGGCCGAGTCGCGCCAGCGACCCGAACCTTCGCTGGCGAGCTTGACCCGCACTCCAATCCGCGGGCGCACGCCGTAGGCGGCGGCGTGGCGCAGGATCAGCTCCAGCTCGTCGAAATTCTCGACCACCGGGATGATGGTGCGGCCGAGCTTGGTGGCGAGGATCACCGCCTCGATGTAGCTCGAATCCTTGAAGCCGTTGCAGATGATCAGCCGGTCGCTGGCCGATTCGGTGACGGCCATGACCGCCAGCAGCTCCGGTTTCGAGCCCACCTCGAGCCCGAAGCCGAACTCCTTGCCGTAGCGGTACACCTCGTCGACCACCAGGCGCTGCTGGTTGACCTTGATCGGGAACACGGCGCTGTAGCGATTGCGGTAGTCGTTCTCGACGATGGCGCGGGCGAAGGCATCGTGCAGGTGCCGCAGGCGGTGCGCCAGGATGTCCGAGAAGCGCACCACCACCGGCGCCGCGAGATCACGGGCCCGCAGTCCCTGCACCACTTCCAGCAGATCGATCTCGTGAGCCGCCGTGGTATCGGGACGCACCACCACATTGCCCGCTTCGTTGATGGTGAAGTAGCCCGAACCCCAGGCGGGCACGTTGTAGAGCTCCAGCGCGTCGGCTACATCCCAGCCGCCGTTGCCGCGGCGTGGCGCCGTGTTGTGTTGTCCCATCCGCTCTTCGCCTCGTGCTCGCTCCGGGTTCCCGGCGGCACCATAGCAAATGGCGGCCGCAAATTCTCCCCGGCAGGCGGCCAGGGGCTACAATCCACGCCAGAGTTCAATCACCATGGCAATCGATCTCTTTTGGGGCAGCGGCAGTGCCTATTGCTGGCGCGTGCTGCTGGCGCTGAAGCACAAGGGGCTCGATTACCGCAGTCACCTGCTCAAGTTCGACCAGCAGGAGCACCAGGCGCCGCAGATGCTGGCCATGAATCCGCGCGGCCGCCTGCCGGTGCTGCGCGACGGCGACTACGTGGTGTTCGAGTCGGTCGCGATCCTCTACTACCTCGACCGCAAGTATCCCGAGCCGCCGCTGTTCGGGCGCAATGCGGAGGAAGGCGGCGTGATCATGCGGGTGGTCTGCGAGTACCAGGCCTACGCCGAACCGAGCCTGATGAAGCTGGTCACCCACTTCCTGTACCGGCGCGAGTCGGCCCCGGATGCCGGACAGGCCGAGCAAATGTCCGAAGCCATGCACCGCGTCGCCAGCGAGGCGCGCACCATCGAGCGGCGCCTGGCGCAGTCCGACTGGGTCGTCGGCGAGAGCATCTCCGCCTCCGACATGGTGATCTATCCGGATATCCGGCTGCTGCTGCGGGCGCTCGCCAAGCCCGCGGCGAGCGAACTCGCGGCGCGCTTCCTGCCCGTCGACACCAATTATCCGGCGCTGGGCCGGTGGCTCGAGCGCGTGGCCGCGATCGCGCCGGACCTGCCCTGACGCTCCGCGGGGCGCGCGGCACGGCGGCCAGTGTGGCGCCGCCGTCGCGCCATTGGTAACCTCCAGCGCCGACGCCGGCAGGGCGTGGAGTACGGATGGCATCATGACCCAGCAGTTGCACTTCAGCGATTTTCCCGGCCGCATCATCGTCATAGGCTTCGGGGCCATCGGCCAGGGCGTCTTGCCGCTGATCCTGCGTCATATCGGCTGCCCGCCCTCGCGCATCACCATCGTCACGGCCGAGGGACAGGGCCAGGAGGAGGCCGCGGGCTTCGGCGTCCGCTTCGTCCAGGAGCGGCTGACGCGCGAAAACCTGCGCCGGGTGCTCGATCCGCTCGTGGGCCGCGGGGATTTCATCCTCAATGTGTCGGTGGATGTCGCAAGCCTCGCCCTGATCCGCCTCGCCTGGGAAAAGGGCGCGATGTACCTCGACACCTGCATCGAGCCCTGGCCCGGCGGTTACACCGATCCGGCAATGCCGATCGCCAAGCGCACCAACTATGCCCTGCGCGAAGAGGCCCTGGCCCTGCGCAGCACCGGGCAGCGCCAGCCTACGGCCGTGCTCACCCACGGCGCCAATCCGGGCCTGGTTTCCCACCTGGTGAAGCAGGCGCTGGTCAACATCGCCGCCGACCTGAAGGTGGACGCGGGCAAGATGCAGGCCCGCGAGGACTGGGCGGACCTGGCGCGACGGCTCGACGTGCGCGTCGTGCATATCGCCGAGCGCGACACCCAGGTGTCCTCCATCCCCAAGGAGCCCAACGAGTTCGTCAATACCTGGTCGGTGGACGGCTTCGTGTCGGAAGGATCGCAGCCCGCCGAGCTGGGCTGGGGCTCGCATGAGCGCAATTTCCCGCGGGATGGCAAGCGCCACGAGGGCGGGAGCGGTGCGGCCATCTATGTGATGCAGCCTGGCGTGGCGACCAAGGTGCGCAGCTGGGCGCCCCACGCGGGGCCGTATCACGGCTTCCTGATCACGCACGGCGAGGCGATCTCGATCGCCGACTATTTCACCTCGCAGAGCGACCCGGCCGCCCTCTACCGGCCCACCGTGCACTACGCCTATCACCCGGCCGACAACGCCGTGCTCTCGATCCATGAATTCGCGGGCCGCAATTACCTCATGCAGGACCGCAAGCGCATCATGATGGACGATATCAGCACCGGCATCGACGAGCTGGGCGTGCTGCTCGCGGGCCACAAGAGGAATGCCTACTGGTACGGCTCCCAGCTCGGGATCGACGAGGCGCGCCGGCTGGCGCCGCACAACAGCGCCACGACGCTCCAGGTCACCGTCTCGGTGCTGGCCGGCATGGTGTGGGCCATGGAGAATCCGAATCGCGGCATCGTCGAACCCGACGAAATGGACTATCGCCGCTGCCTCGCGATCTGCATGCCCTACCTGGGGCCGGTGGTCGGCCAGTACACCGACTGGACGCCCCTGTCGGACCGGGAGCGCCTGTTCCCCGAAGACCTGGATACCTCTGACCCCTGGCAGTTCAAGAACGTGCGGGTCAGCTAGGCAGTCGGGTAGCTGATTTCTGCGATCACGTAGGTCTGGCTGCCGGTGGCCAGCGGAACGCTCACTTCCTCGTCCAGGGCCTTTCCCAGCAGCGCGCGCGCCAGCGGTGCGTCCATGCTGATCCCGCCCGCTTCCTGGTCGAATTCATCCGGGCCCAGGATGCGGTAGGCCCGCCGCTCGCCGTCCGGCAGCGTGAGCGTGACGCGCGCGCCAAAAAACACCCGGTGCGGATCGCTCGGCGGCTGGTCCACGACCACCATGCCCTCGAGGCGCTTGCGCAGGTGGCGCACGCGGGCATCGATTTCCCGCAGGCGGCGCTTGCCGTAGGTGTATTCGGCGTTTTCCGAGCGATCACCCTGCGCCGCCGCGGCCGCCACCGCCTGGGTGACGCGCGGCCGCTCCTCCCGCCACAGTCGGTCCAGTTCGGCACGCAGCCGGCGCTCACCCGCCGGTGTGATGTATTTCGAACTTTGCGGTGGTGGTGGACGGTAGCGGCTCAAGCGGTGCTCCGGGCGGCGCTATCTGTGCGGCGGCTCACATCTTCGGGCCGATCCCGCGGCGTAGGCTCAGCTCCATGGCCAGCCGGTACTACGCCCATTTTATCGCCGAGTCGCCCAGCGTGGCGCAGGCCGGTGAGTGGAGTGGCATCGTCGAGCTGACGCGCCCACTGAGTCAGCGTGCGGAGGAGCGGGAGCTTTCGCAGGTGCTGGCGGGCAGCATGGATCTGGACGCCGAGGAGATTCGGATCCTGGACTGGTCCTGGCTGCAGTAACCGATCCCCTGGCGGACTTTACTCCCCTCTGGTAAGTCCGCTCTTTCAATGCCCCGGCTTGCCGGGGCATTTTTTTGCCTGCCCGGATCAGGGCCTGTTTACACTCCACGAATGAATTCAATGGCCTGAACGGGCGCTGGTGGCCTCCATCGAACTGGCGGATTGCGTGCTCGGCGAGCACCGCGCCTGCTGGCTGCCGGATGGCAGCCACGCCTTTGGCGCCATGTTGGCGCTCATCGACGCCGCGCGCGAGTCCGTCTGCCTGGAAAGCTACCTGGTGCGCGCGGGCGAGCCGGCCTTAAGCCTGCTGGCGGCCCTGCTGCGCGCCCGCGCCCGCGGCGTGCGCGTGCGGGTGCTGTACGACGCCTTCGGCTCGGAAGGGCTCGCCCCGGAGTTCTTCGGGCGCCTGATGGCCGCGGGCGGCGAATCGCGGGTGTTCAGCCCCGCGCGGCGCCTCCGCCTGGCTTTCCGCGATCATCGCAAGCTCCTGGTGTGCGACGCGCGGCGCGCGATCGTCGGGGGCATCAACATCGGCCCCGAGTACCTGGGCGACGGGGTCCGCCGCGGCTGGCGCGACCTGGCGCTGCAGATCGAAGGGCCGATCGGGGAGGCCCTGGCCGCCAGCTTTGAGGCCATGTACGCCCTCGCCCCCGTGACGGGCGCGGCGATTCGTGAATTCCGGTGCGCCGTCCAGGCCCTGCCCGCCACCGCGGGGGCGGCCATCTCGCTGCTCAACAGCGGTCCGGGCTGGCCAGCCGGGGAGCTGGCGCGGGCGCTGCGGAGCGATGTGGCGCAGGCGCGCGCCGTGTACTGCATGGCCGCCTATTTCCTGCCGCCGCGGCGGATGCGCCGGGCCCTGCAGCGCGTTTCAGGGGCCGGGGGCAGCGTCCAATTGCTGCTGGCGGGCCGCAGCGATGTGCCGGTGGCGCGCTATGCCGGCGAACACCTCTACGCCCGCATGCTCGCCGGGGGTGCGCGGATCCATGAATACCAGCCGCAGGTCCTGCACGCCAAGCTCTTTATCATGGACGATACGGTGTACATCGGCTCCTGCAACCTCGATCGGCGCAGCCTCAATATCAACTACGAACTGCTGCTGCGCTTCCGCTGGCCCGGACTGGCCGCGCAGGGGCGCGAGCTGTTTGCGGACTCGCTGGCCCACAGCCGCGAGGTGACGGCGGCCGGCTGGCGCAACCGGCGTTACTGGTGGGAGCGGCTGCGCTCGCGCGCCGCCTATTGGCTGCTGACGAAAATCGATCCGCTGCTGGCGCGCCGTCCGCTGCGCTCGCTCGGCTGAGCCTGAGCCCTCCGGAGCCGGCCCAGTTGGCACCGATCGGCCAATATCGGTATCGTGAGCTGCAACAGGGCATCGGTAGTCCCAAGAAGCTGGAGTGAGGGTTATGCGATCGATCACAGTGGTGCTGTGCGTGGTGGCGGTGGCGATGCTGGGCGGCTGCGGCTACAACCGCATCCAGACGCAGGATGAGTCGGTGAAGGCGGCCTGGTCCGAGGTCGTCAACCAGTTTCAGCGGCGTGCCGACCTGGTGCCCAATCTCGTCAGTACCGTGAAGGGCTTCGCCGCGCAGGAGAAATCCGTGCTGCTGGGGGTCACCGAGGCGCGCGCCAAGGTGGGCACGATCCAGGCGACCCCGGAACTCATCAACGACGAGGCCGCGTTCAAGAAATTCCAGGCGGCGCAGGGCGAGCTGACCTCGGCCCTCAAGAGCCTGCTCGCCGTTACCGAGAACTATCCGCAGCTGAAATCCGACCAGAACTTCCGCGACCTGCAGTCGCAGCTCGAGGGCACGGAGAACCGCATCACGGTGGCGCGCAAGCGCTATATCGACGCGGTGCAGGAGTACAACGTCACGATCCGCTCCTTCCCGAGCAACCTCACCGCGATGATCTTCAAGTACCAGCTCAAGCCGAATTTCGCGGTCGAGAACGAGGCGGCGATCGCCAAGCCGCCAACCGTGGATTTCGGCAGCGGCGCGCCGGCCGCACCCGCGACCACGCCGTAGCCGGTCTCGGCCTATGCGTGGGCTGCTGCTTGGCCTGCTGGGTCTGCTGGCCGTTCCGCTGCAGGCGGCGGACGAGCTGCAGCCGATCCCCCGGCTGGAGTCGCGCGTCACCGACCTGACCGGAACCCTGTCGGCGGGCGAGCAGGCGGATCTGGAACAGAAGCTGCGCGATTTCGAAGCCCGCAAGGGCGCGCAGCTGGCCGTGCTGATGGTGGCCACGACGCATCCGGAGGAAATCGAGCAGTACTCGATCCGGGTCGTGGAAGCCTGGAAGCTCGGGCGAGCCAAGACCGGCGACGGCCTGCTGCTGCTGCTGGCCAGGGACGACCGGACGCTGCGCTTCGAGGTGGGCTACGGCCTGGAAGGCGCGCTCACCGACGCCACCGCCAACTGCATCAAGGATGAGATCATGGTGCCCCTGCTCAGGCAGGGCCAGTACTACTCCGCCATCGATGCCGGCCTGGCGCAGGCCATGAAAGTGATCGATGGCGAGCCTTTGCCCCCACCCGAGACGGAATGGCAGGGGAACAGTGGGATGCTGCGCCAGGCGCTGCCCGCGCTGTTCTTTGGCTTTCTGGTGCTGAGCACGATCATGCGCGCCATCCTGGGCCGCGTCGGCGGAGCGGCCGCGTCCGGCGGGATCCTGGCCCTGGTGGCCTATTTCTTCAGCCGCCTGCTGCTGGTCGGACTGGGGGTCGGCACGCTGGCCTTCGTGCTGGCGCTGATCTTCGGCCTGCGCGGGAATGGCTGGAGCGCGGGCGGCCGTGGCGGCTGGGGCGGTGGCCTGGGCGGCGGACTGGGTGGACTGGGCGGTGGGGGCTTCGGCGGCGGCGGAGGGTTCAGCGGCGGGGGTGGCGGTTTTGGCGGCGGCGGCGCCTCGGGGCGATGGTGATCTTCCTGCAGCGCCTCTGGCGTCACTGGCTCGCGAGCCTGCACCCGGCGCGCACCCAGTTGCCGGCCGGCGCGCTGGCGCAGATCGAGGCGGAGATCCGCGCGGCCGAGCAGGCGCACGAGGGTGAGATCCGGGTGGTGATCGAGACTTCCCTGTCGTTATCGCAACTGCACATGGGATTGTCGGCGCGCCAGCGGGCCCTGCAGCTGTTTGCCTCGCTGGGCGTGTGGGACACCGAGCACAACAACGGCGTGCTGATCTACATCCTGCTGGCGGACCGGAGCGTCGAGATCATCGCCGATCGCGCCATCGCGCAGCGCATTGCGGAAGCACAGTGGGCCTCCCTGTGTGCCGAAATCGCGGCCCATTGCGGGCGCGGCGAGCTCGCGGCCGCCTGCTGCATGGCCGTGCGCAGCGTCGGGCAGCGCCTGGCCCGGCTGTATCCGGCCCGCGGTGGCGGTGGCAACGAGCTGCCCAATCAGCCGATACTTCTTTAGAATCGGGGGCATGAAGCTCGCGACACCCGCGCTGCGGTGGGCCGCTTGGCCGCTCCTGTGTGCCCTGGCCGGCTGCGGCCTGGTCCGCGCGCCCTGGATCCGCCAGCCGCCGCCCGCGCCGCCCGCGCCCGTGGCGGAGGCCCCACCGGAGCCCATCCTGCCCGTGCCGGTGGCAACGCATAAGTTCGCGCTGGATGTCGAGAACGAGGACGTGTTCGGCGTCGTCCAGATCACCACGGCCTCGAAGGACGACACGCTCCCGGACATCGCGCGGCGCTTCAACGTCGGCTACGAGGAAATCGTGCGCGCCAATCCGGGCGTCGACCCGTGGATCCCGGGGGCCGGCCGCCAGATCGTGGTGCCGACGCAGTACGTGCTGCCGAACGCGCCGCGCGAGGGCGTGGTCATCAATCTCGCGGCGATGCGCATCTATTATTTTCCCCGGCACAAGCCCGGCGAGACGCCGCTCGTGTACACCCATCCCATCGGCGTGGGCAAGGTCGGCTGGCGGACGCCCGAAGGGGTCACGAAAATCGTCTCCCGCGAGGAAAATCCCACCTGGCGCCCGAGCGCCGGGGTGCGCCAGGAGCATGCCGCCAACGAGGATCCGGTGCCGGCCGTCGTGCCGCCGGGCCCCGACAATCCGCTTGGCAAGTACAAGTTCACGCTCGGCTGGCCCAGTTACCTGATCCATGGCACCAACAAGCCCTACGGCGTGGGGCTGCGCTCCAGCCACGGCTGCATCCGCCTCTATCCGGAGGACATCGAAAAGTTCTACGAAGCGGTGCCGCTCGGTACGCAGGTGCGGGTCGTCAACCAGCCCTTCCTGTTCGGCTGGCACGCCGGACACCTGTATCTGCAGGCCTACACCGTGTTCGAGGACGATGCGCGCAACTGGACCAGCGCGCAGAAGAGGCTGCTGTTGAAGTCGATGTCACCGCGCCTGGAAAAGCTCCTCAAGGCCAACGACACCAGCATCGACTGGGACGCGGTGGCGCGCGTGGCGCAGGCGCCGCGCGGCATCGCGGTGCCGGTGAGCGCCACGGCAGGGAGCCTGGAAGCGGTGCTGGCCGAAGCCCCGCTGGTGCAGAACCGGATCCCTCCGGGCGCCAACTGGGATGGTTCCGATGAAGTCGACGCTGACGCGCAGAGCTACCAGCAGCTGCTGTCGGAGCGCGAGAACAAGCCCGCGCCGGTGAGCGATGCGCCACCCCCCAAACCACGCGGCTGAGCTGGCCGGCGCCGGATCGGCCACAGCGCCGGAGCCGATCGCCCCGCTGCCGACGGCGGTGACCGCGTTCATCGGCCGCACCCTCAAGGGACCGCTCGATACGCCCACCGCGATCGCCAGCTTCGCCGACTATCGGCGGCTGTTCGGCGGCCTGTGGCAGCCCGCGCCGCTCAGCTACGCGGTCGAGCAGTTTTTCGAGCACGGTGGCCAACAGGCCATCATCGTGCGTGTGGCCAATGGCGCGCGACCGCCCAGCCTGGGCCTGCCGGCGGGCGGGGGTGTCCTGCAGCTGCGCGCGCTCGCCCCCGGCACCCGCGAATACCTGCGGGCCTCGGTCGATTACGACGGCATTGCCGCCGGCGCCGAGGATCAGTTCAATCTGGTGCTGCAACGCCTGCGCATGCCCGACTCGGAGTGGATCGAGGAGCAGGAGATCCTGCGAGCCGTGTCGATCCGCCCGGATTCGGAGCGTGCAGTGGATCGGGTGCTGTCCGCCTCGCACCTGATGCGCGTAGCCGGACCGCTCCCGCAGCAGCGGCCGGACCGCACCGCGCCGGCGCGCGCGGGCGCGGTGATCGGCTACCAGGCCGCCAGCGCGGACGGCGCGGATGGGACCGAGCTCAGCGACTACGACCTGATCGGCGATGCCGCCTCGGGCAGCGGCCTGTGTGCCTTGCGCGGCGGTCCGCGCTTTGAGCTGCTGTGCCTGCCGCCGCTGGGGCGGGAGCGGGACGTCGGCCCGGCCGCGTGGCTGGTCGCGGCGCGGCTGTGCCGCGAGCGCCAGGCGATGCTCATCGTCGATCCGCCGCGCAGCTGGGACAGTCCGGAGGCAGCCCTCGCGGGTGCGGCGCGCTGGCCACTGCACAATGCCAACGCGCTGCTGTTCCTGCCGCGCATCGCGGCCGCCGATCGCCTGCGCGGGGGCAACGGAGTGTTCGCCCCCTGCGGTGTGGTCGCGGGACTCCTGGCGCGCAGTGACGCAGCCGGAGTGCAGGCGGAGGGGAGCACGGGCGCGCCTGCCCTGCGTTCCCACACGCGGCCGCAATTTGCGCTCGACGCGGCGCAGCGGCAGGAGCTGGGGCACCACGGCGTCAACGGCTTCGAGGAGCTGCGGCCCAGCCTCGGCACGCTGCGCGGCGCGCGCACGCTGCTGCCGGAGAGCGCGGCGCGGGGCGAGTCCTGCGACCTGCACAACCGCCGGCTCACCCTGTGGCTGCAGGCCTGCATACTCGAAGGCACGAGCTGGACGCGGCAGGAAGGCGGCGGAGCACAGCAATGGCAGCGCGTGCGCGCGCAGACCGAAGCTTTCCTGGCGGCGGCCGCGGCCTCCGGGGCCTTCGGCGATCAGCGGGACCCACAGCGCTACTTCGTGATCTGCGATGAGCGGCTCAATTCTGCGGAGTCCGTCGCGCAGGGTCGCTGTTGCCTGCTGTTCGGGTTTGCCGCCCGCGGCGCGCAGGAATATCGCTCCTGCCTCGTGACGCACGAGCGCGACGGCAGCAGCGTGCGCATGGTGACCAGCAACCGGCTCGCGACCGAGGGTGCGCGCGTCGCGGCGGAGATCGAAACCGCGATCCTGCGCCAGCTGGTGAGCGCGGACTGAGCTGCCGCGCGGAGTATCATGGCGCCATGCCGGAACGCTACGTCATTTTTTCGCATGGCCGGGAAGGCGAGCCATGGAGCCGCAAGATCGTGGGCCTGGCGGATATCGCCCGCAACGAAGGGTATCGTGCCGACTCGCTCGACTACCGCGGCATCGATTCGCCGCGCGAGCGGATCACCAGGCTGGTCGAGCACTGCCAGAAACTGCCGGGTGAGCTGGTGCTCGCCGGCTCGAGCCTCGGGGGCTATGTGGCGGTGGCCGCCGCCGCGCTCCTGCACGCGCGCGGGGTGTTCCTGCTGGCGCCATCGCTGCTGATGGATGACCTGCCGCGCCTGCGCAAGGGCGTGATCGACTGTCCGACGACCATCGTGCACGGCTGGCGCGACACGGTGGTGCCCGCGGCGCACAGCATCGCCTTTGCGCGCCAGTACCAGGCCACGCTCCACCTGCTCGACACCGATCATCGCATGTACGACCAACTCCAGACGATCAATCATTTCTTCGCGCATTTCCTGGTGGCGATCGATCTGCGGCTGGGTTTTCGCTAGCAGGCCCTGAGCGCGCCCTTCGATGGACTCGATCCCCGCCCGGTTAGTTGCGTTCTGGACGCGTGCCCGGCTCGAACCGGCGGACGCGGCCGCGCGCCTGCGCGACAGCGCGGCGCCGGTCTGCTACGTGCTGGAGCGCCGCAGCGCGGTCGATCATGCCGTGCTGCGCACGGTCTGCACCGCCCAGCGCCTGCCGCGGCCGCGGCGCCGGCTGCTGCCCGCCCCGGCGGTCAGCGCCCGGGCCGCTTTTGCCCTGGAGCGGCCGGTCGGATTCTGGCGCTCGCGGCTCGATCGGCGCGTGCCGGCTGAACTCGTGGTGCTCATCGATGCGCTGCGCAGCGACCCGACGCTCGACGTCGCGCTCGTGCCGACCGCGGTGTTCTGGGGCCGCGCGCCGCAGAAGGAGCCCTCGCTGTTCCGGCTGATGCTGGCCGAGGACTGGGCCATCGGCAGCCGGCTGCGGCGCGGCTTCGCGGTGCTGGTCAACGGCCGCAATGTGATGGTGCAGATGGGCGAGGCGGTGTCGCTCCGGAGCCTGCTCGGTGGCGAGGCCGATACCGCATCGGCCGCGCGCCGCGTGGCGCGCGTGTTGCGCGCGCAGCTGGCGCGGGCACGGGCGGCGCGCATCGGGCCCGACCTCTCGCACCGGCGCACCATCGTCGCCGAGGTCCTGCGCTCGCGCGCCGTGCGCCAGGCCGTCGCGCAGATGGCGCGCGACCGGAGCGGCGACAGCCGGCGCCTGGCGCTGCTCGAGGCGCGCAGCTGCATCGATGAGATTGCCGCCAACTACTCGCACGCTTTCGTGACCTTCGCATCGCTGCTGCTCACGCGGCTGTGGAACCGGCTGTACGACGGGGTGGATCTCACCCACGTCGAGCGCACCCTGCAGCAGGTGGCAGACGGGAACGAGCTGGTCTACGTGCCCTGTCATCGCAGCCACATGGACTACCTGCTGCTGTCCTACGCGATCTACCGCCGTGGCTACGCGGTGCCGCACGTGGCGGCGGGCGTGAACCTGAACCTGCCGGTCATCGGCCGGTACCTGCGCAAGGGCGGCGGATTTTTCATGCGCCGGAGCTTTCGCGGCAGCTCGCTGTACACCGTGGTCTTCATGCAGTACCTGGCCGCGATCATGGCGCGCGGCCATGCGATCGAATATTTCATCGAAGGCGGACGGAGCCGGAGCGGCCGGCTGCTGGCTCCGATGACCGGCATGCTGTCGATGACCGTGCGCAGCTTCCTGCGCCAGCCACGCCGTCCGGTGGTCTTTGTACCGGTGTATTTCGGCTACGAGCGCATCTGGGAGGGCGCCACCTACATCAATGAACTGTCGGGGCTGCCAAAAGAAAAGGAGTCGATCGGCGTCCTGATGCGCAGCCTCTCCCGCCTGCGCGAGCGCTTCGGGCGCGTGCACGTCAACCTCGGCGAGCCGATCCACCTCGACCGCCTGCTCGAGCGCTACGCGCCGGACTGGCGCACGGCCGGTGGCCAGGGCCCGGAGCGGCCGCGCTGGGTCGGGCCACTGGTCGATGAGCTGGCCGGCAAGGTGATGCGCAACATCAACGCCGCGGCCGCGGTCACCCCGGTGAACCTGCTGGCCCTGGCGCTGCTGGCGACGCCGCGGCACATGGCGCTCGCCACTGAACTGCAGCTGCAGCTCGATACGCTGCTGGCGGTGCTGCGCGAGGTGCCCTACAGCGACCGGGTCACGATCACCGAGCTCACCGCGCCCGCCATCGTCGATTATGGCGTCCGGCTGCAGCTGATCACGCGCGAGACGCATCGTGCCGGGGAGTTCGTGCGCATGAGCGCCGAGCACGCGGTGCTGGCCACCTACTACCGCAACAACGTCCTGCACCTGCTGGCGCTGCCCTCGCTCGTGGCCTGCTGCTTCCTCGGCAATGCCGAGTTGCCGGAGGAGCACATCCAGCGCTTTGCGAGCCGCATCTACCCGTATGTGGCCGCCGAGCTGTTCCTGCGCTGGAGCGAGGAGGAGGTGCCGGCGGTCGTCGCCGCCGTGCTCGCGGCCCTGGCGCAGCGCGGGCTGGTGGAGAACGCCGGCGCCGGATTGTGGCGCCGTCCGGCGCCGAGCTCAGCGGCGGCCATGCAGCTCTCGCTCCTGGCCCAGGTCACGCTGCAGACGGTGGAGCGCTATTACCTGGCGATCGCGCTGCTGATCCGCGCCGGGAGCGGGGCGATCACGCAAAAGGCCCTGGAGGAGCGCTGCCAGCTCATGGCACAGCGCATGACGCTGCTGTATGGCTTCAACTCGCCCGAATTCTTCGACCGCGCGCTGTTCGGCAATTTCATCAACCTGCTGCGGGCGCGCGCCGTGCTCAGCGTCGATGCCACCGGCCACCTGGTGTTCGACGCCGTGCTGGTGCACGTCGCCGAAGACGCCGAGATCGTGCTCTCCGAGCAGATCCGGCATTCGATCCTGCAGGTCACCCACGGCTAGCGCCGCGGGCTCAAGGCGAGGGCTTAGCGCGGCCAGAGCCACCCGAACATGCCGCCGGTCAGCAGCGCGAACACCAGGCCGTCGATCATGGTGACCACGGTCATGCGCCAGTTGCGGCGGTACCAGATGGACGCCTGCGGGAGCGCCATCGCGTAGCCCATGAAGGCGGCAAAGCCGGTGATGCGAAACACGGCCAGGTAGGGCGCGCCGAAAGCCAGTTCGCGCCCGGCGATGTAGGCGCAGCACACGCCGATCGCCAGCAGGTACACGAACCATTGCACCAGGCTCTTGCCCATCGCCATGTCGCCGCTCGAAACGGTGAGCATCATGAAGGGGCCGCGCGTCATCTTCTGCTTGAACTCGGGGCTGCGCATCTCCTTCATGGTGTCGCACTTGGGTACGGCGTAGTCGCCGTGCGCAACGTTCATGCCGCGTACGGCGTCGAGCAGCGCGTCCTGCTGCGGCAGGCGGCGCAGGTCGTTCCAGTGGTAGCCCAGGAACATGTGCATGATAGAGCTGACGGCGAAGACGGCGACGGCGGCCAGCAGGATGGGCAGCCAGAGTGAAGCGATCGAGATCATAAGTCCCCCTTTAAGGTGTCGGTGTTCCCTGAAGTCACTCGTCGTGACGGACGGCGGCTCGCAACCGCTTGTTGCGTTGTTGGTGCAGTTTAGCCTCAATGCGCCGCTCCCGGGCAGCCCGGGTCGGGCGGGTGGCGCGGCGGGTCTTCGGCACGATCAGGGCGCGCGTGATCAGGTCCTCGAGCCGGCCCAGGGCCTCGCGCCGGTTGCCCTCCTGGGTGCGGTGATTGCGCGCCGTGATCAGGATCTCGCCCGAGTCGATCAGGCGATGGCCGGCGAGCGCGCGCAGGCGGAGCTTGGCGCGCTCGTCGAGAAGGCGGCTTGCGGCCAGGTTGAAGCGCAGCTGCGCGGCAGTCGCCACCTTGTTGACGTTCTGGCCCCCCGGGCCGGCGCCGCGCACGAAACTCAGGGAATACTCGCTGTCGGGAATATGCACGGCGGCGCTCAGCGGTCGATTCCGTCCCCGAGCAGGCGCACTTCGTGCTGCGTCACCGGGATCGTGATGCCGTGGTCGCGGAACAGGCGCCAGATGCGCCGGTTGACATCCGAGCGCACATTGTTGACGCCGTTTTGCGGGTCGGCGATCCAGAAGCGCAGTTCCAGGTCCATGCCGTGGTCTGAAAACTGGATCAGGCGCGTGACCGGCGCGGGCTCGTTCAGGACGCGCCGGTTGCCTTCCACGGCGCCGAGCAGCAGCTGCAGGGCGACCTCGGGATCGTCGCGGTAGCTGATGCGCACCGGCAGCTTGAGGCGCACCTTGCGGTCCGAGTAGCTCCAGTTGATGAAGGTGCTGGTGATCAGGTTCTGGTTGGGCACCAGCGTATCGACCCCGTCGCGGTCGCGCACCACGACGCAGCGGCCCCGCAACTCCTGCACCCAGCCGAAATTCTCGGTGCTGGTGCCGGTCAGGCCGGTGAAGCTGATCACATCGCCGGGCTTGACGGACTTGTCGAGCAGCAGCACGAAGCCGCTGACGAAGTTGCTGGCGATCGCCTGCAGCCCAAACCCCAGGCCGATGCCGATCGCGCCGGTCAGCAGCGTGAGAGCAGTCAGGTCCAGGCCGGCCGCATTGACGCCCAGCAGGGCGCCGAGGCTGATCAGGAAAAAATGGCTGAACTTGCTGATGCCCAGGCGCGTCGAGGCCGCCACGCCCTCCAGCTTCATGACGCGCCGTTCGACCGCGCGGGCGATCAGGCCGCTCGCCAGCATGAAGCCGGTGACCACGACGAGGCTCTTGAAGAGCGACCAGAGCGAGAAGTGGCCCTTGCCCGGCACCAGATCGATCGCGTCGAGCGCGGTCTCGATGTCTGTGTACCAACCCACCTGCTGCAGGGCGATCACCACCCACACCAGCCAGGTCAGGCGCGATTCCCAGCGGCGCAGCCAGGAGAGCGGCCCCAGGAGCCTCCCGAGCAGGAAGGCACCGATACGCACCACCAGGAAGGCGATCGCCAGATCGAAGGCCGTGTTCAGCGCCGCGGTGGGCACACCGAGGCTTGCATAGGTGGCCCGTGCGATCAGCAGCAGTGGCAGCACGCCGATGGCAGGCGTGAGCGCGATCAGCGCCTCCAGGAGCGCGCCCTGCCAGGGCAGCGGCGGCGGCGCACGGCGCCCGAGGACGGTGCGCGCGGCACGACCGGCCAGCAGCGCCAGCGCGATCGCCACGCCGATACCCACCAGCTCCAGGAGCGTCTGCGGATTGGCCAGCTGGTGGAAAGGACGCACCAGCGTGGCGAACGTGTCATTCACGGCGGGCAGCCCTTAGGCATTGAGGTCCGGTATGAGCTGGCTCTCGAGCAGCAGGATCTGGTCCTTGAGCGCCAGCTTGCGCTTCTTGAGGCGCTTGAGCTGCAGCTCGTCGATGTTGAAATCCAGTGACAGGCGCGAGATGACCTCGTCCAGGTCACGATGCTCTATGCGCAGATCCCGCAACTTCTGCATGTTGCGGAATAATTCGCGATCGACTTTGTCGCCCGAATCTCTCATGAGGCTTGCGGTGCAGGCCAGGCCGGCGGGGCCCGGCAAATGGACCTCTGGCCCAGTTGCTCGGTCACGGACACGACGCCATCGGGTAGCTTAGCTAAGCGACCCAGCGGGCGCCACGGGAGCCCCGGAAGGTGAAAATCCGAGCCGCTGGAGCCCGCCAGCCCGTTGCGCCGCGCCAGCGAGGCGGCCTGGCTGGCGTCACCGGGCCCCATCCCCGCGAGGCTGACTTCGACGGCCATTCCGCCCGCCTCGCGAAACTCGGCGCACAGCTCCCGCAGGGCGCCCGCGGAGGTCCGGTAGCGGTGGGGGTGGGCCAGCACGGCGATGCCGCCGGCGGCCACGATGATGGCGACGGTCGCCGGCAGGGCGGGCCATTGCGCGCTCACCGCGGCCCGCCGCCCGCGCGCCAGCCAGACCTTGAACGCATCGTCCATGTCGGTGGCGTGGCCGTGCGCCACCAGGAGCTGTGCCAGGTGTGCTCGCGTCGGTGTTCCCGCCCGCGCCAGCACGGCGCTGCTGAGCTTCGCGCCATCCAGGCCGCATTTCGTCAGTTTCAGGCCGATCGCCGCGATCCGCTCCCGGCGCTGGACCTGCACGCCGGCCAGATGAGCCGCAAGCGCCGGCGAGGTGGTGTCGAGTCCCAGGCCGACGATGTGAATCTCGCGATCCCGCCACAGCGAGGTCAGTTCGCAGCCGGAGACAAAATCGATCCGGTGGGCGGCGCAGGCAGCCGCCGCCTCGGGGCAGCCGGCCACGGTGTCATGGTCGGTGAGGGCCAGCAGCTGGACCTGCCGGGTGGCCGCCAGCGCCACCAGTTCGGCCGGCGAGAGCGCCCCGTCGGACCAGGTGCTGTGCGTATGCAAATCGATACGCTCATAGCGTTGCGGGCCGGGGTTCATGAGTCCCATCATAGCTGAGCCTATGCCTGCCACCGCGCTCCTGGAAGCCCAATGGGAAGACATCGATCACGTGCTGCTGGATCTCGACGGCACGCTGCTCGACCTGGATTTTGACAGTCATTTCTGGCAATCGCTCGTGCCGCAGGCCTGGGGCGCCGCGCGCGGACTGGACCCGGCCGCGGCGCAGGCAATCCTGCAGCCGCGCTTCGCGGCCTGCGAGGGCACGCTGCCCTGGTACAGCACGGAGTACTGGAGCCGCGAGCTTGGACTCGACATCGCCGCGCTCAAGCGCCAGGACGCCGGGCGCATCCGCTGGCTGCCCGGCGCGCAGCGCTTCCTGGCCGCGGCGCGCGCACGCCGCAAGCGCGTGGTGCTGCTGACCAATGCGCACCCGCAGGCACTGGCCATCAAACACGAATGCACCGGTGTGCTTGACCATGTCGACGCCAGCTACAGCGCGCACCTGCTGGGGGCCCCCAAGGAGGACCTGCGCTTCTGGCGGGCGTTGCGCCAGCTCGAGCCCTTCCGCGCCGCACGGAGCCTGTTCGTCGATGACAGTGCCGCCGTGCTGCGTGCGGCCTGCGCGGCCGGCATCGGACTGATCCGCGCGATTCGCAAACCGGGCAGTGCGGGGGCCCCACACCGGCACGAGGAATTCGCGGCGATCGACGCATTGGCCGAGTTGCTCGGCCCAGACTGACGCGGCGGGGCGCGCGCGACGCCAGGTCCGGCGAAATGGGTCTCCGGCTCCGCCACCGCGGAAGGCGCGCCTCGCGTCGATGGGCGCACAGAAATTCGCGACGGTGGGGAAGCTGGTGGCACTGCCGGTGGCCTGCCCATATCATGGAATACGCGGCTGCTCGGTAGTCCAGCGGTTGGATAGATCGGGGGGGGCGAATAATGAAAGAGCCATCGAACATGCCCAGGCGATTGGCTGTAGCGAGCGTCATCGGGTTGCTGTTGTCTACCGCCCTGGCCGCTGATGAGAACCCGACTGGGCCCGGTGATCCGGTCTCGAATGTCATCGGCAATTCGGTGGTCAAGATCTTCGCCACCCTGCGAAGTCCCGACCTGGCTAAGCCCTGGAGCAAGCAGGCACCTGCGGAGATTTCCGGCAGCGGCGTCGTGATTGACGGCCACCGCATCCTCACCAATGCCCACCTGGTCACGTACGCCAGCCAGGTACAGATCCAGGCCAATCAGGCCGGAGACAAGCTCTCTGCCACAGTGGTAGCGGTCGCGCCCGGCATCGACCTTGCTGTCCTGAAGCTCGATGACGATGGCTTCTTTGACACCCATGCGCCGCTTCCGCGTGCCGACGGACTGCTGCAGATCAAGGACGCCGTCCTGGCATACGGCTATCCGACGGGAGGATCTTCCCTGTCCATCACGAAGGGCATCGTTTCACGCGTCGAATTTGTGTCCTATAACTACCCCGTCAGTGGGCTGCGCATTCAGGTGGACGCGGCCATCAACCCGGGCAACAGCGGAGGAGCGGCCATTGCCGACGACAAGATGATCGGGCTGGTCTTCAGCAGGGCAGGAGGCGATACACAGAACATTGGTTATATCATTCCAAACGAGGAAATCAGCCTGTTCCTGCAGGACATTGCCGACGGTCACTACGACGGCAAGCCGGCAATGTATGACGAGCTGCAGACGCTGCAGAACTCATCACTTCGAAATTTCCTGCACCTCGACAAGTCGGTCACCGGCATGGTGGTCCACCGGCCCCGGACGACCGAGCACTCCTATCCACTCAAGGAGTGGGATGTCATCACCCGCATCGGAGAATGGCCCATCGACGATCAAGGCAGGGTCAAGGTGAACCCTGACCTGAGTGTCGCCTTTCAGTACCGCGTGCAGCAGATTGTCAGGAATGGCAGCGTGCCGTTGACGATCGTCCGGGGCGGCAGCACTCTGCAGGTGCAGCTGCCGGTTGACAGCGTCAGGCCCAGGCTGATACCGCCTCTGAATGGCGAATATCCCTCCTACTTCATTTACGGGCCCCTGGTTTTCTCGCGCGCATCGACGCAACTCCTGCTGGCTTTCTCCGAAAGCGGCAAGGTGCTGCTGGGATTGAGTTTCGTGGGGAGCCCACTGATCTCTGATCTGGGTGCGACGCCCGACCCCCAGCGCGACGATCTGGCTGTCGTGGCATCCCCTTTCTTTCCAAGCAGTCTGGCCAAGGGGTATGACAATCCCGCCGGTCTGGTGGTGGAGTCCGTCAATGGCACCCACGTGCGCAGTCTCAAGCACCTCGTTGAGCTCTTACGTGACCTCAAGGATCAGTTCGTTGTATTTGCCTTCGCGAATCGGACCGGCGAATCCATCGTGTTCCCGCGCAGCGAGATGTTGGCGGCCACGGAAAGCATCCTGGCCGACAATGGCATCAGGGCGCAGGGGTCGCCAGACTTGATGGCAGTGTGGCAGGGAAAGTCGGCACAGTAGATCGAAACCCAAGGCGGCCCTGCATGCGCCGCGACTGCGAGCGTTGCGCGGCTTCAGCGCCGCCGTGGTGGTGGCCGCCGCCCGCCACCCTGTCCGCCGCCGCTGCGGCGCCGAACCGGCGCGTGGGAATCGCGTGGCGCGTGAGGTGCGTGGTGCAGTTTCGGCAACGCATCATGGTCGTAGTGCTCGACGGGAATCTTGTGGCCGATGAAGGCCTCGATGTCCGGCAGGGAGATCGCATATTCCTCGCAGCCGAAGCTGATGGCATCGCCGGCGGCGCCGGCGCGCGCCGTGCGGCCGATCCGGTGGACGTAATCCGCAGCGTCCTGCGGCAGGTCGAAGTTGAACACATGGCTGACGTCGGGAATATGCAGGCCGCGTGAGGCGACATCGGTGGCGATGAGCACCGCCAGCTCGCCCTCGTGAAATTGGCGCAGGAAGCGCAGCCGCTTGACCTGCGGCACGTCGCCCGAGATCGCCTGCGCATGGAAACCGTTGGCCCGCAGCCAGGCCTCCAGCCGCTCAGCCATGCGCTTGGTGTTGACGAACACCATGGTGCGGTGCGCCTCGAACTGGCGCAGCAGGCTCACCAGCAGCGGGATCTTCTCCGGCATCGAGGGGAAATAGATCGACTGGCGGACCCGGTCGATCGTCACCTTGTCGGGCTCGATCCGCACCAGCTCGGGATTGTTCATGTGTTCGTAGGCCAGTTCCAGCACGCGCTGCGAGAGCGTGGCCGAGAACAGCATCGACTGGCGCCGATCGGGCGGCGGGAGCCGGCGCATGATGTAACGGATATCGGCAATGAATCCCAGGTCGAACATCCGGTCGGCTTCATCGAGGACCAGCACCTGCGCGTGCCGCAGGTCGTAGATGCCCTGCTTCAGGTAATCGATGATGCGGCCCGGCGTGCCGATCAGCACTTCGACGCCGTCGGCGAGCTGCCGGCGCTGCTTGTCGTAATCGACACCGCCGAAGACGACGGCGAGCGACAGGCCGGTATGGCGCCCGAGCACCAGGGCATCCTTGTGGATCTGCACCGCCAGCTCGCGCGTCGGCGCCACGACCAGGGCGCGCACCGAAGTGATGGCTTTCCCTGGTGCAGCGCGTTTTTCCAGCAGGGACTGGTAGAGCGCCACCAGGAAGGCTGCCGTCTTGCCGGTGCCGGTCTGCGCCTGGCCGGCGATGTCCCGGCCCGTGAGCGCGGCGGGCAGAGTCTGCGCCTGAATCGGCGTGCACCAGGTGAAGCCGGCATCGACGACGCCCTGCATCACGGACGGATGTAGCGGCAGTGAACTGTAGGACAGATTGCTTAAGTGTTCTTCGCTCATGAATAAACAGGTCTAAATGACAATGGAGGCGGCCGGATAATTTGGCCCCGTGGAACGGGGGTACTTGCATTGGGCCGCGGAACAGGCTACAAATATCACCAATGGCGGCTCCTCTGCGCGCCCGCCAAACCAATCCTGAAGCACAAGTGTAACCGCTGAGCGGCAATCGCGCGCCACTGTCTGGCGCGCCACGCTCAAAATCACCAAGTAAAGCACTCTGAACTACTGTCCACCCTTGCAGCACCGCCTGAGCGGTGCCATATCCAAAATACCCCGCCCATGATCACGTCTACGGAGGCCCTAGGTCGCGTGAGTAACGAAAACATTGTCCATACCTCGGATGACCGCTTCGATGCGGATATCCTCAAAGCCGACACACCAGTACTGGTCGATTTCTGGGCCGAATGGTGCGGCCCCTGCAAGATGATCGCGCCGATACTCAGCGAGATCGCGGTCGAGTACCAGGACCGGTTGCGGATCGCCAAGCTCAACATCGACGAAAACCAGCAGACGCCGCGCAAGTTCGGGATCCGTGGCATTCCGACCCTGATCCTGTTCAAGAACGGCGCGGTCGAGGCGCAGAAGGTGGGTGCGCTGTCAAAATCGCAACTCTCCGCGTTCCTGGATCTGCACCTGTGAGAGGCTATCTCGGCAATCAGGGCCGCAATCGTCCCAACAAGGGCCCGCGTCACGGCGGCATGCGTGACGGCAATCGCGACCCGAATCGCGGCAACGTCGGCGGCCGGATGGACGAACACCTGCCCGACCTCGAGCCGCTGGGTGAAGACGATGCCGAGGTGATCAGTCCGGCCGAGTTGGCGCAGTCGCGCAACTCGATGAACCTGACGACGCTTAAGGCCAAGCCGATCCACGAGCTGGTCAAGCAGGCGGAGTCGATGGGCCTGGAGAGCCTGGCCCGTTCGCGCAAGCAGGACATCATTTTCTCGATCCTCAAGGCGCACGCCCGCAACGGCGAGGACATCTACGGCGACGGCGTGCTGGAGATCCTGCAGGATGGTTTCGGCTTCCTGCGTTCCGCCGACGGCTCCTACCTCGCCGGACCCGACGACATCTACATCAGCCCCAGCCAGATCCGCCGCTTCAACCTGCGCACCGGCGACACCATCTCCGGCCTGATCCGCCCTCCCAAGGACGGCGAGCGCTATTTCGCGCTGCTGAAGGTCGGGGAGATCAATTTCGACTCACCCGAGAGCTCGCGCAACAAGGTGTTGTTCGAGAATCTCACGCCGTTTCATCCCACCAAGCGCCTGAAGCTCGAGCGCGGCAACGGCAGCACGGAGGACCTCACGGCGCGCACCATCGACCTGGTGGCGCCGATCGGCAAGGGGCAGCGCGGCCTGATCGTCTCCCCGCCGAAGGCCGGCAAGACCATGCTGCTGCAGAATATTGCCACCTCGATCACCTGGAACCATCCGGAAGTGCACCTGATCGTGCTGCTCATCGACGAGCGGCCCGAGGAAGTGACCGAGATGCAGCGCACCGTGAAGGGCGAGGTGGTCTCATCGACTTTCGATGAGCCGGCCGCACGCCACGTGCAGGTCGCCGAGATGGTGATCGAGAAGGCCAAGCGCCTGGTCGAGCACAAGAAGGACGTCGTGATCCTGCTCGATTCGATCACCCGCCTGGCGCGCGCCTACAACACCGTGGTGCCCAGTTCCGGCAAGGTGCTCACCGGCGGCGTCGATGCCAACGCCCTGCAGCGCCCCAAGCGCTTCTTCGGCGCGGCGCGCAACATCGAGGAGGGCGGTTCGCTGACCATCCTTGCCACTGCGCTGATCGACACCGGCTCGAAGATGGATGATGTGATCTACGAGGAATTCAAGGGCACGGGCAACAGCGAGATCCACCTCGACCGGCGCATCTCCGAGAAGCGTGTCTACCCGGCCTTCAACATCAACCGCTCGGGCACCCGCAAGGAAGAGCTCATCACCGATCCGGCCGAACTCGCCAAGATGTGGATCCTGCGCAAGCTCCTGCACCCGATGGACGAGCTGGCCGCGATCGAGTTCCTGCTCGACAAGATGAAGGACACGAAGACCAATGGCGAGTTCTTCGAGGCGATGAAGCGGTAGCCGTTCACACAATTTGACGTCGCTGGGCGGCGACTGTGGCGGCTGACACAGCGCTGGCCGATGATGGCGACCGTCTCATTGCCCTGGACTCGACGCATGCGCCCGTTACCTGTGTTCCTCGCCCTGTCTGCCGTCAGCATAGCCAGCCTCGCGCAGCAGGAGCCGCAACCTGAGCCGTCGAGCCCGATCACCGACCGCTTCGACCTGCGTGCCAGCGCCTTTTACGGGGCCGTGAAGACCCGGGCGCGCATCGATGACAGCGCCACCGGAACGCCGGGCACCGAGTTTTCGGGCGAGAAAGATTTCCACCTGAGCCCGCACGCGCGTCAGGTGCGCGCCGAGTTCATGTTCCGCCTGCGTGATCGCAGCCGGCTGCGCGTGGACATGTGGCATCTGACACGCGATGCCTTCGCATCGCCGACCCGGACGATCAACTACGGCCGCAGCAGTTTCACTCCGGCCGACCTGGTGGCCTCGCGCTTCGACTGGCAGCAGATCAATTTCACCTACACCTATTCCTTCCTGCGGCGCAGCCGTTTTGAACTCGGTGCGGGCCTGGGATTGCACCTGCTGCAGGCCGAGGGCGAGGCCAGCGTCGCGGCGCGCGGCGTGCACGAGGATCTGAGCGGCTCCGGTCCCTTCGCCACGCTGGCGCTCGACGGGACCTGGCGGATTTCCCGCCGCTTCGCGTTCAGCGCGCGCGCCCAGTACTTCAGCCTCGAGGCGAGCTCGATCACGGGCGGGCTCGGCGACTACCACGCGGACCTGCAGTTTCGCTGGCGGCCGAATCTCGCCTTCGGCCTGGGTTATGAGAAGACGCAGACGCAGCTGGACGTCACCAAGGGCAACCCGAGCGGCCTGATGCGCCTGGATACCCGCGGACCGGACCTGTTCGTGCGCGCCAGTTTCTAGCCCGGGCGCAGGGCCATGCGCGCACCGGGCGACTATTGTCCCTCGATACTTGCCGAAATCGGCCCAGCTCAACCGCTCGAACAGTTTCGTGCTGGCTAACCCAGCCCGCTTAGAGCTCAGTCGCGTTCCAGCTGACCCACTTTCTGCCAACCGGGCTGCGGACTAAGCACCACAGTCACGTACAAGCCGTCCCTGGATGGGGCGATTCCGGCTGCGCCAGATGATATGAGCGTCCCCGATACCTGTTCTGGGGTCAGCTTGTAGAGGCCACCATTGATTGCATCTACGGCCAGACCAATGAGGCCACCAAAAACGATATTGCCCCATACCCAGCCACTCACGCTGCGCGTGACTGTCGTGTCGTAGGGTTTGTATCCCGCCAACTCAAGATGAATAATATGGTTGTCCTTGCGCGTCAGATTGGAAACAATCGGCGTCTTGCCCGTAATCTGCCCGTCAACAGACACCTGGGCGCCACTCGGACTACTCGAGATACCAACATCCTGATGTGTACCGTGCATAATGCTTGCGCACGCACCGAGGCACACAATCGATGCACCGAGACCGATGCGCGCAAGCTGGCGAAAAATAGACGAATCCATTTTGACGTCCCCCTTGTTTTTTTATGTGGGCCGAACGTCTCCGATATTGACACCAACGGTCCATAATCCACAAGCCGCCAAAGGGGCTCCGGTTGTCGCGCATATGGCGGCGCGAGTAGTCAGACCCGCCTACGATGAGTCCAGATGACCATAGGATTCTCGAGATAGGCTGCCGCGTGGCGTCAGGATTCCCTGTCCTGGGCATCGACTGAAGCAGCCGCTTTGGCGTATGCGCCGGGTCTCACCCCACGTGACGATGCGGTGGAATATCTGGCAGTAGTCGCATTTGCCTCACCGCGTCGCTTTCTTCAGGACTGCACCGTCCTTGACCAGCGCAATCGGTCCGTCCGAAACCTCAGTCTTTCTTGACGGCGGCCTTTACCTTCTTCGCACCGCGCTTGGCCGCGGATCCGACTTCCTTGGCCCCTTCCTTTACGGCTTTACCGACCGCTTTGGCATCGCGCTTTACCGCCTGACCGAGCGCTTTGGCACTCTCAGCGACGGTCGTTTGGGGCGCGTCGGGGGCGCTGTCTGCGCAGTACGATGAATAGGCCGGCACCAGGGCCAGCGACACGGTGGCGACAATTCCAAGAAACGTGACCTTCATGAAGCTTCTCCTGTACCCACGCAGCCCATTGCACCCGGATCCCGGCAATGGGCATTATTTCAGATCATGCCACCGTTCACCGAGATGATCTGGCCCGTAATATAAGCGGCTTCATCGGATGCGAGGTAGCCCACCAGACTTGCCACTTCCTGAGGCAAGCCGGCGCGTTTCATGGGCACCAGCCGCGCGATGGCCTCATCGTCAAAGCTGCGTTCCGCCATGCCCCCCGCGATGATACCGGGCGCCACGGCGTTGACCGTGATGCCGCGGCTCGCCAGCTCGAGCGCCAGCGAGCGTGTCGCGGCGTTGAGTGCACCCTTCGCGGCTGCATAGTTGACCTGGCCGCGATTGCCGATGAGCGCGGCGACTGAGGAAATGTTGATTATCCGGCCCCAGCGACTGCGGATCATCGGCAGCGACAGGGGCTGTGTGACGTTGAAAAAGCCGTCGACCGCCACATCCAGGACGCGATGCCACTGGCGCGGGCTCATTCCCGGAAAGGCGGCATCATCGTGGAGGCCCGCGTTGTTGACCAGGATCTGGATCGGCGCATCTGCGACCAGGGTCTCCAGCCGGGCGCGGGTTGCCTCGGCATTCGTGACGTCGAAGGCGAGCGTATCGCTGCAGTGAGCGGTTTTGTTGAGCTCCTGAACCAGTGCCGCGGCGACGTCTTGATGCTGATGGGCGTGCACATAGACAAAGTGTCCGGCACTGGCCAGGCGGCGGCAGATGGCGGCGCCAATCGCGCCACTCGCTCCGGTCACCAGGGCGCGCTTCTGGGTGGCGCTCATGTCGGTGCTCGCATGGCGGACTGTTCTCCTGAAGTGACGGCGAAGGCGATCGTCGCGCGGCCCGATAACAACACCCGTGTCGAGTCGCCAAGGCTGAACTCGTAGAGCACCATCCTGTCATCGCCATTCACAAGCGCCGCGCTGGCCATGAGAGGGCCGGCGATGTCATCGAGCCGCTCAACATTCATCGTCAGACCTCGCACACTGGCAAGTAGCCCGGGCCGCCATGATTGCGACAAGCTTGCGGCCCGCAGTGCGCCGTGCACCGCCATGGCCTGAGCGGCGTACTCGATGCCGCAGGCGGCCCCGAGGCGATCATGGGCGCGCAGCGCGTTGTCGGCGCGCCGGTGTGATTCGCTGCGGCAGCGGATGCGGTCCGCGGTCCACTCAACAACCTCATCCAGCAGGCACATGCGGCCCTGATGAGGGATATGAGCGGCGATCCAGGCGTGATCTAGGCGCACGGAGTCACCTCGACACGCAGCGTCTGCGGCTCCAGGTACGCGATGTTTACTGTCGTCGCCCGCCGCTTCGCAATGGCCTGGAGCAATACCAGACCCTGGGCGGCCGGAATTACGGCACGCAGTGACTCCAGTTCCCGATGCTTGACACAATCTGCGGCCTGCGTATCAAGCCGCACGCGCAGCAGCGCAAGCGCGTGGGGTTGGGGGCTGGCATGCAGGACCAGTGCGAGCCCGAATGCCGCCGGCACTGTACGCGCGGCACGAAGCGGCGGTGGGTAATCGAGATCGTAGGCGATGAGCGCCGTAGTGCCGCCGCCCACGGCAAGCTGTGTCAGGGCCTCGAGCAGCCCGGCAGTAAAGCTGGCGTCATAGGCGCAGACGGTGGTCGATGGCACCTGGGTGGCGGCAGCGATGCTCCAGTATCCGGCGGGCGCGTTGTGCACCGAATTGTGAAAGCGCGTAGGGGAGAGCGCCCGATTGGCCGATGCCAGCGTCTGGCAGATCTCATGACAGTTATCGCCGTCGCCACCGGAAGAGGCGAACACCACCGGTAGCCGCGCCGGATCCGTATCGGACTGGCGCGCCGCCTCGAGTCCGATCGCGAAGGCGAGTCTTACCACACGACCGGCGCGACGGCGTTCGGTCGGTGGCAGGGTCTCAGGTGCAGGCAGCAGCGTATCCGCCCGTTCATAGGGCCGCAGTTCGCGCAGCACGGCTTCGGTCTGCGGCCAGTCGAGGAGGCCGGGCCCGCGGACACCGATGCCGGTCACATAGGCCGTGAGTTCGCGGGTCACGGCTTCGCTCACGCTATCCTGCCCAGGACCAGTGAGCAGTTGGTGCCACCGAAACCGAAGGAATTACTCACGGCGTGAGTGATTGATCCTGGCTCGCTCTTCGTGATGTAGTTCAACTGCAGCGCCGGATCAAGCTGGCCGGTATTGGAGCCGCCCGGAAGCAGCTGGTCCCGCAATGCGAGTGCGCAGATTACCGCTTCGAGTGCGCCCGCCGCGCCCAGGGTATGGCCCGTCGCGCCCTTGGTGGAGCTGCAGGGTGGGGCCGCTCCAAATACGCGTGTGACCGCGGTGCACTCTGCGCTGTCGTTGCTGCTGGTGCCCGTTCCGTGCAGGTTGATGTAACCGACCTCGGCCGCGTCGAGACCGGCGGCGCTGAGGGCGGATTCCATGGCCAGGCGTGCGCCGAGGCCCTCTGGGTGCGGTGCCGACAAGTGGTAGCCGTCGTTGGATTCGCCCACTCCAAGCAGGGCGATGGCATGCCCACCCGTGCGGGGCGCGGATTTTTCGAGCAACACGAAGGCCGCGGCCTCCCCGATCGAGATTCCGTCGCGGTCGGCCGCGAACGGCCGGCAGGGTCGGCGTGCGGTGAGCTGCAGGGAGTGAAAACCATAGAGCGTCGTGAGACACAGTGAATCGACTCCGCCCACCACGGCGGCATCGATGATCCCGAGCCCGATCATGCGCTGCGCCGCTCCGAAGGCCTTGGCGCTGGATGAACAGGCCGTCGACACCACCGCCGCAGGCCCCTGAATTCCGAGGAGCTGGCGGATGAAAGCGGCCGCAGAAAAGGTGTTGTGGGTGCCGGCGTAGTGGAAAGCAGCTGGCAGTGCGCCGCTGCCTGGATCGCGCTGGCGGTACGCCAGTTCCGTCTGCAAAATGCCTGAAGTGCTGGTGCCAATGAACAGGCCGACGCGCCGCGCGCCAAGCCTGCTGATGCAGGCCGCGACCGCCTCCGTGAAACCGTCCTGGCCCAGTCCCAGATACGCCAGGCGGTTGTTGCGACATTCGAACAACCCCCAGGCCTGCGGCAACGGATGGTCTTCGATTTCGGCGACCGCGCCAATCCAGGTATCGAGCTCCACATCCTCGAATCGGCAGGGCGCCAGGCCGCTGCCGGTGCTGCGCAGCGCCGCGCTCAGAGGCTGCAGACCGGCACCCAGGCAGCAGCTTGCCGTGTATTGCGTAAGAAAAAGCGGGGTCATTGGGGTGTCGCGACCAGCAAGACATTGGCGAAGGGTGTGCCCTCACTCATCGGTATCGCCCGCGCGCTGAACCCGCAGCTTGTAAGAATGGCCGACCACGCCGGCAGGGTGTGGCAATACAGCCGCCGCCGCCCATGACCGCGCAGGGATAACACGGCTGCGTCTACCCAGAGGCTCACTTTAAATCGCCAGCCGCCGGCCGCATTGCCGACGCGCAGCAGCAGAATGCCTGCGGGTCCGATCGATGCGCGCACGCGTTGCAGCACCTGCTCCTGCGCGGACGGGTCCAGGTAGTGAAGCACATCCAGAACGATCACGACATCCACCTCACCGTAGGCGGCGCTGCGTATATCGGCGCACTCGATCTGCGCCAGCGCGCCGAGGGCCTGCCGAGCCCGCTCGACATCGCGGGGCATCAGCTCGATGCCCCGGAAAGACCTCAGCCGCGGCGGTGGGGGCCACGACTCAGGCCACTGCCCTTCCCGATGACTGGCCCGTGCCGCCTCAAGCCACGCCGCGAGCAAGCCCTGGCCGCAGCCCAGATCAAGGAGGCGGGCATCCTCTGGAATCAGTCCGCGCGCGAGCAGCGCGGCGAATACCGGATCGCGGCCCAGTTTGCCGCGCGCGAAATAATGGGCAAAGCGACCCGAGGGGCGGTATCGATCGGCGGCGATGCGCGCCAGACGCTTCAGCACCTGTCCCGCGCTCATACCAGGGCCTCTGCCAGCGTCACCGTGACCAACCCCGCGCGGGCAATCGTATCGAGGAGCCGGGGCAGCACCTCCAGAATAACCGGCGCTCCAGCGCGAGTGCGGGCACTGTTGCCATCGTGCAGCAACAGGATGTCGCCGGCCGCGAGCCGCGCGGCCAGGCGCGCATGGACGGCTTTGGGGTCGTGCGTGACGGTGTCAAAGCCGCGACGCGTCCAGCTCACCAGCTGCAGTTCAAGCTCTGCCAGCGCCGGCTGCAGGAACAGGTTGCGCAGGCCTGCGGGCGCACGAAAGAACCGTGGTCGCTCACCGGCTAGAGTGCTGATCGTCTCCTGAGCGCGCTCGACTTCCTGTCTCAGGCCGCGCGGACCCAGCAGGGAGAAGTGGTGACGGTGATGCTGGCCGTGATTTTCCATGCGGTGACCGCGCGCCACGATCTCGCGGCTCAGGCCGGGATTCGCCAGCACCCGCTCACCAATGCAGAAAAAAGTCGCCCGTGCGCCGGACGCCTCCAGGATATCGAGCACGTGTGGCGTGACTTCCCGGTCCGGACCATCGTCGATCGTAATCGCCACTTGGCCGGCGCCAGCGCATGGCGGCAGGCGCGTCCAGTTGGGGCCGAGGGCGGTGCTCCGGGGCCACAGGCCCGTCGCCACGAGAGCCGCATGATTCGCAACCACCAGGCTCACTGCCCAGGGCCACGCAGAGGGATAGCAGGCGGTTGCGCCGGCCGCCGTGGCATGCAGCACCACCGAAGCCGGGATCAGCGGTCGGGTGCGCCACGCCTCACGGGAGAGTGCTGAGAAGGAAGATGGCATCAGCATTACGCCGGGCAGCCCAGCGTGGGCCACCTGTCGAGAAAATGATTCCAGATCTGTCGCCACGCGGGCCAGTCGTGGGTACCGCTCACGACGTGCACCGATTCGGGCGGCAACTCAACCGCAAGCAGCTGCTGACTGTCGGCAAAGCGATCGTCATGACCATACCCGAGGTACAAGGCCGGCGGCGTTCCCCTACGTGACTTTATGAAGCGCCAGATCCGCCGGTCTTCATCGTCCGGTTCAACTTCGCCAGGACTCCAGCTCGCGACGCCACCTGCCAGGCTGATTTCACGGGTGACGATCCTGGTGCCCAGGTAGGGTGCAATCAGGCAAACGCCGTTCAATTCGGTCGAGTACTGCTCAGCGAAGCCCAGTGCAATGAAGCCGCCCATAGACACTCCGGCGAGCCACACCGCATCGTAACCGGCCGCGCGCGCCCTGGCGACCGGCCCACTGCGCAGTCGATCGAGCACTGACCGATCGGTCACGTGGTCAAACTCCAGTTCGCAGCACTCCAGTTCAATGGCGAGCCCCCGCTCGCGCACGGCGTCGTGGAATCCCGCGCGCACAAACCCGTCGCAGCTTTCCCTGGCGCCTGGCAACAGCAGAATCCGCGCTGTTGCGGGGCGCTGTGCGGCCGATCGCTGTTCTGAGGTATTCATGGCTCAGGATAGAACGCCGTGCGAGGCTTGCGGTCGGGCCATCAGGGCAGAGAACAGCAGTGCAGCGAAGGCGCCCGGCGCAACTGTCATGCCCAGTGCGGAAAGCACCGGCACCGTCGAAAATGCCAGCACACCGAAGCCCAGGACCGTAGCGAGGTTCGCGATCAGCAGCGATGCCAGCATGGTACTGCGTTCGCCGGCAGCTGCTGGCGCAAAGTGACGCTCGAAAAACAGCGCGTAGTTCGAGCCCACGGCCACGATCAGCAGCAAGCCAATCAGGTGCAGTATGGTCAGCGCCTGCCGGCTCGCGGCCAATGCGGCGGTGACGACGAGAACCGAGAGTATCAGCGGCGCGATCACCCGCATGACTCGCGCTACCGAGCGCAGCGTCAGGAGCAATAGCAACACAATGAGACCAAATCCCAGGAGTGACAGACGAATCGCCGCGGACTGATAGGCAGCATAAAGGGCGTCCGACTCGTGCTTCAGGTCGAGTAATGCGATCGTGACTCCGGGCGGAGCCGCACCCAGCGCGGCATTGACGTGGGCCGCATCGATCGCAAAGGGGTGCGAGCCGGCGGCCGGTGCGCGCAGCGGCAACAGTGCTACGACGCGATTGCCACGCTGCGCGAGCAGGGTATCGACGCCGCTGGCGAGCGATGTGCCCGCAAGGCCGGAGCGATCGACCAGGAGAGCCGTGCGTGCTCGCTCGACCGCCGCGACGAAGGGCTCGAGGCGCGTCGCCCGTAGCGGAAGACCGGCAAGTGCCGCGCGCAGCCGGGTCCGCAGCACATCGCCGGCCGGGAGCGCGTCGAGCCGCTGGCGCTGCAAAGCGAGACTGGGCAGATAGCGGGCCGGGGTGTCAAAGCCGGCGAGCTCACCGCTTTTCACGAGACTGTTGAGACGCTTGCCCACCGCCTCGGCCGCGCTCAGTGCCGACTCGGTGTCGGCGGCGGTTATGACGATCAGATCACTGACGTCCGGTGCGCCGAGGCTGCTGCGCAGCTGCGCATCGAACGCCTGGTCGGCGGCAGACACCGGGCTCAATGCGGCCAGGTCACGGTTCCAGAGCCCACTACGATGCGTCTGCACCTCCGCAATGGCCAGCAGCGGCAGCAGCCAGAGCAGCTGACGGTAGCGTTGCAGGCGATCGATGCCACGCGCGAGCCCTCGGCCGAGGGCGTTAAGTGGCCGCGCGGTCCACCGCTCCGGGAGCAGCGCCGGCAGTACGTAGCGGGTCACGGCCGCGGCGGCGAGCAGCCCGGCCATGGAATAGAGGCCGAGTTGAGCCAGTCCGGGGAATGCCGATGGCAGGAGTGATGCAAATCCGCACAGGGAAGTGAACAGCCCCAACCGGACCGTCGGCCAGAAGCTCGTGATCCACGTGGCCGCCGCGTTTCCGTCAGGGCCGCGGCGCGCCTGGATCAGCAGATAGATGGAGTAATCAACGGATTCACCGATCAGCGTGACGCCGAAGCCGAGCGTGACCCCGTGGATCACTCCAAACCCCAGCGCCACGGCTGCGGCACCCGCCAGGGCCCCGGAAACCACCGGCAGCAGCCCGAGCGCCAGGGTGCGCAGGGACCGGTACGCAAGCAGCAGCAGAGTAGCGATCAGGAGCGAACTGAGAACAGAGAGGCGAATCGCTTCCCGAATGATGGTGGCCCGGGCATGAATCGCGAACACCCCGGGACCACTCACTCTGAGGCTGACCGCTCTCGCTGCCGGCATTGCCGCGGCGCGCAGCCGCCCAAACTCAGCCTCGATGACACCGAGCGCCCGTTCCTGGCCATTGGTGTCGCCGCCTGCGACGCGCGTCCGCGCGACCAGCAGCGCCTGGCTGCCATCGGCGGATACCCAGACGCCATCCTGGGAGCGCGGTCCCGTATCCGGGCTGAGTTGCCCCATCACCTGCAGCGTCTCGCCGGTCGGATCCGTGAGCAACAGGTCCTGTGCAAGGAATCCCGCCGGCGATGCCAGCGAGTCGATGCTCTCCGAAACGGCACTGCGCAGGCCCGCCGTCGTGAAGTGATCCGCCGTGATCTGCTCACTGAGCAGGTAGCGGTGATCAAATATGTATCGCTGGTCGCTTTCCGACGCCGCGTTGCGGCCATTGTTGACCGACACAAAGGCGGGGTCCGCGCGCAGTCCGGTGGCCAGGGCCTGCGACAATTGCGCTCGTTGCGCACGCTCACCGCCATTTATAGCGATGAGAATCAGCCGTGCCGCCACGCCTTCGCGCAATTCATCGACCAGTGCCTGCTGTGCGGGCGAGGGTCGCGCGGGGAGGAACGCCGACAGATCTGCCGTGTAGTGGGCGTGCGCGACGATCCAGCCAGTCGCGGCCAGCAGCACCATCCAGGCGAGAATAGTGACGCGGCGCCGGCGCATCAGGGATCCAGCACGGCGCCGAGCGTCGTGATGGAGCGGTCGCCGTTCACCAGCTTCACGGTAACCGTCTTGATGCTATCGGACTGTCCGTCGATGCTGACGGTGGCCACCTCAGCCGCCACGTGCGCATCCAGCGGCGTGAGCCTCAGGGTCCACTTGTCGCCGGAGTAGTCGAAACCGATGTGAAACACCCGCTCGAGTGCGGCCCGATCTCCGGCCAGGGTGGCGCGGATGGCCTCGATGTAGGGAGCGGCCTGGGGGAAGTCCGCGAGCGCCACATGGTATTCCTTGTGACGGCGTTCGAAGCTCAGCTGCCCGTTCTCGAGCACCATTCGTTCCGCCCTGGGCGTCGTGGTGCGCTTCTCCAGGCGATCCGGCGCGTCATAGAACAGCTCGCCGGTGGATGTGAGCGGTCGGTCGAGGACGCTCGAGATGTGGACTTCGGTGAAGGACACGTGACCGTGCTGGCGCTGCCTGAGCTGCGTCATCAACTGCTCAAGAGCGTCGCTGGCAGCCGCCGCGACTGCTGCACTGCCGACCAGCCATGCACAGGACAGCAGCATGAGGGTGCGGCCGCGTCGAGCCCGGCACAGCAGCGGGAAGTGGCGGCTCATTCGCTGCCGCTCACGGGCGGCGCGCCCGCCGGCTGCACCTGCCAGAAGTCCAGAAAATTGAACCAGTTGTATGGATACAGGCGGCAGTAGCGCTCGAGTACGGCCACATACTGTCGAACCGCCGCCGTCACTGAATGAGCCCCGGCACCCGGGCTCGCCGCTGAAAAGTCGGCGATCTGCTCGAACACGATGTGATAGCGGTTGTCACCGAGATAGAAACCCGCCATGAAGTAGACCGGGCGGCGCAGCATGGCCGCCGCCCGCATGGGCCCGAGCGGAAAGGACGCCGGCGAACCGAGAAACATGACCTGTTCGACCGGTTCTTCACCCAGGGTTCGATCGCCCATCATGCCGACGAAAGAACCGGCGGCGAGCCGCGCCTGGATCTCGAGCATGGCCGACATCTGGCCCAGTTCAATGATATCCGCCTTGAGCTGCGGACAAATCGCCGTCAGTGCGGCGTTGATCTTGCGCGCGTTGTCGGCATACATCGCCATTGCGATGTCGAGCCCCGCCTCGCGCTGGCCGAGCGCCCGCGTGGCCTCGAAGCTGCCCAGATGGGCTCCGATCAGCAGCGCGCCACCACCTCGGGCGCGGGCGGCACGCACCAGCGCCTCGCCGTCAAGGGAGATTTCAAACAGCTCGAAGCGCCGGTTCAACAGATAGACGCGGTCGTGAATCGTCGCAGCAAATGCGAAAATCTGCCGAAACCGATCGATCGATGTCGGGGGGCGCCCGAGCACCCGCTGCAGGTATTCGCGCGCGTGGCGTCGCGCCCGCGGTGCGAACAGAAAAAAATAGACCGCGATGCCGTAAAGGACGCTGCGGCTCAGGCGACGGCCAAGCCGCAGCGAGATCCAGCTCATCACGCGCAGCATGAGCCGCGAGCCGCGTTCAGAGTGACTGGCCCAGGGGGACGCTGCCGGAGCGGGTCGGGCGTGCATGTACCCGGTGTCAGCTTTCATGAGAACGGGCCGCGCCTGCAGGCAGCGTCAGGATGCCGCTGGCAACAATCCGTTCCGCGGCGTGAATCGTAAAGCGCAGCTGTCCGCTGTCCCCGGCGTCAAGGGCAAGTTGCAGCCGTTCCCCGGGACGAGCGGCGCTCAGGAACTTTGCCGCGCAGATGGTGCATTTCCCAGGCGCCACGCCGTGGGCGCGGGCCACCGAGTACAGCGTCTCGTCCAGCAATACAACGCCTGGCACTAGCGGGTTGCCTGGAAAATGTCCGGCAAACGCGGCATGGTCGGCGGGAATGTCCAGTGTCATGAGGGTGCTCATTGCGGTGTGGCCTGGGCTGGCGACCGCTCAGGTATCCGGCAAGAGTGACTGCAATACGTGCAGCGGCAACTTGCCGGTCGCATTGCGTCGGATTTCCGGAACCAGCAGCAGCGGTCGCGGCAGGAACGCGGGGTCCACTCGCTCGCGCAGGCGGGTGGTAATGGCTTTCGCATCCAGGCTCGGCGCAACCACCAACGCACCCAGCCGCGTCACGCCGATTCCGGTGGCTGGTGCTCCCTCGCGCAGAAAAAACGCACCGTCGAGGACCCCGGGAATGCTGGTGAGTTGATGGTCCAGATAGGCCAGCGAGCTGCGTTTGCCCGCGATGTTGACCAGGTCCGCCACGCGGCCGCGCAGCAGAAAGCGCTCGCCGCCCGTTGGCTCGAGGATGTCCCCCATCGGCGTCGCAGCTTCAACGTGTCCGCCCTCCACCCAGGCCTGGCCGTCGCGCAAGTTGATGCTGACTCCCGGCCATAACTCCCACTCAGCCGTCTCTGTGGTACGCCGGCTGGCAATCTGCCCCGTCTCGGTGGAGCCGTATATCTCCTGCAATGGCACGCTGTAGCGGGCCTCGACCTGGCGTGCCAGCGACTCATCGAGCGGTGCCGTGGCCGAAAGAATCAGGTCGATCGGAGGCAGGTCGATATTGGCGGCAATCAGCGTCCGCAGGTGCACCGGTGTCGAGACCAGCATCCGCGGCGCGGGCACGGCGGCCAGCGCGCCGGCAATATCGGCCGGATAGAACGGGCGCTCTGCGCACAGCGCATGGCCGCCCAGCAGCGGCAAGAGCACGCTGGATTCAAAACCATACATGTGCTGCGGCGGAACGGTGGCGACGATCGCATGAACAGAGGCCGCCATCAGCCCCAGGCGTTCCGCCTCGATACGCACGCAGCGTACCAGGCGGCCCCAGGTCTTGGCGTGAGGCAGCGGGACGCCGGTGGACCCGGACGTGAACACATAGGCAACAAGCTGATCCGCCGCGATGGAAGGAACCTGCCACGGCGCTGCGTCGGGTTCAGTCCCTTCCGGAAACCGAAACTGCGGCAAGGCGATGTCGCAAGCCGGATCGTCGCTAAGGCAGATCGCGTCGGGAGCGAAATGCCCAAGCTGGCGTATGGCCTCAGGCGCATGAGTCGAAGGCAGCAGACTGACGCGGTTCGAACGGATGCAGGCGGCGAGGCCCACGGCAAAGCGGTAACGGTCGCGGCAGGCGTTGAGCACATGCCCCGTCGGAGGCAACGCGGCCGCGAGCTGCGCGGCGTCGGCGATGAAGCGTGCGGCGGGAATCGCTCTGCCGTTACGGTAGGCGATGATGTCGGCCGGCGCACCGTGGGCAATCAGGGGGGCGGCGTGCATGGGCTCAGCTCGGGCCGGCGCTGCCCTGGGGCTCAGGCATGCGGTGCAGTGAATGAGGCCGCGCCCGCACCGCGGGCCACCGCCCGGATGGTGTCGACAATGCTCACGTGCTGCATGTCGGGCAGCACACGATGGCGCACCAGATACTCACCGATGAACATCAGCGCCACCAGCGGCGCCGCGCAGAAGTTCGCAAATACCGACCACACGACAAGCGGTGCGGTCACGTAGAGGAGCAGCAGCGTGCCGCTCATGGCAGCAAAAAATATTGTCCAGGCAACGGTGACGCTGCGGGTGTAGCGCGTGGCGGGGGTCGACAGCGGACCGTGCACGAGCGCGGCGAAGCGGGTGCACATCGGCACACGATTGAGGCCCAGGGAGCGACCGAAGGAGACGCCCAGCAATCCGTAGGCGCCCGCCTGCTGGATCAGGTAGAGCCACGCAAAGTGGTTCTTGAGGTTGCCCCAGCCGGCAACGCTGACCAGGCCGGCGAGCCCGCACGCCACCAGGCCGAGCTGCCGCCGGCTTGAACGCCAGGCCAGAATGACGGCCGCCAACCACAACGGCGCAATGGCGAGGACGGCGCCCAGACTCTCATTGCCCGGAACCGCATTGCTGAAGTGAGCCAGCGCCGCGTAAGCGATTACCGCGAGGGCGATCGTGACGGCGCGTACGATCCGGGGCCCCGATCGCATCACTTCGTTCTCCGCGCGGCAACGAATTCGGCCAGCGCGGTCAGCGAACCGAAGATCTGATGGTTATTTTCGCTGTCGGCCTTGATCTCGACACCGTATCGCTTGGCAACGACCAGGGCGATCTCAAGGATGTCGATCGAGTCGAGCCCCAGGCCCTCCCGATAGAGCGGTGCCGCTGGATCGATGTCGGCGGCTGCAATAGTGAGATTGAGGGCCTGGACCATCAGGTCGGCAATCTCCCTTTCCAAATCACGGGTAACCGGAGCTGCCGCGGCTTGCATCAGGACCTTCGCGTGGTCGAACGTGCACCAAGATTCTTGTAATTGCAGGAAGCTTAATGGGGCGCTTCGATGCGGTGTCAGGGTGGCCACGTTACCCCGACTCCATGACGGCACGCATTATATCGGCCGGCAGGTCGAACGCAACCCGCGCCAGGTCAATAAGCCTTATGAATCACAGAGATATGCTGTCGCCGCGTCCACATCGAGGGTGAGCGCGGCTGCGCCTCTGTGCTATGGTCAAATCGGTCCCAGCCCGATCCCAGACCGGACGACTTCACCGCCATGGATCCGCCGCATCCTCCCCTCAACACCTACTACGCCGGTGCGCAGTCGCGCAGTGGTTGGGTCCGCGATCTGTTCACCCGGACTGCCGGGGACTACGACCGCATCGAGCGCGCCATGGCCTTCGGCACCGGCTCCTGGTACCGCCGCCGGGCGCTGCTGAATGCTGGTCTGGGTGTGGGAATGACGGTTGTCGATGTGGGCGTGGGCACGGGTCTCGTGGCCCGCGAAGCGGCGGCCATCGTGGGTGATCCCGCCTGCATCATCGGCGTGGATCCCAGTCCCGGGATGGTGGCCAACGCAAGGGTTCCGAGCGGTGTGCGGCTGATGTCGGGAAGCGCCGAGCAGCTGCCGGTGCCCACGGCCAGCGTGGACTTTGTCAGCATGGGATTCGCCCTGCGCCACGTCGATGATCTGGCCACCGCTTTTGGCGAGTTCCATCGGGTACTCAAACCGGGCGGGCGCCTGTGTGTGCTGGAAATAACCCGGCCACAGGCGGGTTGGGCGCGAGCGATCCTCAAGATATACCTGCGCCGGGTCGTGCCATGGGTGGCGGCCCGCCTGGCTTCGCACCGGGATACACCGGAACTGATGCGTTACTACTACGACACCATCGAAGCCTGCGTTGCGCCGGAGGCCGTAATGGCAGCGTTGCGTCGGGCAGGGTTCGCCGAGGTCGTGCGTAACGTGGAATTGGGAATATTCTCGGCCTACGGCGCGCAGAAACCGGCGCATTGATTGGCTGTCAGCGGCGCCACGCGCGCTGCGCCGCCAACAGCGGCAGCCGGATCACAAATCCGGCCAACAGGCGCAAATGCATCCAGGTCAGCAGTGCGTTGTCGCGGACGTAGCGGAAATGCGAAACGCCGCCATCCGCCGCACCAAAATAGCGAACCGCGGCCGGCAGATTCAGTGGGCGCACCCCGCGCCAGCACAGCCTCACGACCGCCTCGACGTCGAAGTCAAAGCGACGCATCCAGATTTGGCGACGCATGATGCGCTCCAGCGGGATGGCCGGATACACGCGGAATCCAAACAGCGAGTCGTGTACTCCGGTCCAGAGCGTCTCGAGGTTGGCCCACCAGTTTGAAATTCGCCGCCCACGCACCCGCAGGAGCGGTGCGTTCGCGTCGAACACCGGCTCGCCCAGGATCATTGCCGCGGGCGCCGCGGCCGAAGCGGCCATGAATGCCGGAATTTCCTCGGCGGGGTGCTGGCCATCCGAGTCCATGGTCAGAACATGGGTGAAACCGTCACGCAACGCCGCGTGCACGCCGTGCAGCACTGCGGCGCCTTTGCCACGATTGCGCGGCAGGCTGAGCACCCGCAAATTTGCATCCTGCTCGGCGAGCCGTGCCAGTGCCTCTCCCGTGCCATCATCGCTTCCGTCTACGATCACCCAGACGGGCGCCCAGTGCGCCAGAGCGGCCGCCACCGTTTCGAATACCCGGGCCCCTGGGTTGTAGCTTGGAATCAGGACAAGGTGCGTGGCGGAGCGCTGGGCCATTGGCGATCTTATCCAGGACCGGGCGGATGACGCGCATTCAGCCACTCGTTCTGGAGCGCGCCGGCCAGCTGGGCGCGAAAGTAGAGCTCCAGCGCCGCGTCAAACGCCCGGACATCCTCAGGTGGCTCAAAGCGCTGGCCCAGGCGAATGCGGAAGACAATCGGCATGGCGGGGCGGTGGAATGGCGACCAGCCCTTGCTGAGGTAGGGCGAATCGGTCTCGATAATCAGCGTTTGGACTGGCACCCGGGCACGCTTGGCGATGAGCCCCGCGCTGGTGGTGAAGGAATTGACGGGCGCCCGGGTCGTGCGCGTTCCCTCCGGGAACAGCAGCAACGATTCACCACGCTGCAGTTCGGTGACCGCATCGAGCACCATGCGGCGCGGCGGATGGTTGCTGATGTAACGGGCAAGTCGCGCCCCGGATCCGAGCAGGACGTTGTTCATGATCTTGGATTTCATCACGCAGACGAGGTGCGGATGACGGGTCATGATCAGCACCGCGTCAATCATGGACGGATGGTTCGGTGCCAGGATCATGGCTGGCCCACCCGCCAATGCATCCAATTCCCGCAGGTCCAGCTGGTACGCCCTGGTCAGTGCAAGCCAGGAAGCGTATAGCCCGCTCAAGCGGTTGAAGCCCAGGCGACCGATCCTGGTACCCAACCGCCGCGGCAACAGCAGGTAGGCGGGGATCGCCACCACCGACCAGATCAGGCCCAGCACGGCAAAGAGGATGAGCGAAGTCCAGAACTTCGCCTGGTCTCCCGCGAGTTGAAGAGTGCGGCCCATGATGGCGCTCACTTCAGTTGTCGCCCGGGACCTGACGCTGCGACTTGCCGATGATCCGCGCGATCCCGAAACCACCGGCCCAGTAGCTGTGGGACCGGACCAGAGGGCTGTCCAGAAAGCTGGCGCCCGCCAGCGAGTCGTAGCGCAGGAAGGCGCCGAACCAAAATTCGCGATAGCGCCTGGAGGTTGCCACCAGCAGCTCGGTTCCGGCGTAGCCACCCGAAGCCCGGTACGCCGGGCGGCTGGGAGTCGCGAAGGACGGCGCGACCGAATAGAAGTAGTCCTGGTACTGGCGGTCGGCGAACAGCGGCGCGATGAACGTCCCTAAGTCCCAGCCGGCGTGGCCGGCGATGTCGCGCAGGTCGAAATTGATTCGCGGCGCCACAAACCAGCCCACGGACTGCGGCTGCCGCTCAATCGTGAACGCTTTGCGGGCTGGAATGCGCAAGTCGAGGCGTAGCCGTTCATTCTGCGAGCGCCACAGATGGACATCCAGAGACGGACCGAATTCAACGGTGGGTTGCAGGTCGGGCATCCCGGCGCGTGCGCTGTTGTTGCGGCTGCTCACTGGCGTCGTCGCGTCGACGCTCACATTCAGTTCGGCCCGTGGATTCTTGATCAGCATGCCGCGCACGCCATCGCGATCGGCTTTGAAAAGCTTTCCGCGGTAAACGAAATAGGGAACGGGCAGCGGATAAACGTGCGCGCTGTCGGCTCCACGGTAATCCGTGAAGGCGATGGCTCCGGCCCCCAGTCCAAACTCCCAGAGTGGCCGGTCCGCCGCCCGGCCGGCTGGAGCGAGGCAGGCCCATAGCACCAGACCCAGGGCCAGGCTTGGACGGCCACCACAGCTGTGGATTGCCATGGCTTGATTTACGGCGAATCCGCGCCGACGTCGGGAGCGGCGCTGCCCACGGCTTCGATCTCAACCAGCAGGTCGCGGCGGCATATGTCGGCCTGCAGATAGGTAATCGGGCAAGCGGCGGGCAGCAGCTGCGCGAGCTCCCGGCGAATTTCGTCCAGATCGGTCGCGCGGCGCACGTACACCTTGAATTGCAGGCCTGCAACACAATAGCGAGGGGCGCCGCTCACCCGGTTGGCTTCGGCGACGAGTTGCACAATATTGGAGATCGACTCGCGGGTCTGCGCGGCGGCATCGCCAACATGCACGGTGTTGTGGCCGAGAATGCTGGCCGTACCGGAGGTGAGCAGGCACTGTCCGCCCGTTGCGGCCGCAAGGACCGCGCGCGAAAACGTCGGGCTATCGGGCCCGTATTCCGCCGGGTAGCGGAATGCGCTGAGCTGGCGGGGATTTTCCAGCGAACGGGCCGCGCTCGCGCTCGCGAGAAAGTAGATCACCAGAGGCGAACCGGCCGGAGAACCGAGCGCGCAGGCCGCGGGGACCTGGTCCTCGATCACGCGCCGGGCGCGCAGGAAGGCCTGCCGACGGGCCGTATTGAACTCGTGGTAGCGCTCGCCCTGCGGCGTTACCCTGTTGATCTCGGCGAAGTAGTTCCAGATTCTCAGCAGAGTGGGATATCCCAGGCTGTCGAGCGCCGCGAAGACTTGCGCGTAGGCCTGCGCAGTCACCTGCTGGAGCGCCGTAGGGCCTTCAGGCCCGCCGCTCGCCGAGTCCGGCTCGGCCAGCACCAGACGCCCGAATAACACCTGCGCTCCGGCGCGGTAATGAATCGGACCACGGTGACCGGAATGCAGCGGCTCCGACGCCTGCCACACCTCGCAAGTGGAATGCCCGTTGCCCAGTTCCGGGAGTCCCACGGGCGCGATGGGAATACCGTCTGCCGCCGGGAAGTGTGGATCCTGGCCGAACGGAACTACGGCCAGCACGCCTTGCCACCAGGCTTCCGGACGAAGCAGCAACTCCTGGCGCGGCAGGTAACTGACGCGAATGTGGGCCTGCCCGTTCATCGGCACTCAGTCATTCGACCGGCACGACGGGCCGCATGTTGGCTGTGCGCTGGCGTAGCGCGCCCAGGGTGCGCCGCAGGTTGAATACCGAAGCCAGCAGGTAAGTGGCCTTGAACAGGCGCAAGGACTTCCAGATCGGCGTCTCGCGAAAAATGTCGCCGGCAAGCACCGACAGTACCGCGCGTTTCATGCCGAGCAGGTCGCGCGGCTTCATGAACAGGTCGCGCATCGCCGGACTGGTGACCCGGTATATGAACCATGAGAAGACGCGCGGGCCGCGCCGCATCACGCGATCGAACTCACGCAGGGCCTGGCGGGCGCGGCGCGGATGACGCAGACAGGTGTCGATCGCATCAGCTCCGACGGCGGCACCGTTCATCGCCAGCCAGACGCCGGTGGAAAACACCGGATCGATGAATGTATAGGCGTCGCCTACCATCAGATAGCGCTCGCCGTAGCTGTGATTGGCCGAATAGGAGTAATTGCCGGTGGCCTCCACGGGTGAAGCCAGCTGGGCCTGATGCAATCGCTCTGCCAGCGGCGCGCACTTCGCCACGGTGGCGAGAAAGAAATCCGTCAACGGCCCGCGTCGCTGCTTCAGGTAGGCGGGCCACACGACTGCGCCGACACTGGAGGCGCCGTCCGCCAGCGGAATGAACCACAGCCAGCCGTGTTCGAACCAGTAGATTGAAATGTTGCCGGCGCGCTCGCCCGTGTAACGCTGCGCGCCGGAGAAGTGCGCGTACATGGCGGCACTGTTGTGCCTGCGGTTGCGCCGCTTCGCGCCCAGGTGTCCGGCGAGAAACGTGTCCCGGCCCGACGCATCCACGAGGAAACGGGCATTCCACATCTCGGGACGACCGTCTTCATGGACCGCATCGACGCGCACGAATTTCGTGTCAGAGTCCAGATCAGCGCTGCGAGCGCCGCACCCCTCGATAACCTGAGCCCCGGCCCGGCTTGCCCGCCTGATCAGGATCTCATCGAACTGCGAGCGCCTGACCTGGTAGGCATAGGCGAGCTCCGGGTTGCAGGCATCCTTGAACTCGAAGGTCTCCCCTCGGCCATGCCAGGGAGAGACGAATTCTGCTCCCCGCTTTTCCATGCCGATGGCCTTGATCTCCTCTGCCACTCCAAGGCGCTCAAACAGTGGCAGGTTGGCCGGCAGGAGTGATTCTCCGATGTGAAACCGCGGATGACGCGCTTTCTCCAACAGCGCCACGCGGTGGCCACGCTCTGCCAGCAGCGTCGCGGCTGTCGATCCTGCCGGACCTCCGCCAACGATCAGCACATCGACGGCGCGCGCCTCAGCTGCAGTCTGAACCGCTGCCATGAGCTTTCCCCTGGGTCTCCTGGTTCGGTGGAAGGGTTGGCCGCCTCCGCAGTGGCCACGGCTTCTATTCTAAGGACGGACGGCGAGGCTGGCCCGCGCACTGCGTAGTTCTGCAACGCACAATTCTAGCGCAATCCGGTAGCGTACAACTACGTCCGCCGCAGATGTGGGAATCTCGCCGGGAAGCTCGCGATACGCTGAAAAATCATCGCTCTGACGCCAGGCGAGGCAATCGTCCAGGTGCTTAGGAGCGCACCGCCCGCGACCAGCGCGCAATCGATCCCACGCACAGCAGCAGCGCCGCCGCGCTCAGGGCCAGCGAATAATGGATGCCGACCAGCACGCCGCCGAGGCCGACCGAGACACCGCTGAAGGTGCGCAATCCGAGGCTGGCACTCACGAACAGCCCGACGATGGCGCCGCGCTGTGTCTCCGGTGCCTGAAGCTGGACGATGGTCTGCGCCATGGCGCTGAAGCTCAGCTCGAAGAAGCCGGCTGCCAGCAGCAGCGCCAGTATGAGCAGGTAGTTGTGAGACAGGGCGAAGCCGCCGATGGCCAGGCACCAGCCGGCGGCGAGCAGCAGCGCAGCGCCCGGTGTGGCGGGCAGCAGGCCGCGGCTCTCGAGCACCAGCACGGCAATGAACGCGCCGGTGGCATCGGCCGCCAGCAGTGCGGCGTAGGCCGCACCGGCATTGCGGAATCCCAGATCGTCCGCGAAACCCGGCATCTGGGCCTGGTAGGCATTGCCGATGAGGAGCGAAGCGCAACCCGCGAGCAGCGTCATGGCGATGATCTGGCGATTGCCTCTTATGCTGCGCCAGCTCTGTGCGACGCCGGCAAGGCTGGAGGCGAGGAGGAGTTGGCGCCGCCGTGCGGCGCTGTCCGCGCGCTCGGCGTAGCGCGGCTTGTGCAGCCAGAGCAGCATGGGCAGGTAGACGAGCGCGTTGGCGAGGATGCCGTGGGCCGGTCCGAAGGCGACCATCAGCAGATTGCCGATGGCCGGTCCTGCCAGCATGCCCAGATAGCGTGCGCTGGCGCCGAGCCGCACGGCGCTCTGCAGGTGTTCCGGGCCCACGATTTCGTGGATCAGCAGCTGGGCAGGCGCGATCCACAGCACGCCGGCGATGCCGTGGAGCGCGAGCAGGATCCACGCCTGCCAGGTGTGCAGGGTGCCGTGCAGTAACAGTGCTCCCCAGGCGACCGATACGGCCATGAACAGCACCATGCCGCACTGGATCATGCGCCGCGGATTGCTCCGATCCGCGAGCGCGCCCGCGTAGCCGGACAGCAGCAGGTAGGGCAGCCAGTGCGAGATCACCGCGAACGCGCCGAGCGCGGGGGAGTGGAACTTCTGGTGCAGGACCCAGTAGCTGATCACGTGTTCGGTGTTGTCCGCCATCATCGCCACGGCGTTGCCGAGCAGAAAGCCGCGGTAGCCGCGGTGCTGGAGTGCGGCGAAGGCGGGCTGGCGTGCCGCCACGGCGGTCATGTGGCGAGCCGGGAGGCGAGGAATTCGGCGATCTGCCCGACCGTGTCCGGATCGCGGAGCGGTGCGCTGTGGCCCAGGTGATCGACCAGCAGCAGCCTTCCGTCATGCAGCTGGCGGCTGATTTCGCTGGCGTGCCCGGCGGGCACCAGCTCATCGATCCCGCCGTGCACGACGAGCACCGGTACCCGCAGCTGCGCCACCAGCCGGTCCGAGGAGTAGCTCTCCGGGTCGCCGCCATAGCGGGCGCGGAACCGGGCGCGAAAGCGTTCGATGACCTGCGGATTCAGCGCCATCGCCTGTGAGAAGGACTCGAACACATAGCCGACGTTGTTCATCATCCCCACCAGGACCACGGCCCGCAGTTCGGCGGGAGCCTGCTCCGACAGCCAGGCGGCCGTCGTGAGCGCGCCGAAGGAATGCGCCAGCACGCCGTGGAAGGGACCGCAGGCGGCGGTCACCGCATCGATGGCCTGGCGAAACGCCGGCAGATCGGCCTGGGTGCCGCTGGAGCGTCCGTGCGCCGGAGCATCGAAGGCGACCACGCGCAGGCCCCGGGCACAAAGTGCGCGGATGACCACGGCCATGCGCGCCGCGTGGGAAATCCAGCCGTGGACCACCAGCACGGCGTTCGCGCCGGCGGGCCCGGGCCATTCATAGGCCTGCAGCCGGCCGAGCGCTGTGGCCAGCCGGAGCGAGCGTGCCGTGGCGAGAAACTCGGCTTCCCCGGCTTCGATCGGCCGCGCGATCGGCGTGAGAAACAGCCGCATCGCGAGCCGCGCGGCAAGCGCAGGGCTCAGGGCGCTGACGAGACGGAACAGCCAGCGCATGCGCCCCCGCAGCGCCGGCGACAGGCCGGGGATCGTGCGTTCAGGCTTGGCGCGCGATCGCCCGGTAGCCGATGTCATGGCGGAATTGCGCTCCCGGAAAATCGAGGCAGCTCACCAGATCATAGGCGGCGCGCTGCGCCTGCGCGACTCCGGCGCCTAAGCCCACGGCGCACAGCACGCGGCCGCCGCTGCTCACGACGAGCTCGCCGCGCATTGCGGTGCCGGCGTGGAAAATCTTGCCCGGCAGGGTGGCGGCGCGCTCGAGGCCCGTGATGGTGGCCCCCGCCGTGACCGTGCCGGGATAACCGGCCGCCGCGAGCACCACGCCGAGCGCGGCGCGCTCGTCCCACTCGATGTGCTGGCCCGCCAGCCTGCCCTCCAGCGCCGCCAGGCACAGGGCCGGCAGATCGGAACGGAGTCGTGCCAGCACGGCCTGCGCTTCCGGATCACCGAAGCGGCAGTTGTACTCGATCACGCGTGGCGCACCGCTCGCATCGATCATCAATCCGGCATAGAGGAACCCGGTATACGGCGTGCCATCGCGCGCCAGGCCCGCAAGCGTCGGCTCGATCACCTCGCGCATCACGCGCGCGTGCACGGCGGGGCTCACCACCGCGGCCGGCGAATAGGCACCCATGCCGCCGGTGTTGGCGCCCGTGTCGCCATCGCCGATGCGCTTGTGGTCCTGCGAGCTGGCGAAGGGCAGGGCGTGCGCCCCATCGGCCATGACGATGAAACTCGCCTCCTCGCCCTCGAGAAATTCCTCGACCACGACGGTGTCCCCGGCGCTGCCAAATCTTCCGGCAAACATCTGCTGCACGGTGCTGAGCGCTTCATCGGCATCGGTGGCGATTACCACACCCTTGCCCGCCGCCAGTCCGCTGGCCTTGATCACGATGGGCAGGCGCTGCGAGCGCAGCCAGGAGGCATCGAAGTCTTCGCGCGTGAAGCTGCGGTAGGCCGCCGTCGGAATGCCATGGCGGCGCAGGAATTCCTTGGTGTAGGCCTTCGAACCTTCCAGCTGGGCCGCGCCCCGGCCGGGGCCGAAGCAACGCAGCCCCGCGGCGCGAAAGTCATCGACCACGCCCATGACCAGCGGCGTCTCCGGCCCGATGATGGTCAGGTCAATCTTCTCGGCGCGCGCCAGCGCGATCAGGCCCGGTGTGTCGCCGGCCGCGACGGGCGCGTTGCGCACCCGCGGCTCGCCGGCCGTGCCGGCATTGCCCGGCGCCACCAGCACCTCGCGGACCGATGCCGCGGCGGCGCAGACCCAGGCGAGCGCGTGCTCGCGGCCGCCGTTGCCGACCACCAGGATTTTCATCAGCGATTCGGCCCTAATGCCGGAAATGGCGCAGGCCCGTGTACACCATGGCCATGCCGTGTGAATCGGCGGCCGCGATCACTTCGGCGTCGCGCTTGGAGCCACCGGGCTGGACGACGGCGGTGATGCCCTGGGCCGCGGCGATGTCGATACCGTCGCGGAATGGAAAGTAGGCGTCGGAGGCCATGACCGCACCGCGCACCATGAATTTTTCATCGGCCGCCTTGAGAGCCGCGATGCGGCTGGAGTACACGCGGCTCATCTGGCCGGCACCGATCCCGATGGTCATGCCGTCGCGCGCATAGACGATGGCGTTGGACTTGACGAATTTCGCGACGCGCCAGGCGAACAGCAGGTCGGCGCGCTCCCGCTCATCGGGCGGCCGCGCGCTGACCACGCGCAGCTGGCTGGTGCTGGTCATCCCCTCGTCGCGATCCTGCACCAGCGCGCCGCCTGTGACGGTGCGGATTTCATAGCCGTCGCCCGTGCCGGCGCCCAGATCACCCGTGGCGAGGACGCGGATATTCGGCTTTGCCGCCAGCAGTTCGAGCGCAGCGCCGTCCAGGCCCGGGGCCACAATGACCTCGGCGAACTGGCGGGCGAGGATCGACTCGGCGGTGCGCGCATCGAGCCGGCGGTTGAAGGCGACGATGCCTCCGTAGGCCGAAGTGGGATCGGCCCGGTAGGCGCGATCGTAGGCCTCGTGCAGCTCGGGGCTGACCGCAACGCCGCAGGGATTGGCGTGCTTGACGATGGTGCAGGCGGGCTCGGCGAACTGCCGCACGCATTCGATGGCGGCGTCCGCATCGGCGATGTTGTTGAAGGACAGTTCCCGGCCCTGCAGGATCTGCGCAGTGCCGACCGAGCCGCCGCGCGCACCGGGCAGCCGGTAAAAAGCGGCACGCTGGTGGGGGTTCTCGCCGTAGCGCAGCTCCTGGAGCTTGTCGAGCACCAGCGGCAACTGGTCCGGGAAGCGCTCAATGGGCAGCTGCTGCGCGCGCAGCATGTACTGCGCGACAATGGCATCGTAGCCGGCGGTGTGCGCGAAGGCCTTGGCGGCGAGGCGGCCGCGCGTGTCGATGGACGTGGACCCGCTCGCGGCCAGCTCGGCCAGCACCGCCGCATAATCCGCCGGATCGACCACCACGGTGACGTCGGCGTGGTTCTTGGCGGCCGCGCGCAGCATCGCCGGGCCGCCGACGTCGATATTCTCGAGCGCCTCGTCGTAGCTGCACTCGGGCCGCGCGATGGTGGCGGCAAACGGGTAGAGATTGACGACCAGCAGGTCGATGGGTGCGATGCCGTGCTCGGCCATGACCGCCTCATCAATGCCGCGCCGCGCCAGCAGACCTCCGTGGATGAGCGGATGCAGGGTCTTGACCCGCCCGGCCATGATCTCCGGGAACCCGGTGTATTCGGAGACCTCGCGCACGGCGATCCCCGCGTTGCGCAACGCCTGCGCCGTACCGCCGGTGGACAACAGCTCCATGCCCCGCGCCGCCAGGGCGCGCGCGAACTCGACCAGGCCCCGCTTGTCCGAAACCGACAGCAGTGCGCGCGTGATCGTCATGGACGGATGCCGAGGGACTGTTAACCGCTGGGGGTCGACGGGCACTATTCGGACAGCCCCATGGAGCGCAGTTTCTTGCGCAGCGTGGTGCGGGTGATGCCGAGGATTCCTGCCGCCTGGCTCTGGTTTCCGTCGGCGTAGTCCAGTACGGCCTGCAGGAGCGGCTCCTCCACTTCGCGCAGCACCAGGTTGTAGAGCCGTGCCGGGCGGTGGCCGTTGAGATTGGAGAAATAATCGTGCAGCACACGTTGGGTGTGGCTGCGCAATGGCAGATCCTTGCCCGCGATTCGGTTCATCGGTGTAGTTGTTCTAAGTCCGCAGCTTCCGCCCCGTTCGCGAAGGCACGCTGGGCGAGTGCGAATTGCGACGCGGAATTCTCCGCCGCCATGAGTGCCGCGCGCATCGCACGGCTTTCGGCTCGCAGTTCGCAGTATCTGACCAGGTGTTTCCGCGCCATCCGGACCCCGGTGTACTCGCCGTAAAACGCGTACAGGGATTCGAGATGCTGAAGGATGAACCCAGTGAGTGACGCGCGCAAGAGTGGCGGCGCAAATTGCGTCGGATTGAGGAAGGCATTGACATCGCGAAAAATCCATGGTGCGCCCAGCGCCGCGCGACCGATCATCACCGCATCCGCACCGGTGGCCGCGAGCACCGCCTGCGCCTGCTGCGGAGTCTCGATATCGCCATTGGCAATCACCGGGATGCGCACCGCCGCCTTCACTTCGCGAATCGTCGCGTATTCGGCCTGGCCCAGAAAGCGCTCGGCGCGCGTGCGGCCGTGCACTGCAATAGCTGCGATGCCGGATTGCTCCGCCAGTTGCGCAATGCGTGTGGCGTTGCGCCGCGCCGGATCGGGGCCGGTGCGGATTTTCACGGTGACGGGCACGTTCACGGCACGGACCAGCTTTTCAAAGATCCGCGCGACCAGATCTTCATCGCCGAGCAGTGCGGAACCGCAGAGCCGATTGCAGACCTTCTTCGCCGGGCAGCCCAGATTAAGGTCAATGATCTCCGCGCCCTCGTCGACCTGTGCGCGCGCAGCAGCCGCGAGCTGCGCCGGGTCGGAGCCCGCGAGCTGCACCGCCAGCGCCGCGCCCGCGGCGCCACCGCGCGCCTGTGCGGCGCTGCGGCGCATCGACTTGGGGCTCTGCCAGAGCGACTGATCGGCGCTGAGCATCTCCCCGCAGGTCAAGGCCGCTCCAAACTGGCCGCACAGCGCGCGAAAGGGCGGATCGGTCACCCCCGCCATGGGCGCGAGCAGGACGCGCCCGTCCAGCGCATGGGGGCCGATCCGGAAGCTCATTTGCGGCCGCTGAGCACCGGCGCATCGCCGATGCACCGCACACCACCGGCGGCGGCCGGCACGCACACATCCAGCTCAAAGCTCGAGACCTGCTGGGTGGAATCCACGACGCTGACTTCGGTGTCGATGCGCTGCTCGCTCGCAATGAAGCGCTGGCCCTGCAGGGCCGCAGGCAGGTATTCCGAGGGCTGCAGGTCGCCCCGGCTGACGACGGTGCCATAGCGATCCAGCAGGCTGAGGCGCAGCAGCGGCAGGGCCTGGGAATGCACTCCCCGATTCGCGAGGCTCAAGCGCACCTTAACGGCGCGCGGGTCGGTGCTGTCGGAGCTGGCGCCCAGCTGGTGCAGTTCGTAGGCGCCCAGGTCCCAGTTGGGACGCAGCGGCACTCCGGTGGCCGCCGCCAGCCGCTGCAGCGGTCCGTACCAGTCGGTGTAGGTGGCCAGGTCGTTGCGCCAGTGGTAGATGCCCTGGGAGGCCAGCAGCAGGATCAGCCCCAGGATCGCGGCAATTCCGAGCCCGCTGGGCCGGGCCCGGGCCGGCCGCAAATCCTCGATCACGTCCTCCTCGGGCTCGAGCGGCTCTTCCTCCGCTTCTTCCTCTTCCTCTTCTTCTTCTTCTTCTACTTCTATTTGTACTTCTGCCTCCGCCTCCGTCTCCGTCTCCGCCTCCGTCTCTTCTTCCTCGACTTCAATTTCTATCGGCACCCTATCGATTGGGGCAAGGTGCCCGGCATCGCGTGCGGCCTCGATGCGGCGCGACACGTCGGCGAGCTCAATGTTCACCTCTTCTTCGTCCACCTGCTCTTCGGTCTGCAGAAAGGTGTCGCCCTCGAGCACGATGGTTTCGAAAGTCCCGGTGCCGCGGAATTCGTCCACCTCCAACTCGACCTCGGCCCTTCGCGCCGGCGCCGGTGCCGCGGCAGGCGGGGGCGGGGGCGCCGCCTTCGGTGGAGCACTCTGCATGAGCGCAGGTTTTGGGGCGGGTGCCTCCGGCACGAGCGCAACGCGCGGAAGGGATTGCAGCGGGCCAGTAACCGGCTCGCGATCTTCCCGCCGGCGCTCCTGCTTCACGGTCGGAGGATGGACGGTGGCCCGGGTCCCGGATTCTTCGGTCAATCCCACCAGGGCGTTGAACACGTTCGCGCAGCGACCGCAGCGCACGTAGCCCTGGCCGGCACGCAGATCGGCGGCGACAACCGCCAGGGTCAAGGCGCACTTAGGACAAACGGTGAACATGGTTCCTTCTGCTGCCAGACAGGGCGACCCAGCCCTCCTGCGCCCCGCATGGTGCAATATCGAACCACGGCGCGTAAACAGCAATGAGGACGTCTGCCTGCTCGGCGAGTATTCCGGCCAGCAGCACCTCGCCGCCGGCATCCAGGCGCGCCGCGAATTCCTCCGCCAGGGCGCACAGGGGGCCGGCAAGGATGTTGGCCATCACGAGGTCCGCCTTCGGCGGCAGGGTCCGCGCGTCCTGGTGTACGTGCAGCCGCCCGGCCACCCCGTTGGCGGCGGCATTTTCTGCCGTCGCCAGCAGGGCCTGCGGGTCGATGTCATAGGCGTCGACCTGGGCGGCGCCGAGCCGCGCCGCAGCGATACCGAGGATCCCGGATCCTGAGCCGTAGTCGATGACGCGGCGCCCGGAGTGCTGCTGTGCATCGAGCCACTCCAGGCACAGCGCCGTGCTCGCATGCGTGCCGGTGCCGAAGGCCAGGCCCGGATCGAGCCTCAGCACGACCGCATCGCTCGCGCTCACCTGCTCGTGATGCGGGCAGACCCACAGGCGCCGGCCAAAGCGCCGGGCGTGGAAATCGCGCAGCCATTCACGCTCCCAGGCGCGATCGGCGAGTACTTCAGCCTCGATCCGGCCGCCTTCGAGCTGCAACTCCCGCGCCAGGGCCTCGCTTAGAGCCCTGCCATTGGCCTCGGCGGGGAACAGGGCCTGCAGCCGGGTCCGCGGCCACAACCGCACCTCGCCGGGCGCCGGTTCAAGCACCGGCTCATCGCCCGAGTCGCTGTAGCTGAGGGCCAGCGCGCCCAGCTCGAGGCAGGCCCGCTCCGCGCGCGTTGCATCCAGGCCGCGCAACTCGAAGCACAGGGCGAGGTAGGGCACGGGTATTTTGGCCTATCGCAGGCCCAGGCGCCGCTCCAGATAGTGGATGTCCAGGGCGCCCGCGTGGAAGGCGGAATGCGCCAGGATTTCCTGATGCAGCGCGGTGTTGGTCTTGATGCCCTCGACCACGAGCTCCGCGAGTGCGTTACGCATCCGGGCGATCGCCGTCTCGCGCGTGTCGCCGTGGGTGATGAGCTTGCCGATCATCGAATCGTAATAGGGTGGCACGCTGTAGCCCGAGTACACGTGGCTGTCGACACGCACGCCGGGGCCGCCGGGCGGATGCCACAGCCTCACCGGTCCGGGCGAGGGCGTGAAATTGCGCGGATCCTCGGCATTGATGCGGCACTCGAGCGCGTGGCCGCGGATCTCGACGTCATCCTGCTTGAACGGCAGCTTCTCGCCCGCGGCGATCTGCAGCTGGGTCTTCACGATATCGATGCCGGTGACCATTTCGGTGACCGGGTGTTCGACCTGGATGCGCGTGTTCATCTCGATGAAATAGAACTCGCCGTCCTGGTAGAGGAACTCGAGCGTACCCGCGCCGCGGTATTTCACGGCCTTGCAGGCATCGATGCAGCGCTCGCCCATCTTGGCGCGCTGCTTGGCGCTGATCCCCGGCGCCGGCGCCTCCTCCATGACTTTCTGGTGGCGCCGCTGCATCGAGCAGTCGCGCTCCCCCAGGCTTACCACGTTCCCGAAGTTGTCGCCGATCACCTGGAACTCGATATGGCGGGGCCGCTCGAGGAATTTCTCCATGTAGATCTGGTCGTTGCCGAAAGCGGCCGCGGCCTCCGAACGGGTGACCGCGATCGAGCTGAGGAGCGCGCCCTCGGCGTGCACCACCCGCATTCCGCGCCCGCCGCCGCCGCCCGAGGCCTTGATGATCACCGGATAGCCGATCTCGCGCGCAATGCGCAGGTTTTCGCCGGAATTCTCACCCAGGGCTCCGTCCGAGCCCGGCACGCAGGGGACCCCGGCCTTGCTCATCAGGGCGATGGCCGAGACCTTGTCGCCCATCAGTCGGATGGTCTCCGCCTTCGGCCCGATCCAGGTGAACCCGCTCTTTTCGACGCGCTCGGCAAAATCGGCGCTTTCGGACAGAAAACCGTAGCCGGGGTGGATGGCCACCGAGTCGGTGACCTCCGCGGCGCTGATGATCGCGGGCATGTTCAGGTAGCTGTCGCGGCTGGGGGGTGGTCCGATGCACACCGATTCGTCGGCCAGCAGCACATGCTTGAGGCTGGAGTCCGCGGTCGAATGCACGGCCACGGTCTTGATGCCCATCTCCCGGCAGGCACGCAAAATCCGCAGCGCGATTTCGCCACGATTGGCAATGACGATCTTGTCCAGCATGAGGCTTATTCGACTATGAACAGGGGCTGGCCGAACTCCACGGGTTCCCCGTTGTTGAGCAGGACCGCGCGGATCCGACCCGCGATTTCCGACTCGATCTGGTTCATCATCTTCATGGCTTCGATGACGCACAGCACCTGGCCGGCCTGGATCTGATCGCCAATCTCGACGAAGGGCTTCGCACCCGGCGAGGGGGCGTTGTAGAAGGTGCCGACCATCGGGGCCGTGACCACATGCTCACCCGCGCCGGCCACGGCGGCTCCGGCGGCCTCTTCGGCCGGCGCATTCGGGCCCGCGGCGGCGCGCGTCGCGCCGGAGGCGGGTGCCCGCCCGGCCGCAGGCGGGCTGTGCGTGACGACGGGAGCGGCGGCCGCCTGCGCGCCCACCGGCGACTGGCGTGCAATGCGAACCGATTCCTCGCCTTCCTTGATCTCGATCTCAGCGACGCCCGATTCCTCGAGCAACTCGATCAGTTTCTTGATTTTCCTGATGTCCATGAGCCGTTACCGTAGGCGCTGAGGGAGCCCCGGTCTTGTTGTTAAACTGCCCGGAATTTAGCCGAAACGGGTGGAGATTGATACTCAATGTCGGCGAAACTGCTGGCATCTGCGCCGATTTGGAGAAAGTCTATTGAGTCAATGGTGAAACAAAAAGCGTCAAGACTTTTGAGTTTGTTTCGCCCGCGCAACCGAATACTGCCTTAGGGCCTCATCAATCGCCGTGTGAGCCTGTTGCAGGGTGATCTTCCCGGCCCGGAGCTGGCGTATCTGGGCCAGGATCGATTCGGCCTCCTCGCGGTGCAGCTCCCCCACCTTGACGGCAATGATCCGGTCCTGGCTGTCCGAGAACACCGAGAAGGGCAAGGCCATGCCCATGCCGAATTTCTGGGCCGCCTCGTAGCCGTCTTCCTCCCCGACCCGGAGGGTGTAGTCCATGGGCGTCACGCGGAGAAACTGCTTTACGGCATCGCGAAAATCGATGGCAATGCCGACCACCTCGAGCTGATCGCCCCGGTAGCGGCGCTGCAGCGCATTGAGCAGCGGAATCTCCCGGCGGCACGGTTCGCACCAGGTCGCCCAGAAATTGTACAGGTGCGGGCGCGCCGAACCGTCGCGCAGGGGGTGCAGCTTGCCCGCCAGATCT
>Ga0099795_10000011_pt1 | contig 78558 bp, 67 predicted proteins | sample Rivendell_Oct201_11_FD_78513 | JGI IMG/M metagenome (GOLD analysis project Ga0099795, IMG submission 78513) | Vadose zone soil microbial communities from the Eel River Critical Zone Observatory, Northern California, USA -... | ecosystem: Host-associated > Plants > Roots > Rhizosphere > Soil ... | reverse complement strand
GGGCACGGCACCCATACCATGGCCGCGGTGTGGAAGCAGGAGCTGGTTCAGCTGTTGCGTGACTCGCCGGAGCGCTGAGTGCCGGCCGCGCCGGAGTGGCTGACAGACAGCCGGTTCATCATCGGCAGTATGCCGATCGCGATGGCGGTGCACAGGATGCCGACGAAGCCGAGCCGGTTGAACAGACTGGTGTAGATGGCCAGCGAAACGTCCGGGCTGGCGATGTGCTCCGGGATGTGCGCGAAGTTCGCCACCACGCTGCCCAGGTACTGGGAAAGTCCGGAGGCGAGAAAATAGGCCCCCATCATGAACCCGCTCATGCGGGCGGGCACGTAGCGGGCGATCATGGCCAGCCCCAGGCCGCTGACCAGCAGCTCGCCCAGGGAGTACAGGCCGTAGCCCCACACCATGATCCAGGAAGACACCTGGCCATGGACCGCCCACTTCGCGCCGACGCCATAGATGAAGAATCCAATCGCCACGGCGGCGAAGCCCCAGGCAAACTTCGCGGCGATCGATGGATCGCGGCGCAACCGGCCGAGCGAGTTGTAGATCAGGACCAGCACCGGGCTGAGGAGCACGATCCAGATCGAATTCAGGTTCTGGTACTGCTCCGGAATCCAGGTGAACAGGTGCCAGCCAAAGAGGCGGAAATCAAGATCGACGTTTCTCTGCGCGAACAGGTTCAGCGAGGTGGACATCTGCTGGTAGAAAATGAAGAAGAAGATGGTCTGCACCACCAGCACCAGCGCCGCGATCAGGCCGGCGCGTTCATCGCGGTGGCTGGTGCGGATCAGGTGCAGGAAAATGCCCAGGATTACCGCACCGGCGGTGTAGACGCAGACCCGTGCGATCTGCTCGCTCTGCAGGATGACCACCGAGACGAGCACCATGCCGATGCTGCCCGCCAGCACCGCGGCGAGGCGCCGCGGCTCGCCGGCTGCTCGTCTGCGGGCGAGCCCAGATGTGCCAGGGCGCGGCTCATCAAGGCGTAATTGATAAGGCCCAGCAGCAGGCCGATCGAGCACACTCCAAATGCGGTGTGCCAGCCGGCTGAATTACCGTATTGGGCACCGACGTAGTCGCGGATCCAGGGAGTGAGGGTCATCGAAATCATGGAGCCAATGTTCACGGCCATGTAGTACATGGTGAAGGCACTGTCGATCTTGGTGTCGTCGCCCTCGTAAATCTTGCGCACCAGGTTGCCGGAGTTGGCCTTGAACAGGCCATTGCCGACGACGATCACGCCGAGCGCAATGTACAGGAAGTATTCGCTGTCGGTGGGCAGCCACAGCAGCGTGTAGCCCACGGCCAGCACCACCGCACCGATCACCATCGTGCGGCGCGTGCCGATCAGCTTGTCACCAATCCAGCCGCCGACCGCGGGTGTGGCGTAGATCAGCGCCGATGCCGCGCCCCAGACGAGGTTGGCGCGCGTGTCGATGAAGCCGAGCTTCTTCATCATATAGGTGACCATCAGCACCTGCATGCCGTAGAAGCCGAAACGCTCCCACATCTCGATCAGGAAAAGGGTGCTGAAGGAGCGGGCCTGGGAGACCGGCGTGGTCACATGTGCCATAGGGAATCAACGCAGAGGGTTGGCGTGCCTGATCGCGGGGCGGAAGGTTACCACCCGCGCCTCATCGCCGTACACGCAGAGGGAGCTATGCCGCTCCGGCGAAGCCGCCTCCGGCCGCCCGGAGGGCTGAGTAGCGGCCCGAAGCGGACAGGTCCTCGCTCGCCGCCTGCTCCGTCCACAGTGCATTGCGCCGGGCGACGAACACGCTCCTGGACAGCTGCTCGAGAGATCCGGGTTTGGCGAACAGATACCCCTGTCCGGCGACGCAGCCGAGCGCGAGGAGCGCCGGGACCTGCGGTTCGAGCTCGATGCCCTCGGCCACCGTGTCGAGTCCCAGCGTCTCGCCGAGCGTGATGACCGCGCGCGCCAGTTCCGGGCCGTTATCGGTGTTGGTCAGGCGGCTGACGAAGGAGCGGTCGATCTTCAGTATGTCGATCGGGAAGCGGTGCAGGTAGGACAGCGAGGAATAGCCAGTGCCAAAATCGTCGATCGCGAGCCGCACGCCGAGCGCCTTGAGCTCACTCAAGCGCTCGAGGTTCGCGTCCGTGTTGTGCATGATGGTGCTCTCGGTCAGCTCGAGGACCAGATTGCCCGGCTCGAGTCCAGAAGCCTCCAGCGCCCGCGCCACGTCCTGCATCAGATCACCATGCTCCAGATGGCGGCTGGAGATGTTCACGGCGACACGCAGGCCGGTACCCCCTGCAACGGAGCCGCGCCAGGCGCGCAACGCCTGGCAGGCCTGCATCAACACCCAGCGGCCGAGCTTGACGATCTGCCCGCATTCCTCCGCGATCTGGATGAACTGTGCGGGCATCAGGACGCCGAGGTCGGGGTGCCGCCAGCGCACCAGGGCCTCGACGCCCAGCAGGCTCCGGGTGCCCAGATCCACGATGGGCTGGTACTCGAGGAACAGTTCATGTTCCGCCAGGGCCCGACTGATGTCCGACTCCAGGCGCAATCGCTCGTGCCGCGACTCCTGCATCCGCGGCTGGAACACCAGGTAGCGATTCTTGCCCGCGGCCTTGGCGTGATACATGGCGATATCGGCCTCGGTGAGCAGCGCCTCGGCACCGCCGCTCGGCGAGGAGAAGGCCACGCCGATACTGGCGGAAACCCGCACCTCGTTGGCGCTCAGCGGAAAGGGCTGGTCGAGCTCCTCGATCAGGCAGGTGGCCATGCGCTCGACTTCCTCGATCGTCACGATCCCCTCGAGCAGTATGGCGAACTCGTCGCCGCCGAGCCGGGCCACCGTGTCGGTGGAGCGGGTCGTCTTGACGAGGCGCTGCGCCACGGCCTGCAGCAGGCGATCGCCGGTATCGTGGCCGAGCGAATCGTTGATGTTCTTGAAGTTGTCGAGGTCGAGAAACATCACCGTCAGGTAATGCCCGCCGCGCTGCGCCAGCGCCACGGCGTGGTGGACACGATCCCGGAACAGGTTGCGGTTTGCCAGCAGCGTCAGTGGATCGTGAAACGCCAGCTGTCGCAGCTGCTCTTCCAGCACCTTGCGCTCGCTGATGTCGCGGAAATTAAGCGCCAGTCCCTGCACGGCCGGATCGTCGCTGAGGTTGCTGCCCACGATCTCGAGCACATAGTGATCCGGACCGCGCTCAATGCGCAGCTCGACCGGGCCCACCGCCACCCCCTGAGTGGCCGCGATCTCCGTGAGGAAGGCCCGCAGCCGATCCCCGTCCTCGCCCGCCCACAGATCGAGCAGATTCTTCCCGGCAATGCTGTCGGGTTTCAGGCCCAGCGTGCGCTCGGCAGCCGGCGAGGCAAATCGCAGGGCTCCGTCGGCCGCGACCACCATGATGACGTCCGAGGCATTGGCGATGAGCGAGGCGTAGCGCTCTTCGACCAGGCGGGCGGCGCGCCGCTCGCGGGTCGTTGCCTCATCGCGCAGCACCAGGGCCTGGCGCACCATCACCAGGAGGGTGAGGGAGAACACCACGATGGTGATCGTGGTCGTGGGGCTGCCGATGTCGCCCCGCGAAAAGTAAACGAGCACGAGAAACGCCGCGAAAATCGCCGCGTAGGGCAGCGCCTGCGCGAGGGAATCCGAGGCCCGCGGCGCGGTCTTGGCCGTAATGGCTCCCGCGCGCATCTGCTCACGGGCGGCCGCGACAAACGGCACGTAGCAGGCGACGTACAGCACATCCTGAAAATTGCCGGGCAGGTAGTTGCCGACCACCTTGGCAACGGACCAGAGGATGTCGCCCAGCGACATCATCGCGAAGCCGGCCAGCAGCAGCAGCGGGATGCGACGGCCGCTGCGGCTGCCGCCCGCGAGCAGCAGAACGCCCAGCGTGAGGAACATGATGCAGTTGAGCGCCAGGTAAGCCAGGCTCAGCGCATCCTTGAGGACGTTGCTCTGGACCCCTGAAGCCGCGGGACGGATGATCAGGAACCAGAAGAAGGCGCCGAAGCCGATCACGAGTATGGTGGCGTCAAGCGTGAGCTGCGCCCAGGGAACCTTCACCGCTGCGGCCCGGATAAAGAACAGGACCGCGGCGAACAGCGCGGGATAGAAGCCGAAATAAAAGATGTCGGCGATACCTGGAAAAGGATCGCGCCCGTTCAGCCAGGAGACCACGCAGATGAGCGTGGCGACAAGATACAGGCCGAGCGCGAGCGACAGGCAGCGCCAGGCCATGCGTACCGGGCCGGGCGCCAGCCGCCGCGCGGCGCTTGCCACGATGATCAGCGCCGTGATACAGGCCGGCGAATCGGCGAGCAGCCCGACGTAGTGCCGCACTCGCTCGCTGCCCAAGCCGGCGAGCAGCCAAACCGCGCAAGCGACGGCGTAGATCACGAGCCCGATGCAGAGTTTGTCGACCCAGCCTGGCACCGCTTCGGTGCGATTTCCCTGTTCAGCGATTACTGTCATGTCCGCCTGAGGCTTTTGGACCTGATTCGGTTGCGCGGGACGTCATTGCCTGCGCGCGATGACTCACCCACCTCACTGAAATATGGAGCAATAGGGCCGCGGCTGGCGAGCGGGAATACTTAACGTTGCGATACAGGTCTCGCTCATTTCCGAGCCCCATCGGCGGGCCGAGAGGCAGTCACCGGCCGTCTGGATTTAACTAAATGCCGGATTGACGGTGGGCGCGTCTGGCCCTGTGGGCACCGGTCGCCCCCCGGGTTGGAAGACTCAGATGGGCCCGCGCCGACTGCCACAGCGCGAGGTCCGGGGCGGGTGCTCAAACGGCGTGCGGGTGCGCTCCATCAGCTGCATCGCGATCATCACGGGACACCTCGGGCGACGCGCGAGAGCGGGTTCGCGCTTCGACTGCAGCGGCGGACCTGCCCCAAACCCCTCGAGTTGGACGTTTATGCTAAGGTCAATTCGCAGCCTGGGGGGTTATTTGGCCGACATCTTTGTTTCCTACTCGCGCCAGGATAAGGCGCTGGTCGCACCGCTCGTCGCTCTGCTCGAGGCCGAAGGTTGGTCGGTCTGGTGGGATCCGGAGATCTCCCCGGGCGAGGAATTTGACTCGCAGATTACCCGCGAACTGGAAGCCGCCCGGTCACTGGTCGTCGTCTGGACACCCCATTCGGTCGACTCGCGCTGGGTTCGCGGCGAGGCCCGGGACGCCGCCGACCGCGGCATACTCTTCCCCGTCCGCTTCCTGGCCGCCCGGCTACCAATCGATTTTCGCGCCGTCCACACGACGGATTTCGATCAGTGGGCCGGAGACGCCCAGGGCACTGCGTTCCGCGGCCTGTGCAAGGCACTCGAGGCCAAGCTGGGCGCACAGAAGAAACCGGCGGCGGCCTTGCCCGAGCGCCGGGAAAAGAGCTCCGGTGTCAGTATCTGCGTCCTGCCCTTTGCCAACATGAGCGGGGATCCAGAACAGGAGTATTTCTCGGACGGGATCACCGAGGACATCATCACCGACCTGGGCAAGGTATCGGCTCTCTCGGTCGTGTCGCGCAACATGGCCTTTTCCTTCAAGGGGGCCAAGGGCGGCGTCAGCGAGATCGGCCGGCGAACCAATGCCGCCTACGTGCTCGCCGGCAGCGTGCGCAAGGCGGGCGAGCGGGTGCGCATCACGGCGCAACTGGTGAACGCCCAAAACGACGCCCAGGTGTGGGGCGAGCGCTATGACCGCAACCTGAACGATATCTTTGCCCTGCAGGACGAAATATCAAAGGCCATCGTGGCCGCGCTCAAGCTCACCCTGCTGCCGGAGGAAAAGCGTGCGCTGGAACAGCGGGCCACGACCAACGTCAAGGCCTACAAGTTCTATCTGATGGCCCGCCAGTTCAGCGTCATGGGCAATGAGCGGCACCAGGAGCTGATCATTCGCCTGTGCGAGCGCGCCGTTGACCTCGATCGCTCCTATGCCGCGCCGTGGGCAACGATGGCGATCACCCAGCACGATATGTATCAGCGCGGCGCGCTTACCGAGGACGGCCTCAAAGCCGCCAACCAGGCGATGAAGCTCGATCCGGCGCTGCCGGATGCGCACGCGGCACTGGGCGCCGCGCACAACGCGCAGGGACATTATGAGCTCGGCTTGCGTGCGTGCCAGGAGGCACTGCGGCTCGATCCGGACTCCTATGAGGGGAATCGCATTGCCGGCAGGTGCTCCATGGCAATGCACCGCTTCGACGAGGCCATCCTGTATTTTGAAAAGGCGGCGGCGGTCGTGGACACGGAGTTCGCGGCCGCGAGTTTTGTGCCCCAGTGCTATGAAGCCATGGGCGACCGCGAGGGAGCACAGGCCGCGGCCAGGCGTGCGCTGGCGCGCATTGAAAGAGTCATTGCCGTGGAGCCCGACCACGGCCGGGCGCTGGGCTATGGAGCGGGGCTCCTCGCCTGCCTGGGCGAGGTCGAACGCACCAAGGAATGGGTCGAACGCGGCACCTTGCTCGAGCCTGACAATTTCAACCTGCAATACAATCTGGTCTGCGCCCTGTCGGTATTGCGGGAAACAAAGGCCGCCCTGGATATGCTTTCCGGCATCATCGAGAGGGCCTCGCGCGGCTGGGTCACGTGGCTCGACACCGACACGGACCTCGATCCACTGCGTGAAAATCCGCGTTTTGTCGAGATGGTACTGCGGGCGAAGGCCCGCTTCGGCACCGAGCCGGACGCGGCGGTGCTGCAGGTCTGATCAGAAGCGCGCGGCACCGCCGCACCCGTCGGGCGGGTGCGGCGGTGCACTGAACCGCTGCCGGGTCAATTGGCAGTAATGCGTTTCCCGGTGATGGTACCCGTGATCGTCACCAGCGCCGTGTCTTCATCAAACTCGTGCCCTGGCGTTTGCGTCGCCAGGTATTGCACGAGCTTGAAGTTCCCGTTGAAGTGGCGGCGCATCCCATCGACCGTTACCCGTTCCCTGATGCTGGCAGGCCCTGTGTAGGTGCCGCTCGTCCACCCCAGAGCGAGGTGATTGAGGAAGAACGTGGAGCCACCCACCCGCGCCCAGACGCCCTGGCAAAAATCGCCGTCGGCAGGGTTGCGGGCGCCAGAGTTCGTGAGCTCGGTGCCATCGGAATGCCATGCGACGGTGCCGAAGTCGATCAGCACGCCGTCTGGCATCGGGTTGGTGTTCGTCGCGGTACTCTTGGAGAGCATCTCGAATTTCCACAGTCCGACGATCGAAGCGGTCTCATCCGACACGGTCATCGCCCAGGCGGCGTCTGAGGAGGGGTGATACACCGCGCTCAGCATCCCTGGAATGCTGTTCGGCCGCTCCGACCAGCCGGGATTCGTACAGGCCGCGTTGACCATCTGTGCCAGTCCGGCGGCGGCCAGGGCCAGACCTACAGTGGCGCGCATCACGCCACGGCGTTGAGAGCTTTGATGCATGTTCGTCTCCGTTGTTTTTGGTAGGCAGATCCCCTTTGGCGCAGTGCGCCAAGAGCGAAACCTAACGGGGTCAATGACTCACCCGCAAATGAAATCTGCGCCAGCGCCCTGCAAATCCAGGCACTTAGGCGTAATTCCCGTGCCGATTCCCGGACAATCCAAGCGCTTGCACAGGAATCCTTCCCGAAAGTTCAAGACTCCTCTCTATTGACATAATCACAGTACGCGGAGCGTCCCCGCTGGCGCGCCGCGGAATCTGCAATGAGGTCAACGGCGCGAGTCACGGCGCGTTGTGCTTGAGAGGACTGCGCGCAGGAGCCACGGATGATCACTGAGCGGGCCACGCAGGCGGCCATTGCCGCAAACCGCTTCGGCCTTGGCGCCCGGCCCGGCGAGCCCAGCTCGGCCGCGGGCGACCCGCGCGGGTGGCTGCTGGCACAGCTGCACAGCTCATACCGGGTGCCCGCCGAGCTGGAAGAGCTGGCCTCCGGGCGCGAGATTCTGGCCACCTTCCTGGCCGCACGCGCCGCGCGGGCCGCGCAGAAAAAATCGTTCCCGCGCGGCGCGACGCCCGATGGGGACCCGATCAAACTGCTGCTCGACGGCGTACGCGAGCAGCTGTTGCCCCACTACCTCGCGCAGGCCACCGCACGCACCCGCATCGCGCTGCGGAGCGAGAGTTCCTTTCGCGAAAGTCTGGTGCATTTCTGGTCGAACCACTTCGCCGTATCGGTCGACAAGCCCGTTTGCCTGGGTATCGCGGGGGCGCTCGAGAACGAGGCGATCCGGCCGCGGATCGACGGTCACTTCACCGACTTGCTGCTCGCGGTCGAGACCCATCCGGCGATGATCACCTATCTGGACAACGAGCGATCCGCGGGTCCGCATTCCGAACTGGGTGATCGCGCCGCCCGGCGCCACCGCGAGCGGGGGCCGGAAAAAATCGGGCTCAATGAAAACCTGGCGCGCGAGATTCTCGAACTGCACACACTCGGTGTCGACGGCGGCTACCAGCAAGCAGACGTGACCAGCTTTGCGGCCGTGATCACCGGCTGGTCCATTGGTGGAGGCCAGGGACCCTTCGCGGACGGGGAACCCGGGGATTTCGTATTTCGCGCCGCGCTGCACGAACCGGGCTCGAAGCGGGTGCTCGGCCGCGGTTACTCAGATTCGGGCCTGGCGCAGGGACAGGCCGTACTGCGCGACCTGGCCGGGCATCCGGCCACCGCGCGCCACCTGGCCACCAAGCTGGCGCGGCACTTCGTGGCGGACGATCCGAGCGCGGCCCTGGTCGATCGGTTGGCTCGTGCCTACAGTGCCAACGATGGGTATTTGCCCCCCGTCTATGAGGCGCTCGTGAACTGGGAGGAAGCCTGGGAAGCGGAGCCGCAGAAATTCAAGCAGCCGTACGAGTTTGTGTACTCGGCGCTGCGCGCGCTTGAGGTGACGCCGGGCCAGCCCAAGGCCCTGCTGGCCGGCTTCGAAGTGCTGGGACAGCGCCATTGGAGCCCCGGGTCACCGGCCGGATGGCCGGATCGGCAGGCGGACTGGAATGGCGCCGACGCGCTCATGAAGCGGATCGAATGGAGCGTTGCCCTGGCAGATCGCGTTGGCGATAAGCGCTCGGCGCTGGACAGCGCCAGCGCCGCGCTCGGATCGCTCGCTTCGGCTCACACGCTCAAGTCGCTCGGGAACGCAGCGTCCGCCTCCCAGGCCCTGGCCCTGCTGCTGATGAGTCCAGAGTTTCAGAGGAGATGAGCATGCGCAGCCGCCGAGAATTCCTGTGGGCCAGCGCCAACATCAGTCTCGGCGCCGTCCTTGCGAGCGCCTTGCCCGGCGTCAGCTTCGGGGCGCTTCCTGGGGCCCGCCCCTTCGTCGTGGTGATCCTGCGTGGCGCCCTGGACGGTCTTGCGGCGGTGCCGCCTTTTGGCGATTCGGACTACAGCGACGCGCGTGGACCGATCGCGATCGGGCGCCCCGCAGCACCGCACGGTGCGCTCGACCTGGACGGATTCTTCGGTCTCCACCCTTCCCTGCCACTGCTGCACGAGCGCTGGCGGGCGGGCGAGCTGCTGGTCGCACACGCTGTGGCCTCGCCGTACCGTGAGCGATCGCATTTCGACGGCCAGAACGTGCTCGAGAACGGTGGCGACCGCCCCTCGGGCAGCTCGAGCGGCTGGTTGAACCGCGTGCTCGGAGCGCTCGCGGGCCGCAACGTGGACGGACTGGCTCTCGGACAAAACGTGCCACTGATCCTGCGTGGACCGGTGCCGGTGGGATCCTGGGCGCCCTCGAGGCTGCCCGAAGCGGACGCGGAGCTGATCGCGCGGCTTCGCGATCTCTATTCTGACGATGCGACTCTGTCTGCCCGCCTGGACGAGGCCACGCGCATGGAGGCTCTCGCCGACGGTGAAGCACCGGCCGACAGCGCCATGGCGAATTCAAAAAATGGCGGGCTGGGGCGCCTTAAGGAGATCGCCGAAACGGCCGGGCGCATGATCGCCTCACCCGATGGGCCGCGGGTCGCGGTCTTTGACGCGACCGGCTGGGATACCCATGCCGGCGAGGGCGCGGCGGAAGGCCAGCTGGCGGGCCGGCTTGCCGGGCTTGACCAGGTCCTCGACGCGTTGCGGCGCGGACTGGACTCGGAGTGGTCGCGCACCGCGATCCTGGTCTGTACCGAATTCGGTCGCACGGTGCAGGTCAACGGCACCCGTGGCACCGATCACGGCACCGGCATGGCGGCCTTCGTGGTCGGCGGCGCGGTGCGCGGGGGCCGTATGCTCGCAGACTGGCCTGGGCTCAGGGAAAAGCAGCGCTACGAGGGGCGCGACCTGCGGGCCACGACCGACCTGCGCGCGCTCGCCAAGGGGCTGCTTCGCGACCATCTTGCGGTTCCCGAACGCGCCCTGCTCGACATCTTTCCAGGGAGCGACGCCGTAGCGCCCGTCCGCGACGTGGTGCGCGCCTGACCGGGGCTGGCCGCTCGCGGTTCAGGCGCACTGCGCGCGTGCCAGCACCACCGCTCACCAACATTGGCCCGTACACTGGAAGAGGAAAGGCCGGTGAAGCAAGAGTGCGACCGCGACGCGCCCCGCGACAAGAAACAGCAGGGCAACCACAAATTGAAGGTAACCGGGGACTGCGACGCGGGCATATTTTTTCAATAGCGACACAGTAAGTGGACACGCCGCGATACCCGAGAACATCGCAAACCAGCCATTCGTAACAGGCAGTGGCCCTTCGTGTATGAGAAGGATCAAGCCGCCGACGCCCGCGACCAGCGCCCAGGTCCAGGCCAGGATCCAGGCCACTATCGACCCAACCGTCCGCAGAAGACCAATCATTTCACGGCACCCCATCCCCTTTTTACTCGAAACTGCAGCGGATCCCTGCGTTTTGTCGATTTCAGCGAACGGCCGGCTTGAGACTCTCGCGCGGATAAAATCACGGCGATGAAGCGGCCGTGCTTCTCATGGGGTAGGCTATCGCTCATAAACGAAGAGCCTGATACATGGCCGACCACACTGAGCCGGAAATTCCTCAGGGAACCGCTGATGGCCTGAAAGGAGCGATTCCCTCTGATGCAGGACCAGGTTCTACCCGGGAGATCTCAGCACCCATGCTCGACGTACACGTCCCTCATGAAACCGTTCACACGTGGAAGAGCTTCCTCACCCACATCGCCGCCATCGTCGTAGGCCTGCTTATCGCGGTCGGTCTTGAACAGACAGTCGAGTACTTCCACCACCGTCACCAGCGCGAGCAGTTGAACACGGCGCTACGCAGAGACGGCGAGGCCAATCGGGGATATATCAGCGACGACATTGCTGTTGCCCAAGGCGTCCTGGATTGGGCGCTGGGGCAGGCAGCGGCGCTGGAGCGCGGCGGGCCGACCGGCCCGCTGATCCTTCGCCCAATGCCGCGTGGCTTAATCGGTTCCCCCGACGCAGGCGTCTGGCCCTCTGCCAAAGCCAGCGGCGTGACCAATCTGCTTCCCGCCAGCGCACAAAATTGGCTCGAGTATCTGGCCGAAGAGTACCACGAGACCTTTGACTCTTCCGCCAGTGCGAGCGGACAACTCTACCTCGCATATGCCAGCTTGGATCAGGCAATCATCGGCCATGCAGTCGAGACTCCGTCTGGCGACGTCGATGTCTCCACGCTCGCGGCAGCGCAACGCCTCATGGTCGTTGAGTGTCTCCGAGCCATTGCCGAGCGTTCACGTACGGTCATGCTACGTTTGGTGATCTACGATGCTGCCAACGAATTTATCTTTACTACGCCCCTTGACCAACTGGACGAACCACACATGGCGGAACGGTATTCGAAAATGCTGCGCGAGAAAATGAACGCTCACCCGGCGGTCAAATTGGCGTTCCGTCGCAACTAGGCAAATTGGCTCCCTTTCCCGAGGTACAATGTCCCTCGCTCAGTGGCGGAACTCCTGAAGCAGCTCACATGACTCCAGAAATACGGGCCTTCGAGTACGCACTAGGCCTCTTCTCAGTGCTTATCGGCCTGGCTGTCGCCGACATTGCCGCCAGCGCTCATCGCCTGGCCCGTGCCAGATCACCTGTAACGTGGGACCCGTTAGCGCTCATGGCGGCGTTCTATGCGTTGACCATGGCGATTGGCATGTGGTTTGACATCTGGACGGTACGCAACGTCTCCCAGACGCGCCATTTCTTTTTCTATTTTTCGATGATCGCCAGCCTCTTCGTGCTCTTTCTGATTGTCGCGGTGAGCCTGCCGGATGATCCTGCGGTGGACGGCGATCTACGTGCGTACTATGAGCGGAATCGGCGATACTTTTGGTTTCTGGTCGCATTGTTCCAGGCGGGGTACATCGCGCACGGGATGTACTTTGTTGGCGGACTGATTAGCCGCCTGCCGGGCGCACTCACCGCGCAGTTCCTCACCCAGTGGGCCCTGCTCCTGGTTATCCCGCTCGTGCTCGCGAATGTAAGATCGAGATCCGTACATTATGCCGGACTTGCAATTTTGATCGCTGTACAAGCGTGGCATTACGCGCGCTATGCCATCACCTGATCGATTGCGACGGACTTCGGCCTCACGACTGCCTCGGGCGAGTGCCGCCGCGTGCACGATGAAATGCCAAGCTCAAGCACGGGTGCCCGCGGCGCCCACGCGGAGCGCCATGGGGCCAGGAGAACTTCAGTGAAATATTTTGCGGTCGCCCTTGCTTTTGCTCTGTCTGGCTGCGCCTCCTATGTCACGCCCGGGGGCCCTGTAAGTCTTGAGGCGATCAATCGCTTCGACATTGCCGAGGTGGCTTCAAGGAAGCCAGCCGCAAACTTTCCTGCCACGATCGCGATCGTTCGGGTTCAGGCGCCGCAGTACCGGTCATACACGACTGACGCAATCGGCAAAGGCAGCTTTAGTGTTGTCCCAACGCAGGAGTTACTGACTGAGGAACAACTTCAGTCACTCTCTCACTGGCCCTCCGTAACTGCGGTCGTGCCCATCAGCCGGCTTCTTTTGCCCGCAGTCCTGAACTCAGTTGATGACCTACGATTGGCTGCCGCAAAGCTTCAGGCCGACGTCGTGCTCGTATACACGATTGACACGACCTTTCGTGTTCAGGGCAGGGCCTACGGGCCACTCAGCCTGATCTCACTGGGCCTGGCACCAGATCGGGACGCGTATATTACCTCCACGGCTTCCGCCATTTTCACCGACGTACGGACTGGCTATACCTACGGCGTCGCAGAGGCAACCGCAAAGGCCTCGGGCCTGACAAACGCCTGGGGGTCGCGAGGCACCATCGACAGGAAGAGACTGGAGGCGGAGCAGCAAGCGTTTGCGAACTTGCTTTCAGAGTCGGAGAAGACCTGGAAGGGCATTGCAAATCGTAGTCGCTAGGATTGCCACATAACGACCGCACCGAGCGCCGCCTGAGCCATAAACCAGCAAGCTCATGCGTGAGTGCCCGCGGCGCTCATGCGGAGCGTTAGGGGAAAGGAAATGATGGTACGTGTAATTGCTCTCTCGCTATTTATTGCCTTCGCAGCGGCGGCGCGATCCTCGCCACTTCCCGAATATCCATTCGTATACGTGGATGGGGCCGCTGACCGAGACGTTCCTCCAACGAACGTCCAACTCAGCTTTGAGATAAATGCTGTCGGCAAGAGCGCAGAGTCCGTCGTATCAACAGTCACCAGCGCGTCCGCTTCGGCATTAAAGGTTCTGTTGGACGCAGGGGTTCAGACTACTGATATGGACGCTTCGGAGATAGATAAGAAACCAAAGTCTCATTGGGACTCCTCCAAGCAGCAATCAGTACCTGATGGCTACGAAGCGTCTCGCTCTTTCTCCGTCACAGTCCGAGATCTCAAATCTTACCCAGTTATGATTACGAGGCTATTTGCATTGCCGCATACAACTGAGTTTCGTACAGAATTCGACACCTCGGAAAAACAAAATATTGAGAAGTCGCTGATGGAGGAGGCAGCGCGGAAAGCGAGAGAGAGTGCTGCGAATGTGGCTGCAAGTTTTGGAATGGCAGTGAAGGGTGTCCGTGCGATTTCTGAGGAGCCGTTTCCATTTGTGCCAACGCATTTCGGATTTTCAGATCAGTCTCGGTTTGCTCCGGCGCCGTTGGCAATAATGGCTCCAAACGAGAGAACTCTGACGGCCCTGCTAGTGCCCGCCACAATCAACGTCAAGAAGCAAGTGCACGCCATTTTTGAGCTTCAATAGATCCCTTGCTTTCCCGGTTTTAACCCCATCTAGCGCCGTGTGATCGATGCAGTGCCAAGTGCAAGCGTGACTGCCCGCGGCGCTCATGCGGAACGTTAGACGTCGCGGACGGTAGCGCAGGGCCTCTACTGGCAGAAAAATCGTCTTTATCCTGGGTGCTGGCGCGTCCTTTGGCGCTGGCGCTACCGCAGACCCCCCCCTCGCACGCGACGCACAGCTTCACTTGGCTGCACGTTATAAATTTATCGGGGTCACGGCCCGCCCACGCGGCAAAGCACCCGTCGCCTGAATATAGGCGTCACTCGCATAATTTACTGCGTGGCCAAGGCCTCAGGACACGCAATCGGGCAAATCTACAGCGCGCTCGCTTTACCCTTCCCGCAGCTATACTGTTCCGGCTTTCGTAGGCTTTGTGGCCCAATGACCGGCGGCGGCTGCGCAAGCCAGAGACTCACAACGACATGTACAGCTCCCTTGTATTTCGATCCCGCGGGATCGAGCACGGCGTATTAGCCACCGGACGCTGTTGTCGTGCCCTACCGGCTCTTTCGCTTGTGCTCTTCATCGCCAGCTGCGGTGGTGGTGGCGGCGGCGGCGGGGGACCACCCGCCGTCAGTATGAGTGTCTCGACCACGCAGATCAGCGCGACCGCCGGCCTGACGGACGCACCGCCGACCGCGAGCCTCACTGTGACTATCAACAATCCTGATTCAGGCAAGAACTACTATATCGGCTACAGCGCCACCAATACCGTCATCGATACGGTCGACATCATGCAGGCCCCGGGTTTCACCGCGACCGTACAGATCAAGTTCAAGCCACCGGGGCAACTTGGACCCGCCACGTTTACAGAAACGCTGTTGCTCGGCGTGTGCCTTGACGCGCAATGCGCGACTCAGATCTCCGGCAGCCCCAAAAGCGTCACGGTAACCTATACCGTTACGCAAGCGGTGCCCGTCCTGAACGCCGTCAATCCCGCAGCCATTTCGGCCGGCGGCAGCGCTTTCGAGCTGACATTGATCGGCGCCGGCTTTTGGACTGGCTCGACCGTCCTGTGGAACGGCGCGGATCGGCCAACGAGCTACGTGTCGGCCTCTGAGATCATCGCTAACATTTCCGCTGCGGATATTACCGCGATTGGCATGGCGACCGTCGCGGTGACCAATCCCGGACCACCGTCACTGACTTCCAACTCGATGTCGGTCAGCATCGTTGCGCCCACCAAGGATGCCGTTGCCTTCCAGATCGATGCGCTGCACTCCGGGCATATTCAGTTCGCCTCGGCCAGCCTGCCCAGTGCGCCGAAGTGGACGGTAACGTTCTCCGGTAGCCCGGGGTACCCACTTATCGCCGCGGGCAAGGTCTTTGTAACCGTGCCCGACGCCTTCGGGAGCAGCTCGGAGTTCGCGCTGGATCAGGCGACCGGCGGCACGGCATGGGGTCCGATCGCGCTATCCGGTGCAGCCGGAGCGGCCTACGAAAATGGTCGACTGTTCGTGCTCGATACGCCAAACGACCTGCACGGGTTGTCGTCGGGACGAATGCAGGCATTCGATCCCGCGTCCGGCCAGCTGCTTTGGAGTGCCACTCTTGCCGGCCAATACTTTTTTACCTCGCCGCCGACGGCGGCCAATGGCCTTGTCTACGCCGTCGGTGCAGGCACTGGCGTGACTGTCTACGCGGTCGACGAGGCCACCGGCGTCATCGTCTGGTCGAGCGATGTCGGTGTGGGAGCAGCCAGCGTGCCAGCAGTAAGCGTGGACGGCCTCTTTGTGAGTGGTGATTGCGATACCTATGAACTACGGCCAGGGACCGGTACGCAGATCTGGCATTACAATGCCAGCTGTTCCGGCGGCAGTGGGCAGACATCAATTCTGGCCAATGGCCTGTTGTACGGTACAGCAGCAAGCTCCATCGACTCCGGAACGATATTCGATGCCGCAACGGGCGCGATTTCCGGAACCTACACTGCTGCTTCCCCGCCAGCTTTCGATGGGGCACGTGGCTATTTCGTCCAGCAGACGGGGACGCTCACAGCCGCGAACCTGACTGATAATTCACCGCTCTGGAGTTTCGCAGGTGACGGCCAGATCGACAGTGCGCCGATCGTGGTCAACCAGTACGTCTTCGTAGGATCTTACACCGGCAGACTTTACGCCCTAGACAGCGCCGCCGGCACGGAGTTGTGGCACATGGACCTGGGCGCCCCCGTGTTTCCGAGTCCGTTAAAGAATGCAATGATGCCCGTTCGGGGCCTCGCTGCTGGCAACGGGCTGCTGATTGTTCCTGCCGGGAACACGCTCACGGCATTTGAGCTGTCGAACGCCCCCTAGCAAGACGGGGCGAAGTTCCTTGTGGCCGTACGTACGGCGGTGGATTGGTGCCTGCCCGTCTCCCTGACCCTGTCCGCAATCTTTGACTTTTCGCCGTTCGAGACTTGCGGATAATTTCATGGCGGAGAGTGTGAGATTCGAACTCACGAGTCCCGTGAAGGACTGCCGGTTTTCAAGACGCTCGACTCACGCGATTGCTACCCGATCGCGCACGTAAGTGCATGATGCGAAAGCACGGGCACTAGCCGACTCGGGCTGCATTTCCTGGCTTTCCCGCTCGATTGCAAATGGGTTTGCAATTTGGCGCGGCCGCGGAGCTTGATCCAGCCGGGCGCGTCACAGCATCAGGCCGTGGCAATGCGCTAGGCGCGCCCTGGCGCAGCCAAGGCGATTCTGTGGCACCGGAGGCAACAATGGCGGGTGACACGTGCGTATGGTAGCTTGCGTGTTCCATAGTCTCAGTAACGGGTTCAATAGTTTTGTCGGATTCGTCCAACTTAATAGAACTTCCCTTGCTTGTGGTTATTCCATTGTTTAGGTAGCGGAGAATCGTCAAATGAAGACTCTCGCTCTCCTAATTGCTGCTGCCATCGCGGTGACGGTCTACGCCCATTTCTCTCCTCCGCCGGGAAAGGATTTTGACGCAGCCGTCAAAGAACCTATTCTGATGACTAACGAGCATGGTTCGGATCAGGCTGTCGCGCACCCCGCGCCGGCTGTTCCTGAAATGCAATCGAATGGCAGTGGCAACCAAAGTGCTATGTTGGAGGGGGCGGTGCCCGGCAAAGCCGTTATCAATAAGGTGGTCGACAATGCCATCGACCACCTGTTGGCTGGTGGTGACAATAAGCCAGCGAAGGACATTGCTCACGCTATGACGGATGGTAATCCGTTGAAAGCCGTCGGCATGGCGATTTTCTCCCCGTCTACGATTGGGCCCGAAGAGACTGTGGGACCGGGGGTTCAGCTAGTATCGGGGCCGCCCAAGATCGTGGAGGCTAGTCCGGCAAACGAGAAGGCTACAGTTCCTATTGCACTCCAAGTGGAGACGAAGACTGTTCCGGCTGAGACCAGGGCGCGCCCCACGGAAGGTGGTGCCGGAGATAGGGGCGGCGGACCCAAGGCCGGTGGCGACGCCGGTTTTGGAAATTCAGGCGGCGACCGTGCCCGGGACGGGCCGGTGAAGGACGCTGCCGGCATATAGTTGCGAGCCGAGATCCCAGCGAACTCGTCGTACGGCTTCTCAATGCCATTCAGGGCCACCTTTGTCCGGTCGACAACAGCGTCGGTGACCGCCGGCCTTGTCCCATTGACCCGCGTGCGCGGTGGCCGCCAATGCGATCGCCCGTTCGAGCGCGCTCATCAGTCGCCTCCCTTCCTGGACATCGCCCTCACCAACTTCCAAAACTCCTCGGCCGTGACCTTTGGTGCCCACAACAGCGTGAACGGGTGCACTTCGCGCACGAACTCACCGGACCAGTCTTCGCCGTAATCCAACATTCCGAACAGGACGTAGGGCTTGCCATCGAGCACACAGCACTCGCCAGCCGGGTCAATCGGTTCGTCGAACATCTCACAAATGGGCGTGGGCTTCCAGCCAGGTGGCGGTGGCAGCATCGTTCCGGTCATGACTCCGCCGTCATCGGGATCAACCATGATGGTTGGCATGGTTGGTAGTGGGATCTTGGCTTTCGCTTGCTGTTCGGTCGTCATTTGCGGTTCTCCAAAATGCAAAAAGGCCCTCGCGGGCCTTCAGATCTCGAATAATTGGTACATCTCACGTAGAGAAAGTGTACGCCACATTACGCTAGTTGTCGCGCTTATTAGACATGAAACGTTCAACCCTCAGAAGTATCTGCTATGCAGATGCTCCAGCATAGAGAAACTTTTGAAACCCTGTGAAGACTCGGCCGATCTCCTCAGGTTTTCCTAAATCTGCGACTGCATCAGCGATGGAGTTGTGATACCTGAGCCGTAGCAATGGCGTCAGCTTGTCTTGGTCAAGTTCTTCAACGCCCACCGTCACGTAATGCGACAGCACAAAATCTAGGAACGCTTGCTGCTTGTAATTGAACTGCTTGCCTATGGACCCCTTCGCCTTCGCTGCGCGCTCCATCCGGCTGAGTGGAGGAAGCGCGTAGGCAACGTGCGCGAGGACATCAAACAGGTCGCTTTTTTCTGCGTCAATGATCTTCTGCATTTCAGCTAACTGTCCTTTCCCGAAGCCCTTCTCTGCCAGCGCCGCGAGTAACTTGGCTCGCGTATCAGGTGCGCTCCACAAGGCACGCAGCTCGTCCTCGTTTTTGAAGAACTCAGGCAGTTGTCCGAACAGCATCTCCATGAACTGCTGCGCGGACATGGGCGTACCATTCGCGTGCCAAAATGTGGTCGATACCATGTGCTGGATGGTGCGCTCCTTGCCGTCCGCGAGCTTCACCTTGATCTTGCGCATGTGTTCAACCGCCTCCGAGCCTGGCTCTGTGCCATCCGATGGGCCCGTGTCAACAGTTGGTGGCTTTGGTTCAGATCTCGTCACCATCTCCTCCGGCTCTCCGTCCCATTGCGGGTCGTTAAAGTGGTGGTGTGCCTTCACGAAGTCGTAGATGGTGAAGTAATCCTTTCCGTCATAGAGGCGCGTACCTCGCCCAATGATCTGTTTGAACTCGATCATCGAGTTGATGGGGCGCATGAGCACAATATTGCGGATATTTCTGGCATCAACGCCGGTCGATAGCTTTTGAGAGGTCGTGAGGATCGTCGGAATCATCCTTTCGTTGTCCTGGAAGTCCCGCAGATGCTGATCGCCGAGCGCGCCATCGTTAGCCGTGACTCGTTGGCAATAATTAGGGTCCGTGCTCGTCTTCATCTGATTGATCAGATCACGCACCGCCAGCGCGTGATCCTGCGTCGCACAGAACACAAGCGTCTTTTCTTCCTGGTTAATCATGTCCATGAAGATCTTCACGCGCTTTGCTTCGCGTTCCTTGATTTCGATGATCTTGTTGAAGTCTTCCTCTGTGTAGCGTGTCCCGGTCTCGATTTCCCCCTCCACCACCGTGTCATCCGCTGTGTAGACGTAATCATCGAGCGTCGTCGAAATCTCCTTGACCCTAAAAGGCGTCAGAAAGCCATCGTTGATACCTTCCTTGAGCGAGTAGACGTAGACCGGGTCGCCAAAGTAGGCGTAGGTGTCCACGTTGTCTTTGCGTTTGGGGGTCGCGGTAAGGCCGAGCTGCACGGCAGGCGAGAAGTATTCGAGGATGCCGCGCCAGTTGCTCTCGTCATTCGCACCGCCGCGGTGGCATTCATCAATGACGATGAAGTCGAAGAAATCGGGGGGGTACTCGCCAAAGTAGGGCGAAGGTTTGCCGTCCTTGGGTGGACCGCTCATGAAGGTTTGAAAGATGGTGAAGAAGACATTCCCGTTCTTCGGCACCCGCCCCTTTTTGCGGACGTCACTCGGTTCGATGCGTACCAGCGCACCGTCCTCGAACGAGGAAAAGGCGTTGTACGCCTGATCTGCGAGATTGTTTCGATCGGCGAGGAAAAGGATGCGCGGGCGCCGGGTTGGCTTGCGGCTCAAATTCCATCGGCTGTGGAAAAGCTTCCACGCGATCTCGAAGGCGATTATGGTCTTCCCGGTGCCCGTAGCCAGCGTTAGGAGGATGCGCTGCTTATCGTTGGCGATGGCCTCCAGCACGCGCTCTATGGCAATGTCCCTGAAGTAACGATCGCCCAAGATCCCGCCCTTGTCCTCGAAGGGCACTTCAGCGAAGCCATCCCGCCAGTCATTCTGTTTCGCAAAGGTAGCGTTCCACATCTCGACCGGGGTGGGGTAACGCGCTTGCTCGCCCTCCTTGCCGGTCCGCATGTCGATTGCGTAGATGCCTCGACCATTGGTGGAATAAGTGAACCGAATGGCCATCTTGGTAGCGTAGTTCTTAGCTTGAGCGACTCCCTCGGTAAGTTCGTCATCCCACGGTTTGGCCTCCACGATTGCGAGCTTGGTGTTCCGATACACCAGCACGTAGTCCGCGGTGAGTGGCTTGCCGCGTCTTCCCTGGCCTTCGATTCGGCCAGGGGCAATCGAGTACTCCCGGCGGATACGGCTGCCTTCGACGACGCCCCATCCGGCCGCCTTCAATGCGGGGTCAATGTGCTCGGCTCGGGTTTCGGCCTCGTTCATCCGACTTCCGAGGTCGGTGTCATCTGCCCAGCACCCGCATCCTCTGCCGCTGGCTGCTCTAACTTGTGCACTGGCATCAAGAAGAATTTGAAGTCCTTGGCCTTTAGCATGGCCAGAAACTCCTGTCCATTCCCTTTAAGGTCATTCTCAGTCCATACCTGATACAACAGTAGCCACTGCCTATCCAACTCACGGCGAACCCCACCTTTTAGGCTTCGGGCACGCTTCCGCACAGCTCTGACTAGTTTCTCTCGCTCGCGGAACATCCCGTATTCGAGAAGCAGTACATTTGATATGCAATCATCAAAAGCGACGACCTCGACCAGCTCACGATCTAATAATTCAAGAGTCGCCCCATACTTGAGCGCGAAGTAGAGCCCGTGGGCAATTGAATCTGGGTAGAGTTTACGGATGCCGAGTTTCACCAATAACGTGGCGAACTCTGCGATCTTCGGCTTTAGTTCATCATGCCAGTACAGGTCGAACACCTGATGTTCAAGCAGTGGAACAAGGTACGGATACGACAGCGCGAGATTCATGGCCTCCTGAGCGTACAATTTCTTCGCTCTCGTATTGAGCTTTCGCGGTGCAGTAGTTGTACAACCGCGGTCGGAGTCGTAATCCGTGCAGGATGCCAGTGTCTTAATCGCGTAGTTCAGCGGCGTAGACTTACCGGATTTCTGTGCACACTCTAACGCCAGATCAAGATAGGAACGAACGACTGACCACTTCACCTCTCCGTCATTAGGAAACTGAAAGCGATTTAATGCCAGCACCCAGTCCTCATCACTGGGCCGTGGCAACGGGACGATTCTCGTCTTTCTCTCGTTCAGAGAACACTCATATGTACGCAAGCAAAGTCCCAGGTCCCTAATGAAGGCCTCCGCGTCGTCGTGACTATTTGCGAAGTACCTGTAGTCATCAATGTGCCGCAGCAACTTCTTGTAGCCCTTGCCCTGTAGCTGCGCGTCGATGCTTGTCAGCACAATCTCAGAAATAATGTTTGACGAGTGGGGGCCAATCACAACACCATTAGTCTGCTTGTCTCGTACTATTGTCGTGCACAGATCCAATACGTTTCCGGTCAGTGCCGTGAGATCGCCCGTCTCCTTGGATTTGTTTTGTCCGTGCAGCGCCCACGGGATTGAGTGGCTGTATATGCTCTGGAAGCACCTCGAAATGTCAGCTTCAACGAGAAACTGAGCACCTGCCATCCATTGCAAATCGCTCTCTTCGTGCCGGAAGCGGTCATTGCCCTTGTAGTTCATTTCGAATATGCGGCCGGTTCCAACATGCTGAACATAAATGCGGCTGACAGCGGGACTCGGCTGATTGCAGTGGGTGGCGATTTCCTGCCAGTGTTTGGAAATGGCCAACGCCTGCGCGGCGTAGGCATGTGGATGAGGAATCCCCATCTGTCGTGGGATATTTATGTCACGCAGAGATTCGTATCGAATGTAGTCATGCGCGCACTTCTTAATCCTGGTCCTGAGCCTATTCTCATCTGCCTCCTTCAACAGCGCCGCCATCGTCTCCAACACAATGGTCTCCAGGCCGACTGTGGTGAAGCAAGGCGGCACTTTCTCTGAAAAGAGCCCGTGGTCAAGCAGGCCTGCCAGCACTTCTTCCGCACTAAGACACTCCTTCGTAGACATGAACCACGGAATCAAGAAGTCCCCGAAAGGATCTGGTGTCGCTGATGTACTTTCTGGATCGACCGGTATGTTCATGCGAGACCTTAAAGCTCTCCACTGAAGGCTCGATGCAGCAGAGACTTCTTCAACGCCTCCAGCGCGACGATCTTTCGCTTGTAAAGGAAAGCCAGGCGTTGGGTTTCATCCGACATTCTGTCGAGATCATTAACAATTCGTCTCTGCTCAGCGAGTGACCTCGGAAATGAGATCTCAATTGTCTTTAAGAGACTTGCCTTTATGCCCTGTACGGTCGCGCCCGTTCCTTTTCTGCGGATGCGCTGTTGCACGGGCTGAGAAAGCAGGAGGTATTTCAGGAATGTGGCATCGAGCTTTGACTTGTTGGGCTGCATAATGATGATGCGCTGGGCGAAGGCAACTTTGTCGTCTGTGTCCAATTGCGCCACATTTGCGAGCGGTGCTTCAGTAGTGAAAAGCACGTCGCCCTTTTGCGGGATGCCGCGAGTCATCCAGCCCGTGTAACTCGCCGCAGCGATGAACTCCTTTGGCGTCTCTTGAAGATAACCCATCTTGACGTTCTTGGCCGTAATCAATCGAATGCCTCTTGGGGTCTTTGTCGGCGTCTTGCCGCGGTAGTCAATGAACTTGATATCCGCGCCAATGGTAGAATCCACCCATCCTTCCCCCCGCTTCGTGACTTTCGCTTGAAGGTAGCTCTCGAATAGAGCACGAGCGTATTGGGCATTCCTTTCGGCGTTGACATTAGAAGTGGCGATGCCCTCAAAGGCCCCGTCAAGGATGCCGACGATTCGCTGCTGTTCCGGGAGCGGCGGGACGGGGATCGGGTAGCTCTCAATGAACTCTTTTGTAACGCGCTTGTGCCCGACAGCTCCAGACATGCGATCCGCACCCTCAGCACGAAAGCTGGGTCGAGCCAAAAAATAGTAGAGGAACTCTTTGTCGAGACTTGCCGATGGGCGGAAGACGACAAATTCACTCGAACCGAATCCGACTCCATTGCTGAGGCCGCTTGCGATTCCAAGTTTTCCATTCTCGAAGCATGGCGTGATTTTCGCCAGCAGTACATCGCCGTCGGCGAAATACGTATAGCTGCCGACTACGGACGCTAGTGGTTTCGTTTGCGAGGCATTCAGATACTTTCGGTCGATTCCTAAATCCTCCATGGGAGCGAATGAGACCAACGCTCTTGCGGGGAGTCGCTCACGCGCCTCGGACTTCGGTGGCTTGATTTCGCAAACCTCCGACAGGGGTTTTGTCTGCCACTCCTTATTCAAAGTAGGGCCCTGATGTGCCCAAGCGCTTCAGCGCTCTCTGCGTCCAGCGCGGCGATTTCGTTCAGTATGGATGTTGGGCTGCGGTGCGCGATTTCTTCGCCGCCGTTGGGGTTCTTCACGGAGAGGTCGAATGTGGCCGAGTCAATGGTCTTGGCATCCACGCTCCAGCTATTTGGCGAGTCACTACGGCTCTTCTGTAGCTTCACGAACTCCGCGAGGTCGTCGTCGTTGAGCGGCTTGGTCTTGCCCATGTTGCGGCCGGGGTCGAGCTGATAAAACCAGACTTTGCGTGTCTTAGTGCCTTTCTCAAAGAAGAGAACCACAGTCTTGACGCCCGCGCCGATGAACGTGCCGCCAGGGCAGTCGAGTACGGTGTGGAGCTGGCAGCTCTCCAGCAGGAGCTTTCGCAGGCTCATGGAGGCGTTGTCGGTGTTGGAGAGGAACGTGTTTTTTATGACGATACCGCCGCGCCCGCCAGCCTTGAGGATCTTGATGAAGTGCTGAAGGAATAGAAACGCGGTCTCCCCGGTACGAATAGGGAAGTTCTGCTGTACCTCCTTGCGTTCCTTGCCGCCGAATGGTGGGTTGGCCAGCACTACGTCGTAACGATCTCGTTCTTGTATATCGGCGAGATTTTCCGTAAGCGTGTTCGTATGCAGGATGTTTGGTGCCTCGATGCCGTGCAAGATCATATTCATGACCCCGATGATGTAGGCGAGGGGCTTCTTCTCTTTGCCGTAAAACGTCCGTTCCTGGATCGCCCTATCCTGCGCCGTGGATCGCTTTGGATTGGTCTTCTGCAGGTATTCGAACGCTTCGCAGAGAAAGCCTGCCGACCCACACGCTCCGTCGTAGATACGCTCGCCGACCTTGGGGTCTACGACCTGCACCATGGCTCGAATGAGCGGGCGTGGGGTGTAGTACTCACCGCCGTTGCGACCGGCGTTGCCCATATTCTTGATCTTGGCTTCATAGAGATGCGACAGCTCATGCTTTTCCGTCTGTGAGCGAAAGCGCAGCTCGTCGATGGCCTCAATGATCTCGCGTAGGTTGTACCCGCTGGAGATCTTGTTCTTAATCTCTCCGAATATCTCCCCGATCTTGTACTCGATGGTATTTGGCCCGCTGGCTCTCTGCTTGAAGCCGTGGAGGTAGGGGAAGAGCTTTTGGTTGACAAAGTCGCGGAGGTCATCCCCAGTCATCGCCTTATTGTGGTCGAGCTTGCCGTCCTCGCCTTTGGGTGCGGCCCAGGTCTCCCAGCGGTAGGGCCTCTCGAGGATGTAGGCGTGCCTCTTGCCGGCCAGCCCGGCCTCCATTGTTTTTTCTTGCTCAAGCCCGTCGAGGTACTTCAGGAAAAGCAGCCAGGAAGTCTGTTCGGTGTAGTCCAGCTCGGTCGAACAACCGCCTTCTTTCCTCAGGATGTCGTCTATATTCCGAAAAGCCTGCTCGAACATCTGTCTGTACGCCCGTCGTTGTGCTGCGCTGTAGTGTATCTAGCTAGACAGCCATGTTGGCCGGGTTTGGTTGCCACGGATTTACCGTGCGTCTTGCCGCTCCTTGAGCACCAGGCTCAGGACTACAGCTAAGAGCAGATTATTGAAAGCCTGAGCACTTTCCCTATAATGATCCTTAAAGGGAAAGTAAGGGGAACCACCATGGGCCAAGTCGTTGAATTGCCGTCCCGCCGAAAGGACACCCCAAACGCCGTAAACGGGAAAGTTCGCCCGCCGACGCGCCGCCCAAACGGGGACAGCAGGGTCCGGGAGTTCCTGATTCCGGCCGAGGTCGCGCGGCTCCAGGACGCTGCCGGGGCCGGGACGCGCTACGGGGCCCGTGACCGCACGCTCCTACTCATGATGTTCCGCCACGGCCTGCGGGTCTCCGAGACCGTCTCGCTGCGTTGGGAGCAGGTGGATCTCAAAGCCGGCCACCTGTTCGTCCAGCGGCTCAAGAACGGGGTTCCCTCAACGCACCCGATCCGCGGACCTGAGCTGCGCGCCCTTCGGCAGCTCAAGAAGGACTGGCCGGACTCGCCGTACCTGTTTGTCAGCGAGCGCGGTGGCCCCATGACCGCCAGCAATGTCCGTAAGTTGGTCACCAGGGCTGGCGTCCGCGCGAAGTTCGCGTTCCCGGTCCATCCCCACATGCTCCGCCATGCCTGCGGCTACAAGCTCGCCAACGAGGGCCATGACACGCGCTCGCTCCAACACTACCTGGGCCACAAGAACATCTCCCACACGGTGCGGTATACGGAGATGGCACCGGATCGGTTCAAGGGCTTCTGGCAAGACTGAGCCGATGAACCAGGAAGCTGGCAGCCTTTTCGATGCCCTGCGCCAGGCCACACACGTGCCTATTCATCAGGTGGCGGGCCGCCCTCACGAGCTATGGTCTCCCACTTCCCGTGCCAAGGTAAGCCGACGAAATAGTAACCGGGTCCCGGCGGGCCACCTGGGGAAGTGGCGGCGCGTTTGCCTCAAAGGAGGCAAAGTCCCCCGATATAGTGCTGATTACTTTTTTGCTGAACAGTACGGGGTTTACAGTGAAGCTTCCATCTGGCTCCACCCTGATGGGTTCAGCAATGTCATGCGTAAGCCAACCGTCAGGTAGGGAAGCACCTCCTTTAGTGCTTCTCGACACCGTTGCTTGATGAAGGAACCCGTTGCGATAGACGTTCCAGAAAGCTCGTGCCTGAGTCGCTGATCCCAATGCTGGAAACATCGTGCAGAGGCCACCCATGGCGGCCTCAGCCATGCTGTCCTCTGGCGCCAGATTATGCTTTCGCCGCAAATACCGTTCCAGTAGCGGCAGGGAGACCATGAGAACCGCGATCCCAGCATCGCGCTTTTTGTAGAGGTCCTCTAAGACTTGGACGTACCAAGACTTGAAGTTGCCGAAGTTGCTGCTCACTGTGTCCTCCTGTGAATCCTGGTACGCGGTCGCATCCCCGCCGGCGCTACACCAACAGCGCAGAGACTCGGCGCCTAACGCTGGCCAGGTTCACGGTGTCTAGTTTGGCCAACGCCTCCGTTACCACGGACTGCACTTCAGCCAGTTTTCCGGGTCTCCCGGTCTTTGCCAGCGCGTCCCGAAGAAAGTCGGCCATCGCTACTGGCGCGCTCACTCTCGCAAGTTCCTCTGTGCGCCTTTGCAGACTCAGGCCCTTCATCCAGCTTAGCTGGGCAAGAAGGGCAACGTTGGCATAGTCCACCCACCGCTCCTCCCGTTGGAGCGCAAGCGCCATCTTGCTGTAAATCTCAGACTCAATCATCGGACGCACTGTGCGGTCAGGCGAAAATTTCGACGCCTCTATTAGGAGCTGATTGAACTCTCCCCACGCCGTATCTCGTTGCCCAGCGCCGTGCAAATATTGCGCAACGCGAATCCTAGTGGCTAGGTCTATCTCCACCCCGTGCGGCCGCGCATCGGCTACCGCGGCCTGTAACGTCGACACTGCGTCGCCCCACTGGCCGGCGCGCTTTAGTGCTGTCGCTTGCTTGAGCCGCTCCCGGAACGCGAGTTCGGCCGCCGTTGGCTGTCCGACGTTCTTCGTTACCGTGATTTTCAGAACCGGGCGGCCTTCCGGCTGCGAGAGCCGACCGCGTGCCGCCCAGAACAGGGCCAGCACTAGCAAGGCAACGACGACAATTAACCCTGCCACGGTCTAGCGAGCCGCGTTATTGCTGCTGATTGACATTGCCTGCCGAGTTTAGCGCGGGAGCAGCTCTCCCGCCCCGAGGCCAGCCGGGTGCCCGGATCCGTCGCCGTAGCCCGCCTGCGGGTCCACACTGGTTAGATTCACGAGCCGCCTGGCGCCGTCCACGGCCTGCACAAAGACAAACCCATGCCGTCCATCGCTTTCCGCCCGCCAGCCCTCCGCCGCCAGCCTGGCAATGGTCGTGGCCATCACTTCGGCCAGGTTGGCCCCGGCCGGGACTGGCGTGCAGTCGATCAGGTTACGGTGCAGGTCGGAGATCGCCAGCCAGTGCGGGCGACCGGCTACCGGGTACAGCGGATTGTAGTCATGTCGGCTGGGCATGAGCGTAGGCCGCGTTGTGTTGGTTGGCGGCGGGAAGTAGGAAACGCCTTCCACTTGGCGCATCCTGGAATGCCCTAGCGCGTTAGGCGAATTGACCGTGTTTAAGGTTTGTAAGACAAAGTTTTGCACGCATCACGGCTGACGCCATTCTTTCAAGCACCTGGTCGTTATCAGCTACCGGGCCAACATGTTCGTCTTCAAAGTGCATACCAGTGATCGACTCGCGCACCTCGCGAACTGCCTTTAAGCATTTCTTCACATTCTCTTGCGATTTTGCTATTGCTCGCAGTCCGACCACGCTCTGGGCAGCATCTTGAATGGTCATCTTGATGCGCTGCTCGGCTTCAACGCTACGATCGGTCGTATGGTAGCTGCGCGCCAAAAGCAGCAATTCCGACATTTGAAGGCAAATATTATCGGCGCTTTTGACGAGCATTTCTCCGCGCACCTTTTCGCGATCGCGCCGAGCCGATAACAGATGAACTACGATCCAACCAAGAACTATAACCAGGGTGTTGGTGGCGAACACGACTAACGCTGCATAGTCAACTTGCGGCGCCTGCATCCTTTATATACTGAGTAATTTCATCGACGAGTGACTGGTCGCTCGATTCAATATGCAGCAGCTTCAGAACGTCGTCCGGCTGGGAATTTAAGGAACGCACCAGTCCGCCAAAGGCTTCTTCCAAGAATGACGATCCATACCCTATTGTGCCGTCAAGCTCGACTGTTATCGCTTCACCATGTCGCAGCGGTTCTTCAAGGAAGCGGGATCGAAACGCCTCCCCACTGGTGTCACCGTTGCGCGCGTATCGCCCGGCCGGGAACCTGGTGAAATCCCGTGCGACGTTTATAGCCCTCATTCGCCCACCCCTCTTAGCGGTAGCCACCACAACACAATTGTGCCCCGCACGTCCAATTCAAGGCTACCGCTCGTGTGCCGCGGCGGGCGTCCCTCCCGAAATTCATAGGCCATAGTTCCAGAGTTGCTAATTATAACAAGGTTGCCGGCTTTGTGGCTTTCTAATACCGACATTGCATCACGCGAGCCCTTGCCCCGATTGGGATAATGCGTGCCAGTCCGCCCGTACTCCATTGCCGTATGAATGGCTCTCGCGTCCTTGCTGCTACCTGCAAACGTTGCTGCCAGCTGACTTATGAATTGCTCGGGAATCGTCTCTTCGATGGTTGCTCGATACCCGCAGCCAAGATCACAAACGGCTACGCCGAACATGTTGTCCCTTACCTGAGTAAACATCCACCATTTTGTCTCAGCAAGCCCATTGAATCCATCGCCTCGCGGCTTCTTATAGGCATGCTCGACAGAGTTCGTAACGGCCTCGCTGACTCCCCTCCACACCTGATGTAGCAATAACGTATCTGCGTAGGTTGCTCTTACGCGCTCCGCGACTACCTCAATCATTGCCATCTGGTGGCCCGACTGATTTGCACCCTTCGTAGCTTTCCAATAAATAACATCGTCGCGCAACGGCACCACATCGCAGGAATCGCCGGTCAGCTCGTAGAGTCCGATCTGCTTGAGCACTTCCTTCGCTCGACGGCGACGAGGGTCAATCAACGTCAGAGGCTTTTCCAGTTCCGACTGCGACTTGATCCTGTCAAGTTCGGCAAACAGCAGGATCGTTCCGCCAGCAATGAAAGCCTCAGTCTCTCTAAAATTTAGGCTTACCGCCTCGTGGCGAACGAGTACGGCGTCTGCTACCGCGCGTATGAAACGGCCCAATTCACGGCCATGGAAATCAAGAATATCAACTCGGCGTGGCGCTTCAATCTCATTTGGAGCTGCGTGATACGTCCGCAACTTGCGCACCGGGCGCTTCCGGCATTTCTGTTTCCGCCGTTTTCTAGAGCGCGCAGTCCGAATCTGCCGCAGCCGGCGCTTTCTTGTGAGTTTCTTCAAGAGGGAAAGCATACCGCGAACTTCGTGCAGCCCGCTGCTCCGTACAAACTTGGGCGCAACTGGAGCATCGACCGTGGGCTCCCGGTTGCAAATGGCCACGGCACGCCGTCCCGCCCGTTCACCGCAGCGCCCACACGGCTGCGGGGCTTCCATCTGGAAAGTCGCATCCAGCGTCACGGTCGGTGCAGTTCCGCGTATGTGTATTCCCGCAGGTCCTTGAACAGGTCTGCCCGCGCGAGTGGTTTTCTCATCAGGCAGGTGATTTTGAGTTCTTCACTGGGACCGTTTTCGCCCAACGAAGCGAAGCAAGAATCATTCACCCACCATCGCGTTTGGAGGGCTAGATATTGGGTCCCCTGCGTCCGACCAAGTTCGATCCAGAAATCGCTGGGCGTGGGATGTTTCGCGGTCGAAGATACGGTGCCCTGGGGTGTACCGGCCGAGGCTCCTGCGCGACGGGCTTCTGCGGACCAGTTGATTAGGGGCTGAGTTTGATTCAATGAGCCTGCATAGTTCGGTGGTGCCAACGACGGCAAGGTAATCGGAGACACTGCGGAAAGCGTCTGTTCGTGAAGCGGGCGCCGTGGTGCAGGGGGACGTTCCTTGAACTCCGGCGGCTGCGGGAGGGCAATCAATGCGGTGACAATGTTTGGCTCGAGCGAAGTGCCGGACGTGCCCGTCGCCACCCACAAAGCCACCCAGACGGCCCCATGGAGTCCCAATACCAGCGTGAAGACGACCGCCCGGTCGGTTCGGCGCATCGTTCTTCTTGTCCTGTGCTGCCTATCCGCAGGCTGAAGGCTCAGCGCTCTGAATGGGACACATTCCTCGGCAGTAAGTTCAGGGGGCCCACACGGCCACCGGGCTAACGCGCCTTAACGCGCCCCGCATTCTGCCGACCGCGCGCCTGCAGGCGCACTCCCTGATCCTGCATCGTCGCACGCATCGCCGAGTCCGGCGCCCTGCCCCGTTTCGCCGCGGCCTCCCGCAACGCTCGATCGAAGTGCCGGCTGACGCCGGATAGGCGTCCGTTTGTTTTGGGCTAGACTGGCAACGGCCGAGTCAAGCCTCTCAACACGAATTGAGATCCAATCATGCACCTCTCTAAAGCCTCCGCACTTGGAATCGCGACAATGCACATCACAGAACAGGCGGCTAGGAGCTGCCGTCAAATAACCGATTACGATGTCAGAGAAGGCTGGCCGGGGGCCATTTATCGTGCCCAGGACAGTCCTGACGAGGTATGGGCGGTAACCGTCCCAGACACTTCGCCCCGAGTTGGCGGATCACGGGTACTTGTGATTTCAAAGGCGACTGGAAAAGTCTGGTCATTCGACAACGTGGGAGACTAAGCGCAGCTCTCTTCGCATTCGTAACTCGACCTGAGATGGACAGACTGCGGTGCCCTCCTACGGCATAGCCAGCGCAAGCTGACAACACCCCTAACGTTGCCGGCGCACAGCGGCTGCGAAAACCTCCGCCAGGTTCGCTTTTAGCACCGTGGCGATGGCATCGAGTGTCAGGACGGTGGCGTTTCGCTCTCCGCGCTCGACCATTCCAATGTAGTTGCGATGGAGGCCCGCTTTTGCAGCCAACTCGTCCTGAGTAAGGCCGCGGTCGCGCCGACGCTGTCGCAACTCCTCGCCCAATGCTCGCAACAGTCCCTTCGCCATGCGACCAAGCGTCGGGGTTGAGCGCGGTTGCTGCTACCCACTATAGTGTGCTTTTATGAGAATCCAAATTAGGCGAGCGGAGCGTCAACGTAACAGGGGATGGTCGTTGTGCCGCGGATTCGGACCCACTATGACAATCTGAAGGTTGCGAGAGACGCGCCAGTCGAGGTCATCGAGGCTGCGCACCGAGCACTGCTGCAGAAATACCGGTCGGAAAAGGTGTCCAGCACTGACTCTGTACGCATCGTAGGGCTAATCAATGAAGCCCACAAAATCTTGTCTGATCCAGAGCGACGCGCCCAGCATGATGAGTGGATTCGCCACGCGGAAGAAGACTCGTCGGCGCGTGCCGGAATCCGCTCTCGAGTCTTGAGTAACGTAACTGGCATTGCCAGGCGGCATGCAACGACGTTGAAAGTGATTGCTGCCGTTGTTGTCGCCGGAACGTGGCTTTCATACCAATGGTCCATTAGGCCGGCAACAGTTCCGGCGCCGCTCGCCACAGCACACCATGTCGTAGATACGGCTCTGCCGCCAACGTCATTCGGGGTGCCTGAGTCGTCGATCCTGCAGCGCATTCCAATCTCCATCGCCGCACCGCCAACGGGAGCGGCTCCGAGCGCCACGGTCTCTGCCACTCCGGTGACGCGCCCCAAGGAATGTCCTCGAGAGGTACCACAGTTGCCGGTCAGTGGGGTGGTCAAGACAAGGTATGAAAACAGACGTGACTTGCCTGTTCTGAAAATTACCAGCTCAACCTCGAGCAACGCCTACGTAAAGGTATTCGCATCGACTGGGGAAGACGTTGCTCATCTCTTCGTCCGGCGCAATGAGAGTGTCCAGGTTCACCTCGCCGATGGTGATTACAGTATTCGCTACGTAACTGGAGACCATTGGTACGGTGAATCGCTCCTCTTCTGCCCACAGCGCTGGGCTACCCAGGGTCAAGATCCATTGACGCTCAGCAGTGTTGCGAGGCCCGGCGGAATCGCACTGCATGGGCAGGAGGTAACACTAACGCAGGAGATTGGCGGGAATTTTGCCAGTTACCCCATCTCGGCTGACGACTTTTGAGGTCGGAGTGCTCCGACGCCGACGCTTAGACCTCCGCCTCAGCTTGGGCGAAGCAAGGGTGGTGCTCGAGGGCACCGGCCTACCTTGGCCGTGGTGAGTGTCCAGAAGACGACGCTGGCGGACCGAATCGTGGCCGTGGCGGCCAATTATGGCGCCGTTCCAGTTCGCCGATAGCGGCTGAGCACTGGTCATCCGCTTCCGCGTAGATTCGGCGCCATACCGATTTCATACCCGGAATAGTTGACTGGGCCAACTCCAGCTCAGCCAAAAGCATGACCTTCCAGAAACGGATCAGCCTCCCTGCGGCCGCCTTGCCAATTAGGTGGGCCTCAAAGTATTGCATGTCCGGGTCGTCCACAATCTTGGGGCTTTTGGCTGGTACGGACATATCCTAAATTGCTCGGCTTGGGGATGCGGCGATAACAGTGCAGGTATGAAACTTGGCTGGCGTAGCCCGGCGACTACGGCCAATGAATGGTCATTGGTCGCGACCACGTTGTCCAGACGTAGATTGACGGTCGGCGACGCCAAGATGCCGCGCCATTGCTGACAGCGAGCCTCCTACTAGATCTTCGTGTTCTCGCACCAACTTATTGAACGTTGCCCAGCGCATCCATTTCGGCTTGCAGCCATTTCCATTTAGGAACCCGGGCTGCCAGCCCAAACGCATTCTTAGCTTGCTTAAACGGGCGGTCGCGCAGTCCATGGGTCCTACGCGCGTGCTGGGATAGGCCAACTCATGGCAGTGTCGGCACGCGAATATCCCCTTACCGTAGAGGATCGCTACGCGCCGGCTGCAACCAACACTTGGGCATCTGAACCAGGCGCGAGAACCGCCAAGGTTGCAGGGCGTGCGCACAATGTGCACGGAGATGTGCACCGCCTTCCATTCTTCGCCCTCGCGACCGTGCCAGTAATCCAGAACCACTTGGTCTCCTTCGGTACTCAACTGGATTGATCCAACGGTCTTGCCGTCACAGATCCACTGCCAGCCGCCGTTGTAGCCGGGCCTCAAACCACCTGTGCGCGCCAGGCGCCTAACGTCCAGCGTCGAATAACCTGTCACAGTGCATTTCACACTGTGGCGCCGCCGGTTTCCGCTACCGGGACCGCCCACGCGATTTTCCCAAAATCATTTGATTAACTTGCACGGACGTTGTGCCCATGTTCCGAGCAGACTGACGTTGATTTCGGTGGTTGCGTCTTGTTCCAGCGTGCTCGAACAATGCAAGAGAAGCCCCCTCAGTTCACTCGAGATCAGGGACTTTGCTGCGCCGATAGTGTCTTCGTCAGTTGCACCCCGCCGGTCTTCACACGGCCGTCCGTCTTCCAGGATGGGGATCATAGCGGCCCGCTTAGAAGGGAAAATCGGCTCATGCAGCGTTTGTTCATTGAGCGCACCACCCGTGCCTGTAGGTGGCGCGAGTCCACCCTCGAGCACTTCTCTGTCTAGTGTGCCTGCCACAAGTTCAGGCCCGCGCGGAGACGCGGGCCCACTAATGATCTGCCACTACGTTCACCAGACTACCTCCGAACTTCACCTCTGACTCCCATTAAGTCGTGGCGCGAACGGGCTGGCGGCGATGAGACTCTCTGTGGAGCGCAGGTTATCCGCCGAGGTGCCTCGCCTCGCTTGCATTGCGCGCCTCCGTTGCTTATCGGTGGGCTCGTGCCGCTCCGAAAAACTGCAGAAGGCCTGATCAATATTGGGCCATCTGCCGTTCTTCTTTGAGCGTGTCCACCGGAACCAACTATCTAGAAGGTCCCCGCGCAAAATGCCCGGCTTGCTCGCGAGCGCCGTCTGTATGGCGGCCTCCGAGGGCGTGAGGTCTTGGGTCTTTTCCTGGGCGTGATCCTGGTCCCGCTCGGGGAGGCAATCAATATCGCCATTAGGATAAATTGTCTTATCTGATTCTGAATCTAATCTAATCTGGGGTGTTACTGTAACGTTACCAGTAACGTTACTGACCCTAGCAGTAGGAGCCTTTCCTTCTCTCCTGTTGCGATGACGCTCAACGCGGAACTTGGCATGATCTGTTTTTGGAAATTGGCGTCTTGCGTACGAGGGACTGACCCATTGTCCCTCGATCAAGCCCAGCTCTGTGAGCTGCTTCCGTGTATCACACGCCTCCTTTTCGGTAATTCGCATGGTGAATGCCGCGGCCCTGTCATCGCAGGGAACAAGCATTCGGTGATTCATCACGAGTACCTCTATGAACCGCCATCGCCTTGCCTCACTCAGAGCGCAGAGCTTTGGGTCATCGGCAATCTCGTGGTATAGACGAAACCACTGCGGAACGTAGAAAGACTTTGGAACGCTCACGATCGCAGCATTCCCCTCATGGCGCCTCTAGGGCGGCCTTGAGCTGTGGGGCGCCCCTCGCCTTACCGCCAAATTCGTAGCCTGGTACGCGCTGTGTCTGTCGCGCGAGGAACCTGCCGTAGCCCTCGCCCAGGACGACCAGTTGCCGACCAACGCGCGTCAGCGCGCCCACTGCCAACAGCTCGTCGCGGTATGCCCTCACGATGTACTTCGCAGTGGCGGCCCGATTAGGGTAAATGTCTCGCGGCCAGTCTGAGGCTGGCCAGCTATGAGGTAGGGCAACGGCCTTTGGTGCACGGGTTTTCATTGGCTCCTCCGATTGAGGAGTCAAATAAACCGCAAATACGCGCGTTAGTAATTACAAGTCTTCGCCCGGAACTTTTAGAATTTCGATTGGCAAGTAGTTTAAAGGATTGGCGTATTCTTGCCCCTCGTAGAAGAGGTTCCGCACCGTACTGGCGCTGATGGCTCGACCGTTCTTGTGGAACCGACTCTGCTTTCCAACCTCACCAAAGGTGTAGTCCCCGATCGGATAGCGCGTCGGATCGCTTTCGTGCAAGGCGCGCACCGCCATCAACACGTCAAAGCGCAATGCGCGGCGGCGTCGCATTGCTGCGAGGTTTGCGTGCTTGCCGTGGGGTAGTCCGAACGCTTTGTCCCAAGAGTTCAGTTTGAAATCGTTGACCGCCTCGTACCCGCAATGAAACCCATCCCTGACCCAAGCCGGTAGCCGGAAGTCGTGGATGGCGCACAGGTCGATTGCGGTAAAAAGCGCCTTGTTGTTGCCGGCCTCGTATTGCTCACTCAGGTTCGGCACAATCACCGCCAGGCACCACCAGCGAAAAAACGGCCCGTTCTTGAAGTCGCCACGACTGCCGCCCTGTTCCTCGAATCGTAGCTGATCCGACCAGGCTTCTTCCCACTCCTGTCTACAGTCCTCCAAGTGACTCATGGCCACTTACCCCGTAGCTTCTCATCGAGCGCCGCATGGCCCGTAACCGGCGCGCCCTGCACGAGGTGCGCGTAGCGCAAAGTGACCGACGGCGATTTGTGGCCAAGGACACTACCAATCTCCAATAGCGTCGCACCTTTTTGCGCGAGGAACGAGGCGCAGCTATGCCGCAGATCGTGCCAACGAAAGTCTTTCAGGCCCGCCGACGTACGCACCGGCTTCCAGAGTGCCGAGAGCTTGTCCTTGTTAATCGCTTTGCCTTTCGGGTCGAGGAATACCTGGCGCTGTCCGACTACGCTGCCACGTCGAAGCACCTTCAGCGCGCCCACTGCCACGGCGGGCAGGTGGACCGCCCGCGCCTCACCATTCTTCGTTTCGAGCACCCGCAGGCGCTGGCGGTCAAAATCAACGTCGGCCCATTGCAGGCGCAGCAATTCGCCTTGACGAATGCCCGTGGCTAGAGACAGGACGATGGCCGCGTGCGCAAGTGGATCTGCTTCGGAAGCCTGCAGCACGGCGCCTAACTCATCGTCAGTGAGGTAGCGGGATCTCCCCCTGGGCTCTGTGAGAAGCAAGCGCGACGGCCAGACGGCCTCCTGCGGCACAAGGCCAGCAGACCGACCCCAGTTCCACGCGGCGCGCATCGCCGACAAGTACCGATTCACGGTGCCCGGTGCGCGGCCAGGCATCAGCCTCAAGCGTGCCTCGCGCAGCTTCAGTACGCCAAAGGAAATGACTCGTTCCGCGCCATAGTGGTTTACCCACCATGCGATGAGCAGGTCCAGCGACCCCTTGTAGCGGAGCTTGGCAGTGACCGGATCAGCCAGGAAGGCTTCAGCCAATTGTTTGACTGTGAGGCGGGGAAGGCCCGGTGCCGGCGAACCGTGCACCGACTGCTTGCGCAGTTCGCGCTCTAACCGTTCGGCCCAGGCCCTTGCGTCTGACTTTGACGAGAAGGACTTCGCCACTGGGTGGTAGCCGTTGACGCGAACCTGCGCCACAAAGCTCGTTGAGCCATTTGCATTGGTACGCGGATAGACGTTGCCGCGCCCTCTCCCCCTATTGGTAGACTTCTTGTTAGCCAATGCCTGCACCGCTACTGCTGGTGATGGTCAGGCCCCGCTCAGTGTTAGCGCACTAATCGGGGCCGTTTTGTATGCGTGTGTTACGCACGTACACGCCAACATTAGAGCTAAAGGAAGGTCGATTGCAAATTGGCTTGCAAATCCGCTATAGGCTCCACATGAGGATTTGCGTCTAAAATGGCGGAGAGGGTGAGATTCGAACTCACGAGTCCCGTGAAGGACTGCCGGTTTTCAAGACCGGTGCATTCAACCGCTCTGCCACCTCTCCGGCGTGATCGCGGCGCGGGTCAGGACTTTACTGGAATTCTGTCCAACCCGCCCATGTACGGCCGCAGGACTTCCGGCACAGTCACGGAACCATCGGCGTTCTGGTAATTCTCCAGCACCGCGACCAGCGCGCGGCCCACGGCCACGCCTGAACCGTTGAGCGTATGGAGAGGTTCGGGCTTGGCGGTGGCGCTGGGGCGCCAGCGCGCCTGCATGCGGCGCGCCTGGAAGGCCTCGCAGTTGCTGCAGGATGAGATCTCGCGGTACTTGCCCGGGCCCGGCAGCCACACTTCCAGATCGTAGGTGCAGGCGCTGGCGAATCCGACGTCTCCGGCGCACAGGGCCACGACGCGATGCGGCAGGTCGAGCCGCTGCAGGACCGCCTCGGCGTGACCCACCAGTTCATCGTGCGCCCGATAGGAGTCCTCCGGGCGCACGAGCTGCACCAGCTCGACCTTCTCGAACTGGTGCTGGCGGATCATTCCGCGCGTGTCGCGGCCGGCGGCGCCTGCCTCGGAGCGAAAGCAGGGCGTGTGCGCGACGAATTTCAGGGGCAGGGATTCTGCCGGCAAGATCTGCTCGCGCACCAGGTTGGCCAGCGACACTTCGGCCGTCGGAATCAGGTACAGATTGTGCTCGCCGCGCACCGCAAACAGATCCTGCTCAAACTTCGGCAGTTGCCCGGTGCCCTGCAGTGTCGCGGGCGACACCAGGTAGGGCACGTACACCTCGGTGTAGCCGTGTTCGCGCGTGTGCAGGTCGAGCATGAACTGTGCGAGCGCGCGCTGCAGGCGCGCCACGGCGCCGCGCATCACGACGAAGCGCGCGCCGGATAGGCGGCCGGCCGCCTCGAAATCGAGACCCCCGAGCTCCTCCCCCACTTCGACATGATCCCGCGGTACGAAGGACATCGGCCGCGGCTCTCCCCAGCGGCGCAGCTCGACATTGGCGCTCTCATCCTGTCCCTCCGGCACGGCCTCGTGCAGGAGATTGGGGAGCCCGAGCTGCCAGTCCGTCATTTCCGACTGGACGGCGTCCAGCGCGAGATCAGTGTCCGCGACCTCGCGGGCCAGGGCCTCGCCGCGCGCCAGGTACAGTTCAATGTCTTCACCGCGACCCTTGGCCTGGCCGATGGCCTTGGCGTGGCTGTTGCGCTCGGCGCGCAATCGATCGCTCTCGAGCTGCCAGTGACGCCGCTTGGCCTCCAGCTCATTGTAGGCCTGCACATCGAGCACGAAGCCGCGGCGGGCCAGATTGCGCGCCACCGCCTCGGGCGTGGATCGGAGCAGCTTCGGATCGATCATCGTCGTTACTTCTTGTTCCTCGCGTCCTGATTGCGCTCGCGCAGGCGCGCCAGCGCTTCCCCGATGCGCAGCTCCAGGCCGCGCGCCACCGGCTCATAGTACCGCCGCTCGCCCAGGCCGTCAGGCAGGTAGCGCTCGCCCGCCGCAAAGGCCTCGGGCTCGTCGTGGGCATAGCGGTAACCTGCGCCGTGGCCCAGTTCCTTCATGAGCCGCGTCGGCGCGTTGCGCAGTTGCATCGGCACCTCGAGGGAACCGTAGCGCTCCACGTCGGCCTGTGCAGCGCCCAGGCCCTTGTACAGGGCATTGCTCTTCGCCGCGATCGCCATGTAGACCACGGCCTCGGCGATCGCCAGCTCGCCCTCCGGGCTTCCCAGCCGCTCGTAGGCCTGCCAGGCGTCCAGAGCCAGCTGCAGCGCGCGCGGATCGGCGAGCCCGATGTCTTCACTCGCCATGCGCAGCAGCCGGCGGGCGATGTAATGCGGGTCGCAGCCTCCGTCGATCATGCGCGCGTACCAGTAGAGTGCCGCATCCGGGTCCGAACCGCGCACCGATTTATGAAGCGCGGAGATCTGATCGTAGAACTGCTCCCCACCCTTGTCGAAGCGCCGGCGTCCGCCCGAGGCCACTTCGCGCGCCTGCGCAACGCTGATCACGCGGGTGTCCGCGGCCGCCGCGAGTCCGGCGGCCAGCTCGAGCATGCCCAGTGCCCGGCGGGCATCGCCATCGCCGGCCTCGGCCAGCAGGTCGAGGGCCTCGGCCTCGATGCCAAGTCCGGCCGCACCCAGCCCGCGGTCCCGATCGGCGAGTGCGCGCTCGAGCAGTATGCGCAGGTCTGCGGCTTCGAGCGGCTTGAGGACATAGACGCGTGCGCGCGAGAGCAGCGCGCCGATGATCTCAAACGAAGGGTTTTCGGTCGTCGCGCCGATGAACACCAGCGTGCCGTCCTCGACATGCGGCAGGAAGCTGTCCTGCTGCGCCTTATTGAAGCGATGCACTTCGTCGAGAAACAGCACGGTGGGGTTGCCTGCGGCGGCCACCTGGCGCGCCCTGGCGACCGCCTCGCGGATATCCTTGATGCCCGCCTGGACGGCCGACAGAGGAATGAATTCCGCCTCCGAGGCGGCCGCCATGAGGCGCGCCAGGGTCGTCTTGCCGGTGCCCGGCGGGCCCCACAGGATCATGGAATGGAGGGCGCGTGCCGCGATCGCTTCATGCAGCGGCTTGCCGCGGGCCAGCAGCTGGGGTTGGCCGATGAACTCCTCCAGCGTGCGCGGGCGCACGCGATCGGCCAGCGGCCGCCAGCTCTTCAGCGCCGCTTCGGCCACTGTTCCAGCCAGGCCGCCCAGTGTCGCAGGCCCGCCAGGCACAACGAGAGGCCAAGCGCGACGCCCAACGCATCGGCGTAGAAGTCGTACCAGTCGGCCTGGCGGCCCAGGCCCATCAGGCCCTGCGCGATTTCGATGCCTCCGCCGAGCGCGAGCAGTCCCAGGGCCAGCCTGAGGTAGCCGCGCGGTGCGACCAGTCCACCAAACCAGAATGCCAGGGCCAGATAGGCGAGCACGTGCTCGAGTTTATCGCTGATGCGCAGGCGCGGCAGATCGCGTGCCGGCACCAGGCTGGCGATGATGACCAGCAGCGTGAGGGCTGCGCCCAGGATGTACCAGACATTCTTGAGGCGCAGCGTGATCATCGTCATCACGGAACGGGCTGTGCGGTGCCGATCAAGTCGACGCCCGCCGGCGGCTGGAATCGCAGCTCCGATTCCTCGACCGCGCCATTGCGTGCGCTGCCCGAAAATTCCAGGGTGCTGGTCTGTCCGAGTCGATCGTGAATGACCAGCTTCGCCAGAGTGCCGCCGCGAAATCCCAGCTCGGCGCGGGCGAAGTCCGCGCTCTCGCTGCGCGGCGTGACCTGCACCCAGGCGAGTGATTCTCGGCTGCCACCGTCGCTGAGCTCAAAGGCGGCGCGCACGTCCGCGGCGGTGCCCGAGAGCAGCACCACGGGTGTGGCCGTCAGCGCGGCTGCGGCCGGTTTCACCGTTGCCTGCTGCAGCTCGCGATCGTAAAACCAGAGATTGACGCCGTCCGCCACGAGCAGCCGTGCTCCGGCATCGCTCGGCAGATACTCCCAGCGAAACCGGCCCGGACGCTGCACCAGCAAGCTGCCGGTTCCGCGCTCGAGGGTCTTGCCACTGCCATCCACTACGACCTGGCTGAAACGCGTGCGCAGACTGGTCAGGCCCTCCAGGAACCGGTCCAGCGGCGTCGTGGAGCTCAGCGCTGCCTGGCACACCGCCGCGCCCGCCAGCCACAGAACGGGCAGCCATGCCGTGACCGCAATCCCACGCCTCATTCGTTCAAGGCCCCGCCGGCGGCGGCGCCAGCACCTCGCGGGCGCCGTTGGATTGCAGCGGACCGACCAGGCCCGCTTCCTCCATGGCTTCGATCAGGCGCGCGGCGCGGTTATAGCCGATCTTCAGCCGCCGCTGCACGTAGGAGATCGAAGGTTTGCGCTCGCGCACCACGATCTTGACCGCCTCGTCGTAGAGCGGGTCCTGCTCGGCATCGCCCGCGGCGACGCCCATTTCGTCCTCTTCACCGGAGATCCCGGCCAGCGGTTGTGACGGCCCTTCCACGACGGCCTCGATGTAGTTGGGCGCCGCGCTCTTGCGCAGCGCGTCGACCACGCGATGCACTTCCTGGTCGCTGACAAAGGCGCCATGCACGCGCGTCGGTATGGCCGTGCCGGGCGGCAGGTACAGCATGTCGCCATGGCCGAGGAGCGATTCGGCGCCCATCTGGTCCAGGATGGTGCGCGAATCGACCCGCGCGGAGACCTGGAAGGCGATACGCGTGGGAATGTTGGCCTTGATCAGGCCCGTGATCACGTCGACCGAAGGCCGCTGCGTCGCCAGGATCAGGTGAATGCCCGAGGCACGCGCCTTTTGTGCGAGGCGCGCGATCAGTTCCTCGACCTTCTTGCCCACCATCATCATCAGGTCGGCCAGCTCGTCGATGACCACCACCACGAAAGGCAGCTCGCCCAGGTCTGGAATCTGCCGCTGGTCGATGGACGGATCGTTGGCCGCGCGCTGGATGAGAATCGGATCCTTGATGGGCTTGCCGGCGGCCGTGGCGTCCCGGACATGGCGGTTGTAGCCGGATATATTGCGCACGCCGAGCGCCGACATCACCTGGAAGCGCCGCTCCATCTCGGCCACGCACCAGCGCAGCGCGTTGGCGGCCTGCTTCATGTCCGTGACCACCGGCGCCAGCAGCTGCGGAATGCCCTCGTACACCGAGAGTTCCAGCATCTTCGGATCGATCATGATCATGCGCACATGCTCGGCGGTGCTCTTGTAGAGGAGCGAGAGCACCATGGCATTGATCGCGACCGATTTTCCCGAGCCGGTGGTGCCCGCGATCAGCAGGTGGGGCATGCGTGCCAGGTCGGCCACCATCGGCACGCCGCCGATGTCCTTGCCCAGCGCGAGCGCGAGCGGCGAAGCCACGTCCTCGTAGGCCTTGCTCCGCAGAATCTCGCCGAGCGTCACCACCTCGCGCCGCTCATTCGGGATCTCCAGGCCCATGACGGACTTGCCCGGAATCACTTCGACCACGCGCACGCTGGTCGCCGACAGGGCGCGCGCCAGGTCCTTCGCGAGAGCGGTGATCTGGCTGGCCTTGACGCCCGGTGCCGGCCGCATTTCAAAGCGCGTGATGACGGGCCCGGGATGAACCGCGACCACCTCGACATCGACGCCAAAATCCTTCAGCTTCAGCTCCACCAGGCGCGACATCGCCTCGAGCGCCTCGGCGGAATAGGACGCCTCGCGCGGGCGCGGATCGTCGAGCAGCCCCAGGGCCGGCAGCTCGCCCGCCTGCGGCGGCTCGAACAGCTGCACCTGCCGCTCCTTCTCCGCGCGATCGCTCTTCGGTATCGAGGGCGCAGGGGCCTCGATGCGCGGCGGTGCGCGGGCGCGCACCTTCCTGGACTCGGCTTCCCCGGCCTCCATGCGGGCCTGCTTGCGTTCACGCCCCTCGTTGACTTCGCGCGTCAGCAGCCGGCGCTCCCGCAGGAAGCGCAGGGCCCGCCAGACGGCGGCGCCGAGCCCGTCGGCCACGCGCAGCCACGAAATTCCGAAGGCGACCGCGGCGCTCGCCCCCCAGGCGGCGAGGAACAGCAGCGTTGCGCCCAGCAGGTTGAGGGCGGCGGCGGTGGCATTGCCCACGCTCATCCCGACCAGGCCCCCGGCGCTCTGGCGCAGCGCACCGGCGTTCCAGTGCAGCGCGGCCAGCGCGCAGCTGCTCGCCAGCAGTATGGCGAAGCCCAGGGCGCGAACCGCCGCATTGGCCCGGCTGCCCATTTCTCCGGCAGGGCGGGAACGCGCCAGGCGGAAAGCCATCACGCCCAGGGCCAGAGGTATCAGGAGCGAGGGGCGCCCGAACAGGAAATACAGCAGGTCCGCCAGCCAGGCCCCGGCGCTGCCCACGCGGTTGTGGATCGCATCGCCCGAACCCGTATAGGAGAAGCCCGGATCGCGCGCGTCGAAGCTCAGCAGCGCCAGCAACAGGATCAGGGCGATCACACCCAGTCCGATTGCAGCGGCCTCACGCAACCCCCGCGCCACGGCGGCGGAAAAGCGTGACGCCGACTTGGACTCGGCCGACGAATTAGTCAATGGGTCACCTTGAAAAATTAGGACTTGGCCGCACGTGCCGCGTTACTTACCATCGCCTGCCGGCCGCCTGTCTGGGGCCGCCGCTAGCCACTGGAAATTGTACATGAGCGAGCTCAAGCACCACCGCCTGATCATCCTCGGCTCCGGCCCGGCCGGTTACAGCGCGGCCGTGTACGCGGCGCGCGCGAATCGCCAGCCGCTGCTGGTCACGGGGACCGAGCAAGGCGGGCAGCTGATGATCACGACCGATGTGGACAACTGGCCCGGCGACGTGGAGGGCCTGCAGGGTCCGGATCTGATGGCGCGCATGCGCAGGCACGCCGAGCGCTTCGCCACCGGGATCATTGCGGACCAGATCCACACGGTACGCCTGAACCGGCGCCCCATTGAGCTGGTGGGGGATACGGGTGCCTACAGTTGCGATGCACTGATCATCGCCACGGGCGCCTCGGCGCAGTACCTGGGCTTGCCGTCCGAAGAGCAGTTCCGCGGCCGCGGCGTTTCGGCCTGCGCGACTTGCGATGGCTTCTTCTTCCGCGGCCAGGCGGTGGCAGTCATTGGGGGCGGCAACACCGCCGTCGAAGAAGCGCTGTACCTCGCCAACATCGCCTCGCACGTTACGCTCGTGCATCGCCGCGAGCGCCTGCGTGCGGAAAAAATACTCCAGGACCGGCTCTTCGAGCGCGAGCGCGCCGGCAAAGTGTCGATCATCTGGAAACATACGGTGGGAGAGATCCTCGGCAACGAGCAGGGCGTCAACGGCCTGCGGCTGCACGCCACCTCCGGGGCCGCCACGCACCCCAAAGAGCTGAAGGTCGCGGGCGTCTTCATCGCCATCGGGCACCAGCCGAATACCGGCATCTTCGCGGACCAGCTGGAGATGAAAGGCGGCTACATCCAGGTCCGTGGCGGCAACAGCGGCGATGCCACCGCGACCAGTGTCGCCGGCGTGTTCGCGGCCGGCGATGTTGCCGACCATGTCTACCGGCAGGCGATCACTTCGGCCGGATCGGGCTGCATGGCCGCGCTCGATGCCGACAAGTACCTGGAGCAGCTCGACGGGGCCGGATGATTGCCGCGGCGCCGCTGAGTTTTCATGCGGGGATGGCGGACTTCGACGCCGCCGCATGGAATGCCCTGGCGGGGGACTATCCCTTCCTGCGCCATGAATTCCTGGCCGCGCTCGAGACCAGCGGCTGCGTCGCCCCGGCCACCGGCTGGACACCGCGGCATCTGCGGCTCGGGGAGGCGGCGCGACCCCTGGCCCTCGCGCCGCTGTACGAAAAGAGCCATTCCTGGGGTGAATTCGTCTTCGACTTCGCCTGGGCGCGCGCCTGGGAAGGCCGCGGCAAGGCCTATTATCCCAAGCTCCTGCTGGCGATCCCCTTTACGCCCGCGACCGGACCACGCCTGCTGTGCGCCGGTGAGGACGAGCCGGCCCGCGCCGCGCATTGCCTGGCCGTGCTGCGCGGCCTGGAGCAGGACGCGCAGCGTCGGGGGCGCTCCTCCGTGCACGCCCTGTTCATTGACGAGGCCCTGCAGGCGGCGGCGCGGGAAGCGGGCTGGCTGCTGCGGCGCGACTGCCACTTCCAGTGGCAGAACCGGGCCTATCGCGATTTCGAGGATTTCCTGGCGGGCTTCTCGTCCGACAAGCGCAAGAAGGTGCGCCGCGAACGCCGTCGCATCGCCGAGCAGGGCATCGAATTCAGGACCCACCGCGGATCAGAGCTGGACGGCGCCACCCTCGAGCGCCTCCATGACCTGCACGCCGCGACTTTCCTGCGCCACGGGCACCTGCCCTACCTCAATGCCGAATTCTTCCGCCTCATCGCGACCACGATGGGTGAGGCCTTCATCGCCGTGCTCGCTGAGCGCGAGCGCGAAATCGTGGCGGCGGCCCTCTATTTTCGCTCCGGCTCCGTCCTCTATGGCCGTTATTGGGGCGCCGCCGGTGATTTTCACAGCCTGCACTTCGAATGCTGCTATTACCAGGGGATCGATTACTGCATCCAGCATGGCCTGCAGCGCTTCGAGCCCGGCACGCAGGGTGAGCACAAGCTGGCGCGCGGCTTCGAGCCGGTGCTCACCTGGTCGGCGCACTGGCTCGCGGACCGGGCGCTGCGCACCGCCGTGGCGCGCTACCTCGAGCGTGAAGCGGCCTCCGTGACAGAATATGCGGATGCGGCCGCCCGCCACACGCCGTTCCGCGCCTGAATCCAGACCCCTCAAGCCATGATTGCCTGGCTGGCACCGGGCGACCCGCCCGATCACTTCCCCGCGGTAGAGCGGGCCCTGCTGGATCCGCCGGGCTTGCTCGCCGCCGGCGGCGACCTGTCCTGCGAGCGCCTGGTGGCGGCCTACCGCCGCGGCATCTTCCCCTGGTATTCGCCCGGCCAGCCGGTGTTGTGGTGGTCGCCCGATCCGCGCGAGGTGCTGCTGCCCCAGGAGTTTCACACCTCCAGGAGCCTGCGGCGCGCACAGCGCCTGCGGGGCTTTGAATATCACGTCGACCGGGACTTCGCCGCGGTCATCGCCGCCTGCGCGGCACCCCGGGCCCACAGTCCCGGGACCTGGATCACCCCCGAGATGCACGCCGCCTACATCGCCCTGCACGAGCGCGGAATCGCGCACAGCAACGAGATCTGGCGCGCCGGATCGCTGATCGGCGGCATGTACGGCGTGCAGCTGGGGCGGGTCTACTTCGGTGAGTCGATGTTCAGCCGGGAGCGCGACGCCTCCAAGGCGGCCCTGGCAGGCCTGGTGCGGCAATGCCTGGCCGAGGGCACCGAGTTGATCGACTGCCAGCTCCCCTCGGCGCACCTGCGAAGCCTCGGCAGCCGCGCCCTGCCGCGGGTGGAATTCCTCCGCCGGCTCGCGCAGGGACTGGCACCGCCCAGGCCCTGAGGGTCCGCGGCACCCGAGGAACTTGCATTGCAATGCGGGGGGGCTTTATGCAGAATTCGCGGCCCTTAGGTCACTCGTGAGCGGCATGGCAAAAGAAGACGCCATTCAGATGGAAGGTGAGGTCGTCGAGACCCTGCCCAACACCACCTTCCGTGTGCAGCTCAAGAACGGGCACGTGGTCACGGCGCACATCTCGGGCAAGATGCGCAAGAACTACATCCGGATCCTGACCGGCGATGCCGTGACGGTCGAGATGACCCCTTACGACCTGAGTAAGGGCCGCATCGTCTATCGCGGCCGCTAGGGGCGGCCGCTCAGGTTTCCAGCAGCGGCTCGGGTGCCGCCACGCACTCGATGCTGAGGCCGTTGCCGTCCGCCGCCAGCGTCACCAGCGCCTGCCCGCCCCCGCTGAGCTTGCCGAACAGCAGTTCGTCGGCCAGTGGCCGCTTGACGTGCTCCTGGATGATCCGCGCCATCGGCCGCGCACCCATTTTCGGATCGTAGCCCTTCGCGGCGATCCAGCGGCGCGCCGCTTCATCGACGCTTAGGCTGACGCCCTTGTTCTCGAGCTGCGCCTCCGCTTCGAGCAGCAGCTTGTCGACCACGCGCTCGATGGTGCGCGCATCGAGCGGCGCGAACTGGATGATGGCATCGAGGCGGTTGCGGAACTCGGGCGAAAACAGCCGTCGCACGGCCTCCAGGCCATCGCTGCTGTTGTCGGCGCTGACGAAGCCGATCGAGGGCCGGCTCATCTCCATCGCGCCCGCATTGGTGGTCATGACGATGATCACGTGGCGGAAATCGCTCTTGCGGCCATTGTTGTCGGTCAGCGTGCCGTGATCCATGACCTGCAGCAGCAGATTGAACACGTCCGGGTGCGCCTTCTCGACCTCATCGAGCAGCAGCACGCAATGCGGATGCTTGGTGATCGCCTCGGTGAGCAACCCGCCCTGGTCAAAGCCGACGTAGCCCGGCGGCGCGCCGATCAGGCGTGAAACGGTGTGCCGCTCCATGTACTCGGACATGTCGAAGCGCAGGAATTCGACGCCCATGGTGAGTGCCAGCTGGCGCGTGACCTCGGTCTTGCCCACGCCGGTGGGTCCGGCGAACAGGAAGCTGCCCACCGGACGGCGTTGGTCGCCCAGGCCGGAACGGGCCATCTTGATGGCGGCGGCCAGCAGCCCGATCGCGGCGTCCTGCCCGAAGATCACGAGTTTCAGGCTCCGCTCGAGATTGCGCAGCACGTCGCGATCGGAGGAGGAGACCGTCTTCGAGGGAATGCGGGCCATGCGCGCCACGACCTCCTCGATGTGCCGCACCTCGACCCGCTGCTCGCGCTCCAGTGCCGGCTTGAGCCGCAGGCGTGCGCCCGCCTCATCGACCACGTCGATGGCCTTGTCCGGAAGCCGCCGGTCGTTGATGTGCCGGTCGGCGAGCTCGGCCGCGGCGCGCAGGGCCTCCGGGGCGTAGCTGACGCCGTGATGTTCCTCGAACTTCGCCTTCAGGCCGTTGAGAATCTCGATGGTCTCGGCCACCGAGGGCTCGCCCACATCGATCTTCTGGAAGCGGCGTGCGAGCGCGTGATCCTTCTCGAAGATGCCGCGATATTCCTGGTAGGTGGTCGAGCTGATGCAGCGCATCTCGCCGTTGGTGAGCACCGGCTTGATCAGGTTGGAGGCGTCCATAACGCCGCCGGAGGCTGCGCCGGCGCCGATCACGGTGTGGATCTCGTCGATGAACAGGATCGCGCCGGGACGCTTCTTGAGTTCCCCGATCACCGCCTTGAGGCGCTTCTCGAAATCGCCGCGATACTTGGTCCCGGCGATCAGCGCGCCCAGGTCCAGCGCATAGATCGTGCAATCGGAGAGCACGTCGGGCACCCGCCCCTCGATGATCAGTCGCGCCAGGCCCTCGGCGATGGCCGTCTTGCCCACCCCGGCTTCCCCGACGTAGAGCGGGTTGTTCTTGCGCCGCCGGCACAGAATCTCGATCGTGCGCTCGATCTCGAGGGTGCGCCCGATCAGCGGATCGATGCGGCCTTCCTGCGCCAGGGCATTGAGGTTGGTGGCGTATTTCTCCAGCGCACCGCCCTCGCCTTCGCGCTCACCTTCAGTCGACACCGCTTCCTCGGATTCCGGCTTGGACTCGCTCCCGCGCGCCAGGCCGTGCGAGATGAAGTTCACGACGTCCAGGCGCGTGACGTTCTGGCGGGCCAGCAGGAAAACCGCATGGCTCTGCTTCTCGCTGAACACCGCGACCAGCACGTTGACCACGCCCACTTCCTTGCGGCCGCTGGACTGCACATGGAAGACGGCCCGCTGCAGCACGCGCTGGAAGGCCAGCGTCGGCTGCACCTCGCGCTCCTCGTCCTCGCCGAGGCGGGGGGTATTGCTCTCGATGTGGGCGCGCAGTTCCTCGGCCAGCCGATCCGGCACGGCGCCACAGCCACTGAGCACCTCGCGCACCTTGGGGGTCTCGAGGAGCGAAAGCAGCAACTGCTCGACGGTGAGCAACTCATGGCGCTGGGTCCGCGCCTCGCGGAAGGCCTGGTTGAGACAGAATTCGAGTTCGCTGGACAACACGTTCGGTCGGTCTCCCTTCAGCTTCAGGCTTCCTCGAGCGTGCACAGCAGCGGATGCTGATGCTCACGCGAATAATGCGTGACCTGCGCTACTTTGGTCTCGGCGATCTCGTAGGTAAAGACCCCGCAGTCGCCCTTGCCGCGCGTATGCACCTCGAGCATCACGCGCGTCGCCGCGTGGCGCGCCATGGCGAAGAAGCGCTCGAGCACGTCCACCACGAATTCCATAGGCGTGTAATCGTCGTTCAGCAGCACCACGCGAAACAACGGCGGCACCTTGGTCTTAGGCACCGCCTCCGCCACCGCCACGCCCTGGTCGGGGCGTTCATCCTGCACGCTCATGTCAGTACAGATTATAAAGCCGGAACGACGCCCGCGTCCGTGCCGGTCACAATTCCTGGCAAAGCCGGGAAGGTTGAAAAAACAGACAGTTGAGTGATCCAACCGCCGCGCCGTATCATGCAAAGATATGCGCTGGATGGACCAATGGAGATCGGCCGGGGGGCTGCAGGCCGCACTGGTCGAGCAGGGTCCACGGTTGGCGACCATGCTGCTGGTCGGCCTCCTGGCCATCCAGGCGGGCTTCCTGGTCACGGCCCAGAACCGGGGCGGCCCGTCGATCGCCGCCTCCGCTTCCATGGCGCAGGACAGTACACCGGCACCGCCCATCCGGCTGGCCGACATCGCTGCAGCACACCTGTTTGGCGAGGGCCGGGACACCAACGCCGACGCGAATGCGCCGCAGACCAACGTGCAGCTGCTGCTTTCAGGCGTCCTGGCGGTGCCGGACCCGAAACGCGGCATGGCCATCATCGGTCCGAACTCCGGTTCCGGCCGGCTCTACACCGTGGGCGCGGCGCTCCCCGGCGGCGTCAGCCTGTACGCGGTCTACGCCGACCGCGTGCTGATCGACCGTGGCGGCGTCATCGAATCGCTCCAGCTCCCCAAGCAGCTGCAGCCCGCCAAGAGCGCCCCGGTGGCGAGCACCGTCCAGAGCCCCGCACAGCGCCTGGCCGCCCTCGCTCAGGGGAACGGTGCCCTGCTGGGCGGCCTGGTGCGCGCGACGGCAGTACTGCTCCCCGGCGGCAAGCTCAGCGGATATCGCATCTTTCCCGGCGGCCGCGCCAACCTCAGCACCTTCACCCAGCTGGGCCTGCGCCCCGGCGACCTCGTCACAGCCATCAATGGCACGCCACTCGATGACGCCGCTCGCGGCAACGAGATCCTGCAGACGCTGTCCTCCGCCGCCAGCGCCACCCTGACCGTCCAGCGCAACGGCCAGAGCATGGATTTGAACCTTAATCTCGAAACCGTGGTCAATGACGCAGAGAGTGCTGCGGCAACGCAGGCCGCGGGCGCGGAGCGCCGCGGCGGCGCCTTCGGCGCGCCATTCATGGGCGGGGGTCGATTGCCCGGTCTGCGCGGCAATGTGAACCCTCAGGGCAACGCTGACGAGGCCGCTGCCCCCGCGCCTCCCGCACCCGAACCGCCGAGCGACGCGCCGGAAGATCCATAGAGAAGCGAATCCGCCTCATGCTCCATCCGCCTGTCCCGCCGGCCCGCCGCAGCTTCGCGCTTGCGGCCACCCTCATCCTGCTGCTCGGCGCTCCGACGCTCGCCCAGCAGAACGGGCAACGCATCACACCCAATTTCAAGGACGCGGACATCACGCAGCTGATCGAGGCGGTGAGTGCGGCCACTGGCAAGAACTTCATCATCGATCCGCGGGTCCGGGCGCAGGTCACCTGGATTTCCGGCGCGGGCACGACGATGACGCCGGAGCAGTTCTACCAGGGCTTCCTGTCCGTGCTGCAGGTCCACGGCTTCGTGGCGGTGCCCGCGGGCAATATCATCAAGGTGCTGCCAGACGCCAATATGCGCCAGTTCCCCGGCAACGATCTGCCGAACCGCATCGGCGCGTCCTCGGACGATCTCGTGACCCAGGTCATCACGGTGACGAATGTCAGCGCGGCGCAGCTCGTGCCGGTGCTGCGGCCGCTGATGGCGCAGAACGCCCAGCTGCAGGCGGTCGCCGGCGCCAACATGCTGGTCATTTCCGACCGCGGCGGCAACGTCAATCGCATGGCACGCATTATCGAGCGCATCGACCAGTCGACCAGCGCCGACATCGACGTGATTCCACTGCAGAGTGCCACGGCCGCGGACACCGTGCGCGTCCTGAGCTCCCTGGTCGGCCAGACCGGAGGCGATACCGCCGGCCCGGCGGTCCGTATCGTGGCCGACGACCGCTCCAACAGCGTGCTGATCAGCGGGGATGCGACACAGCGTCTGCGTCTGCGCGCGCTGGTCGCGAACCTAGACACACCGCTGGACACCGGTGGCGAGACCTACGTGCGCTACCTGAACTATGCCAAGGCCGAGGACCTTGCCTCCAAGCTCAAGGAACAGATCGCCGGGAGCGCAACGGGCCCCACGAGTGGTGCCCCGCGCGGACCGGTTCCCAATCCGGCGGCGCCGGTCAACGCCGCCAGCGCCGCCACGGTGTCCCTCGCCGGCGGCACCGGCACGATCTGGGCGGACAAGGACACCAACGCGCTGATCATCACGGCCCCGCAGCGCACGATGCGCGCCATCAACGCCGTGATTGACAAGCTCGACATCCGCCGCGCGCAGGTGCAGGTCGAGGCGATCATCGTGGAGGTGGCGGCCGACAAGACTTCGGACCTGGGCGTGAACTGGGTGGTGGACGGCTCGAACAGCAAGCTCGCGGTCGGGGGCTTCATCGAACCGATCGGCGGCACTTCGATCATCGATCTGTACAACGCCTCGAAGGGCACGTCGAGCAACCTCGCCGCCGCCAACGGCACGACCATCGGCATTGGCCGGCTGCAGGCCACGGGCGTGAATTTTGCGGCCATCATCCGCGCCCTGCAGGGCGATTCGCGCACCAACATCGTGTCTCATCCCATGATCACGATGCGCGACAACGAGGAGTCGAAGATCGAAGTGGCGCAGGAGGTACCGTTCATCACCGGGCAGTACACCAACACCACCGGCGCCGCGAGCGCCTTTCAGACGGTGCAGCGCCAGCAGGTGGGCACCATCCTCACCGTGACCCCGCAGATCAACGAGGGCGACGCGGTGATCCTCAAGATCCAGGTGGAGAGCTCCAGCATCGCGGCCAGCTCGGCGGGAGCGGTCGATCTGATCACCAACAAGCGCACCATCAGCACCACGGTGCTGATCCCCGACGCGGGCACGCTGGTGATCGGCGGCCTGATCCAGGACAAGGCGATCAACTCCGAGCAGCGCATACCGATTCTGGGCCGCATTCCGCTGATCGGCGAGCTGTTCCGCACACGCGACACCGGCAAGACGAAGACCAACCTGATGGTGTTCATCCAGCCGCGCATCCTGCGCGATAACCACCAGGCCGCGGTAGAGACCGACAGCAAGTACAACTACATGCGCGAAGAGCAGCGGCGGGTGGATCGTGAAACCACCCTCCTGCCGCTGCAGCCCATGCAGAAAGGCGAGCAGCTGCCGCCGCTGATTCAACCGGATCTGGCCGCGCCGGCCGCGCCCGCGGCCCCGGGCGCCGCACCGCCGGCGCCGTCTGCCACGCCGGCGCCGCAAAGCCCCGCGCCCGGGAGCACGCCTTGAGTGATCCGCCGGCAGCGCCGGATCTGCGCCTGCCGTTTGCATTCGCGCGCCGCCACGGCTTGCTGGTGCGCAGCGGACATGACGGCGTGGCCGAATGCCTGTACCGGCCGCCGGTGGCGCCCGCGGCGATCGCCGAGGCGCGCCGCCAGCTGCGCGTGCCTCTGAGCTTCACGCCAGTCGGCGCGGAAGAATTCGACGCGCTGCTGCAGAAGACCTACGAGGCGGGCAACGAATCCATGCAGGCGGTCGAGGGCCTGGAAGGCAGCACCGATCTGGCGCATCTGGTGCAGGAGCTGCCCGAGCAGGCCGACCTGCTCGAGAGCAACGACGACGCGCCGATCATCCGCCTGATCAACGCCGTGCTCACCCAGGCGGTGCGTGAGAGTGCATCCGACATCCATATCGAGCCCTTCGAGAACCGCCTCGTAGTGCGCTTTCGCGTCGACGGCGTGCTGCGCGAGGTTCTGCAGTCCCGGCGCGCGGTGGCGCCGCTGGTGGTCTCGCGCATCAAGGTCATGTCGCGGCTCGATATCGCCGAAAAACGGCTCCCGCAGGATGGCCGCATCAGCCTGCGCGTGGCGGGCCGCTCGGTGGACGTGCGCGTCTCCACCATTCCATCCGGGCACGGCGAGCGCGTGGTGCTGCGTCTGCTGGACAAGCAGGCCGGCCGGCTCGATCTGGGCTCGCTCGGCATGGACGGGCCGACCCAGAAGCTGATCGACGAGCTGATCCACAAGCCGCACGGCATCCTGCTGGTCACCGGTCCCACCGGGTCAGGCAAGACCACCACGCTGTACGCGGCGCTCGAGCGCCTCAACGACAACACGAGCAATATCATGACGGTCGAGGACCCGATCGAGTACTACATCGACGGCATCGGCCAGACGCAGGTCAACACCAAGGTGGAGATGACCTTTGCGCGCGGACTGCGCGCCATCCTGCGGCAGGACCCGGACGTGGTGATGGTCGGCGAGATTCGCGATCTCGAGACCGCCCAAATCGCGGTGCAGGCCTCCCTCACCGGGCACCTGGTGCTCTCCACACTCCACACCAACACCGCGGCCGGCGCCCTGACTCGACTGCGGGACATGGGCATCGAGCCCTTCCTGCTCTCCTCGAGCCTGATCGGCGTCCTCGCGCAGCGCCTGGTGCGGGTACTGCGCCCCGACACCCGCCAGGCCTTCCTCGCCGGTGAGTACGAGCGGACGCTCCTGGGGCTCAAGCCGGAGGACGCCTCACCGACACTGTTTCGCCCCAAGGACGGCGCCGTCGGCTACCGCGGCCGTACCGGCATCTACGAGCTGATCGTGGTCGACGATGCCATGCGCACCATGATTCATGACGGCGCCAGCGAGCAGGACCTTGAGCGCCGGGCGCGCCGCCACACGCACTCGATACGGGATGACGGACTTGCCCGGGTACGCCGCGGCGAGACGACGATCGAGGAAGTCCTGCGCGTCACGCGCGAAGACTAGGACCACAGCGGTGGGTGCCTTCGAATATACCGCGCTCGACAGCGCGGGACAGCAGCACAAGGGGGTCCTGGAGGGCGATACGGCGCGTCACGTGCGTGCCCTGCTGCGCGAGAAGGCGCTGCTGCCGGTGGCGGTCGCAGAGGTGGCCGCGCAGGAATCGCGTGACCCGCGCCGCGGCGCGGCCTTCGGCCTGCTGCGCCGCGTCTCGACCTCCGAGCTCTCGCTCCTCACGCGCCAGCTTGCCACGCTGGTGCGCGCGGCCTTGCCGCTGGAGGAGGCCCTGCTTGCGGTCTCCCAGCAGAGCGAGCGGCCACGGGTGCAGAGCATCCTGCTGGGCGTGCGCGCGCGGGTCATGGAAGGCCACACCCTGGCGGCAGGGCTGGCGGATTTTCCGCGGGTGTTCCCGGAGATCTACCGCGCGACGGTTGCGGCCGGCGAGCAGTCCGGGCACCTCGACGTGGTGCTCGAGCGCCTGGCCGAATATACCGAGGGCCGGGAGATCCTGCGCCAGAAGGTCCTCGGCGCGATGCTTTACCCGATCGTGCTGACGCTCATGTGCTTCGTGATTGTTTCAATCCTGCTGGCCTACGTGGTGCCCAAGGTCGTGCAGGTGTTTGAAAACAGCCACGCGCAGCTGCCAATCATGACCCGGGTGCTGGTGGCCTTGAGCGATTTCATCCGGCACTACGGCCTCTGGCTGTTGCTGGCCGTTGCGGCCGCGGGCGTGCTGTTCGGGCGCTGGCAGCGCGATCCGGCACACCAGCGGCGGCTCCACCTGTGGCTGCTGACCCTGCCGCTGGCGGGCAAGCTCCTGCGCGGCTTCAACACCGCGCGTTTTACCCGCACCTTGAGCATTCTCACCGCCAGCGCGGTGCCGGTGCTGGATGCGCTGCGCATCTCCGGCGAGGTGGTGACCAGCCTGCCCATGCGTGATGCGGTCACCGCCGCCACGGCGCGGGTGCGCGAGGGCGCGCCCATTGGCCGTTCGCTGGCCGCGAGCCGGCTGTTTCCGCCCATGACCATCCACCTGATCTCCAGCGGTGAATCGAGCGGCCGGCTCGAAAACATGCTCGAGCGCGCGGCCATCAACCAGGAGCGCGAACTCGAGGGCCTGGTGACCGCCCTGACCGGGCTCCTGGGGCCACTGCTCATCGTCGGGATGGGTTTGTTCGTGATGGCGATCGTTTTTGCGATGCTGCTGCCCATCTTTGCGATGAATTCACTGATTCACTGAAGATAGTGTGAACCAGCGCCATTGCATCTGAGCCGGGTTGGATTTATTTTCCGCGCACAGGATCTTCATCGCCCGGACCGCGGCCATGAGTGGAACCACCGAGACCGAAGACTTCGATGATGATGACGACGGCGACGAGATCGTCGATGACGACGGCCTCGATGTCGACCGCGTCATGAAGGATATGGAGACCGCCAAGCGACGGGCGGCAAAGGCGGGCGAACCGGCCTGGCGGCGCCTCGAGCGGCGTATGGAACAGAAGCTGACCGCCGAACAGATCAGCGATTTCGAGGACTACGACATCGGCGATAGCCTCACGTCACAAGCGGCACGAAAGCCCCGTTCGTCGCACGACGACTGAACGATTCCCTCAGGCGCTGCGCCGCAGCACCCCGACCACCACGCCCTCGATGAGCAGGGGCTCCTGCTGCAGATCAACCCTGATGGGTTCGAACTCCGGATTTTCGGGCATCAGCCAGACGATGGAGCCCTGCTGGCGATAGCGCTTGACCGTCACTTCACTCTCCAGGCGCGCGACGATGATCTGGCGGTTGCGCACCTCGGCGGTGCGGTGCACCGCGACCAGGTCCCCATCGAGGATGCCGGCATCCTTCATGCTCATCCCCACCACCTTCAGCAGGTAGTGCGGCGGACGCTGGAACAGGGAGGGGTCAACGCCAAGGTGATCGACAATGTGCTCCTCGGCCAGGATGGGACGGCCCGCCGCGACTCGCCCGATGAGCGGTAGCCCCAGCTGCACACGCAGCGAGTCCTTGAGGCGGATACCGCGTGAGGAGCCGGGTACCAGCTCCACACAGCCCTTGCGCGCCAGCGCGCGCAGATGCTCCTCCGCGGCGTTGGGCGAGCGGAAGCCGAGTTTCTCCGCGATTTCAGCGCGGGTGGGGGGCATGCCCGTCTCGACCAGCGCCTGGCGGATGAGCTGCAACACTTGGGACTGGCGCGGCGTAAGATCTGACATAGCTGTAATTATATACAGTATCGGGCGCGGCTCAAGGAAAATTCGCGCTTGTCGGCCGTACGCCTCGCGGTCACCTGACCTGTCGCGTTAGGCCGACAGTAGGGCCGTTACTATTGCAATCCGGGCGTGGATTTGGTCAAGTTGCCCCTCCGCTGATCTCACGTCGCGGCCAAATGCGGCTGGCGTGGCGCGGTTCGATCATCCAAGACAGGAATTCAAGGGGATTTATGCAAATGAATAAGGCAATTATTGTAAAGCTGGCTGCCGCGGCCGCTATCTTCGCCCTCGCGGGCTGCACGGATATCAAGCCGCTTACGGCAGAAGTCGACGCGCTGAAGACGCAGGTGGGTACACTGCAGTCCGACCTCGCGGCGCACAAGGCTGATCGGTCGGCTGAGAATTCGGCCGGCAAGGCGTCTTCCGATGCCGCCGCCGCTGCTTCTGCCGCTGCCAATGCGCAGAGCACGGCGAACCAGGCCCTGGCCGCTGCTCAGGCTGCCCAGTCCGGCGTCGATGCGACCAATGAGAAGATTGATCGCATGTTCAAGAAGTCGGTTTCGAAGTAAGTCACTTCGCCTGATTTCTCCGGCGCCATCGCCGGATAAGGAAACGCCGCGCCCAGAGCGCGGCGTTTTTTTTGACTCGATGGCCGGGCTTCAGAAATCCTTTCTGAGACTGAGATACCCCGCGCGCCTGGGACCGAACTGCGGAGCCCCGACACCGATGCCGGACCCATCCCGGAGCTGATAGACGCGGTCGAGCGCATTCAGGACCGACACCCGCACATTGAGCTTGCCGAACCCCGGCGTGTTGAAGTCCCGGTTGGCAGCCACGGTGAGCTGCCAGTACGAGGGGAGACTTTCACTGTTCGCAAAGCCGCGCCGCAGGCCGCTGCCATAGTTGCCGTCGGCACTGATCGTGGTGCTCGCCCAACGGTAGGAAACGCCCGCCGAACCGGCCCAGAGCTGATCATGGTCGAGATGCACCCAATGGGAGGCAATGTAGGCGAGTTCAGCGTCATCAAAGTTGAACTGTCCCGTGACCACGGTGTGGCCCTTCGCGACCGAGTACGCCAGGTTACCGTAGACCGACAGATGATCGCCGTGGTAGCTGGAGGTCAGTTCCGCGCCGTAAATGCGGCCCTCGGCAAAATTGAATGCCGAGAAAACGAGTGCGTTGCCAAATTGCCCCTCGTCCTGAAGATCCCTGACCGTACGATAGTAGCCATCCATGCCGATTGTGAGACGGGCGCCGAATTTCCGACTGATGCCGGCGTCATAGTAATGCGAGCGCTCCGAGGACACGGCGGTGTTGGCGTCGGAGGGCAGCGCATTGGTGGTGTTCAGGAACTTCGCCACTGACGTGGTATCAATTTTCTCGGTTGGCGGCGGCGTAAAGTAGCGTGCGTAGCCCACGTGCAGGGTGGTATCGGCTGACAGTTTGTAGACCAGCCCGAGGCGCGGACTGAGCTGCTGTTCATTCACCACGGTGTTGACGCGGTCGTAGCGGGCGCCGTAATTGACGGTCAGTTCTTTCACCGGCTGCCACTCATCCTGCAGATAGATGCCGCCCGTGTGGCCGTCGATCTTCGAATCATCGAGAATCAACAACGGAGTTTCGCTGGTCTGATTGCCGGCATTGTCTGCCGGGAAAACGCTCGCTGAGTTGGTCACAGTGAAGCGCTCCTCGTTGTAGAACAGACCAAACCGCACCGTATGGGTCTCATTTACGCGCAGGCTCGCATCCGCCTGCAGGCCCAGCTCTTCATCGCCTCGATGGATGTCCGCGCCGATGCCATTGAAGACGAGATCGCCCACCGGATCGGGCTGGTAATGCACCGTGGTGCGTCGATGGAACAGGGACAGCTGGTAGTTGAGATCCTCCCGTCGGGCGCCCTGATAACTCAGCGCTTCGAAGTAGTTCTGCTCCTGTTGGCGCGCGTCCAGAGTCGCGGAGTCCACGGTCGGCGTTCCGGCAAGCGTGAATGTCGGAATCTGGCCTGGTGAATCGGGAATCTCAAAGTGACTGTCGGCGATTCCGAACATCAGGCTGACGCGGCTCTGATCCTTCAGTATGTAGGACACATAGGCAAATCCCTTGGCCTGGTTGGTCGTATCGTGCAGCGCGTTTGGTTGAGGCGTCGGGTTCTCGATGCCCAGATCGCTGTGCAGGAGGGAGCCGATGAGCGAATAGGAAAAAGCGCCGCTCGAGCCGACGGCTTCCACGCCCGCTTCGCCCTGGTCGCGGCTGCCGCCGGCCACACTGACACTGCCGCTCTTATCGGGCACGTAGCCCTTGGTCTGAATGTCAATCACTCCGGCGGTCCGATAGCCATATTGGGCCGGCAGTGCCCCGGTGAGAAAATTGAGCTGATTGGCGAAGCGGGAATCCAGTGCCTGGCCAAAGCCGGTGATGGCTTCCGGAATCACCACACCGTTGATGCGGTATTGCAGGTTGGCGTGATCACCGCGCACGTGGAGCTGGCCGTAGGAATCCCCGACCACCCCGGGCGCCTGCAGCATGACCTGATTGAGCGGCGTGGCCTCGCCGAGTGGTTGCGCCATCAGATCGTCATGCGAAAGCCGGTAGATGGAGCTTCCGGTGTCCGGAGACAGGCCATTGCGAGCCTCATCCAGGCGCGTGGCCGTCACAACGATCGTCTCGGTTGTCTCAGTCGTGGCCGCCGCATCGGCAGCAGGGGTATCGGCCGCCGGGACGGCATTTGAGGCCAGCAGCATGAGCGCCGCGGCGAGCGGCGCCCGTAGAGAGATTAAGTGTTTCATGAACCTGATCCTCAGCAGATGGAATGACTCGCAGGCATGACCTCGGGCCATGTGCGATGGCAACGACCGCGCTCACAAGGAGCGCAGTCGCAGCTTCCGTTCAGCGTTTGAAGATCAGCGGGCGGGAGGTGCGCGCGGACGACCGGCCGTCACAGGACGGCGCAGGAGCGGTGCCGCAACGAGCAGCACGACGAGCAGCGGCAGCGGGATCGGGAGCAGCGCTTTCGGCAGATCGGCGGGAGCTCCGGACAAACCGCCGTAGGCCGCGCAATAGCTGCAGAGCTCGGGGTGCGCCAGAGAGCCCTTGGCGCTCTCGATCCCATGGTCGTGTGCCAGGTAGGCGATGCCATTCAGGACCAGCGCGACGGCCAGCACTGCCAGCAGTGCCCGCACCGTCGCGCCGTGCCGTCTGAGACGTCGCGATAGGCTCACGGTATGGAGGATAACTGCCGTGGGTGATGCCGCGCAAGGCGGCTGGCGCCAGGCGGCGCGCTCAGTACCTGATCAGCGCCGAACCCCAGGTGAATCCGCCACCGAAGGCCTCCAGCAGCAGCAGTTCGCCGCGCTTGATGCGTCCGTCGCGCACACCAATGTCGAGGGCCAGCGGCACCGAGGCGCTGGAGGTGTTGCCGTGGTCGGCCACCGTGATGATGACCCGCTCCAGCGGCATTTCAAGCTTGCGGGCCGTGGCCTGGATGATGCGGATGTTCGCCTGGTGGGGCACGAGCCAATCCAGCTCCGAGCGCTTGACCTGGTTGGCCTCGAGCGCCTCGTCGACGGCGCGGGCGAGCATATTCACCGCCACCTTGAAGACTTCGCTACCGGCCATGGTGATGTAGTCCCCATCCGGCGCGTGGCCCGCGGACACCCCGCCGGTGCAGCGAAGCAGCGGCAGGTAGGAGCCATCGGCGTGCAGGTGCGTGGAGAGAATTCCCGCTTCCTGCTCGGCGGCCAGCAGTACCGCTCCGGCGCCATCACCGAAGAGAATGGCCGTGCCGCGATCATTGTAATTCGTGATTTTCGAGAGCGACTCGGCGCCGACCACCAGGGCCAGCTTCGCCTCGCCCGCACGGATGAATTTGTCCGCCAGCGAGAGCGCGTAGATGAATCCGCTGCACGCCGCCTCGACCCCCAGTGCCGGGCAGCCCAGATTCCCCAGCCGCCCCTGCAGCATGACCCCCGCGTTTGGAAACACCAGGTCCGGCGTGCAGGTACCGACGATGATCAAATCGACGTCCGCGGGGGAACGACCGGCCGCAGCCAGGGCAGCGCGCGCGGCGTGCTCGGCCATGTCGACGGTAGTCTCCCCGGGCGCCACGATGTGGCGGCGTTCGATCCCCGTGCGCTCGCGGATCCACGCATCGGTGGTGTCCATGCGCTTCTCGAGATCGAAATTCGTCAGCACACCCGCCGGCAGGTAGCTGCCAGTGCCGACGATTCGGGAACGCATCACCGGGAATCTCCCCGTGGCGCCAGCGCGCTCTTAAGCCTTGTCTTCCGGACCGACCTTCTCAATGACGCGGCGCCCGCGGTAGAAACCGTCGGGCGTGATGCAGTGGCGCAGATGACTCTCCCCGGACTGCGCATCGATCGACAGCGCCGGATTTTTCAGCCGGGCGTGCGAGCGGTGCATGCCGCGCTTGGACGGGGTCTTGCGGCTTTTCTGTACGGCCATAGCTATCCAACTCCTAGACTGATCGGTCCCAAGCCTTCAATTCTTGCCGCGTTCGAACATCGCGCGCAGGTCCGCAAACGGGCGCTGCGTCTCGCCTTCGGCCGCAGCCGCTGGCGGGCCTGGCGGGCCATGCTCAACCGCTCCAGCCGCCTGGTGGCACTGTCCATCGGCATGGCGCGGCACAATCGGCAGCGCCAGCAGCATTTCCTCGGCGGCCAGCGCCGCCAGGCTGCTGTGCCCGTCCGGCGCCAGGAAAGTCTCCAGCTCCTCGGGAGCGCGCCCGGCCGCAGCGGCACTGTCGACGATGGCCACCCGCGAGACCGCCTCGATCGGCAGGCGCATCGCGCCTAGGCAGCGCTGGCACTGCGGCTGAAGCTCGGCCTGCAAGCGGATGTCGGCGACCGCAACTCCCCGATCGCGGCCAAACTGCAACCATACCCGCACCGGCTCCGCTGCGAACGAAAATTCGGCGGGTATACCGGGCAGCTCCGCCAATGGAATCTCGAATTCAAACTGCGCGCGCTGCTCGGCCAGTCGTTCAAGATCACGCGGCTTGGACCAGCCCTGCGGCATGGGGCGCGTATGATAGGTAGCTGCCGCCAGCAAGTCAAAGCCCGCTGGCGACTTAAGCCCTTGTTTCTGCACTGGTGATTGTGTGCCGACCGCGCCCGGACTTATTCTGGCCTCCACCTCGGTTTACCGTCGCGAGCTGCTCGCGCGACTGAAAGTTCCCTTTGAAGTGCGACGGCCGGAGGTCGTCGAAGACTTGCGCGCGCACGAGGGCGCAGCGCAGCGCGCCGAGCGCCTGGCGCTGGCCAAGGCCGAGGCGGTGGCGAGCTTGGCGCCCGGAGCGGTCGTGATCGGCGCGGACCAGGTGGCGGCCTGTGAAGACCGGATCCTCGACAAGCCCGGCGATGCCTCCGCCGCCCGGGCGCAGTTGCTGCAGCAGTCAGGCCGCACTGCGCAGTTCTACACGGCCGTGGCCGTGCTCCATCGCGACCGTGCCTTTGCGGACTGCTTCATGGATCGGACCAGTGTCGTGTTGCGCACGCTGCGTGACAGCGAGATCGACGCCTACCTGGCCGCCGACGAGCCCTTCGACTGCGCCGGTGCGCTGCGCAGCGAGGCCCTGGGGATCAGTCTGTGCGAGAGCATCGCGACGACCGATCCGACCGCGCTGATCGGATTGCCGCTGATCAGGCTCGCCGCGAGCCTGCGGGTTTGCGGCTTTCGCGTGCCCTGACGCCCACGGCGTCCAGCACGCTCTTGAGATCCGCCGGCAAGGGGGCGCTGAAGCTTGCTGTCCCGCCCTGCGGCCATTCGAAGGACACGCTGTGCGCGTGCAGGAACAGGCGTGCGACGCCGAACTCGCGCAGCACGGCGTTGGCCGCCGCGTCGCCATATTTCACATCGCCGGCCACCGGATGCCCACAGTAGGCCGCGTGCACCCGGATCTGGTGAGTCCTGCCGGTCTCCAGCGTGGCTTCGAGGAGCGAAGCGCGCGAACCGAACTGTTGCACGAGCCGGAAGCGCGTGCGTGCTGATTTGCCCCCGGCGCCCACCCGCACCGTGCGCTCGCCACCGGTCCTGGCGTCCGTGAGCAGGGGCGCGTCGATGAGCTTGCGGCCCAGCTCCCAGCGACCAATGACGAGGGCCAGATAGCTCTTCTCGACGCGGCCCTCGCGCAGCAGCGCATGGAGCGTGCGCAGGGCCGAGCTCTTGCGGGCGACCATCAGGATGCCGCTGGTATCGCGATCGAGGCGATGCACCAGCTCGAGCGTTTCATCGGGGCGCGCGGCCCGCAGCGCCTCGATGACGCCGTAGCTCAATCCGCTCCCACCGTGCACGGCGAGCCCGGTGGGTTTGTCGAGTACAAGCAGCCGCTCATCCTCGTACACGATCGCGGCGGTCACGCGGGCGATGAGCGCCGGTGGCACGCGTGCGGCGGCGCCTGCCACCGCCAGCTGGGCCGAGTCGGAGCGTTCGCGCACCGGCGGCACGCGAACCCGCTCCCCTTCGAGCACCCGCCGTTCGGGACTGGCGCGTTTCCCCTCGACGCGCACCTCGCCCTTGCGGATCAGGCGAAAAATGCGCGTGCGCGGCACGGCCGGCAGGAGCTGGCCCAAGAGCTTGTCGAGCCTCTGGCCGGCCTCCTCCGCGGCCACCACATGGTGCTGTGCGGCCGATTTCGCGCCGTGGCCGGATTTCCGCCCTTCCACCATCAAAAGCAGTCCTCCACGTAAATCTTTGTTTCTAAAGCGCGTTGCCGCTATACTGGGTGCGTCCCGCGGCGGGTCTGGCCTGCACCAACAGGGTTATCAGACCACGCGCGGCGGCAAGTGCGCGGCCCGACGCGGCCGCATAGTAGTTGGTCCTCGAATTCGAGGCCATCGCAAGAGTTCGGCCGACCAGGGTCATCAAGGACCTTGCCTCATTTGCAGCTCCCCGAAAGGTAGAGCCAGTAGGCAGGTACCGCTCAAGGTCAGCGAACCTTAAGGTTTTCCGGCGCTGCCTGTGTGGGCGGCAGAATTACATACCATGCCCCAGCGGATGCGCCGTCACTCAATCTTCGGGTTCTTGAGCTGTGTCGCTTGATGCCGCAGCGCCGCCTGTTTACAGGCACGGCGCTGTCCGGTCGGCCCCTCACGCAATAGTGGTAGGGGAAAATGAAGAGAATGCTTATCAATGCAACTCAGCAGGAAGAGTTGCGTGTCGCGCTGGTTGACGGCCAGAAGCTTTACGACTTATCGATCGAGATCCCGTCCAAGGAACAGAAGAAGGCGAATATCTACAAGGCGCGGATCTCGCGCGTAGAACAGTCGCTCGAAGCCTGCTTCGTCGATTATGGCGCGCAGCGCCACGGTTTCCTCCCCCTCAAGGAAATCTCCAAGGAATATTTCCGCAGCGCCGCGCCGGGCGGGCGCATGAACATCCGTGAGCTGGTGACCGAGGGCCAGGAACTGATGGTGCAGGTCGAGAAGGAAGAGCGCGGCACCAAGGGCGCTGCGCTCACGACCTTCATCAGCCTGGCCGGGCGCTTCCTGGTGCTCATGCCCAACAGTCCGCGTGCCGGCGGCGTCTCGCGCCGCATCGAGGGCGAGGACCGCGACCAGATGCGCGAGGTGATGAGCCAGCTCAACGTGCCCGAGGGCATGGGCGCGATCATCCGCACCGCCGGCGTGGGCCGCGCGGTCGAGGAGCTGCAGTGGGACCTCGACAACCTGCGCACCCAGTGGGATGCGATCGCGCAGGCCGGTAGCGGGCGCAGCGCGCCGTTCCTGGTGTACCAGGAGGGCGATGCGGTGACCCGCTCGCTGCGCGACTATCTCGGTGACGACATCGGCGAGGTGCTGGCCGATGACCTGGGCGCCTTCCAGAAGGCGCAGGAATACATGCAGCGCTTCATGCCCCCGGACGCGCAGCGCAAGCTCAAGATCTACACCGACGACATCCCGCTGTTCACGCGCTACCAGATCGAGAACCAGATCGAATCGGCCTACGCCCACAAGGTGCAGCTGCCCTCGGGCGGGAGCCTGGTCGTCGATTACACCGAGGCCCTGGTCTCGATCGACATCAATTCCGCGCGCGCCACCCGTGGCTCGGACATTGAAGCCACCGCCACCAACACCAACCTGGAAGCGGCCGACGAGATTGGCCGCCAGCTGCGCATTCGTGACATCGGCGGTCTGATCGTCATCGACTTCATCGACATGGAAGACGCCAAGAACCAGCGCGCGGTCGAGGAGCGGCTGCGCGAGGCCATGAAGATGGATCGCGCGCGCATCCAGATCGGCCGCCTGTCGCGCTTCGGATTGCTGGAGATGTCGCGCCAGCGCCTGCGTCCGAGCCTGGGAGAGTCGAGCCACCTCGTGTGCCCGCGCTGCAATGGCATCGGCAGCATCCGCAGCGTCGAGTCCCTGGCGCTGTCGATCCTGCGCCTGATCGGCGAGGACGCCCGCAAGGAGCGCACTTCGCGCATCATTGTCCAGGTGCCGGTGGATGTCGCCACCTACCTGATGAACGAGAAGCGCGACTGGCTGCGCGATATGGAGGACAAGACTCATACCAATATCGTGCTGGTGCCGAATCCGCACATCCAGACGCCGGAATATTCCTTCCGCCGCATCCGCGACGACGAGGTGGCGCTCCCGGAGCACAACCAGGTCAGTTATCAGATGCCCGCGGCGCCGGCCATCGCCGATCCGACCCTGGATCGCGACAAGAAGCCGCCCGCCGAGGCGCCCGCCGTGGCGACCTTCATGCCGCCAACCGCCGCCCCCGTGGTCACTGCGCCGGAACGGGCTCCCGCCGCCAGCCCGGTACACGCACCGCCGGGTTCCGGCATCGGCCTGTGGGCCCGCATGAAGCGTTTTTTCGTGGGCTCCGAGTCCGGCAGCGCCGAGACCCGCGATACGGGCCCCGCCCGTGCCGGGCGCGGCGATGTCCGCCGCGATGGGCGCGATCACCGGGATCATCGCGATCACCGCGATCGCGATCGCGGCGGCCCGCGCCGCGGCGGTGGCCGCGGACCCTACGGGGATCGCGCGGGCGCGCGCCGCGAGGGCAATCGCGGTGAACCGCGCCGCGAGGGCCGCCCGCGGGATGAGACCAACCGCGAGCCAAGGCGTCCCGAAGCGCCGCGCGCCGAGCCGGCGCGCCACGACACCCCGCGCACCGAGGCACGCCCCGCCGATCCCGTGCGCGACGGGCCGGGCGCAGAGCCGCGACGGCACGAGGGCGAACGCAGTGAGCGCGGCGGTCGTTCGCGCCGCGGAGGCCGGCGCCGGCGCGGCGGCGCCAATCGCGAGGGCGGTGACAGACAACAGCAGAATCCGGCGCAGACGGGCCCGGGCCAGCCGGGCAGTGACGGCCCGCCGCCGTCCGAGGCACCGCGCAATACCAATCCATCGGGCGAGACGGGCGGAGGCACGCCGGGGAACGAGCCGACAATGAGCTGGACCCAGCCCGCGCGCCAGGGCGCCGGCCAGGCGCAACTGAACCTGGGTGCCTTCGATGCGGGGCAGGCCGGCGAGGGCCAGCCTGCGCCACCTCCGGCGCCCGCAGCGCCGCCCGCGGCCATGCCCGCAGCGGCGCCAACGGCGCCTGCGGGGCCTGCCAAGGTGGTGTGGTCATCGGCACCGGAGCCGAACTCGTGGCACAGCGACGTGCGCAACGATGAGTAGCCGCCGCTAGGGGACAGCCTCGAGCAAGGCGCTCACGCGGGCGTAGTCTTCGGCAGTGTTGACGTCGGGCCCCGGCTGCACCGCGCAGTCGGCGACCCGGATGTCGAAACCGGCCTGCAGGGCGCGCAGCTGCTCGAGCTTTTCCGTGCTCTCCAGCGCCGAGGGCGGGAGCGAAGCCATGCGGCGCAGCGACTCGACGCGATAGGCGTAGAGCCCCCGGTGCCGCCGCGCGCCCTGCCATTCCGTCTGGCTGAGCGGCCCCGACGGCGCCCCGTCACGGGCCCAGGGAATCGGGGCGCGGCTGAAATACAGGGCCCGCCCCCGCTCATCCGTCACGACTTTGACGACGTTGGGATCGAGGAAATCGGCCAGGTTGTCGATTGGGGTCGCCAGCGTCGCAATGTCGGCCTGCACGTGCTGCGACAGGAGCGCCGCGACCTGCAGAATCAGCTGCGGCGCAAGCAGCGGCTCATCGCCCTGCGCGTTGACCACGATATCGCGCTCGCTCCATCCCAGGCGGCCCGCGACTTCAGCCACCCGGTCGGTCCCGGATGCATGGCCGGCGGCGGTCATGAGCACGCGCCGGGCGAAGCCACGCGCGCTGGAGGCGACGCGCTCGTCGTCGGTGGCGATCACGACCTCCTCGGCCTGCGCCGCGCAGGCGCGCTCGTAGACCCATTGCAGCATCGGCTTGCCGGCCATCGGGAGCAGGACCTTGCCCGGCAGGCGCGATGAGGCGTAGCGCGCCGGAATCACGACCTTGAACACCCTAGCGCTCCAGCAGAGGATCGGTAGTCTCGAGCAGTCGCGCCTCCTCCTCGAGCATCACCGGGATGCCGTCGCGTATGGGGTAGGCGAGCCGATCGGCGCGGCACACCAGCAGCTTGCCGGCGGCCTCGCTCGCCATACGCAGGGGGCCCTTGCACACGGGACAAACCAGGATATCGAGCAGGCGTGCATCCATCAGTATTCTCCCCAGCAGGGCGCTCTCATCGGCCGGCGCGAAATGTGCGGTCACCGGCAGGTACCAGCCATTCGCCGGAGCGAAGGACTGGCATTTTACGGCATCCTTCTCGGTCATGATGACCGGCAGGTGGTCCGCGAACTGCAGATCGGCGGCCCGGTAGCGATGGTGATCCGGGAAGGGATGCTCGATGGGCTGGAGCCCCGCCGCCCGCAGGGCCGCAAAGAGGCGCCGCGGGTTGCCGATCCCCGCCACCGCATGGACTCGCTCGCCCGCGAGACTCGCCAGCTCGCAGCTCCTGCCGGAGGCACCGACCGCTCGCAGTTCGCTGCCCGCCAGCAGCATTCGGAATCCCGGCCGCTCCAACTGCTCCCACCGCTCCCCTGCTGCGGGCCCGAAACTCTCGACGCTCCAGACCAGGGCACTGACGGTGTCGAGCCGCGTCGGCAGCTCGCGCAGCGGCCCGGCGGGCAGCAGCGCGCCGTTGCCGAAACCGCGCTGCGTGTCGGCGAGCGCGACTTCGGCATCGCGCGCCAGACGCAGATGCTGCAGGCCGTCATCGGCGATCACCACGGCCGCCCCGCCCGCAATCGCCGCCTGCGCCGCCCGCACCCGATCGCTCCCGACATACACCGGGCACTGCGCGCGCCGGGCAATCACCAGCGGTTCGTCGCCGACCTCATCGGCACTGCTGCCGGCAAGCAGCCGCACCACGTCCCGGCGGCCACGCCGTCCGTAGCCGCGCGACACGACCGCAACCGGCAATCCCAGCGCGGCGAGCCTGCCCGCCAGCCAGATGACCAGCGGGGTCTTGCCCGTGCCGCCGACGTTGATATTGCCCACCACGATCACCGGTACCGCCAGGCGTACGGTCCGGCACCAGCCGCGCGCATAGAGCGCACGTCGGGCGCGCACGATGAGTCCGAAAACCGGGGACAGCGCCCGCAACCACCAGGGCGCGGTGCGGCCCCCATACCAGATCCGCTGCAACCAGGCCTCGAGACTCATGGGTTGCGGCCGCGCACCTCACACGTTGAACTGCAGCTGGTGCAGCTGCGCGTACACGCGCGAGCCGGCGACCAGCTGGGCGTGCGTGCCCGACTCGATGATGGCGCCATCCTCCATCACGACGATCAGGTCAGCGTGCTCCACCGTCGAGAGCCGGTGCGCAATGACGAAGGTGGTTCGATTCCTCACCAGCTGATCCAGGGCCGCGTGGATGTGGCGCTCCGAGGCGGTGTCGAGCGCTGAAGTCGCCTCGTCCAGCACCAGTACCGGACTGTCGCGCAGCAGCGCCCGCGCGATGGCGATGCGCTGGCGTTGCCCGCCCGAGAGCAGCACGCCGCGATCGCCCACCATGGTGTCGAGCCCCTGGGGCAGGTCGGACGCGAAGTCGCTGATGTAGGCCGCCAGCGCCGCGGCTTCCACCGCGCCGGCGTCGACGCCGCGGGCCCCGAACACGATGTTGTTGCGGATCGTGTCATCGAAGAGCACCACGTCCTGGCTGACGAGACTGATCTGCGCACGCAGGTCCGTCAGGCGGTACTCGCGGATATCGAACCCGTCGAGCAGCACCGCGCCCACCGCCGGATCGTAGAAGCGCGGCAGGAGCGAGACCAGCGTCGACTTGCCGCTGCCCGAGCGGCCCACGATCGCCACGGTGGTGCCCGACGGGACGCGCAGATTGATGTCATGCAGGACCCTGCCCTTCTCGGCGTCATAGGTAAACCCGACGCCGCGGAACTCGACCTCGCCGCGCGCGCGCTTCAGGGTACGCGTTCCGCCCTGCGGCTCCCCCGGCGCGTCGATCACTTCAAAAACACTGGCACCCGCGGCGATGCTCTGCTGCAGCGGCCCGCTGACGCTCACCAGGCGCCGCAAGGGCTCGGGCACGAGCAGCAGCGCGGTGAGAAAGCCCAGAAAATCCCCCACCAGCATTTCACCGCCCACCACCTGGCGGATCGCCACGTAGACCACGCTGGCCAGCCCCAGGGCCGCGATGAGCTGCACGATCGGGTTGCTGCTGGAGCGCGCCGAAATCAGGCGCATGTTGGTATGCCGGTTGAGCTCATTGGCCGCCTCGAAGGTCTCCTGCATGTGTTCCTGGGCATTGAAGACCTTGACGACGCGATGCGCGTCGATGGCCTCCTTCGCCAGGCGCGTCACGTCGCCCATCGAATTCTGGATGCGGGTGCTGTAGCGGCGAAACCGCTGGTTGACACTGCGCACCAGCAGCGCGATCACCGGAGCGGTGAGCATCGCGAAGGCGGCGAGCCGCCAGTCCAGCCAGAACAGGTAGGCGACCAGTCCGACGATCGTCAGGGTGTCGCGAATCAGCACGGTGGCGGAATTGGTGGCCGCGTCCGCCACCAGCTCGGCGTTGTAGGTGAGTCGAGACAGCATCGGACCGGTGGAGTCGCGCTCATACCATGCCGTGGGCAGGCGCAGGTAATGCGCGAACAGATCGGCGCGGATCGCCTTGATCATCTGCCGGCCGACCCAGCCGGGAAAATAATTGGCCAGGAAATCACCGGCGCCGCGCAGCAGGAACAGCAGGATGATGCCCGCCGGCACGTAGCGCAGCACCTCGAGGTTTTGCGCCACAAAGGCGGCATTGAGGAATTTCTTGACGAACCAGGCGGTGATGGTGCTGACGGCGGCATACATCACCATGCCTGCCACACCGACCAGGAACATGCCCCAGTGGGGCCGGGCGTAGCGCAGCAGCCGGCGGTACACCGCCGCGGCATCGATGGCGCGAGGCGCTGGGTTCAAGGAGTCGCGGCCTCGCTGGCGCGCATGGTGACAAAATTGAGCTGCGCAAATCCGAGCTGGCCGAGCACATCCATCGCCGTGACCACCGACTGGTGGGTCGCGCGGCCGTCGGCACGCAGGCTCACCGGAAAGTCGCGCTGCGCCGGGGCCACCTGTTCGATCGCCCGGCGCAGGGTCTCGGGGCTGGCATTGACCAGCTCGCGATTGTTGACAAGGTAGCTGCCGCCCGCGGTGACCGTCACCACCAGCGGCACTTCCACGGCCCGCACGACCGGCACCGAGGAGGCCTGGGGCAGGCGGATTCGCAGCCTCCCTTCGCCCACGAAGCTGGAGGACAGCATGAAGAAGATCACCAGCATCAGCACCACGTCGATCAGCGAGACCATGTTGATCTCAGGCTCTTCGTGGCGGCGCGGCTTGAGGTTCATACGGCTGCGGCGCGCGCTGCCAGCTGCGCCGCCTCCAGGGCATCGGCCAGCTGGATCGCGTCCTTTTCCATTTCGATCACGATGCGATCGACACGGCCGCGCAGGTAGCGATAGGCGATGAGCGCCGGAATGGCGACGCACAGCCCCGCCGCGGTCGTGATCAGGGCCTGCGCGATGCCTCCGGAGAGCATGCGCGGATCGCCAGCGCCGCCGGCATTGATGGCATTGAAGGCCCTGATGATGCCGCCAACCGTGCCCAGCAGCCCGAGGAGCGGCGATACGGCGGCGATGGTGCCCAGCGTGTTGAGGAAACGCTCGAGCTCGTGCACGACGTGGCGGCCGGTATCCTCGAGGCGCTCCATCAGCACATCACGCGGACGATGGCGGTTAGCCAGGCCCGCGGCCAGCACTTTCCCCAGCGGAGAATTCTGCTCCAGCGCCTCGATCACCTTGTCGCTGACCTGATTGGCCTCGACCAGCTGCCAGACGCGCCGGGTCAGATCGGGCGGCAGCACACGCCGGTCCTGCAGCGTCCACAGGCGCTCCAGGATGATGGCCACGGCGATGACTGAAAACAGGATGATGGGCCCCATCATCAAGCCGCCGGCACGCACGATTTCCCACATTCCCGCTTTTGCTCCGCCTCTGGTCCGACCGCGCATGATACCTGATGTGGATTTCAGCGACCGCGGCACGCCAGGGGGTGCGCCGGCTGCTAGAGTGCGCCACGAATGCCGCGCAGAATCGTCAAGCAGCTGGGCCACTGGGTGGAGGCGCGCCGTGACCGCTGGTATTTCAGCGTCTTCGGACAGCGAGTCATGGACCCGCAGCTGTGGTCGAAGAACCGCCACGCGATCACGAGCGCCTTCGGGGCCGGAGTGGCGATCGCGTTTATTCCCCTCCCGGTGCACACCGTGGTGGCGGTGCTCGCCGCTCTGTATTGGCGCCTCAACCTGCCGGTGGTGATGGCGAGCACGTGGGTGGTGAATCCATTCACGGTGGTGCCCGTTTATTACGGCGCCTACCGGCTCGGCACCGTCCTGCTCCACAGCCCGCCGCGGCACTTTGCGTTCCAGCTCAGCTGGCGCTGGCTCGAGCACGGCCTGGGACCGCTGTGGAAACCCTTCCTGCTCGGATGCCTCGTGAGCGCGATCATTTGCGGCCTGTGCGGGCGCTGGGGTCTGGAACTGGCGTGGCGCCAGACGATCAGGCGCAAGATCCAGCGGCGCCGGCGCGAGGCACCGGCGGAAAAAGCGCCGCCTTAGCGCAGGATCCCGTTATCGAGCTCGAGCACGCGATCCATGCGGGCGGCCAGGCGCGTGTCGTGGGTGACGACCACCAGGCTGGTGCCCAGCTCGCGATTCAGTTCGAGCAACAGCCCAAACACCTGCTCGGCATTGCGGCCGTCGAGATTTCCGGTCGGCTCATCGGCGAGCACCAGGCGCGGCGAGCTCACCAGTGCCCGTGCAACGGCCGCCCGCTGGCGCTCGCCGCCGGAGAGCTGATGCGGCCGGTGACGCAGGCGGGCCCCCAGTCCCACCCGTTCCAGCAGGCTGGTGGCGCGGGCGGCCGCGTCGGTGGCTTCGATGCGTCGCACCAGCAGGGGCATGGCGACATTCTCCAGCGCGCTGAATTCCGCCAGCAGATGGTGAAACTGGTAGACGAAACCCATCGTGCGGTTGCGCAGCGTACTGCGCTCCTGCTCAGTCAGCGCGTGCAGGTCGCGCCCATCGATCTCGACGCGGCCCGCGTCGGGTCGATCGAGTCCACCCAGAATCTGCAGCAGGGTTGTCTTGCCGGAGCCGGAAACACCGATGATGCCAAGCCGTTCGCCGGCACGCACCTCCAGATCCAGGCCACGCAGCACCTCGAGGGTCGTCGATCCTTCCTGGAACCGCCGTTCCACGGCGCGGGCGCTGAGCACCGGTCCTGCCGCCTTCGCCTGAATTTCAGTCATGTCGCAAGGCCTCCGCCGGCACGGTCAGGGCGGCACGCCAGGCCGGATACAGAGTCGCCAGGGCGCACAGCAGGAAGGCGACGGTACATACCTGCAGCACGTCGCGCCACTGCACATAGGCCGGCAGTTCGCTCATGAAGTAGACCCGCGCATCGAGGAACTGCTCGCCGCTCAGATGTTCGACCATGGCCACCAGCGCGCCGATGTGATCGGCGATCAGCCAGCCGAGCAGGGCGCCGCCGATGGTGCCGGCGAGGCCGATCAGCACGCCCTGCACCGTGAAGATGGCCAGCACATTGCGCGGCAGCGCGCCGAGCGTGCGCAGCAGGGAAATCGCCGGGCGCTTCTCGCGCACCACCATCACCAGAGTCGCCACGATGTTGAAGGCCGCGACCGCCACCACCAGCAGCAGGATCAGGAACATCATCGTCTTGGTGACCTGGATCGAGCGGAAGAACGAGGCATGGTTGCGGGTCCAGTCGCTGACATAGAAGCCGCCGCCGAGCTGCAGCGCCAGGTCCCGCACCACGCGCGGCGCCGCGAGCGGATCGCGCAGCGCGAGGCGCAGGCCGCTCACCTGGTCGCCGAGCCGGTAGACGCGCGCCGCATCCTGCAGGGCGGCCAGCGCCAGCGCATTGTCGTACTCGTACATGCCGGAATGAAACAGGCCGCTGACCTGAAAGCGCCGCATGGTGGGCGTGAACCCCGCCGGTGTTACGCTGCCCTGGGGCGCGATGAGCACGACCGCGTCCCCCACTTGCACGTCCAGCGCTTCAGCCAGTGCATCGCCCAGCACGATGCGATAGCTCCCCGGTGCGAGCGCGTCAACCGTGCCGCCGCGGATGCGCTGCGTGAGGCTCACGGCGCGGCGCTCCTGCGCCGGCAGCACGCCACGCAACTGCGTCGGGGCGGAGCGTGCGCCGTGCACCAGCATCGCCTGGACTTCGATGTAGGGCACCGCCGCGACGACCCCCGGCTGTGCCTGGGCCCGCGCCTGCGCAGCGCGCCAGTCGGGCAGCGTGCCGCCCAGTCCCATCAGGGTCGCGTGCGAAGTCACGCTGAGGATGCGGCTGCGCAGCTCGCGCTCGAAGCCGTTCATCACCGACAGCACTACGATCAGGACCGCAACACCCAGCGCCACTCCGAGTATCGAGACAATCGAGATAAAGGACAGGAATCCGCGCCGCTGCGTGGAGCGCAGATAGCGCGTGCCAATCATGATTTCGTAAGGCGCCGTCACGGCTCATTCATAGCGCAGCGCCGCCGCCGGCGGCGTGGCGGCGGCGCGCAGGGCCGGGTAGACGGTGGCGGCCAGCGTCAGCAGCAGCGCCGCGACGCCGATCCACAGCACATCGCGCGCGTGCAGTTCGGAGGGGAGCGTGGTGATGTAGAAGACGTCGGCGTCGAAGAAGCGAAAGCGGAACAGGCGCTCGAGAAATGGCGCGATGCGGGCCACGTTCGCGGCCACCAGCACGCCCAGGGCAACACCGGCCGCGACCCCGCACCAGCCGATCACCAGCCCCTGGGTCATAAACACGCGCAGCACCGTGCCGGGAGCCGCGCCGAGCGTGCGCAGGATCGCGATGTCGGTGCGCTTGTCGGTGACCACCATGACCAGCATGGCGACGATGTTGAAGGCCGCGACACCGACCACCAGCAGCAGGATCATCGCCACCATCGTCTTCTCGATGCGGATGGCGCGAAAATAACTGGCGTTGTCCTGGGTCCAGTCGCGCACCACCCTGCCGGCCCCGCTCGCGGCCCGCACCGCAGGCATGTAATCGGGCACCGCCAGCGCATCGGCAAAGCGCAGTCGCAGACCGATCGCGCCCACCGCCTGCGGCGCGAAGGCCTGCACGTCGGCCAGCGCCGCCAGGGCCAGGGTCGCATCGTGGTCCTGGATGCCGGCGGCGAACATCCCGGCCACGACGAACACCCGCAGCTTCGGCTCCGGCGCCGCCGACTCGCTGGCCATCGGCACCAGCAGGCTGATCGCGTCACCAACCGTCACGCCCAGCTGTTCGGCCAGTACTTCGCCCAGGATCAGCCGGTTGCTCCCCGGCGCCAGCGCCGTGATGCGACCTCTCACCAGCAGCGGGGCGAGCTGCGTGACCTCGGGCTCACGGCGCGGATCGATGCCGCGCAGGGTGACCGGCAGCATGTCGCTGCCGTGTATAGCAAGGGCCTGCAGGTCCATGTAGGGCGCCACGCCGACCACGCCGGGCAGCCGGCGCAGACGGGCAGCGAGCTCCCCCAGGTCGGCGCTGGCCGCCGGGCGCGCATCGACGATGCGCGCGTGCGCACTCAGCGCCAGCAGCCGCTCGCGCAATTCACCCTTCAGGCCGTTCATCACCGACAGCACCACGATCAGCGCGGCGACACCGAGGGCGACGCCGGCGAGCGACACCCAGGTGATGAAGGAAACGAAGAAGGCGTGCCGGCGCGAGCGCACGTAGCGCAGGCCGATGAACAGTGACAGGGGCTGGAACATGAGCCCGGCATTTAATCACGACAGCGCCGCATACGGCGATCAAAGCGGATCGGCGTCACAGTTCCGCGAGACAGCCGGCCATGGCGCACCGCGACCCTTGGAGCGGCGCGCGGGGCCGGTGCTATAGTCACGAGCCTCCGGTGCGGCGTAACGCCATGGGCACCCAAGGAGCAGCAATGAAAGCAAGCAGCTTGAGCCTGGCCATGACGCTGGCCTGCCTGTGGGGCGGGGCCGCCACGGCTGAAACCATGGTGGTCGACGACCAGGTGGTGGTGCGGCCCTCGACGGTCGAGCTACCGGCACGCGGCCAGACGATGGGCGCCGTGGAGGCAAAATTTGGCGCGCCACAGACGCGCCACGCGACGGTGGGCGCGCCGCCGATCACTCGCTGGGACTACGCTGGCTTCAGTGTTTTCTTCGAAAAGGACCGGCTGATCGACGCGGTAGCCGTCGGGGCCTAAGACTTGTAATCGGGCGGCGCCCCGCTAAGCTCGCGCGCTTAAATCCGTAACGAGCCGGCTGCCTGCGCACCGGCACGGTGGCCTGTTGCATGTCCGTTCTGCTGCGTCCCGCAATTCCCGGCCCCGGCGCCACGCGCTTGCACTGGCCGGCGCTGCCTGCGGGGGCTCGCGCGCTGGCGCTGGCCGAGGCGGTGCAATCCGATACCCGGCCCTGGATTCATGTCGCATCGGACATCCGCGAGCTCGAAAAACTGGCGGTGGAGCTGCGCTTCTTCGGCGGTGCGGAGCTCGAGATCCTGACCCTCCCGGACTGGGAGACGCTTCCCTACGACCAGTTTTCACCGCACCCGGACATCGTGTCAGAGCGGCTGCGGACACTCGCGCGGCTCGGCGAGTTCCGGCACGGCATCCTGCTGCTGACCGCCGACAGCCTGCTCACGCGCCTGCCACCCGTCAGCTACGTGAGTGCCCGCAGCTTCTCGCTCGAGCGCGGCGCCGCGCTCGCCATCGAGTCACTGCGCCGGCGGCTCAGCGCCGCGGGCTACGCCAGCGTCAGCCAGGTGAGCGGCCCGGGCGAGTTCGCGCTGCGCGGTTCGCTCTTCGACGTCTGGCCCATGGGGAGCGAATTCCCGGTACGCATCGACCTGCTCGAAGAGCAGATCGATTCCCTGCGGCGCTTCGATCCCGAGACGCAGCGCTCACTGGAAGCCATCGACGCGCTGCGCCTGCTGCCGGCACGCGAGATTCCGCTCGATGCGGACTCGGTGCGCGAATACCGGCGGCGTTTCCGGCTGCGCTTCGCGGGCGATGTCGCGCGGCTGGACCTCTACCGCGGCGTCAGTGAAGGCATTGCGCCGCCCGGCATCGAGTATTACCTGCCGCTGTTCTTCCCGGCGACCGCCAGCCTCATGGATTACCTGCCCGCCGACCTGGTGCTCGCCACGGAACCGGGACTCGAGGCCGCGCTGAGCGCCTCCTGGCAGGCGATCAGCGCGCGCTACGAGCAATATCGCCACGACATCGAGCGGCCGTTGCTGGCCCCCGAGGAGGTATTTGTCAGTCCGGCGGAGCTCGGTGCGCAGCTGGCGGTGCATTCGCAGGTGTACTTCGAGGACAGCGGCGGCGGCTCGGCCGACAGCGCGGACCAGGGCTGCCTGGCTCCCCCGGATTTCAGGCTCGACGCCCGCGCCACTGAGCCGCTCGCACCGTTGCTGGCCTTCCTCGAGCAGTATCCAGGGCGGGTGCTGCTGGCCGCGGACTCCCCTGGCCGGCGCGAAGTGATCACGCAGATGCTCATCGCCCACGGCCGCTCGCCGCGCAGCGTGAATGGCTGGCAGCAATTTGTGGACGGTGACGCGCGGCTCGCCATCATCGTGGCCGGTGATCTGCGCGGTGTGGCGCTGCGCGCGCCGGCGCTCATGCTGCTCGCCGAAACGCAGCTGTTTGGCACGCGCGCCCGGCAGGAGCGGCGTCGGCGGCGCAGCCTGGCCGACCCGGCCGCGATCCTGCGCAATCTCCAGAGCCTTGAGCCGGGCGCGCCGGTCGTCCACGAGACCTACGGCGTCGGCCGGTATCTCGGCCTCGAGCTCATGCAGATCGGAGGTGAGACGGGCGAATTCCTGCTGCTCGAATACCAGGACGGCGATCGCGTGTACGTGCCGGTGCACGCGCTGCACCTCGTCAATCGCTACGCGGGCGGGAGCCCCGAGAGCGCGCCGCTCCACAAGCTCGGCACCGAGCAGTGGGCGAAGGCGCGCCGGCGCGCCGCCGAGGCGGTGCGCGACGTCGCCGCCGAGCTGCTGGACTTGCACGCGCGCCGGCACGCGCACGAGGCCGCGGTGCTGCGCGCAACCGATCTCGAGTACCAGGCCTTTGCGAACGCATTTCCGTTCGAGGAAACGGCGGACCAGGCCGACGCCATCGCCCAGGTGATCGCCGATCTGGCCCGTCCGACCCCGATGGATCGCATCATCTGCGGCGACGTGGGCTTCGGCAAGACCGAGGTGGCCATGCGCGCGGCTTTCGTTGCCGTGCAGGCCGGCCATCAGGTCACGGTACTGGTTCCGACCACGCTGCTCGCCGAGCAGCACCTGCAGAGCTTTCGCGATCGCTTCGCCGACTGGCCGGTGCGCGTCGAGGCCCTGTCGCGCTTCCGCTCCGGCCGGGATGCCCGGGCCGTACTGGAGGGCTTCGAGAGCGGGAAGATCGACATCCTGATCGCCACGCACAAGCTCCTGCACACCGATGTCCGGGCCCAGCACCTCGGGCTGCTGATCATCGACGAGGAGCACCGCTTCGGCGTACGCGACAAGGAGCGCCTCAAGACCCTGCGCGCCGAGGTGCACGTGCTGACGCTGACGGCAACGCCGATTCCGCGCACGCTCAACATGGCCCTGGGTGGCCTGCGGGAACTGTCCCTGATCAGCACGCCGCCGGCCGGACGGCTGGCCATCAAGACCTTTGTGTGCGAATGGCACGGCCCGACCCTGCGCGAGGCCTGCCTGCGCGAACTGCGCCGCGGCGGCCAGATCTACCTGGTTCACAACGAGGTGCAGAGTATCGAAAAGGTCACGGCGGACTTCGCCACGCTGGTACCGGAGGCGCAGGTGCGCTTCGGCCACGGCCAGATGCGCGAGCGCGAGCTTGAGCAGCTGATGGTCGATTTCTACCATCGCCGCTTCAATGTGCTGGTCTGCACCACCATCATCGAGAGCGGCATTGACGTTCCCACCGCCAATACCATCCTCATCAACCGGGCCGATCGCCTGGGGCTGGCGCAGCTCCACCAGCTGCGGGGCCGCGTGGGCCGCTCGCATCACCGCGCCTACGCCTACCTGATCATTCCCTCGCGGCGCGCGCTCAGCAGCGATGCCGCCAAGCGCCTCGATGCGATCGAATCGATGGAGGATCTGGGCGCCGGGTTCCTGCTCGCCACCCATGATCTGGAGATTCGTGGCGCAGGCGAGTTTCTGGGCGAGCAGCAGTCCGGTGAACTCACCGAAGTGGGCCTGACCCTGTACCTTGACATGCTGGAGCAGGCCGTCGTGGCCTTTCGCGCCGGCCACGAACCGCAGCTCGAGCGGCCGCTCGCCTCGGTCAGCGAGGTCGACCTGCACGTACCCGCCTTCCTGCCCGAGGACTTCGTTCCCGATGTCCATCTGCGACTGGCGCTGTACCAGCGCATTGCCGCCGCGACCGCGCTCGAGTTGCAGGACATGGGCGGAGAGCTCCTCGACCGCTTCGGTCCCCTGCCCCCGCCCGCGAGCCACCTGCTGCAGCTCGCCACGCTCCGCCTGGGCGCACGTGCCCTGGGCCTGCGCCGCCTGGACCTGGGTCCGCAGGGCGGCAGCGTGCAGTTCGAGGCCGCCAACCGCGTGGATGCCGCGACCGTCATCGCCCTGATCCAGCGGCCGGCCCACGACTACCGCATGGACGGTCCACTGAAACTCCGCTTCACCCGGGGGCTGTCAGCGATTCCCGCCCGTTTTGCATTTGCACACCAGCTGCTGCAGGAGCTCGCCGGCCCGGCGGCGGCGCCCAAGGCTGCTAACATAGGCCCATGAGTACTACGCGCTACACCCTGACCGTGGGCCTCGCGCTGCTCCTCGCGCTCCTGCCCCGCCTGGGCGGAGCGGCGGCGGCGGCCACCGGCGTGTATCAGGTGGAAGTGATCATCTTCCAGTCCCTCGCGCCACCCAGCGGTGAGGACCTGAGTGCGGGCGCCGAGGGACGCGGTTTCAACGGCCAGCTCGAGCATGGCGCAGCGCCGCCGGCGCTGCAGCGCATGCTGGACGCCTCTGAAATGCAACTCGGCAGCCTGGCCTCGAAAATCGGGGCCAGTGGCACATGGCGCGTGCTGGCGCATGCGGGCTGGATCCAGGGTGCCACGGATTGGCCGCAGCACGCGGGACTGAAGCTCGAGGATCTGGGCATCCGCGTGCCGACCTTAAGCGGCAGCGTCTACGTGGAGCGCGGCCAGTACCTGCACCTCGGCTTTGACCTGCGCCTGGGCAGCAATCCGGCCTGGTCGCTGAGCGAACTGCGCAAGGTCAAGTTCAACGAGAAAAACCACTTCGACCACCCGGGTTTTGGCGTCATCGCCATCATCAACCCCGCGCGGCCAACCAAGGCGCCCTAGG
>Ga0099795_10000009_pt1 | contig 84256 bp, 72 predicted proteins | sample Rivendell_Oct201_11_FD_78513 | JGI IMG/M metagenome (GOLD analysis project Ga0099795, IMG submission 78513) | Vadose zone soil microbial communities from the Eel River Critical Zone Observatory, Northern California, USA -... | ecosystem: Host-associated > Plants > Roots > Rhizosphere > Soil ... | reverse complement strand
GTTTGGCTTGCATTCTCGCCGAACTGGCCGGCGCACATGCGATACCGGACGCTGCGGCTATTGACGCCGAAGTGCACAAGGTCATCTCTGCCTCGGGCGCAAACGGTTTAGCGCTTGCGGTCATCGACCACGGCAAAGTTGGTTATGTGCATGCATACGGCATCCGAAATGCCAAAGGCGACCCGCTAACCACCAGCACGGTCATGTATGGCGCATCCCTGACCAAAACCGTGTTTGCTTATGTGGTCATGCAACTGGTCGACCAAGACAAACTTAAGCTCGACACGCCGATTGAGGACGACCTCGACCAGCCGTTGCCACTCTATGGCCCCGATCCGGCGTTCCCCGATAAGCACGGGCCCTACAAAGATCTGGAGAGCGATCCCCGCTGGAAAAAGATCACGCCGCGCATGTGCCTGACTCATTCGACGGGCTTCAGCAATTTCTGGTTCATCGAGCCTGACCAGAAATTGCATATTCATTTCGAGCCGGGCACCCGCTTCAGCTATTCCGGCGAAGGCCTCATCCTGCTGCAATTCGTCATTGAACACGGACGCAAGGCGCAGGGGCTCGGGCTCGATGTGGGCGATCTGACTACGGCCGATTTTGCTCGGCTGGGCATGGTCCGGACTAGCTTGGTCTGGCGCCCCGATTTTGCCGGCAACCTGGCCGACGGCTGGAATGACAAGAGTCAGCCGCAGGAGCACGATCGGCGTAGCAAGGTCAGAGTGGCGGGATCAATGGACACGACGATATCCGACCTCGCCAAGTTCACAGCCGCTTTCGTACGTGGAGACGGCCTGAGCGCAGCCTCGCGCGCGGAGATGACCAAACCGCAACTTCATATTGCCACGGCCCACCAGTTTCCCCCGTTCGGCCCTGACCTGTCTGTGGACAAGCAGCGCCCTGACCTTTTCGCAGGGCTCGGTGTGGTTGTTTTCGATGGCCCTCAGGGACACGGTTTCTATAAAGGTGGCCACGACGGTCAAACCGCAAACACAATGGTCTGCATCGAGAGGAGCCAGCGCTGCGCCCTGCTTCTTGCCAACGACGTTCGCGCAGAGGCAGAATTCGCCGAATTGGTAAGTTTCATCCTGGGGGACACGGGCGTGCCGTACGAATGGGAATATGGAGATGACGCAGGCAAGTCCTGAGCCGCGGCATAGGCCGTTCGGAGACTTCAGCAAACGGAATGTCACTCAAGCCAATAGTGCCTACGGTTGACATCAGTCCGAGGCGTTGGAGCTAGGCGGCACTTCCGCTCCTCTTCCCCAAGATCCTGGTCCAGGCCGGAGCCACTAGGGTAGGGGTGACAGTTGTAAAGCCAAGGGGAAGCCCGGCCCCGCTTCCACAATCTTTCGAGCGCGCTGTACGCTTTGCCGTCGGGTTTCCCCTCCAGGTCGGGGTCAATTGCCCAATTACCCTGGCCAACGACCGCTCTCGATCAGCCTATGGGGCGGGTCGCGGCCAATAGCGCCCTCGGGTGCTCCCAATATGCATCTGGCCTGCAACCGGTTTTGCTGACACCTGGTTAAGAGCGATGATGCTTAACGAGGTGGGATATGAAGAGGCAGAAGTTCAGCCGCGAGTACAAGCTCGAGGCGGTCAAGCAGGTGCGGGAGCGGGACGTGTCCAGCGCCCAGGTAGCTCGGGATTTGGGGATCAGCTCGAACGTGGTCAGCCGCTGGGTGCGTGAGGCAGGCGGGGATGTGAGGAAGGCTTTTCCGGGGCATGGGCAGCAGCACGCCGAAGCGGCCGAGATCGAGCGGTTGAAGCGCGAGGTCAGCAAGCTGAAGGCCGAGCGGGACATATTAAAAAAAGCCGCGGCCTACTTCGCGAAAGAGTCGGGTTGAGATTCTCTTTCATGGCGAAGCATCGAGGGATTTGGCCGTTGAGTTGGTTGTGCGAGGCGCTCGATGTCTCGCGGGGCAGGTACTACGGGTGGCTCAAGCGGCCCCGCAGTGCCCAAGCCAGGCGGGATGAGGAGCTGCTGATTTCGGTCCGGCGGAGCTTTCTGGACAGTGATCGGACCTATGGCGCCCGTCGTGTCCGCCACGATCTGCGAGCCTGGGGCCAGCCCTGTGGTATTCATCGTGTTGAGCGGCTGATGCTTGCGGCGGGCCTCGAGGCCCGCCGCAAGCGACGTCGAGCGCCCAGCGATACCGGTCAGCGTCCGGCCGATGCCCTGGCACCCAACGTCCTGGATCGCGAGTTCGTGGCTTCCGCGCCCAACCAACGCTGGGTCGCCGACTTTACCTATCTGTGGACCGACGAGGGCTGGTTGTATGTCGCCGTGGTGCTGGATCTGTATTCACGCCTGATCGTGGGCTGGTCGATGCAATCAAGCATGGCAGCGCAACTGGTCAGCGATGCCATGCTGATGGCCATCTGGCGCCGTCGTCCAACCGCCGAGCTGTTGCATCACTCGGATCGAGGCAGCCAGTACAGCAGCGATCAGTTCCAGCAGTTGCTGGCTGAACACGGCGTGATCTGCCGCATGAGCCGCTCGGGTAACTGCTGGGATAACGCTGCCATGGAGAGCTTCTTCTCGACTATGAAGACCGAGCGGACCAGCCGCAGGGTCTACCAGACTCGAGACCAAGCAAGGGCAGATGTGTTCGATTACATCGAACGGTTCTACAATCAGCGGCGACGGCACTCGACATTGGATTACCTGAGTCCTCTGGAGTATGAACAGCAGAGGAGATCAGGCTAAAGGTGGTGTCATCGGAATCGGTAGCAGGCCACACAGCTCCTTCGTCTTCGCTCCAGCCTCGGTCTCCCTCAACACTGTAATGATGCGCTCCTCGCCAAAACTCTTTGCCTTCATACTTCGCTCCTGATGAGCGGGCTCTACTCCGGTCAGGGACTAAGCAGGGGTGTCAGGTCGGTGACGCGAAAGCGATCTGGAGAGGCCGAAGGGGACTTCGGTTTGGAGGCTGATAGATGACGTTACGACCTAATATGACGCTTGACCGATATTCGCGTCCGTGGTCGGTCCTTAGCTTGGTCGCAGCCATCGGGTGCGCGACGCTCACCGCCGCGGCGCTCGAGTCCCGCGCAGTGCCGGCGACCGGGCAGGAAGTCACGACCCGCGAGCCACGCGTCTCGATGGAATTGAGCCGAGGCTGGCGTTTCCTTCAAGCGGAGGGTTTGAGCGGCATCGAGAGCAATGCGTTCGATGATTCCTCTTGGACCGCCATTGAGCTTCCGCATACCTGGAATCGATTGGGCAACGCGGGTACCGAACGTTCGCCCCTCTCGAACACCGTGCAGGGAGTGGGTTGGTACCGGCTTCGATTCCGCACGCCTCCCTCGTTGGCCGGCAGACGCTACTTTCTTCAGTTCGACGGGGTCGGTACCGTCGCGGATGTTTGGGTGAACGGACACTACCTTGGCAAGCACGCCGGTGCCTTTTCTCGATTCCGTTTCGACGCATCGGCCGCCATCGACCCCTCCGCTGAGAATATTCTGGTGGTCAAATCCGACAATAGTCTGCCCGAGCCAGGATCGACGACGGAAAATGTCATCCCGCTGTCGGGCGATTTCTTCGAGTTCGGCGGCATATACCGTCCCGTCACTCTGATCGCCACCGACTCTGTGCATGTAGATATGCTGGATTACGGCGGCCCGGGGGTGTACGCCAGAGCCTTGAACCTCGACTCGGCCTCCGCGATCGTGCGGGCGTCCACCAAGGTGGTCAACGACGGCCCGACGCCTCAGCAGGTTACCGTCGAGAGCCGCATCGAAGACAAAGCTGGCTTGGTCGTCGCCGTGGAATCTAGCCGGGTGTCGCTATCGCCGGCGCAGCCCGTCAAGATCGAGTACACCCTGCAGGTACAACACCCGCGGCTCTGGCGCGGGACGAAGGATCCCTACCTCTACAAGCTCGTCATCACAATCCGATCGACCCACGGTGTACTTCTCGATCAATTGGCGCAGCCGCTCGGCCTGCGCTCCATCGATTTCGATTCCCGAAAAGGATTCTCTCTCAACGGGGAACATCTCTTCCTGAAGGGTGCGTCGATGCATCAGGACCGTCCGCTCAAAGGTTGGGCGATATCACACGCGGATCAGGCGCAGGATTTCGATCTCTTGCAAGACATGGGCGGTAACGCCGTTCGACTCGCTCACTACCAGCACGATCAGTACTCGTACGAACTGGCGGACTCATTGGGGATTGTGGTCTGGGCCGAAAGTCCCTTGGTGAACAAAGTGTCTTTCGACGGCTCGCCCGCGAACGACGCGCTCACCGCCAATGCGCGGCAGCAGTTCATCGAACTCATCCGTCAAAATTACAACCATCCCTCGATCGCGGTCTGGTCGATGGCCAACGAGATCGATCTCACCGCCACCCAACTCAAGGGTCCGAGCAGATCCGCGGAGCTGCTGAGGTCCCTGCAGGCGCTCGCGAAGCAGGAAGATCCGGGGCGATTTACGACCCTTGCCGACTGCTGCGAATTGGGCTTCGCGTCACACGCAGACGCGGCGGCCGGCGGCGACGTATCACGCGACGCCATCGTCGGAATCGCCGATACGGTCGGCTACAATCGTTATTTTGGGTGGTACACCGGAGAACTCGACGATTTTGGCGCGATGTTGGATCAGGCGCATGCGCGTCATCCAGCCCTGCCGATGGCGGTCTCCGAATTCGGGGCGGGTGCGGCGCTCTCTCAGCACACCGATGACCCGGCCGGTGGACCGATCAACCCGCATGGCAGGCCCCATCCGGAGGAATTTCAGAATTGGTACCACGAGGCATCCTGGAGCGCCTTGCGCGGCCGCGGGTATCTCTGGGGCGTATACATCTGGAACATGTTCGATTTTTCCAGCGACTCGCGCCGCGAGGGCGATCTTACGGACATCAACGACAAGGGGCTCGTGAGCTACGATCGGCTGACCCGCAAAGACGCATTCTATTTCTACCGCGCCAATTGGAGCAGCCAGCCAACGCTGCATCTGGTCGGTCGGCGCTATGTCGATCGGCCGTATGGTGTAGTCGGTGTGAAGGCGTACAGCAATGCTGCGCGGGTTCGGCTGCAGTTGAATGACGAGGACCAAGGTTTGGTGCCCTGCGAGGGCGGGGTGTGTTTGTGGCATGCGGTGCGCCTGCATCCCGGGCCGAACTCATTGCTCGCGACTGCGGATATCGCCGGGAAGACCCTGTCCGATTCAATTCAGTGGACATACTCCGGGTCGCCCGACAAAGTGCGAATCAAGGCCGGCAATCTGTCCGGGTATGTCTCGAAAGCGGGGGAGCGCTACGGCTCGGACACCTATTTCAGGGGAGGCAACGGCCGCGGCATCAACGCCCCTGATACGCCGATATCGGAGCGGGTTACGGTGGTCGCCGAGGACGCCGGGCTTTACGACAGTTTCAGGGAAGGTGCATTCTCGTATCATGTGCCGGTGCCGAGGGGACGCTACCGGGTTACCCTGCATTTCGAGGAGCCCGCGGCCGACAAGGCCGGCGAGCGAGAGTTCGACGTGCTCGCCAATGGGGCGACCGCGCTCAAGAACTTCGATATCTACGCCGCGGCCGACGGCAAGCTGAAAGGCGTGGTCCGCTCCTTCGATACCATATCGCGTGGCGATGGGGTGCTGATCGAATTTCGGCCAAAGATAGGCAAGGCGCTGGTCACGGCGCTCTCGATTGCGCCGATTGACCGACATTAAGAGGTCGCTCGATCGCTATTGCTGGCTGCCAGGCGCTTTTTGACAAGTCTATGTATATATTAATCAATCACTTGAAGCGCTTGTCAGTCGCATATACAGCCTATCTATGGCACGTTAATGGCATACGCAGTTTGAGCTCGGCACGTGAGTCGTCGGACCGCATTGCGTAGTGATCGCCTGACCGTCACCGGCTCCTAGCGGGCATCAGCAACGGAGGCGTTCACCGCTTGGCTCGACGCTTCAGGATGGCGGTAGAGTGGAGGCGGCACTCATCCGATGCGCCCCCAATCATGCCACATCTCAATCCCTCGTCTGCCTCACGGGAAATCTCGGCTTTCAGACCTTCGCTGATGCTTCTCCCTTTTTGGATGTTCTTCTCGGCACATGCCTTGGCAGGAGAGCTGCCACCCTGCACAAAGAGTGCGGAGGTTGTAACGGCCTCGCCTAGACTTGCGTCGTTTAGATCCAAGGTCAGCAGTGTGATCGACAGGGCCCTACAGAATGACCAATTCTCCGGCGTCGTTCTCGTTGCCAGACACCATCAAACTATTTTTCTTGGTGTTTACGGTTGCGCGGATCGTGAAAATAACCTTGCCAACACGGCAGATACGACATTCCGGATCGGATCGATGAACAAGATGTTCACAGCGATCGCCATTCTCCAGCTGGTGGAGGCCGGCAAAGTCCACTTGGATGACGCTGTGAGTCAGTATCTGGATGACTACCCCAACAGGGAGTTTGCGGCACGTGTGACGATTCGCGAGTTGCTGACGCACACCGCTGGTGCCGGTGACATATTCGGCTCGCAGTTCGATGCTCACCGAAGGGATCTGCGAGAGTTGCGCGACTATGCAAAGCTGTACGGGGACCGCGCGCCAGAGTTCGAGCCTGGCAGCCGATACTCCTACAGCAACTATGGGTTCGTCGTTCTCGGGCTGGTGATTGAGCGAGTGTCGCGTGAGAGTTATTACGACTATGTGCAATCCCATGTATTCACGCCCGCAAGGATGATATCAACAGGATCGCTGCCGGAAGATGTGCTGGTGCCGCGGCGATCCATTGGGTACATGCTGATGGCGGGTTCAGTTGCGTGGCAACGCAATACCGACACCTTGCCATTCCGTGGCACATCCGCCGGTGGCGGCTACTCAACGGCAGAAGACCTGTTGCGATTCGACCGCGCCTTTTGGACTGCTCGGCTTCTCCCAGAAACGTCCGTCAATCTAATGACATCGGGCAAAGTTGACACCGCCTGGCCGGGAGTAAAGTACGGCTACGGATTTATGGAATCCACGCAAGATGGCGTGCGCTGGCTAGGGCATGAGGGAGGCGCGCAAGGAATGAACGGCGAGTATTGGCACGCACCAGTCACCGGATACACGCTGATCGCTCTGTCGAATCTAGACCCACCGTCGGCCACAGTGATGGTTCAAGCAATCGCACGCTTGTTGCCACCGTAGGAGGCTGCTTCCGACAATTTACAACTGAACGCAAAACGGCGGATGTGGCTACCGCAGATTCGACGTCGAGGGTTACTGCATCTGCTCATCTGCGGTCGTGCGTCACATAGGCGCCGCAACCCATTGACTGACGGAACAGTATTTCGGGTTCGTAGGCGGTAGTTCCGTTCCTCTTCCCCAAGATCCTGGTCCAGGCCGGAGCCACTAGGGTCGGGGTGGTACCAATAAAGCCAAGGGGAAGCCCGCCCCCCACTATCACAAACTTCTCGGCTCCTGCGATGGCCTTCAGCAGAGCCGTCTTGAGGCCGATCCCGGCAACGAGGAACTGCCCGGACTCCTGCGGTCTCACAGGTATTTCCCCGCAAAGCTCGCGAAACTCTACCTGCGGCCATCCGCGCGCCGATGGAGACGGAGGTCCAGCCGGTGCGTCGAGCGCGCCGGACCCTGCACGCCCCTCGTTCTCAACGCAGCTTCGCAATCCAGGTCGCGTACGGCGGCAGACTCAGCCCCTGCGCGGAACTCGCGTGGCGCAGCCCCGGCGCATCGGTGAGGAGCGTCGTAACGGCGGAAAACGCCTCGCCGCTGCCGGACAGGCCTAGGGAGATCGTTTGCGGTTGCGCCGTGAAATTCATGGCAACGAGGACGGCATCGCCCGCATCCGTCCTGCGCAAGTACGACAGAACCTGCGTATTGTGGCGATCCAGCATCGTGATCGCACCGTCCCGCAAGGCGGGTCGCGTTCGGCGCAACGCGATCAGCTCTCGGTACCAGCGCAGCGTCGAATCGGGATCCTTCAATTCATCAGCGACATTGATCTTGTGATAGCTCGATGGGATCGGCAGCCAGGTCAGCGCCGCGGAGCTGAAACCAGCCTGTGGTCCGGCGTCCCACTGCATCGGCGTGCGTTCGCCATCGCGCCCCTTTTCCTTCGGCCAGCCGGTAATGCCGATGGGATCTTTGACGTCTTCCCGCCGCGCGGGAGTCGTTGTCGGCATGTCGAGCTCCTCGCCGTAGTACATGAGCGCCGTGGCCCGGCTGGTGAGCAGCAGGGTCGCGAGGATCTTGCTGATCATGGCATCGTGAATCCCGTCGCCATAGCGGTTGACCGAACGAACGTTGTCGTGATTGTCGAAGACGAACAGGGGCTGTCCGCCATGCGGCAGGGTCTGCGCCTCCTCGATGCGGTGGCGGAAGGCCACCACGTCCAATTTGTCGTGATCGCCATGAAAGCCAAACGCCATGTCCATCGGCAGCTGCAACTCGTCCTGCTTTGCGCCGCCGTACCACGCGTCCAGGCTTTGGGTATCCGGTAGATAGATTTCCCCGATCAGTGCCCTGTCATCGGGATACGAATCGACGAGTGCGCGCAATCGCCGGAGCAGGTCGTGGACCTCGGGCAGGCCAGTCACGAGTGAATCGTCCAGACGCGGATCGCCCTGCGCGTTCGTGCCGCCGAGCTCGCGGGCGTCGTGCAGTCCGGGGTCCTCGAACAACGTGGTGATCGCGTCCAGCCGGAAGCCTGCGACGCCCCGATCCAGCCAGAACTTGATGGAGCTGAACATGGCTTTCTCGACGGCCGGGTTGCGCCAGTTCAGGTCGGGTTGCTGCTTGTAGAAGAAGTGGTAGTAGTACTGGTGTACGGCGGGGACCCACTCCCAAGCCGAGCCGCCGAAGAGGGAGATCCAGTTGTTGGGGGGCAACCGGCCTTCGTGGGCGGTTGGGCCGACGCCTGGTTTGCCGTCGCTCCACACGTACCAGTCGTGCTTTGGATCGGTGCGCGAGCTTGCGGCCGCCATGAACCACCGATGGCGATCGGACGTATGGTTCAACACCATATCGAGCACGACCCGGACGTGCTTGTGGCGCGCCTGATCGATCAGGTGGTCCATGTCTGCAAGCGTACCGTATTGAGGATCAACGGCCTCGTAATCGGCGATGTCGTAGCCGAAGTCGACTTGGGGCGAGGGGTACATCGGCGAAATCCAGATCGCATCGATGCCAAGATCGGACAAATACCCGAGGCGCGATTCGATGCCTTTGAGATCGCCAATTCCGTCCGCATTGGAATCCTGGAACGAGCGCGGATAGATTTCGTAAACCACCGCGTGCTTCCACCAGGGTTCGGCAGCGCGGGCCGCAGGCGCAAGAAGAAGGATCAGCAGAGCCGGCGCGATGTATTTTGTCATGCGTCAAAGCGTATCAGAGTTGGCGCCCGGAGCGCAGCCAAAGTGCGTAGGAGGGGGCTCGGTGTTAACCAGCGACTTGTGTTGACCCTGGTGCGGCGTTCAACCATGACCACTTAAGTCTTGGCCAACCTGTAAGTTCCGATAGAGAATTGCCTTAACGGCTTGGTTAGACTTCGACGCAGTTCAGGCCGAGACTCCGGTCGAGTTTCAACGCCGGTTTACGGCGCCCCCAATTCGATGGGTTGCAGGAGGCACATACGATGATCATCAACTGTAGAGGCAACGTGCCCAGTCGAGCCGCCGCATGGCGGAGCGCCGCGCTCTCGTTATGGCAGCCACGCATACGGCTCATGACTGCTCTGACACTCTGTGCACTGCCTTGCTATGCCGCGCAACCATTCATTGATGGCGCAGCTGGCATCATCGCCACGGTCGATGAGAACTCTGGCCGCTATGAAGTACGCAGCCGCGAACTGAATTGGGCCTTCGCAGGCCAACTGGGCGACCGCGCCTCAAATCTCAAAGTTCTTGGCGGACGCGACCGGCTTGGCGCCTACCGGGAGCTGCAATTCACCTGGCGCCAGCGGAAGTCACTCAGTGGAACCATACGAACTTACGCCGACCGCGCTGTCGTGCTGTTCGGAATCACGTCCAACGATCCGGTCACCGAAGCGGCCACCATCCGCTTTCCAGATTTTACCGAGGTTCCAAAGGATCTCCACCACTTTAGTTACAAGAACGATGTGTTCGCTCCCTACAGCTTTTCGCTCGAGCAGACGGGCACACCATGGCTACTGTTCGACGATGCCCTGCACGCCGTAGTGCTGTCGCCAGCGTCGAACTTCATGATCGCGAGCATGTTGGGCGATGGGACTAGGGAGATCGCGAGCGGCCTCAATGCGCAGGTGACCGATCTGCCCGCGGCCTTCGTCCACACAACTCTGATGGCCTTCGGAATCGGGGTAAATGCCACCTGGGATACCTGGGGTATGGCCATAACCACATTGCAAGGCAAGACGCGTCCCGCCAACGACGCCGACGTCGGTTTGCGCTATTTGGGCTATTGGACCGACAACGGAGCCGCTTATTACTACGACTATGATCAGCAACTCGGCTACGCGAATACGCTCAAGGCGCTTGTTCAGCGCTACCGCAATGAGGGCATACCCATTGGGTACCTGCAGCTCGACAGCTGGTGGTACTTCAAGTCTTTGACAGGGCCCGGCGGCGAAGTTCTGCATACGAAAAATCCCGATCTGCCGGCCGGTGAATGGAACCGATATGGTGGTCTTCTTAAGTACGAGGCGCACCCGGTTCTTTTTCCATTCGGTCTCGCCCGATTTCAGAAGGAAATCGGGCTGCCACTGATCACCCACAATCGTTGGATTGATCCAGAAAGTCCCTATCGCCAGCACTACGACATCTCGGGCGTAGCGGCAGTCGATCCGGGCTGGTGGAACGAGATCATGACGTACATCTCCTCGGCCAATGTGGTGACCTATGAGCAGGACTGGCTGAATGTGATCTACCAGAACTCGCCCGCGCTTGCCGCCACTGCCAAGGCGGGTGACGCATTTACAGACGGAATGGCGCGCACGGCGCGCGCCAGGGGACTGTCATTGCAGTACTGCATGGCATTACCGCGCTATTTTCTTCAGAGCGCTCACTACGATAATGTCACGACGATTCGCACCAGCGGTGATCGACTGACGCGGAGTAAATGGGCTAGTTTCCTTTACGCATCGCGCCTGGCCAGTGCACTCGGCATCTGGCCGTGGACCGACGTATTCATGAGCACCGAAGCCGATAACCTTCTTGTCGCGACTCTATCGGCAGGCATGGTCGGAATCGGCGATAGTATCGGAACCGAAAACAAGGAAAACCTGCTGCGGGCAGTGCGTACGGACGGCATTATCGTCAAGCCGGACTCGCCGCTACTGCCAATCGACGCCGCGTACACTGCCGATTCGTTGGAATCCGGATTGCGGACGGCTGGTGACTCCAGCCCACCCATGGTGGCTGCGGCCCATACCAATCACGGCCGCCTGCTAACCTCATATGTATTTGCCTTCAGCCGTGCGTCGGAAGACACAAAGGCCACGGTCACTGCAGCGCAGCTGGGAATGACAGGCGACGCATATCTGTATGATTCACGGTCCGGAAGCGGGCGACGTCTGGCACAATCGGAGCCGATCACTATTGATCTCGGTCCAAACGGCACGTCCTATTATGTGCTGACTTCTGTGTCACGCGCGGGCATTGCGCTGTTTGGTGACGAGAGCAAATTGGTACCGGACGGCAAGAAACGCATTGCCTCCCTGGTCGACGAGCCGAACCGACTGACCGCTACGGTGACCTTCGCTCTACAGGAGAAATCATTACGATTGTTTGGCTACGCGACGCGTCGGCCCAGGATAACTGCGCTATTGGGAACAGCGACCAACCTGGTTTTTGACGCGACAACCGGCCGCTTCGATGTTTCGGTATCACCAAGTCCACAGCGGCTCCCCGAGGGCTCTGGAAGCAACCGCGTGCGCCACGCGATAATTTCCATCCGCAGCGGATAATGGGCAACCCAGCGCCACGCACCCATGGGTAACAGTCCGATATTAGGCGTCTGTGCAATTGGAGTCCACGATGCCAGGCTACTCCGGGACGAGGCCGCGTAAGCGAGGGTTCTGTTGCTCGGCGATCGCCCGTGCATCGCAAAGTCCATCGAGTCCCTAAAGTAGACCCCAAGGGCGGATGTCCTCGGCCGACCGCACAATGTCGCCGATCCACACTGACATCCAGCACGCATTGATGTGGGCCACTGGAGCCACCAATTTGGACTGGGCAGACATCGTCGCTCAGTGGTACCCTTCCGCGTCATGCGGTCTCTAATGCTCTCCGTTTGCGGGGTTGCGTTCCTCTGCATTGCAGCGTGCGCATCAGTTGGCGCCAGTGTGGTTGATGTCAAGACGCGCGTCGCCGCTCAGAACGCGCTTTTCGAGGAATGGTATCAGTCCGACCTTAAGGCCCACCCGGAGCAAGCGACCGCCTACGGCGATTATCGGTATAACGACCAATTGGACAGGCACTCCCTGGCTGCACTCGGTGCCGAGCACGCGAGCAACCAGAATGTTCTCGCGCACCTGAGGGCCATTCCAACGACCGGCTTCACCGAACAGGATGAGCTGTCGCACGAGGTGCTCGTGCGCGCGCTGCAGCAGCGCATCGACAATTACGGCTTTAAAGAATACGAGATGCCCGTCAGCCAGATGAACGGCCCGCATATTGGTCTCGCCGACCTGCCGCTGGCTGTCCCGTTCGAGTCGGTGAAGCAGTACGAGGACTACATCGCGCGTCTCCACCAGATCCCGCGCGCATTTGCCGAAACCGAAGAGGTTCTCCGTGCCGGAATGAGAGACAGTCTTATGCCGGTGCGCTTCCTGCTCGAGAAGGTGCCCGCGCAATGTGACGGCGTGATCGAGGCTGATCCCTTTCTGCTGCCCACCGGAAGATTTCCCGCCGGCATCTCAGCGGACGATCAAGAGCGCCTGACCAGGGCGATCACCGACGCGGTCACAAACGAGGTTCTGCCTGCCTACCGGGCGTTCGGCAACTTCATTGGCACGGAGTACGCGCCCCACGGACGCACTACGCTTTCCGTGCAGTCGCTGCCTGGCGGTGAGAAGCGTTATCTTAACGATATCCTCAGCCGCACCACCGTCGGCACGCTGACTCCGGACCAGATACACCAGATCGGTCTGCGCGAGATTGGCCGGATTGAGGCCGACATGCTGGTCATAGCGCATCGTGAAGGCTTCGATGATCTCGCGTCGTATCGGGAGTCGCTCAAGACCAATCCCAAATACCGACCGGTCTCAGCAGAACAGATCCTCGAGGACTTTCGTAAGTACATCGCACAGATGCGGCCAAAGTTGCCGGAATTGTTCGGCTACATCCCGGGCTCGCCGATCACCGTCGAAGCCATCCCGGATTTCCAGGCGGCAATGGCTACTCACTATCAGACCGGAACGCCTGATGGACAGCGACCGGGCCGGGTGGTGGTGGCCACTTCGCATTTCGCCGACCGCTCGCTGATCAACGACGAAGCCGTCGCTTATCACGAGGGCATACCCGGACATCACATGCAACTGTCTGTGGCACAGCAGATAACCGCGCTGCCGAAGTTTCGCCAACATGCCGGGAACTCGGGCTACATCGAAGGTTGGGCGCTGTACGCCGAGCAGCTCGGCAAGGAGGTGGGCTTCTATCAGGACCCGGCTAGCGACTATGGGAGACTCTCCAGCGAATTGTTCCGTGCCGTGCGACTGGTCGTCGATACCGGCATTCATTCCAAGGCTTGGTCTCGCGACCAGGTGGTCGAGTTCTTGCGAAAATCTGGGGCCATTGATGAGCCTACCATCCAGTCGGAGACGGATCGCTATATCGCGTGGCCAGCGCAGGCCCTCGCTTACAAGCTGGGTCAACTGAAGTTCCGAGAATTGCGGGATCGTGCCCAGAGTGAGTTGGGCGCGAGATTTGACATCCGTGGTTTTCACGACGAGATGCTTAGCGGCGGTGTCCTTCCGCTCGAGTTGTTGGACTCCCGGACGGATAGTTGGATTCGCGCGCAGAAACTTTCACCGGCATCGGCAGTGGCCAACTGATTTGATGGGGTCGGCCCCTCGCACGACCTACGCACAGCTAGGGCCGAAAGCGGTCGGTCACAAGCGTCCGCTGGGGGTCAAAGGCGGTCGCCCCCATACGCTCTGCAACGGGGGGCGCACAGGATGGACGCCGCTGTTCTGCGAGTTCTGGGGAGGGGAGGAGGCTCGTTGCACTGCCTCGGTTCGACGCACAGAGGTTCAACAACGCGCTCGCCCGCCACCAAAACTCCTCGGGCGTCGAGCGCCGAAAGCGATATGGCGAGGGACTCCCTGCTGAGTCGGGGTCGCCTGCGATGGCTCCGGGATTGCGGTAAGTTGGCGTGGTGGGCTATTCAAGTGGCCGAACCGGCCAACCCTTTGATCCGGAGGCCCAAGTTGAACATGGTGCACTGAGGCGAGGAGCGAGTGTGAAGCAAATACGCCGTGGCCTGCTTTGTGCACTGATGGGTTACCTTACGTTTGCGGCAAGCGTGGCGGCTGCCGCGGCGCCTGATGCCGATGAGGTCACGATCCTTGCACAGATTCGTGACGCCGCAATGTCGAGCAACTGGGCCTGGCAGCGACTATCCGAATTAACCGACCGGATCGGGCCGCGCTTGTCCGGTTCGCCGCAGCTCGCGGCGGCCATCAGCCAGCTGGCGGGGGCGATGCGATCGCCCCCGGTGCAAGTGACGCTGCAACCAGTGAAAATTCCACACTGGGTGCGTGGCGAAGAGCGGGCCGAGCTGGTCGAATACTCGGGTCGACCCGATGGTGTAACCCAGCACCTCCAATTGACGGCGCTCGGTTTCTCATCGGCCACACCGGCCAGCGGGCTTACCGCGCCGGTGATTGTCGTGCACGACTTGGCGGAGCTCAATCAGCGATCAGCCGAAATTCCCGGCAATATTGTTCTATTCGAAGCACGATTCAATCAGCGCCTGGCGGACAATGGCTTCGCGGGTATTGCCTACATGCAGGACGGTCTGTACCGAACGAAGGGTCCGGCGGCGGCGGCGGCGTTGGGTGCGGCCGCGGTATTGGTGCGCTCGGTTGGGGGCGCCGATTTCCGCTTGCCGCACACGGGCGCGACGTCCTGGAAGGAGGGCCAGGTGGCTATCCCTGCGGCGGCGCTTGCGGCGGAGGACGCGGACCTGGTGGCTCGCCTGGCCGCTTTCGGGCCCGTGACGCTCAAGCTTGTGCTTACGCCAAGAACACTGCCGGAAGTTGACAGCAGTAATGTGATTGCCGATTGGCCCGGGCGTGAAAAGCCCGGCGAGTTCGTGATCGTGTCGGGTCACCTGGACAGCTGGGATTTGGCGACCGGTGCGACGGACGATGGCGTTGGTGTGATAGCGGCTGCGGCGGTCATCGACATACTGCGACAGCTTGACCTGCACCCGCGACGAACCATTCGGTTTATTGGCTGGACGGCCGAAGAGCCCGGTGCCATTGGCGGCAAGGCCTATTTCGCCTCCGTTGAACGTACAGTGGAGTCCCAGACAGCAGCGATCGAAAGCGACGCCGGCGCGGGCCGCTCGCTTGGCGTCAGGGCCGCTGTAACGAAAGAGTCATTAACGGCAGTGAAACCCGTGCTGGACGCTCTGGGCCCGATTGGCGCTACCGTGCTCCAGCCAATCGACGGTGAGCTTGGCGCCGACATTAGTTGGCTACAGGCCGCCGGAGTTCCCGGGTTTGCGCCGTTGGTGGACACGCGGCATTACTTTGATTACCACCATACCGCCGCCGATACTCTGGACAAAGTCGAGCCACAAGACCTGCGGAGTCAGGTCGCGACCATGGCGGTGCTGGCGTACTTCCTGGCCGAGCTGCCGGAAACGCTGCCGCGATTCAAGATTGCTCCGTAAGACATGGGCTTCCGTGTTGCCGGTAAGCAGTCCTGCGCCAATGCCTCCAGGGGCCAATCGCGGAGGACGCCGATTGCGCCGGTGATGTGAAGCTACCGGACCGAGACGCCCCGCCAATCAGCGCTGCGGGCGCAGCGCTCATGCGTTAACGGAATTCTACCCAAAGATATTGGCGAGAGCGGACCCTACTGCGAAGCTTTATGCCTTCGATGCACAAGGTATAAGTATTGGTCCAAGGTCGCTCCTGTGTCAGGTTTGAAAGTTGCGACCTACAGTGAACCTGTCAAAGTCCGGCGCCCGTTTGCAGGCCGAGACTCTCACAAGTAAAAGATGTGCCTGCCGATCGTCGCAACAGCCTTTCGGCTCTTCGACCACGCTGGGCGGACGCTGGTCGCGTGGTAGTACAGGGCACCTGGCACCAGCGGCTCGTGCAGGTCCTCGTATGCCGCGCTGGCCACCACCATCGCCAGTTTCCAGGCCGGGTCATCCGGAGGGGACATTCCGCCTAGCTCTGTCCATGAGAAGTCGGCGATGTAACGCCCGCGACTTGAACTCCACCGAGCCTCGTGGACCACCCCGCAAACGGTGTGCGGAAAGTGATCGGTCCGTGTCCGGTTCAAGGTCACCTCGGCGACCGCGTACTGGCCCTCCAGCGGCTCGCCGCGCGCTTCGAAATAGACGTTCTGGGCGAGGCATTCCAGATCATTTGCGCGCCGCCGCGCCAGGGTCGTTGCGCGCTGTGCGACCTGTATCTGGGCGGGCTGGATTCGCGTGCTGTCAACGTAGGCAAAGCGGGCGATGCCCACCACACCAAGGATCAGCGCCCCGAACATGGAGAAGAACAGCAGACTTTCCGTTTCGATGCCAAGCCAGTAGTAGGCGAGCCGGCGTCGCCAGGCTGCCGACCACAGACACGCCTGGTAGAGCGGCGACAGGAACATGGTGGTTCAACCGCACACGCAGCGCGAAAGCCGCTACAGGAGTCCGTCCAGCCGGTCGAGGTCGTTGACAACGCGCCAATGGCCGCCGCTCTTCTCCACCTTCACTTTCCACTCTTCCAGCCGAGCGAGATACTCGCGGGGATTGAAGTTGTCCGAATTGAGTTTCGTCACATTAAGCGCGACCACGTCAAATCCGTTTAGATTGAGGGGAACGTCCCTGATGTAGCCTTTGGCGAGATCCTCTTTCATATCGGAAAAGATCAGAATCTCCTTTCGTGCAGTCTGCTTCTCATTCAGGAACTCGATCGCCTGCAGCAACCCGCCGGTGATGTCGGTGTAAGACGCCGATGTCGCCTGATCAACGAACTTCTCCACGCGACCTGCGAACGCACGTTTTTGCTGATTTGCGGTGCTCGGCCGATCGTCAAAGGTTGCCTTGGCGATGATGTTCCTTTCGGTGAAGCTCGCCGTATCTATTCTTGCGACAGCAATCGAGTCCGACGACTGCAGCCGCGAGAGCGCGAAGAGGATGATTTGTTCCGCCTTGATCACCTGCCTGTTATACGATCCGGACGTATCAATCAGCAGATAGACTCCGGTATTGTGAGCACCGGGCGGCACGCAGGCGCCCGTTGCCAGCGTCAGCGCAAGCAGGCAGGCCCCGTGCTTCATGACCGCGCCTCCTGCCAGGGCTCGTCCTCCCCGGAGCCAGCAGCAGTCGCTGCCAGTCTGGCCGAAGTCGCCATTCTGGCTTCAACCCACAGCGGGACGAATAGCGGCAGGTCGTAGATGCGCTGAGCGAGTACCCCAAGGTGGCGGGTTACGTTACCGATCATCCGCAGGATCAACGCAAGCGCACGCAGAATCGCCATACCCGTCAGGCCGACCACCGTTCGCAGCGAGTGCGCGAAGGTCTCGAGCGGAATCGCGACGAACACAAGCGCAAAAGGCAGAATGAATCCCATCCCCATCTGCGCGGCGGTCGTGATCCAGAGGTGTCCATTCACCATGGAGCCAGTGCTGTCGCTGCGCAGCAGCGCGTTGGTGGCCAGCTCATCCTGCAGCAAAACCTCTCGCATGAATGCGAGCCCGGCCTCAACACTCGCCATCATGAGCAGAATCGCGAAGGTGATGGCGATCAGGCGCACGCGCATCTTGTCCGTCAGCGCGCCGATTACCGGAAACAGGCGGGTAATGCGCAGAGACTCCATGAGAAACAGACCCATGGAGACCTCGACCATGATAATGACGAGCGCCGCAATGTCGGCCGTACGGAACGCACCGATGAAGTTGGTTCCACCGACCATCTCGGCCATGGGTCGCGCAATCAATGTGAAATTGATCGCCGCTCCCGCTGTCGCCACCGCCAGCACCAGAGCCGAGATAAAGAAGTACACGATCGACGAGGACGACAGTACCGACACCGCGCGGTCTTCACCTCGCACGATCGTCTCGTACTCTTCCATGTGACGATCGATGGCCAGGGAACGCGTTACCACGCTCTCAATGGTCTTGTTCACACGCCCGAGCGTCTGTTGGATCAGGCGCCAGTCAGGCATCATGTGCCGCAACAACCCGTGCCTTTCGGCGCTTGCCTTTCGATAGTCACGCATCGCCTCGTCATGCGCCTTGACCATCGACTTATGAATATCTGCCAGAATCTCAGCTCCCGCGTTGCGTGCGTCGAGCTTGGCCACGACCCCGATCGCGTGGGCCCAGCCGGGCGCCTCGGGTGGGACTTCTGCCGCCTTCTCCTGGTCCTCTCCGATCCGGAGGATCGCCTCACTCAGCCTGCGCTGCATCTCTGGATAGCCCGCCAGGTCCTTGCGTACCGTTTCGCCCACGCGCGCGAATTCGCGTTCGACAATGCGCTCCTTCGCCTCGCGGCCCGCCGCGAGCAAGACCGCGCGATTGCGCGCCATGAGACGCTGCTGCGCGTGAGTGACGGAATGCGAAGCAAGCCGTAAACCTCGCGCCAGGGCTCCGCAAGCCGCATGGATCGCCTGATGGGCTGTACTTCTCGCAAAGTAGAGCGCCGCCACGAGGAGAACGAACAGGATTACGGCCGATACCGCGGGCCACGGCGTAAATGTCAACAGATGAGTGATGGTCATGTCGGCGCTCGCTCTCGCGTTGTGCGATTGCAGGGAAGACGATCGGCAAATGGCCGTAAGGCTCGACCCCTAGTCGTTGGCGGGGTGGGCTCCACGGTGCCATAGGAACAACAGGGACTGCGCAGATACGGATTCCAGTCCATGCTGAAAGCAGACGCGTCAGATGGTTCTGCGCGAGAGCCTGTCGGCACTCTGTTTGCGGGCGGCAAGTGAAGCCGCCCCGTCGCTGCGTACTGCTCCATGCTGGCAACCCCGCTGTCAGACGAGACCGCGTAGACCGGTGACTTAGCGACCCCTTCTTCCGAAGGGTGTGCCTTGTGGAAGATGAGCGATCAGGGTGGCGTGTGAGGCTGCCCATGTCAACGATTCGTGGTTCGAAGCCGTTCTTATGTTATGACGCAGAGCTGAATAAAATTGAGCGCATGCTCGTGTGCTACTGCATCAGCGATTCCAGCCTTCCTCCTGGCGGTTAGGGAGAACGCCACGAGGGAGATCGCAACAATATGATGAGTGTGGGCAGAACGGCGCCTCCCAGGACATGGACTTCCAGGGTTGCCGTCATGAAGAAAGCATGACCCATCCGCACCAAGAGCGCCGCCAGCGAAAGTACAAACAGCGGCACGGCCCAGGCACTTCGCATCAACAACATGGCGGACATGGATCATTTGGCTTGGCAGGCGTGTCTCGGTTGTTTTGCGCCCTAATGCTCGCAGCCGCGTTATCGAATTGACTGGTATTCAGCACGTGGACCGATTGCCCCGGTTCCACCGGTACCATTCGATCGCCGTAGTCCGTGGGGTGGGGCAGCGTCAGGCGTGACCCACCCGGCCAGACATCCGCCGGGCCGCGGCAACTGATGGGCTGACCTGGGATGATCGGATGGCTGAATGCGGCAGGATCATTGTCCTGGATGTTAAGAAGGGTATTTCGAATCAAGTCGCAAGGAGTAGCCACTGTTTATGCACCGGGGCAGCCGTCGGGCCGTGGGCTGTAGCCCGACGGCAACATCTTGTGGAGGCAGTTGAAGCAGCGTACAGGTTCTGGGTAGGGGTAGATTGCCGCGCTCCAGGAGTTGGTATGGCCGATCGTCCACTCGCGCTCCGGCGCCCGATGAATGTGCACGTCGCTCGCGGATCCAGGGCCGAGCGAAAGTACCGGGCAATAGCCGGGATCAACGATCTGGTGCCCGAAGCGTTGGCGCCCGGGCTCCCGCCGACGCCGGCGCACGATCTCCTTTTTCATGGAGGCAAGACCCTCCCTGATCTCGAGTACACCAATCTGTATGTCGGTGCTGACGCCTGGAATTCAGCCGACGTTGCCAACATTGACGCCGCGCTCTCGGACGCGATGAGTGAACCGACGCTCAATAACGTCATGGCACAGTACTTCCCGGCGATTCCGACGACGACCTTCAGACCCTCGCGCAGGCTTCCTGGCGCCGGTCCGCCCCGCTTCTCGCAAGGAGATGTGGAGGCGCTGCTGAGCGATCTCGCTGGCAAGTCCCAGCTTAACGCCTACCCATCGCCGTCGACCGTCTTCAATTTCCTGCTGCCAAAGGGCGCGATTCTCTCGGACAACCCCACGATCGGCGGGTCAGCGAGAGGGCAGAGCGCCGCCGGAGCGGACAACGAGGCCGACTCCCTGAACGGACTGGGCGGTTTCCACGGCTCCATCGTGGTGGGCGCGAGGACTCTCTACTATGCGGTTGGCGTCTACTCCGAGCGGCGAGCGGACGGCACGGTGAATGGCATTCCCGTCTTCGACGCTGCCTGGAAAAACGTGGTCGCCACGTTTTACCACGAGCTCAACGAGGCACGCACGGACCCGGACGTGCAACGGGTCATCGCCGGCGGTCCGTCGAACCTGCTCGGCTGGACTTCAAGAAGCGGCGAGGAGTGTGGGGATTTTCCGGTCTTCGAAGCCGACCCCCTGTCGCTGGTCTTTCAGGAAGTTCCGTTGACCAAGGGCGGCACGGTGCCGGTTCAGTTTCAGTACTCGAATTTCGTGCACGGACCGGAGGGCCCGGTGGCGACGCCGCGCCCGCCGGCCGCCGCCGCCAAGCACCGGCGGCCAAAGCACCAGTAAGGTGGCGGTGTTCACAGCCCCGCAGCCGCTATTGGCAATAGAAATGCAAAGGTCGCGCCCAGGGCAAAGCAGGCCAGCGCGAGTCCATATAACACCGCACTGACCCGTCGAATTCGCCGGCAGGATCGGGCTGCGTCCGGGTCGGACGGGCAGGGGAGGAGCCGACCGTACCAGAGCGCAACCCCACTCAGGGCCAGAAAAGCGGTGGCCACGCCGAATACGAGCGGCTTGTGCTCGCTCAACCATACGAGCTGGGGAACGGCTGCAACGAGGCCCGTCAGCGCCGCACCTGCTCCCAACGCCACGAGCACGGCCGGCAGCACGCAGCAGAGGAGAGTCGCGGAGCTCGCGAGCAACGCGCCGGCGGTCAATCCAGCGGTACGCGCGAGGGCTGGATCAACCCGACTCATTGCTTGGCCTGCTTGACGCGCTCGCGCAGTACCGCGATGGGCGTCTCTGTGCGATCAATGGTTTTGACCGAATAGCCGGCATTTGTAAGCGCACGACGAAGATCAGCGTCTGCTATGTCCTGGCCATCCTTCAAGGCGACGGCCACCAGCCTGTGTTCAAGACTCACGACTACGTCAGAAGTCGCCGCAAATTTGCGCAGTTGCTTTTCGATTCCCTGGGCGCAAAAAGCGCACACAAGTCCATTGACGTTCATTTCGATAGTGGCTGCCTGGGCCGTTGCAGCGAAGGCAACCAGCAATGGGACCAGGAGTTTGATTGACGATTTCATAGTTGCTTGTCCTAGAAATTGAACATGGCCATGGCCTGAAGCTTGCCGTCGTTTGTCACGCCAGCCTCAACCCATGCGCCGCCTCTGAACAGCCGAAGCAGCAGGGCCGATTCAGTTCCCCGATGAATGTCACCGGTGTAGTGGCGGGCCTGGATGAGAAACCAGGTTGCGAGCCCGCCGTAGTCGTGCTTGTAAGGTGCCACCCCAAGTTGCAGGGTGTCTATCCGATGGGAAAACGCGGTGCTTCCGTGCCAGTCCACTTTAAGCGACGCGTAAAGCCGACGCGTCTCGTAGTCGCCCTGCGCGCCCGCATTTTCGGCGAGCACAGCGCCGGAGAAGCTGTTGCCGGTCGCGCGGCCCAAGCCGCCCCACACAAACACGTTTCCCTGGGCGTCCTCAAGGTTCCAGCGGTGTGCCAGGTAGTTGAGCCGCGCGTAGTTGATGAGCCGCAGCTTTGTCGACTCGTCGCTGGCCAGCTCGAGGTGGCCGCCGCCGACTGAGTAGTCGTAACGGGGGGCGTAAAAGATCTGCACCTCCGTCATGGTGCCACCACCGTATTCGGCCATAACAGTAGTGCCGTTGGCGTAGGCAATGGGCTTGGCGATCGCTGACATTGAAGCAGCAAGCGCCAACGCTCCGATCAGATGGAAAGACCAACGAAACATGATGCACTCCGAATCCGTCCTGGTCTGGCTCTGTGCTTCGCACAGGACGCGACGCCGGAGAGCGCAAGCGCCACCCAGCGAGCTACGTCGAACGCAGCGCTAGACGATTGGAGGGCGGAACTGAGGAGTGGGGCGTTCCGTGGCGAACGACACGGAGCCTGACTCAGTCGGCAAAAGGCTTGACGGCGGCACCAGCACGGAGATCTGTATTGTCATTGTCGGCGGGAGGAAGGCACTGCCTGCACAGCAGGCACCTGCGGAGGCGTCGGCCGGACACGAGGAACATCCATCGCCGGAATCGCCCGAAGCGTGGCCGGGACAGCAGCGCTCTACGGTTGTCGTCGTGGAACCGCCGGTGTACGCGAGGATTGGCCCTTGCAGGCCCATCACCAACACGACCAGTAGCGCGATGAGACGACGATTCATGGATTCAGTGTATACCGCGAGCGGCCCAGAGGAATCAAGACACAGGTCTTAAGAGTGCGCGCTTCGTGATGAGTTCCCGGTTCCGTGAGGCGTTTTGCATCGTTGTGGGCGGCCGCGCGGGCCGGCGATCCAAGTCTCTGGCCCCGATTGCCGTGACTGCAACGGGCTTTAATTCAACGCTGGGGAAAGGCGGTTGGGCGAAGCGGCGTGGTCCCTCATTGGCCGTGGATGCCCACGCTGCTGCGCAATGCGTTACGAGGCACGCGGACTACAGCCAGTTCAGCCTCGCCGGCGGGCGGGCCTTGGGGTGTGAACCTGGCGTCGCGACCGTGCCGTGCCGCTGGGCGTGTCTACGTCCGCAAATTGGACCTGGTAATTGGGGCGCCGACGCACTGCAGCAAACTTCGTAATGATGTCATGTCGGGTGTGAAGCCGCATGCAATGCCTTGATGAAAATGGGGTTATGCCGCATCCGAGAACTTGGAGCCACTTCTCAGCACCGGGCGCCTATCGGCGCTAAGTTGACCGCTTCTGCCACCGTCGCCCCCGATCCACTTGCTCGGACTCCGGCCGACAGGGGCGGGGAACGTGCGTTGCACCGCCGTATCGGATCCGCTCATGAATTTATTCGCATTCGACAAGAGCGTGGCCGCTGCGGCCATCGCAGCCACAGGTACCGTCATCGGCGCCTTGATTCAGCTGCGCGGGGCCTGGCGCAAGGAACTGTCGGAGCGGGCACGCAGCGTGCCGGTGACGAAGAAATCGCGACGCGGTCCGGTGGTGGCGCTTGGCTTGCTCCTCAGCGCCGCCGCCGTGGGCGGCTTCGCCTTGTCACAGTACTTGGTCGGGCAATCGATGCGCGACTCCCTGGCACTGCGAGGTGAGCTTGAGACCCAGGTCGCGCAGATCAGCGCAACAGCGGTGCGGCTGGAGCGGGCGACACTGAGTGATCAGGATTCGATGGGGCGCGCGGCCGCCAATCGTCGTGGGGCCGAAGGTGTGGCCGTTACGGCAATGATCGGGCCGTGCCATGGGCGTGTTGGACCCACCCCCGACCCGCCCCCCGATTGTGCCGAGCAGGACGCATTGCGGGTCACGCTCTGCGCAAGCGTGCCCGTGCGGGCGGTGGTGGCCGCGATGGATCTGTATGCGCGACCCGAAGCTTCGCCGCCCGCAATCGAGAGTCCGGTCGCGCCTGGCCAGGACGTCGGCCGCGCGCGCTTCGCCGACAAACCGTTCGAACGGCCCGACTCCGAGCAGACCAAGCTGGCGTGCGCGGTCTTTGCTTCCTGGAACGGCGCGCAGGCTTATGCGGCGCGCCTGGTCGTGAAGTACAGCATTGCACCGATCGAAAATGAGGTCTCGAACGCCCCACTCATACTGACTTCCGGGGTGCGGCAGTAGCAGGCAGCCCGGGCCAGTAGATCCGGTCTGCGGTCCGGCCGCACGGCAATTCGCCGCTCGCTTTGCCGCTACGCCCCCCGCGGCGTCTGTCTCCTCCCGTCAAACTGCAACGACAATTGCCCAGATCGAGGCCACCACGAGAACGAGCGCAGTCAAACTCGCCCCGACGAAACGCGTCGGGACCTTCATTGTGTCGATCTTCATTCCGACCGCATGACTCACACGCGCGACGACCAGGGCCGCGCCTAGCGCATGCAGCGCAGTTGGAGGTATGTGGTTGAGCTCGAGAACGCCGATCAGAATCAGTGCCAGCGGCACATACTCGACAAAATTGCTTTGACGCCGCATGGCGAGCAGCAGTTCGCGATCTCCGCCGTCTCCAAGCGGAATGTTCTTCTTGCCTCTGAGCCTCCCAGCCTTGAACGCGATGACCATCGACAGGAGTCCAAGAAGTCCGGCATATAGCGCTGTAATTGTCGGCATGTGCCACCTCGTGTAATTGTTCTGATCGGTGCGATTGTGGGCGCGACCGCGCAATTCTATCCCGGCACCAGCGATCGTACCAGCAGCGGCCGGGCGGCCAGCAGGGGCCAGATGCAGGCATCCCGACCTCGAGCGTCATTCCGGCCGCCAGAACGCCCGCAGGATAGTATTATCGACCCTGTGCGCAGCTCACTGTCGACACTCCTTGCAAACCGGCCCGTGGTGCTGGGCGATGGCGCCACTGGCACGAATTACTTCCTAGCCGGACTTGGTGCGGGCGAGCCACCCGAATTCTGGAATAGCGATCGGCCTGTGGATGTTATGGACCTGCACCGGCGCTTCATTGCGGCGGGCGCAGAGATCATTCTCACCAACTCCTTTGGCTGCAACCGGCAGCGCCTTAAACTTCACAAGGCCGAAGAGCGCGTTTACGAACTCGCGAAGCGCGCCGCCGAGCTGGCGCGGCAAACGGCCGACGCGGCAGCGCATTCGGTGGTCGTCGCAGGTTCGGTGGGACCAACCGGCGAACTATTCGTACCGATGGGCGAACTCGCGCATGATGTTGCCGTGGAGTCGTTCACCGAGCAGATGCGCGGCCTGCGCGACGGTGGTGCCGATGTAGTGTGGATAGAAACGATGTCCTCGGGCGAAGAACTGAACGCGGCGGCCGCAGCCTCGATCGCGGTCGGACTGCCATACGCGGTCACGTGCAGCTTTGATACCGCCGGCCGCACGATGATGGGCATGCTACCCGATGAGCTGGATGGAGCCGTTGCCGCCCAGCCGGTGGCGCCGCTGGCCACCGGCGCGAATTGCGGTGTAGGCGCGCCCGATATTCTGGTGTCGCTCCTGGCCATGCAGAAGGCAACGCGCGCGCTTATCGTCAAGGGCAACTGCGGCATCCCGCACTTTCAGGGCACCGAATGCGTTTATTCCGGCACGCCTCAATTGATGGCCAAGTACGCCACGCTCGCCATGGACGCCGGTGCCCGCATCATCGGGGGCTGTTGCGGCACTACGCCTGAGCATTTAGCCGCCATGCGCGCGGCGATCGACAATCATGTGCGCGGCGAGCCGCCAACAATTGAAAGCATTGTCCTGCAACTGGGGCCGCTCACGAATGCGGCGCCAGCGGCGAATATTGCCCGGACGGCCCGGCGCTCCCGAAGATGAGAGCCACCGCACGCCCGCGTAACTGAAGGACGAGGGCGCAACCCGGCCGCAGCGAAAGTGGCCGTCAATTCGGCGTCGTGGACATGGTGCGATGCGCCTGTGAAGGCGATCACATAACCGATCGCGCTTTGCCCTGGAAACGGGCAATTCGACCCTCAAATAGCGCAGGAGAGTGACCGACATCTCAGCGCTCCGGCAATGCAGCAAATAACCTAATCACACAGTTTTGCCACGGGAGTCGCTGGCTTGCAGCAGCGGGTAGGTTGATGGTCGACACTGTGAAATTGAAGCGCCCGAGGAGCCGCCGCCGCGCCGGTGGACCGGGTGGTCGCGTGGAGCACGACTCGCTGGGAAATGCGGTTTGGACGCGATCCCGAATCAGCGATTCGGAGGAACTGCCCGATACATCCGCACTCTCGATTCTTGAACACCCCCCAGGTGCGTCGACAGCCAGTCCACCGGCCGCCGAGAACAAGTCCGCCGAACCCCCGCTGAAACGCCCTGAGAAATTTGAGAGGCAGTCCTAGATGGCCACCCGCCGTAGCAAAAGAGTTGGCGTAAAGCGCCGCAAAGTCAGTCGAGCCGCCACACTCCACCGTCGCGAGGCGGACGCCGGCAACGGCGTCCGCGCAGATCAGGGCGGTGACTCACGGTCGAGCACCGATGTGGACCTGAGCGAGGACTCGGCGATCATATATGCGCCCGAAAGTGAAAGGCTCTCTGGTGTCGCCCTGTTACAGCAGGCGATGGCGGTCGCCGCGGCGGCCGATGCCTATTCGGCCCGCGGCCAGCCGAACATTTCAGCCCTAACGCTGCAATTCCTGCTCGGCCGTTCGCTGGAGCTCGCGCTCAAGGCCTACCTGTCTCATAAGGATTGCGCCGAGGACAAGCCAAAAGAGATCGGGCAGGACCTGTCAAAGTTACTGGAGCAGGCCGCTGCGCATTCATTTGAGTTCCGTGGCGGCACCGATGATGCCGATCGGCGAGCCGTGGCGGCTCTGAGCCCCAATTACATGCGAAAGCTGGTCGGGTACGCTCATGGCCCCGCATATTATATGGTGACTTCGAGGATGCTCCGCGACATCGTCCACCGCGCCATTACCGCCGTATTCATGGACATCTGGAACGAAGATCCCGTGCGCTTCAACTTGCGGCGCGCCAGCGACCGAGCGCTTGGCCTATGCATAGCCGACGATGCCTGCTACGAGGAGCTTCCTGCTGCGGTCAGCCATGACCTCGGTGTGGCCGCAACAGGCTGAAGTTACGGATGCCGTCCGTTCGAGGCCAGTCAGAGGCTCAACAAGTCAACTGGGTCAACCGGTTATAGCATTCAGCGACTCCGCTCAGGTTGTCCACAAATCTGATTTGCGCATAGGCGAACGAGACGGCTTCAGTTGCACCGCCCGATCCCTGGGAGTCACTGAGCCCAATCGAGGATACGTAGACATTGGTGAGGGTGATCGTGTAGTACTTTTTGAAGCTGCCGGGCGTTCCGGTGTAGAAGCTGAGAATTGCCGTCGGGATCAACTTCCCGATCATCTCGTCCATCGCCAGAGCGGGCGATGAGTTGTTAAAGTTCTTGAAGATGGCGAGGTCCTGAAAATTGGGCACGCTCGTCTTAACGCCACCGAGTGAAATATTAACTGGGGTACTAAGGCCCAGGCTCGCGGAAAGTACTTCGATGGAACTGGGCGGCAGTACGTTGGCGGTGGCAAATGCGGTGTCTCCGGGAACGCCCGATATCTGTATAGCCAAAAGATCCTGCGCGGCATGTGCTGGTTGCGTGAGGCTCACCAATAGCGCTGCAACAGCCACCGTGGCACTGCGCTTCGTGAAATCGCGTGTTCCAAATGACATCAGTATCTCCCTGGAAATTATTTATATTCGTGCCGAACTCGACACGGCCCGACGCGGCCCGTGTCAGGCATGGCCGGCGATTGTGCCTCACTGTAGCTGCAACTCAAGACTCTTTCGCCGTCCCTGGCCGGCTGCAGATCCCGCGCGATGCGCGGTGCGCATTGAGCGTTCGCCTGCAGGCAGCGTGTGTTGATTCGCCCGCGGCGCCTCGACGACGACTGCGCACATGACATAACACTGCTCGTGCTCGCCACGATGGCCGCCGCGACGGGCGCACGAACGGGGGGTTTTGGCGTGGCGACTGCCCGGCGTCGGGCGACAAGGGATTGGCCGTTCGAGCATCACAACCGGCCGCCTTGGGGCGCAGGGGATCATCCAGCAGCGAACCACTGCTTTCGGCGGTCTGGCGCTGCCGCGTGTGCGCTCAGGAATCGCCTGCCTCAGCGCAGGGAATTTGCGTCGCTCTTCATGCGGTCGTAGGCTCTGCACCGATCGGCCGCAAAAACACTAACTAATGGGAGGTCGTATGTTGAAAACTGCCGCCATTTTGTTCGGCGTCGTTTTTCTCGTTGTTGGCGTTCTGGGTTTCGTGCCCGGCATCACGACTGATCAGATGCTGCTGGGAATATTCCATGTCAACGGCGCACACAACGTGGTTCATGTGCTCTCGGGAGCAATTGCCTTGTGGACGGGCCGGACCAGTGCCGCTTATGCGCGAGTGTATTTTCGCGTGTTCGGAGTCGTCTACGCGCTCGTCGCACTGCTGGGGTTCTATGTCGGCAATGGAATGCTGTTGGGCTTGATCTCGAACAACGTGCCCGACACCTGGTTGCACGTCGCGATTGCCGTGGTGGCGCTGACGCTCGGTTTTGCCGCGAAGGATGACGGCTCGATGGCAAAAGCAGGCCCCTAGCGTAATCCGGCATCGGGGCTGGCGCGGCGGTTGCCCGCCGCCCGGAACTTCATGGCGCAGCAGACCGTCGGCGTGTCGCCGGCTGTGATTGCAGCTATGCCCCGTTGGCGGCCGGACGGCCGGCCTGGGAGTAGGGGCGATGTCACACGGATCATGGATTGAGCGGCCTGCCAGCGAATCGAGTCTAAGAGAGGATTGGGACCATGAACACCATGACGCGCCGGCACTGTTTCGCGATGGCCGTGTCCGTGGCGGCCATGCCATGGGCGGCGCGCCTCGAAGCGGACGAGGCGTCCACGAATCTACCGCGAGAAGTGGCCGGTATCCCGATACCCACCTCGAATGTGGCCGTGCGTGCGGCCCAATTCGCGCGCCGGTCCTGTCCGGAGTATCTGTTCAATCACTGTATGCGCACTTACCTGTTCGGCACGCTCGGACTCAGGCAGCACCAGCTGAGTTTCGACGCCGAGTGCGCCTTCGTGGCGGCAGCACTGCACGATCTCGGGTTGCTACCCACCTTCGCCAGTCCTGCACAGTCCTTCGAAGCCGATGGGGCAGATGCCGCGGAGCACTTTGCACGGGACACGGGCCTCAACGCCGCACGCGCAAATATCGTCTGGCACGGGATCGTGCTGCATGACGGGCGATTTGCCATCACGCGTCGAGCGGGCGCGGAGGCCATGCTGGTCGCCATGGGCGCCAGTGCCGATGTCGACGGTCCGGATCTGGATACGGACGATCAGAAGCGGCAGATGGCAGAGATCGTCGCTGCATTTCCTCGACTGCATTTCAAGCAGCGCTTCACCGCCCTGCTGGTCGATCACTGTCATCGAAAGCCGTTGTCGCAGCGTGGCACCTGGCTCGAGGGGCTGTGCCGTCAGCAGGTACCCGAGGCCTGGAAGGACACGGTCGAACAGGAGATCGCGCAGGCGCCTTTTGACGAATAGCTCGCCCTTGCCGCCAATGAGGTCCTGCCACGGCGGAGCCGGCGCGCTGGCTCAGCTTCCGCGCAGAATCGACTCATGGGCCGCGCAGCACCCTGGGCGGCAAGTCCTTGAGTTCCCATCCCGTTTCGATCATCTTTTTTCTGTTCATGCGGTGTGCCTCCGCGGCCTTGTCGCTTTCCGTCTCGGCCCGGGTGCTGGTCAACGAGCAGCCTCCGTTGGCATCCCGGGCGGAGTACTTCTCCCTGACAAACCGGACGAAATCATCGCGCACGCCCCTGGCGTCGCGGTCTTGGGGCACGGCAAAGACGGCGCTGAAAGCGAGGTTTTCCGCCCCGTTTGGACCGAAATACGCGGAGCAGTAGCAATAGCTGGCGTTCCCGGGCGCCGCCTGTGCGGGCCCCCCTGATCCTGCAATCTGGGCCGCGACGCGCGGATCGCTACGGGCGGTGCCAGTCTTGATGCGCTTGACGGAAAATTTGCAGTCCAAATTTGTGACGATGCCCGTTTCGATTCCACTGATCGTGTCCACACCGTCGTGCCGGCCGTTCAGCCCAAACCAGGAGTTGACATCAAGAGCGCCGCTCACCGTCATGATCATGTGACGGGCCGGTGCAGGCGCTCCCCACTTGACGGGATTCACAACGACCCAACCTCCCTGGCGATCCGCGGCTCCTCTCGCCGCCACGTTGTAGGTAACAGGGTGGGTTCCAGAGTCATCCTGCGCATCGAATGTGATCGTGCCGGTCATCTGATCATCGGCGCCCGAGGTCAGCGAGAGCTTGAATTTGACTTCATGCTGAACGGTGGAACCACTGGTACATTTAAGGCTCCCGTCGTAGACGCCAGGAATCACTCCCGCATTGGCCTGCCCGCGGGCACCGGGAACGATCATCACGCCCGAAAACAATACGAGCATCGGTAGCAGGGGAATCGGTCGGACCGGCCGTGAGGTGAAGCTCCGCAGCGCTTCCTGTGGTGCGGCAGAGATTGTTGTTGTTTTCTCCACGACGCGAGTCCCCTCGTTGGCCCACCCGCTGCGGCAGCCCCGCCCCAGTGAGCGGGTTCTTATATCACGGCAATTGGCGGCAACCGCAAAATGACTCCCCAGGGTACGCGGGCCGCGGGGGCGGTCCGTCTACACCGCGACAGGCCTCGCCGCGAATCGGTCCGTGAAGCGGGGCCCAGGATCCATCCTGCCGCGAGCGCTTTGCGATCGATTCACTTTCTGACTTTTGTCTTGCTGGTCGCTGTACCGGATTCCGGCTTTTTCGGGCCGAGCCCACGTCCGGCACCCCGCCGGAGAGGCCGGTCTTCAACAATCGCCAGCGCGGAAGTGTCGGGAGGTGCCGTAGAGTCGCTGGCGCGAGTCCGCGTCCAGACGGCATTGCCGAGCGAATCGTGTTCAACCCGCCCGCCAGGTCCGTCGGGGCGGCGGGGAAACCTCGGGCGCCGCATCTTGACCGTATTAACCATGAAATCTTGTGTGCAGTTCAGGAGCTGTGAGTGAAAGGACAGGCGCGCGCAAACATAGTAGGGCCACGCGCAACGGGAGAATGCGAATTCCATCACGCTTGCCTGCCCCTGAGAGGCCCTGGCTGGACGCCGCGCCAGCGCGGATCCGTGGTTGAGGGTCGGCTCCAGCCAAGGAGGCGGCCGGGCCGGTCCGCTGCGGTTCGCCCTGCCGGTCCAATCCCGGTCCTTTTATCGGACTGCTAATGGTTTTCCCCGACACGCTCGCGGCGAGGGCGTGCCAGCACGGCTTTTCAAACGGCCTGCGGCGAGCGGACGTCGTGACGGCTGCCTCGGTGCCGTCCTGGCCGATGGTGATGCGAAAATAATTTCGCGACGCGCGCGGCTTGTAGTATTTTCTGCCTCACCGTCCCGGTGAACCAGGCACAGGAATTTTCCCATGAAAAGAAAAGATCGTGTCTCCCGAAGGCAATTCCTGCAGACGACCATGGGGGCGGCCGGCGCGAGCTTCGCCGCCGCCACGTTTCTGGAATCACCACCGCTGTTGGCCGCGGGACAAATGCGTGCCCCCAGCGACCGGGTCCGCTTTGGAATTGTCGGCGTCGGCATGGAGGGATCGGGGCTGCTCCGCACCGCGATCGCGTTGCCCGGGGTGGAATGCGCCGCCGCCTGCGACCTGTACGATGGCCGGCATGAGCTGGCGCGCGAGATCGTCGGCAAATCCATACCCACGACGCGCCGCTACCAGGAGCTGCTCGATAACAAGGAGATCGACGCCATCATCGTGGCGGTGCCCGACCACTGGCACAAGCAGGTGGTCGTCGACGCGCTGGCCGCCGGCAAGGACGTCTACTGCGAAAAGCCATTTTCGCACAGCGCCGCAGACGGGCTGGCCCTCGTCGCCGCAGCCAGCAAGAGCGATCGCATCGTACAGGTGGGGGCGCAGCGCACCAGTTCCGTGCTGTGTGCGAAGGCCAAGGAACTGTACGACAGCGGCGCCATTGGCAAGTTGAGCCTGGTGGAGGGCACGCTGGGCCGCAACGATCCGACCGGCGCGTGGGAGTATCCGCCGCCCCCGGACCTGTCGCCCAAGAATCTCGACTGGGACACCTGGCTGGGAACGGCGCCCAAGAAGGCCTTCGACCCTTTGGTGTTTGCGCGCTGGCGCTGCTGGAAGGAGTACGGGACCGGTGTCGCCGGGGACCTGCTGGTGCACCTGCTGAGCGGCATGCAATTCGTCCTCGGCATCAACGAAATACCCAAGCGCGTGTCCGCTTTCGGTGGCATCTACCGCTGGAATGACGGGCGCAATACGCCCGACGTGCACCCGGTGCTGTTCGAATACGCCGATGTCCCGGTCTACATGCGCCTGAGCCTGGGCACGGAGACCACGGAAGTGACGCGCTTCATGGGGTCGAAGGGAATCATCGAGCTGACCGAGTCTGGCGTCAGCTACTCGCCGCAGGCGGGCATCGACCTGAGCCCCTCCTACTACGCGGCGGCCTTGCCCAGCCGGTTGCGCGATGCCTACTACCACCAGTGGCATGCCGAACACGATCCAAAACCAGGACAGGAACCCGCAGCCGAGAGCGTGAGCTTCAAGGGCAATGACTACGACGATCTGCGCCCGCACCTGTGGAAGTTCTTCGAGGCGGTCAGGTCGCGCCAGCCCGTGGTGCAGGACGCCGTGTTTGGCCACAATGCCGCCCTCGGCTGCCACATGGCGAACGAGTCCTATTATCGCAAGCTACCGGTTCACTGGGATCCGGTCGCTCAGGTCATCAGCTCGCAATCCTAGAAGGAGAGCGTGATGAGGTCCTTGCAGCGAGTGGCACGGGTCGCGATCGGACTGTTCGCCATTGCGGCCTGCGGCCCGCCGGCGGCGACCGCGCCTGCAAGGTAGCCGGGCATTTCGGAGCGCGGCCAGCCTTGCGGGAGAATTCAATGGTTACCAGAACCTGCTGCGCTGTTGCACTCTGCGGCTGGGCCCTGCTCGGCACTGCAGCCGCCGATGAACCGCAATTGAATCAGACCGGCAACCCCCTGCTGGCCCCCTGGAACGGTGGGTACGGCGGTTACCCCGCATTCGATCGCTACCGCCTGGAGCAGTTCAAGCCGGCGCTTGAAGCTGCGATGGCGCAGGAGCTGCGCGAGGTCGATGCCATCGCCGCCAATCCGGCGCCACCGAGCTTCGTGAATACCATCGAGGCGCTGGAGCAGGCCGGGGCGGCGCTGAATCGCGTGCAGTCCGTGTACCACATCTGGTCCAGCACCCTGAACAGCGGTGGCTTCCAGGCGGTGCAGTCCGAAATGGATCCGGTGCTGGCCGGCTTTTCGGACCAGATCACGCAGAACGAGCCCCTCTTCAGACGGATCGAGGCGGTCTATGAATCGGCGGCCAGGACCAAGCTGACGCCCGAGCAGCAGCGGCTGGTCTGGGTGTACGAGCGGAATTTCGTGCGGGCCGGCGCTCGGCTCCGCCCGGACGACAAGGCGCGTCTTACAAAGATCAATCAGAGACTCGCGGGCCTGTATGCGAGCTTCAGCCAGAATCTGCTGGCCGAGGAGTCGGGGCACGTCATGTACCTGACGGCGGCGGATCTTGGCGGGCTGCCCGATTCACTGCGCGACGCCGCCGCGGCGGCGGCGGCTGAGCGCGGTCGCCCGGGTGAATGGGCCGTGTTGAACACGCGCTCCTCCACCGAGCCGTTCCTGACCTATTCTGACCGTCGCGATCTGCGCGAGAAGGTCTGGCGCACCTTTTATAGCCGCGGGGACAATCACGATGAACACGACAACTCGGCGATCATCACCGAGATCCTGAAGCTGCGCGCGGAGCGCGCGACCCTGCTCGGCTACGCCACGCACGCGCACTGGCGCGTGGAGCCAGAGATGGCGAAGACCCCGGAGAATGCGCTGGCACTGATGATGCAGGTGTGGCCCGTTGCGGTCGCACGGGTGCACGAGGAAGTGGCGGACATGCAGGCCCTCGCGGACCAGGAGGGGGCAGGGATAAAGATTGCGGGCTGGGACTACCGCTATTACGCCGAGAAGGTACGCAAGGCGAAGTACGAGCTGGACATGGCGGCGGTCAAGCCCTACCTGCAGCTCGACAAGCTGCGCGAGGGCATGTTCTGGGCGGCGGGCCAGCTCTACGGCTACCACTTTACCGAGCTACAGGGCCTCCCGGTCGCCGATCCGCACGTCCGGGTGTGGGAAGTGCGCAGCGGCGGCGGCCAGCATGTGGGCCTGTGGTACTTCGACCCCTACGCGCGTACCGGAAAGGATTCCGGGGCGTGGATGAACGAGTACCGGAGCCAGCAGCAACTGGAGAATGTATCGCCCATCGTCTCCAACAATACGAACTTCGTGCCGCCCCGGCCCGGCGAGCCGGTGCTGATCAGCTGGGACGACGCCGTGACCCTGTTTCACGAGTTTGGCCACGCCCTGCACGGACTCAATTCGAAAGTCTGGTATCCCAGCCTGGCTGGCACCAGCGTCGCGAGGGATTTTGTCGAGTTCCCGTCGCAGCTCAATGAGAACTGGCTGGAAACACCGGAAGTCCTGAGCCGGTTCTGCATCCACTATCGTAGCGGGGAGCCGATACCCGCAGATCTGGTGCAGAAGATCAAGCGCGCCCATACCTTCAATTCGGGCTTTCAGACCGTCGAGTATCTGGCCGGCGCGATCGTCGACATGAAGCTGCATCTGGCGGGCGGTGCGGCCATTGATCCGGACCGCTTCGAAAGCGACACGCTCAGCTCCCTCGGGATGCCGCAGGAAATTGTGATGCGTCACCGCACGACGCAGTTCGGACATGTGTTCTCGGGCGATCAGTATTCGGCCGGCTATTACAGTTACCTGTGGTCGGAGGTCCTCGACCACGATGCCTTCGAAGCCTTCCTGGAGGCCGGCGGACCCTACGATCCGCGGGTCGCGAAGCGCTATCACGATGACATCCTGAGCGTCGGCAATACGCTCGATCCAGCGGAAGCCTACCGGCATTTCCGCGGCCGCGATCCGCGCATCGACGCCTACCTGCGCGCGAAGGGCTTTCCCGTGCCGGCCAGCCCCACGGCGGGCGCGAGCGCGACACCTTGAGGGAGCCTTGACGATCGCATTCGCTCGAGCCCGCGCTCTCTTCACTGTGCTCTTCGCGATGGGCTGTGCCGCAGCGGCGTGCGGCCAGGCCGCGCCGGGGGACTCTGGTGAGATGGAGGGCATGGGGCTCATGTCCGGCGCCTTGGGCCGCTATCCCATGACGCGTGAAGCGTCCGGGACCTCATGGCAGCCGGACACTTCGGTGCACGCCGGACTGCACATCATGAGCGGCGCATGGACGTTCATGGGCCATGCGCTCCTGAACGGCGGGTATGACTGGCAGGGCAGCGCGCGCGGCGCCGAGCAGACGTTTGTGTCAGGCATGTTGATGGGTGTGGCCCGCCGCCGCCTGGCCGGGGGTGATGTGCTGCAGCTGCGCGCGATGCTGAGCCCCGATCCGCTCATGGGTAAGCGCGGCTTGCCCCTGTTGCTGGCCACCGGGGAGACGGCGGACGGAAAAACCGCACTGACCGACCGGCAGCACCCCCATGACCTGTTCATGGAGCTGTCGGCCAGCTACTCGCACCTGCTGGGCGCAACGGACAGCGTCTTTCTGTACGCCGGATTGCCCGGAGAGCCCGCATTCGGCCCACCGGCGTTCATGCATCGCCTGTCCATCATGGACAGTCCGGAGCCGCCGATCAGCCACCACTGGCTCGATTCCACGCACATTGCTTATGGCGTTGCGACCGTCGGGTACGTGCATGATCGCTGGAAGCTGGAAGTGTCGCGGTTTCGTGGCCGCGAGCCGGACCAGTACCGCTACAACATCGAGACCGGTCCGTTGGATTCCACAGCGTCAAGGCTCTCCTGGAACGCAGCGAAGGAGCTGTCGCTGCAACTGTCCTGGGCCGAACTGAAGAACGCGGAGCAGCTCGAGCCGGGGGTGACCCAGAGGAAATGGTCCACGAGCGCCCTCTATACACGCCCCTGCGGCGCGGGAGGGTGGTGGTCCACGACCCTGGCCTGGGGCCGGCGTACGAGCGATGCGGGCTGGCTCAGCGCCGTAGCGCTGGAGACTGCGCTGAGACTGGCTCCGGCGTGGACGGTATTCCTGCGCACTGAGCGCGTGGAGAACAATGAGCTGCTGTGGGTGGCGGGTCAGCCAGGACCCGCCTTTACGGTGGCGAAGGTCTCGATGGGTGCGGTCCGTGATCTGCGGCTGGGGGAACGGGCCAAGTTGGGACTGGGGGGACTGTATGCCATCAACTTCCTGCCCGAGGCTCTCCGTCCGGCCTACGGGGCGACCGAGCCGACCGGCCTGATGGCCTTTATCCGGCTCAGGCTCGAGTAAGCGGCCCACTCCGCCAGGGCGTCCCTGCCGTCCCTGAGGATCTGGCTATTCCCTGGACAGCCGCGTGGGGTACACTCAGTCGCCTCCCGCAGCCACCAGGCGCCCAACAACATAAAAGGCCTGGACTCCTCTCGGCGATTTGAGCCGGGCGGACCGGGCTGGGGCGGGTGTGAAAAGAACGATAATTCCAAGACTCCCAAGGAGATACACCGTGACTGTACACAAGATTGTTTACGCTCTGGGCCTGCTGCTGGCCATCGTCGCCGCGTTTATGAATGTGCCCTATGCGGCGACTTTGCTGGGCGTGCTGGGCGCGATCGCCGCGTTTGCGATCATTGCCGATCATCATGTGCGTGTGATCGTGTCTGCTCTGGTGCTGCATGCCGCCGCCGCGACCTTTGATGGTATTCCGGCGGTGGGTCCGCACCTCACGGTAATCATTGGCAACCTCGGCACCTTGGCCGCCGGCGCTGCGCTGATGATTGTGCTTCGCAACATGTACAATCGCCTGGTGAACTGAGCGGGAGCTTGGGGATTGGGGGGGAGGGGCGCGGCGCCCCTCCCGTCCTGATGAGGACCGCGCTGCAGCCGTGTCGTGGCTAAAGGGTTGAAATGCGGGGGCGCAAAGCACTAGAATCCGCCCCCGGTGGCCGGGACTGGCTCTAGCGGCGGTTCCGTGCAGTCGCAGATGGTGCGGCCAAGAGCTTGATTCGAAAGCCCCACTTGGGGCTTTTTGCATTTTAGGATGGGCCGCTGGCCCATTTTTTGTTTTGGAGGCCCGGTTAGTCAATGGCAGCGGTGCTGCGCGAGAGACTGGTCGAACTCGTGGAGCCGCTCCTGGCCAACCTGGGCTACGAACTCGTGGATCTGGAATTCGCGTCGGGCGGAGGATCCGGGACCTTACGGATCTTCATAGACCGGAGCGAGGGTGTCGGGATCGAGGACTGCGAGCGCGTCAGCCGCGAGGTCTCCGCGCTGCTGGATGTACACGATCCGGTGCCGATGGCCTACCGGCTGGAAGTGTCCACGCCGGGGCTGGATCGGGTGCTGCGAACAGCGGCGCACTACACGCGCTTCCTGGGCGCGCGGGTGGCGGTCGAGCTCAGCGCCGCGCACGACGGGCGCCGGCGCTACACCGGCAAGCTGGAGCGGGCCGGGCAAGAGGGTATTGATCTGGAAGTTGAAGGCGTCACGGTTCCGCTGAACTACGCGGAAATTTTTCGCGCACGGCTGGTCCCGGAGTGGCCGGATAATTCGGGCAAAGGCAGGAGACGATGAACAAGGAAATCCTCATGGTGGTCGACGCCGTCTCGAACGAGAAGGGCGTGGACAAGGAGATCATTTTCGAGGCGCTCGAGGCTGCACTCGCGGCTGCGGCGCGCCGCAAGAACAGCGAACTGTGGGACGTGCGGGTCGCCATCAACCGCAAGACCGGCGACTACGAGACCTTCAGGCGCTGGAAAGTGTTTGCTGACGATTCGCGGGAGATCGAGAACCCCGAGGCGGAACTGCGCCTCGAGGACGGGCTCGACGTCGACAAGGACACCCAGGTTGGCGGCTACGTGGAGCAGCCCATGGAATCGGCCGCCTTCGGCCGCATCGCGGCACAGCAGGCCAAGCAGGTGATTGTCCAGAAGGTGCGCGAGGCGGAGCGCGCGCAGGTGGTAGAGCAGTACAAGGACCGCGTCGGTACGCTCGTCAGTGGCGTGGTCAAGCGCATCGATCGCAATGGCATCTACGTAGACCTGGGCAGCAACGCCGAAGGCTTCGTGCCGCGCACTGACATGATCGTGCGCGAGCAGCTCAAGCCGCAGGATCGCGTCAAGGCTTTCCTCAAGGAAGTCCGCGCTGAACCGCGTGGTCCACAGCTGTTTTTGACGCGTACCGCCCCGGAATTCCTCATCGAGCTGTTCAAGCTCGAGGTCCCCGAGGTCGGCCAGGGCATGATCAAGATCCTGGCTGCGGCACGTGATCCGGGCATTCGCGCCAAGATCGCCGTGAAGAGCAGTGATCCGCGCATCGATCCGGTGGGCGCCTGCGTCGGCATGCGCGGATCGCGCGTGCAGGCCGTGTCCAATGAGATCGCGGGCGAGCGCGTCGACATCATTCCCTACGACGAGAATCCGGCGCAGTTCGTGATCAACGCCATGTCGCCTGCGGAAGTGCAATCGATCGTGGTCGACGAGGAAAAACACGGCATGGACATTGCCGTCGCCGAGGACAAGCTCTCGCAGGCCATCGGCCGCGGCGGGCAGAACATCCGGCTTGCCAGCCAGCTCACCGGCTGGGAACTCAATGTCATGACCGAATCGGACGCCGAGACCAAGAGTGACGCGGAATCCAAAGCCCTGATCGCGACCTTCATGAAGCAGCTGGACGTCGATGAGAACGTCGCCAGCATCCTGGTCCAGGAAGGATTCTCCACCATCGAGGAGGTGGCCTACGTGCCGGCCGCGGAACTGGCCGGGATCGAGGAGTTTGACGAGGACATCATCAAGGAATTGCGCAACCGCGCGCGCGATGTGCTGCTGACGCAGGCGATCGCGAGCGAGGAGTCGCTCGACGCCTCGATGCCTACGGAGGACCTGCTGACCCTCGAAGGCATGAGTCCGGATCTTGCCCTCGCGCTGGCGCGCCGTGGCGTGCGTTCGCGCGATGATCTTGCCGACCAGGCGGTCGACGACCTGGCGGACATCGAGGGCCTGTCGGCCGAAGAAGCCGGAAGCCTGATCATGAAGGCGCGCGCGCCGATGTTCGAGGCGCAGCGCTGAAGCTGGCGCCCCGGAGTTCAATACTATGGCTGATGTGACCGTTTCCCAATTCGCCGAGGCCCTGAAGGTGCCGGTTGACAAGCTGCTTGCCCAGCTGGGCTCGGCGGGCATCAACGTCGCTGGCCCGGAAGGGGTCATCAGCGAGGATGCCAAGCTGGAACTGCTGACGCATCTGCGCCGCAGCCACGGAAGCGGCGCGGCGGGCAGCGGGTCCGCGCCCGCGCGCATCACACTCAAGCGCAAGACACAGAGCGAGCTGAAGCTCGCCAGTACCCAGGGCCGGGCGCGCACCGTGAATGTCGAGGTGCGCGTCAAGCGCACCTACGTCAAGCGCGATGTCCTGGAGGAGCAGAATCGCGCGCAGCAGGAGCAGCTCGACGCGCAGCGGCGCGAAGTCGAGGAGGCACAGCAGGCCCAGCAGGCCAGGATCGAGGCGGAACGCCGCGAGCGCGAGTCGCTGGAATCGGCCAATCGGCGCCGCGCCGAAGAGGAACAGACGCGGCTGCGCGCCGTCGAAGAGGCCCGGCGCCAGGCGGAACAGCGCGCCCAGGAGGAAACCGAGCGTCAACGGCGCGGCGGAGCCGAGGCCCGGCGCGAGGAGCCCGCACGACCGGCGCACGCGCCCGCGCGCGACAAGGCCGAAGCACGTGCCCCTGAGGAAGAGCGCCCGAAGTCCGGTGGCCGCCAGGAGCTGCATATTGCCGGCGATGTGAGCGCCCGGCACAAGAAGAAAAAGCGCCTCAAGGCGCGCACCGCGCCGGCTGACAGCGAGCCGCGCCATGGATTTGAAAAGCCCACGGCGCCGGTCAAGCGCGAAGTCGCGATCGGCGCGACGGTCACGGTCGCCGACCTGGCGCAGCGGCTGGCGATCAAGGCCACCGAGGTCATCAAGGTGCTCATGAACATGGGCGTGATGGCGACCATCAATCAGGCCATTGACCAGGATACGGCCATCCTGGTGGTCGAGGAGCTGGGCCACAGCGCTACGGCCCTCAGGGAAAACCAGATCGAAGCCGACCTGCAGGACAGCGCCGTCGAGCAGGCCCTCGAGACGCGCGCCCCCGTGGTCACCGTCATGGGTCACGTCGATCACGGCAAGACTTCGCTCCTCGATTACATCCGCCGCACGAAAGTGGCGGCCGGTGAAGCCGGCGGCATCACCCAGCACGTGGGCGCCTATCACGTGCAGACCCCGCGCGGCATGGTGACCTTCCTCGACACTCCGGGTCACGCGGCGTTCACGGCGATGCGTGCCCGTGGCGCCAAGGTCACCGATATCGTGGTGCTGGTGGTGGCGGCCGACGACGGCGTCATGCCGCAGACGATCGAGGCGATCCAGCACGCGCGCGCCGCAGGCGTGCCGATGGTGGTCGCCGTCACCAAGGTCGACAAGTCGGATGCCGACCCCGAGAAGGTTCGCAACGAGCTGGCGAAGCAGGAAGTCATCCCCGAGGACTGGGGCGGGCAGAACATGTTCGTCAACGTCTCGGCCCGCACTGGTGCAGGCATCGACCAGCTGCTCGAGGCCATACTGCTGCAGGCCGAAGTGCTGGAGCTGAAGGCACCGCACAGCGGGCCTGCGACGGCCTTCGTCGTGGAGGCGAGCATGGAGAAAGGCCGCGGCGCGGTCGTCACCGCCCTGGTCCGCAAAGGCACGCTCAAGCGCGGCGACTACATCCTGGCCGGAAGTGAATTCGGGCGCGTACGCGCCATGTTCGACGAGGCCGGCAATCCGGTGGAGGCGGCGGCGCCTTCGGTGCCCGTCGTGGTGCTCGGATTGTCCGGGGCTCCCAACGCCGGCGACGAACTGCTCGTGGTGGAAAATGAACGCCGGGCGCGCGAAGTGGCCCTGCATCGCAGCGGCAAGACCCGTGACGTCAAGCTGGCAAAGCAGGGCACGCGCAGCGAGGACGTGTTCTCGCAGCTGGGCGAAGCCAAGGCCGGCCAGGTGGCGCTACTGATCAAGACCGATGTGCAGGGCAGCGCCGAGGCGCTGCGTGATGCGCTCAACAAGCTTTCGACCGAGGAGGTTGCGGTGCGGATCATTGCCAGTGGCGTCGGCGGAATCACCGCTTCGGACATCCAGCTGGCGGCCGCCTCGAAGGCCCGCGTGATCGGCTTCAACGTGCGCGCCGACAGCGGCGCCCGTGAAGCGGTCAAGGAAACCGGGGTTGAGATCCGCTACTACAGCATCATTTACGAAGCCATCGATGATGTGAAGCAGCTCATGAGCGGGTTGCTGGCACCCGAGATCAAGGAGACGATCGTCGGCGTGGCGCAGGTCCGCGAAGTGTTCCGGTCCAGCAAGTTCGGAGTGGTCGCCGGCTGCCTGGTCACGGAAGGCGCGGTCAAGCGCAACAACCCGATCCGCGTGCTGCGTGACAACGTGGTGATCTTCGAAGGCGCACTGGAATCGCTCCGTCGCTTCAAGGACGATGTCGGCGAAGTGCGGGCCGGCACGGAGTGCGGCATCGGCGTGAAGAATTACCAGGACGTGCGGGCGAACGACCAGATTGAGTGCTACTCGCGCACCGAAATCATCCGTACCATCCAGTAGGCCGCATGGCGCAGCGCACCTCACGTCACCAGCGCATCGAGGCGCAGATGCAGCGGACGCTGGCCGAGCTGGTGCCGCGGGAGGTGAAGGATCCGCGCGTCGGCAAACTGACCATCACCGCCGTGTCGCTCCTCGAGGACCTGAGCGCCGCGCGGGTCTGGTTCCTGCCTTTCGGCAAGGACCGCGTGGCGGAGGAGCAGCTCGCGGGGCTCCGGAGTGCGGCCGGGTTTCTGCGCGGCGAGGTAGCGCGCCAGCTGGGGCTCCGTCACGCCCCGAAGCTGGAGTTCCTGCTCGATACGAGCCTCGAGCGCGCACAGTCCCTGACCGAGCTGATCAACACGGCGGTAAGCAGCGACCGGCAGCGATGAGTCCGGGACTGCCGGCGCCCTGCGGGATACTGCTGCTCGACAAGCCGCGCGGGCTGTCATCGAATGCGGCACTGCAGCGGGTACGCGCGCACCTGGGCCGGCCCAAGGCCGGTCACACCGGGAGCCTGGATCCGCTCGCCACCGGTATGCTGCCGATCTGCATCGGCGAGGCCACCAAGCTGGCCGGTGATCTGCTGAGCGGAATCAAGGGCTACACGGTGGAGCTGCGCCTGGGCGCGCGCACCGCAACGGGCGATGAGGAAGGCGAGGTCATCGAGCGTGGCCCGATTCCGGCGCTGGATCCGGCCTCGATCGAGTCGGCGCTGCGGGCACTGCGCGGACCGCAGCAGCAGATCCCGCCGATGTATTCGGCGCTCAAGCGCGACGGCGTTCCCCTCTACCGGCTGGCCCGCCGCGGCCTATCCGTGGAGCGGGCCGCCCGCGACATCGAGATCCATGTGCTGGAACTGCTGGAGTACGCCGGCGATCGCATCAAACTGCGGGTCGAGTGCTCCAAGGGCACCTACATCCGCACGCTGGTGGAACAGCTTGGGGTCGGGCTCGGCAGCTGCGCGCACGTGCAGACTCTGCGCCGGGATTTCGTCGAGCCCTTCCGGAGCGAGGCCATGATCGCCCTGGAAGCGCTGCTTCAGACCACGGCGCCGGCGCTCATTCCAGCGGACCGGGCGGTGGCGCAGCTGCCCGCTGTGCATCTGGATGCGGCGCAGGCCCGCTCGATCTCCTTCGGGCAGCCAGCCCTCATCGAGGGCGCCCCGCTGGGACGCGTGCGCCTTTATGTGGAATCGGGCCGATTCATGGGTCTGGGGGCGAGTGTCGAGGGCGGGCAGGTGCGCGCGCTGCGCCTGTTTGCGCTGCACCGTGATGCCCGTAACTGACTGTTCTGCTTGAGGGTTGAGCGGGGCCTCGTTACAATGCGCGGCTTCAAATTAAGGTCATCATCCAGATCGAGGGTTTCCACGCAATGGCTCTGTCCACGGAAAAGAAAGGCGACGTGCTCGCCAAGTTCCGCCGCAGTCCGAAAGACACCGGCTCGGCGGAAGTTCAGGTTGCGCTCCTGTCTGAGCGCATCAACGGCCTGGGTGAACATTTCAATGCCCACAAGGCCGATCACTCCTCGCGCCGCGGGCTGGTCCGCATGGTGAATCAGCGGCGCAAGCTTCTGGATTACCTGAAAGCCACCAAGCCGGCGAGCTACCAGCAGGTCGTCGAAACCCTGGGACTGCGGCGCTAGTGCGTCAGCAGCGACGCGCGCGGTACCGCGGCGCCGTCTCCGGCATCCCACTTTTCCGAACTTCCGAGGGTTGAAGCGTGACTGTCTTCAAGAAATCTTTTGCTTATGGACTCCACACCGTAACGATCGAAACCGGCGTCCTGGCCCGCCAGGCCAATGGCGCGGTGCTCGTGACGATGGGCGACACCGTCGTGCTGGTCACGGCCTGCGCGGAAGCGCAACCGCGGCCGGGGCGCGATTTTTTCCCGCTGACGGTCAATTATCAGGAAAAAACCTACGCCGCGGGGCGCATCCCGGGTGGCTTCTTCCGCCGTGAAGGCCGGCCCACGGAACGCGAGACACTGACTTCCCGCCTGATCGACCGGCCGATCCGTCCGCTGTTCCCCGAGAGCTTCCTCAACGATGTGCAGGTCGTGGCGACCGTGCTGTCGCTCGATCCGGAAATTCACGCCGATGTGCCCTCGATGCTGGGCGCTTCGGCGGCCCTGTGCCTCTCTGGAGTTCCCTTCAAGGGACCCATCGGCGGGGCGCGCGTGGGATACCGCAACGGCCAGTATGAGCTGAACCCGAGCCGCACGGACCTGGCCGGCTCGCAGCTCGACCTGGTCGTGGCGGGCACGGCCCACGCGGTGCTCATGGTCGAATCCGAGGCCGCCGGACTGTCCGAGGACATCATGCTCGGCGCCGTGGTCTACGGGCACGAGCAGATGCAGGTCGCCATTCGCGCGATCAACGAGTTGACGGTGGAAGCCGGCAAGCCACGCTGGCCCACGCCGCCGGACAGCCGTGAAGCCTCGCTCCAGCAGGCCGTCGGCGCGAAAGCGCTCGCGCCCCTGGGTGAGGCCTACATGGTGACCGAGAAGCAGCAGCGTTATGCGCGCATCAAGGAGATCAAGGCCGAGGTGACCGCGGCGCTGTGCACCGGCGAGACGCCGGCATTCACGGCCGACCAGGTGGGCGATGAATTTTTCCGCCTCGAGAGCAAGATCGTCCGCGATCGCATCCTCGATGGCAAGCCACGCATCGACGGCCGCGACCTGAAGACGGTGCGCCCGATCACGGTCAGGGTCGGCGTATTGCCGCGCGCTCACGGTTCGGCCCTGTTTACGCGCGGGGAGACGCAGGCGCTGGTCACCACCACGCTGGGCACGACACGCGATGCGCAGATCATCGACGCCCTGGAGGGCGACCGGCGCGAACGCTTCATGCTGCACTACAATTTTCCGCCCTTCTCGGTGGGCGAGACCGGCATGATGGGAAGTCCCAAACGCCGCGAGATCGGCCACGGCAATCTGGCGCGCCGCGGAATCAGCGCCATGATGCCCGACATGGCGGCCTTTCCCTATGTGATACGTGTGGTCTCCGAGATTCTGGAGTCGAACGGTTCGAGCTCGATGGCCAGCGTCTGCGGCACGAGCCTGGCGTTGATGGATGCCGGGGTCCCGGTCAAGGCGCCGGTGGCCGGCGTGGCCATGGGCCTGGTGCTGGAGGGACAGCGCTTCCAGGTGCTGACCGACATACTCGGTGACGAGGACCATCTCGGCGACATGGACTTCAAGGTCGCCGGCTCGCGCGATGGCATCACCGCGCTGCAGATGGACATCAAGGTCGAGGGCATCACGCCCGAGATCATGCGCGTCGCGCTGGCACAGGCGCGCGACGGCCGGCTGCACATCCTCGGGGAGATGAACAGGGTGCTCAGTGCCCCGCGCGCCAAGATGTCCGAATGGGCGCCCTCGATCATCACCCTGAAGATCGATCCGGAAAAGATCCGTGACGTCATCGGCAAGGGGGGCGCGGTGATCCGGCAGATCACGGAGGAAACCGGCACCACGATCGACATTGAGAACGACGGCACCGTGAAGATCGCTTCCGTGATCGGCACGGCCGGCAGGGAAGCGCAGCGGCGTATTGAACTTATTACGGCGGACGTCGAGGTCGGCCGCATCTATGAGGGCAAGGTGGCCAAGCTCATGGACTTCGGCGCCTTCGTCACCATCCTCCCGGGACGCGACGGCCTGGTCCATATCTCGCAGATCTCCGAGGAGCGTGTCGAGCGCGTGGCCGACAAGCTGCGCGAAGGGGACGTGATCCGCGTCAAGGTGCTCGAAGTGGATCGGCAGGGACGCGTGCGCCTGTCCATGCGCGACGTCGGGCCACCTCAGACCTAGCCGGCCGCCGCCGACCTTGGCGCCTCGTTGGCTGCCGCCTCGAGCTCGGCCCGCAGGGTCGCCTCGAGCTGGGCGGCGATCATGGGCCCGGGCGCCACGTCGTAACTTTGAATCAGCTCGGTGAGGAATAGCTCGCTCAGGCGGGCGCGGGGGCTCAGTTCCAGCTCCGCGACGACCTGGAGCAGCACGGCACGCGTAATCTCCAGGCCGCTGCGCTGCTCGATAATGCGCAGCCGCGTGTTGCCGGCGATCAGCTGGCGCACGTCCTCGATCGTCACGTAGCGGCTCAGCTCAGTGTCGTAAAGGCGCCGGTTCGGGTACTTCTTGATCAGGCGCGGCTCGTTCATGGCACACCTTCCTGAAATCGGCATCGCAATTGCCGTGCTCCCCCCATAGTACAGGCCGACCCCCCTATCCAAATCACTGTCGCTGCTCGGCGTCAATTCTGGCCAGGCCCCGCAAGGGCTCCAGGCGCCAATGGGGGATCGCCCAGCGCCACAATTCGGCCGTTCCGGCCCCCCGCAGCTCCGGCGGCGGCCCCTGGCGGAGCATTGACAGCACACGCCAGAGCAGCCCGGAAGCGCCAGCGGTCGCGCCAGACACGGCGTGGGCGGACTTGGAGAGCTTGCTGCCATTCGCCTCGCAGACCAGCGGCAGGTGCGCGTAGCGTTGCGCTGGCAGTCGCAAGGCCCTCTGCAAGGAGCGTTGCCAGCCCGTGCTTGGGAGCAGGTCCGCGCCGCGGACGATGTCGGTCACCTGCTGTTCGGCGTCGTCTACGACGACGGCGAGCTGGTAGGCGTACAGCCCGTCGCGGCGGCGCAGGATCGGATCGCCCGCCGCAGCCTGGCCCGGACCACACGGCCCCTGCAGCCGGTCTGCAAAATCGGGTACCGGATTGAGGTCCGCCCGGAACCGGGTCGCGACCGGGCCCGGCCGGGTCGGACCCTGGCGGCAGGTGCCTCCGTATCCACCGGTGTCGTCGCTCCCGCCCCGGTCGCGCCGCGAGCAACTGCAGGAGTAGGTCTGGCCCTGCCGGCCCAGCTCGTCCAGGGCCTGCTGGTATAGGGCCAGCCGCTGCGCCTGGTGGATCACCGGACCATCCCAGCTGAAGCCCAGATTCTCCAGGGTGCGGGCGATACCGTCGGCGGCGCCCGGGACCACTCGCGGTGCATCGAGGTCCTCGATCCGCAGCAACCAGCGGCCGCCGCAGTGGCGCGCATCAAGAAAGCTCGCCGCGGCGGTCGTCAGGGATCCCAGGTGCAGGGCGCCGCTCGGCGAGGGCGCGAAGCGGCCCACGTAGGCCACGCCGGCCTCAGCGGTAGCGGTCGTCCCGATCGCCGTACTGGCGTTCACGGCGCTCGCGGCGCTCCTGTGCCTCGAGACTGAGGGTCGCCACGGGCCGTGCTTCCAGGCGCTTGATGCCGATTTCTTCACCGGTTTCGAGGCAGTAACCGTAGCTGCCGTCTTCAATGCGCTTGAGTGCCTCGTCGATCTTGCGGATCAGTTTCCGTTCCCGATCGCGCGTGCGCAGCTCGAGGCTGAACTCCTCTTCCTGCGTGGCGCGGTCATTGGGGTCAGGAAAGTTGGCGGCTTCATCCTTCATATGAGTGACGGTACGGTCGACCTCCACCATCAGGTCGCGTTTCCAGCTCAGCAGGATCTGCTGAAAATGGCCCAGCTGCTGCTTGCCCATGTACTGCTCGCCACGCTTGGCGATGTACGGTTTGACGTTGCGTGGACCGGCCAGCAGGCTCCCCGGATCGGCGGCTTCATGCTCATCGATCTCCACGGGCCCACGCGGCAACTCACGCAGCGTCGTCGTGGTCGCGACGGGCGGCGGTGGTGCGCGCCGCGGAGCGACCGTCGCACGTGCAGGTGCCGCGTGCGGGACCGGACGCTTCGCCGCCGCTGATCTGGACGCCTCGATACGGCCGGCGCCGGCGCCGGCGGGGCGGGAGGCGGGGCGCGGGGCTTCCGGGGCAGAGCGGGTGCGACGCGTCGAGGCCGGCGCCTTGCGCGCTTGCGTCCGGTGTGCCGCCGGCTTACGCAGGCCCGCGCGGGCAGCCGCAGGCCGGGCTGCTTTTCGGGTCTTGGACGCCGGCTTCTTGCTGGCCATCGTGCGCTCCTGGGAGGAAGACTTTCCGCGGTTGGGTCATTTTCGAGCGCGCGATTATACCGGGGGCGGCCGGGGTGTACAGCGCTTCCACCAGGACGAACCCGGGGCGTACTTCGCTGGCAATTGAAGGGGAAAAAGCCTAGGGAAGCACGACGCTGGCGGGGGCTGCCCAGCCCGGCTGGCGGTGCTCCGCGACGATGGTGGTGCTGATGCCGCCGCGCACATTGAAGCGCGCGCTCAGGCGCAGGAAGCGCGGCGCGAGCACGCGCACCAGCTCGCCCACGATCTCGTTCGTCACGGCCTCATGGAACGCCCCGCGGTCCCGGTACGACCAGACGTAGAGCTTCAGCGACTTGAGTTCGACGCACAGGCGATCGGCGACGTATTCGAGTTCGAGCGTCGCAAAATCAGGCTGGCCGGTCCGCGGACACAGGCAGGTGAACTCCGGGATGATCATCCGGATGGCGTAGTCGCGCTCCGGAGCGGGATTGGCGAAGGTTTCCAGGGTGGTGTTGGCTTGTGGCGACATGTCACGCGGGGCGCTTAATGATCGATTGCGAGTGCCGAATAATTTACACTACCACCATGCGGGCTGCCGCAATCCTTGCGCACCACAGGGCAGGCTGATGCGACTGAGCAAGATCCGACTGACCGGCTTCAAGTCCTTTGTCGATCCGACCACGGTGCATCTGTCGAGCAACCTCACGGGTGTGGTGGGTCCGAATGGCTGCGGCAAGTCCAACGTCATCGACGCCGTGCGCTGGGTGATGGGCGAGCTGTCGGCGCGGCACCTGCGCGGCGATTCGATGGCCGACGTCATCTTCAACGGCTCGAGCTCCCGCAAGCCCGTGGGCACGGCCTCCGTCGAGCTGGTTTTCGACAACAGCGACGGCAAGATCGGCGGCGCCTACGCCAGCTACTCCGAAATCTCCCTCAAGCGCCTGGTGGCCCGCGACGGCAGCTCCACCTATTTCATCAACGGCGGCCGCTGCCGGCGCAAGGACATCACGCAGCTGTTTCTCGGCACCGGCCTGGGTTCGCGCAGCTACGCGATCATCGAACAGGGCATGATCTCGCGCGTGATCGAGGCGCGCGCGGACGACATGCGCGCCTTCATCGAGGAAGCCGCGGGGATTTCCCTCTACAAGGAGCGCCGGCGCGAGACCGAGGGTCGCATACTCGATACCCGCGACAACCTGGCCCGCGTCCAGGACCTGCGTGACGAGGTCGACAAGCAGATCCGTCACCTGCAGCGCCAGGCCGCCGCCGCGCGGCGCTTCCAGGAACTGCGCGCCCGCGAGCGCAGCCTGCACGCCGAGCTGCTCGCGTTGCGCATGCGGGAACTCGACAGCGGTGGGATCGTGCAGGAGGCGAGCAGCCGCGCGCGTGAACTGCGCATGCAGCAGGAGCTCGCCGAGCAGCGCGCCTGCGAGGCGGCGCTGCTGAAGCAGCGGGTCTTTCACGGCGAGCTCGGCGGCGCACTCGAGCGGGTGCAGGCCCGCTACTACGATCTGGGGGCCGAAGTCACCCGCACCGAAGAGAACATCCGCTACACCACCGAGCTGCGGCAGCGCCATCGCCAGGATCTGGAGCAGACCGTCGCCGCGCTGGACGAGGTTGGGGCGCAGATGCGGACCGACCAGGAGCGCGAAGGGCAGCTGCAGACGGAGATCGCGGCCCTGGCCCCGGAGCTGGCGCGGTTGCGCCAGGCCGAGCAGGCCAGCAGCGAGGCGCTGGCGGAGGCCGATGCGCAGCTGGCCCAGTGGCAGGAGCGGTGGGAGGCTTACAACCGCGAACTCGGTGCCGCGCATCAGGGCCGGGGGGTCGAGGCGGCACGGATCGAGCAGCTCGAGAGCCAGCTGCTGCGGCTGCAGGCGCAGGCCGACCGGTTGCTGCTTGAGCATGAAGCGGTCGGCAAGCTGCGCGCCCGCTCGCCACTGGAGTCGCTGGTGGAGCGTGAGGCGGCGGCCCGCCAACGGGCCACCGCCCTGGAGGCTCACCTGGCCGCGGCACAGGCCGAGGCCCTGCGTTTGCGCGGGGCTCAGCGCGAGTGCGAGCAGCAGCTGGAACTGCTGCGTACGCAGCGGGACCGTACGCGCGCGGAGTTCCTGTCCCTGGGCGCCCTGCAGCGCGCGGCCCTGAGCGAGAAGGATCCTGCGGCGGCGGCCTGGCTCGACGCCCTCGGCGCACACCTCGGTGGCGGTGGACCCACGCGCGTCGCCGCCGCGCTCAGCGTGGATCCGGGCTGGGAACACGCGGTCGAGACCGTGCTGGGCGACTACCTGGAAGCCGTGTGCGTGGATGACCTGGATCGGCTCGGTGAGGAATTCCAAAAGCTGCCCAGCGGCAGCGTTGCGTTCCTGGAGACGAGCGCCGTGGGCGGCGCGGGCAAAGCCGGCACCCTGGCGGCCCGGGTCCGCGGACCTCGAGCCCTGATGGCCAGGCTCGCCCGCGTGCTGACCTGCGAGACGCTCGCGCAGGCGCTCCGCGAGCGGCGCCGCCTGGCGCCTGATGAAACGCTGGTCACAGCGGGTGGAGAATGGCTGGGGCGCGACTGGCTGCGCCTGCGCCGCGGAGGCGATCCGCGTGCCGGGGTACTGGAGCGCGCCCAGCGCCTGAAGGTACTGGGTGGCGAATCCGGTGCGGCGGAGGCGGCGCAGCGCGCCGGCGAAGCGGCGCTCGAGGCCGTGCGCGCCGAGGCACTCAATGCGGAAATGCGCCGTGACGAAGCCCAGGCACAGATCCAGCACGCGCATCGCGACCATGGCGAGCTGCGCGCCCAGCTCGGCGCGCTGCAGGCGCGCCTGGAGGAGGCGAGCCTGCGCGGCACGCGGCTGGAGAGCGATCGCGACGAAGTCGCGGGCGAGCTGAACCAGGCGCGAGCCGGGCTGAGCACGGCGCGCCAGAGCCACGCCGCGGCGCTCGAGGAGCTGCAGCGACTGGACAGTCTGCTGCCGCAGCTCACCGTCGAGCGCGACATGCACCGCGAGGGTTCCGCCGCCGCGCGCCTCGCGGCGCAGGGGGCGCAACTGGCGCTGCGCGAGATACTGGTGCGCCACGAGAGCCGGCGCTCGACGCTCGAGTCCATGCACGCGGCCGCGACGCGCCTGGTCGACCAGCGCGCCCAGCTCTCACAGCGTCACGAGGCGTTGAGTGCCGAACTCGCCGACGGCGACGCTCCGGTGCTGGAGCTGCAGGAGCGGCTCCAGTCTTCGCTCGACCGGCGGCTGGAAGTGGAGGCGGATCTCGCCACGGCGCGGCTGGGGCTGGCGGACGCCGATCGCGAGTTGCGTGCCCTCGAGGAGCGCCGGCTCGCCGCAGAGGGGCGCGTGGCGGAAGCGCGCGCGGCCATGGAAGAGGTGCGGCTCGCCGCCCAGGAATCGCGTGTGCGACGCGAGGCGCTCGCGGAGCAGTTCGCGCAGACCCGCGCCGACTTCGCCGCCGTCAGTGCGGCATTGCCGCCGGAAGCCGTGATTGCCGACTGGGAATCGCGGCTCGAGGAGGCGCGCGCGGATATCGAGCGACTGGGCCCGGTCAACCTGGCCGCCATCGAGGAGCTGCAGCAGCAGTCGGAGCGCAAGACCTATCTGGATCGCCAGTTCACCGACGTCAGCGATGCGCTCACGACGCTCGAAGAAGCCATGAAGCGCATGGACAAGGAGACGCGCGCGCGGTTCGAGGAGACCTTCACGCGCATCAATGCCGGCCTGAAGGAAAAATTTCCGCGCCTGTTCGGTGGCGGGCACGCCTACCTGGAGCTGGTCGGGGATGATCCGCTGGCCGCGGGCGTGGCGGTCATGGCGCGCCCGCCGGGCAAGCGCAACAGCACCATTTCGCAGCTGTCGGGTGGTGAGAAGGCCCTGACCGCGGTGGCGCTGGTGTTTTCGATATTCGACCTGAATCCGGCGCCGTTCTGCCTGCTGGACGAGGTGGATGCGCCGCTCGATGAGCACAACGTCAGCCGCTTCTGCGAGATCGTGCGCGAGATGGCGGGCCGGGTGCAGTTCATTTTCATCACCCACAACAAGACCACCATGGAGCTGGCCTCGCAGCTGCTCGGTGTCACGATGAATGAGCCGGGTGTATCGCGCCTGGTTTCGGTCGACGTCGACGAAGCCGTGCGGCTGGCGGCGGTGTAGGGCGGATGACCTGGTTACGCCCCATCCTGCTCGCTGCCGGAGCCCTGTTCCTGGCGGTGCTGATCTGGCGGGAGAGCCGTCGCGCGCATCGGTCCCAGGACAGCGGCAAGCCCACCGACCGGGGTCACCGTACCACCCCCGACATCGACTGGTCCGACCCACAACTGCCCATCAGTCCGGATCCACCGCTGGTGGCCGCGCCACTCCAGTTCATGGATGACGGTGACGACGTCCAGCTCGGTCCGCTGACCTCCTCTCCAGCGGAGCTGCCATCCGCGCAGTTGCCTCCGCTGCGTGTGGAGTGGCCAGCCGACGAAGAGCGGCACATCGTGACGCTGCGAATTGTCTCCGCACGGCAGGACCGCCTGGCCGGACGGGCGCTGCGACAGGGTCTGGCCGGCTGCGGTTTCCGCCACGGGCAACTGGGCATCTTCCACCTGCCGGCCGAAGATGGCCGCGTCGTGCTCAGCGCGGCCAGCCTGGTGCGGCCGGGTACCCTCGATCCGGCCACGATGGACCTGGAGCGCTTTGCGGGCATCAATCTGTTCGCCGTGCTGCCCGGACCGATTGCACCGCGCCTCGCGCTGGAGCGCCTGGCCACCGTGGCCGAGGAGCTCGCGGGCCGCGTTGCGGGCCTGGTGCAGGATGAAAGCGGCGCCCCGTTCACCGGCGCGGCGCGGGCCAAATGGCGCGAGCGTTGCATGAGCGCCGTCGACGCCGGGGGCGCGCGCGCGGAGCGCGCGCATTGAGTAGCGCCGCGACGCAGGCCGCTTCCCTGCGCGCGCAGCTCGCACGCCACGATCATCGCTATTACATGCTGGATGAACCGGAGATTCCCGACGCGGAATACGACCGGCTCATGCAGGAGCTGCGCGCGCTGGAAGCGGCCCACCCGGAACTGGTCACCGCTGATTCTCCCACCCAGCGGGTGGGTGGCGCGGCCGCTGCGGCCTTTGCGCCGGTGGCGCACGCCGTGCCCATGCTGTCGCTGGACAATGCCTTCAGCGACGTCGACGTCGAGGGCTTTGAGCGCCGCGTGCGCGAACGGCTGGCCAGCGCTGCAGGCGCCGCCAGCGGCGCAGGGGCGAGCAGCGTCGAGTATTGCGCCGAACCCAAGCTTGACGGACTTGCAGTCTCGCTGCGCTACCAGGGCGGCGCGCTGGTGCAGGCGGCGACACGCGGGGATGGCAGCACCGGCGAGGACGTGACCGCCAACGTGCGCACGATCCGCTCGATTCCGCTGCGCCTCGAAGGCGAGGCGCCTGAACTGCTGGAAGTGCGCGGCGAGGTTTACATGCCGCTGGCTGGCTTCAGGCAGCTCAACGAGACGGCCGCGGCTGCGGGCGACAAGTTGTTCGTCAACCCGCGCAACGCCGCGGCTGGCGCTTTGCGCCAGCTCGATTCGCGCGTGAGCGCCCGCCGGCCGCTGGCGGCGTTTTTCTATGGCGTGGGCGCCTGGCAGGGCAGGGCCGAACCGGCGAGCCAGCGCGAACTGCTGGACCAGCTCGCTTCCTGGGGACTGCGCGTCAACCCGGAAACGCGAGTGGTGAGCGGCGTGGCGGGCTGCCTGCAGTACTACCGCCAGCTGCTGGAGCGCAGGGACCAGCTCGCCTACCAGATCGACGGCGTGGTCTACAAAGTGAATCGCCGCGCGGACCAGCTGCAGCTCGGACAGGTGAGTCGCGCGCCCCGCTGGGCGATCGCCCACAAGTTCCCCGCCGACGAGGCCATGACGGTGGTGCGCGATGTGGACTTCCAGGTAGGCCGCACCGGCGTCCTGACCCCGGTAGCGCGCCTCGAGCCCGTCATGGTCGGGGGCGCCTCGGTCAGCAACGCGACACTGCATAACATGGACGAGATCGCACGCAAGGACGTGCGGCGCGGCGATACGGTGATCATTCGCCGCGCCGGCGATGTGATTCCGGAGCTGGTGCGAGTGCTGACCGAGCGCCGGCCCGCCGGGACACGGCGCGTCAAACTGCCGCTCAAGTGCCCGGTCTGCGGCTCACCGGTGGTGCGCGCCGAGGCGGAGGCGGCCGCGCGCTGCAGCGGCGGCTTCAACTGCGCCGCGCAGCGCAAGGAAGCCCTGCTGCACTTTGCCAGTCGTCGCGCCCTGGATATCGAGGGCCTGGGTGACAAGCTCGTCGAGCAGCTCGTGGATGGCGCCCTGGTCGCTACGCCGGCCGATCTGTACGGGCTGAAGCTGGAGGATCTGGCCGGGCTGGAGCGCATGGGCGAGAAATCCGCGGCGAACGTGCTCGCGGCGCTGGCGCGCAGCAAGCAGACCACATTGCCGCGCTTCCTGCATGCGCTCGGCATCCGCGATGTCGGCGAAGCGACCGCAGCAGCCCTGGCACGGCATTTCGGCACGCTGGCGGCGATCCAGGGCGCAAACGCCGGACAGATCGAGGAGGTGCCGGATGTCGGCCCGGTGGTCGCCGCCCATGTGCAGGCCTTCTTTGCGGCGCGGGCCAACCAGCAGGTCATCGAACGTCTGCTGGCGGCCGGACTCAAATGGCCCGAGGGCACGGCGCGCGCGGTGACCGCGCAGCCGCTGGCGGGGCTGACGGTGGTGCTCACCGGTACGCTCGGATCAATGACGCGCGAAGCGGCGACCGCGGCGTTGCAGGAGCTGGGCGCCCGCCTGAGCTCCTCGGTCTCCAGCCGCACCAGCTATGTGATCGCCGGGAGCGAGGCGGGGTCGAAGCTGACCCGCGCGCGCGAACTGGGCATCACGGTGCTGGACGAAGCCGGGCTCGAACGGCTGCTGCGGGGCGAGCGCCCGGGCTGATCAATCGGGCTGATCACCCGGGCAATCCGCATTCGCGCCGAGCGGGCGCGCTCAGGGAGTCTTCACGACCTTCGCAGCCGCCAGCAGGCCGTCGCTGTAGGTCTTGAACTTCTTTGCTTCGACGATCTGCTCCAGCTTGGTCTTCACGACGTCGAAGGCGGGCGGCGCGGACTCGCGCGTGTCATCGAGGCGGATGACGTGCCAGCCGTATTCGGTCTGCACGGGCGCCGCCGTGGTCTCACCCTTCTTGAGCGCAGCGACGGCGTCGGCAAAGGGCTTGACCATGTTCTGGGAACTGAACCAGCCCAGGTCCCCGCCGTTCGCCTTGGAGCCGTCCAGCGACTGCGCAGCCGCCAGCGTTTCGAACTTCGCGCCCTTCTTGAGCTGGGCGATGATCTTGTCCGCTTCGTCCTTGCTCTTGACCAGGATGTGCCGCGCCCGGTACTGAAACTTCGGCAGCGCCGCGACCTGCGCGTCGTATTCTGCCTTGAGCTCCGCGTCGGTCGCCTTGCGGTCCTTCATGTAGTTGGCCATCACCGCCTGCTCGAGTATCTCCAGGCGCGCCATGGCAAGCGCCGAAATGGTGTCGCTCTGCTTGTCGACGCCTTCCTTTTCTCCCTGCTGCGCCACCACTTCGGCGCGCACCAGCGTATCGAGTGCCTGCCCACGCTGATCCGCGTTGAGCTCAGAGGCCGGCTTGCCAGCGACATTCTTGGTGAAGAAATCGAATTGCCCGCCGGTCAGGGCACGGCCGTTGACGGTCGCCACCGGTTTGGAATTGGCATCGGCACCTGGCGTCTGGCTGGACTTCTGGGCGCACGCCGAGAGCAGCAGGGCCATTCCGAGTACCGAAAATCTAAAGATATTCATTTGATCTCTCATATAGTTACAGCATGTACTTAAGACATTTCTTCAGGGGACCGGGCGTTCAGCACCAGGGCATGGATGTCCGACTCGAGCAGTGAGGCGAGCGCATCGTGCACCAAGCGATGGCGCTGCACCAGAGTCTTGCCGGAAAACTCCTCGGACACGATCAGGAGGCGAAAGTGCCCCTTGCCGCCCCCGCCCACATGGCCGGCGTGGGCCGCACTGTCGTCGCGAATCTCGAGCTTGAGCGGGTGCAGGCACTCGCGCAAACGCGCCTGGATGCGCTCGACGCGGGAGGCCACATCGCCTGGACCGCTCATGCCGCCTCGCCACGCCGCTGCAGCCACAGGGCCTGGCCCACGGCCAGCGCGGCGAGGGCAATCGTCAATCCGAATACCTTGAAGTAGACGTAGCTCTGCAGGCTGGCGACGTGGATCGTAACCAGGTGCACCACAAAAAGATTGAGCACGCCCAGCAACAGGTAGGCCACGACCCACACGAGGTTGATGCGTACCCACAGTGCCCGCTCGATGGCGGGCCCGTCGCCAAGCGTGGGCTCGAGCATGCGCTGCGCCAGCGGCGCCGTGCCGATCCACTGGCTTGCCAGGAACGCCAGGGCCAGGAGCCACATCAGTATCGTCGGCTTGAGCTGCAGGTACAGGGGATCGCGCAGCGCCAGCGTCGCGGCGCCGAACACCAGCACCAGGACCGTGCTCAGCGCGTGCATCTTTGACACGCGCCGCAGGCGCACGTAATCGAGCAGCGCCAGCAACACCATGGCGGCCATCAACGTGCCGGTGGCCACGTAGATGCCGGCCAGCTTGAAGGCCAGGAGGAAGGCCGCCAGCGGCAGGAAATTCAGCACGGCCTGCATCGGGGAATACCTGTGATCACAATGAGAGCCACTCCGGTCGCAGATCAGCCGCGTATATTAGCCGCTTGAGCCAGTATTTCGAATTGCACCCGCAGAACCCACAACTGCGTCTCATCCGCCAGGCGGTACAGATCCTGCAAAGTGGCGGGCTGATCGCCTACCCGACGGACAGCTGCTACGCGCTGGGCTGCCATATCGGCGACGCCCAGGCGCTCGAGCGGATCCGTCGCATTCGCGCCGCGGACCGCCATCATCACTTCACGCTGGTGTGCCGCGACCTGGCGGAGATTGCCCGCTATGCGCGCGTGGAGACCTGGCAGTTCCGGCTGCTGAAGGCGGCGACTCCCGGACCCTTCACCTTCCTGCTGCCCGCGACGCGCGAAACACCGCGCCGGTTGCAACACGCGCAGCGGCGCACCATCGGCATCCGGATTCCGGACCACCAGGTACCCAGGCTGCTGCTCGCCGAGCTCGGTGAGCCGATCATGAGTTCAACTCTGCTGCTGCCGGGCGAACTGGTGCCGCTCACCGATGGCCAGGAAATCCGCGTCCGCCTCGAGCACCAGATCGACGCGGTGCTGGATTCCGGAAATTGTGGCCTGGAGCCCACGACGGTCGTTGACCTGGCGGTGTCGCCGCCGGTGATCCTGCGCCAGGGCCGCGCGCGCCTGCCCGGCGTGGGCGGCTGAGACGGGCGGGGCCGCGGCCCGTATAATGCCGGCCTCGCCACTGACGGCGTGCCTGGATCCAGCCTTGATGAGTTCTGCTCCGCAAGCCAGGCGTGTGCTTTCCGGTATGCGCCCGACTGGCCCGCTGCACCTGGGAAACTTCCACGGGGCCCTGCGCAACTGGGTCGATCTGCAGTATCAGTACGAATGCTATTTCTTCGTTGCTGACTGGCATGCACTCACCACCGGCTATGACGACACGGCGGGCCTGCAGTCCATGATCCACGAAGTGGTGGTGGACTGGCTGAGCGCCGGCCTGAATCCGGGGGTCGCGACCCTGTTCGTGCAGTCACAGGTGCCCGAGCATGCGGAACTGAACCTGCTGCTGTCGATGATCACGCCGCTCGGCTGGCTCGAGCGCGTGCCGAGCTACAAGGATCAGCAGGAACAGTTGCGCGAAAAGGACCTGGCCACCTTCGGGTTTCTGGGCTACCCGTTGCTGCAGAGCGCCGACATCCTGCTGTACCGCCCGGCTTTCGTGCCGGTCGGCGAGGATCAGGTGGCGCACGTCGAGATCACGCGCGAGATCGCGCGGCGCTTCAACCACCTCTATGGCCAGGAACCCGATTTCGAGCTGCGCGCGGAGCGGGCGATCAAGGAACTGGGCGGGCGCAACATCACGCTGTACCGCCAATTGCGCAAGCAGTTCCAGGAGAAGGGCGACGCCGGTGCCCTGGAGCGGGCGCGCAACCTGGTCAGCGGCAATACGCGCATCACGGTGGCCGACCGGGAGCGATTGCTCGGTTACCTGGAAGGCACCAGCGTCAGCATCCTGCCCGAGCCCGGCGTGCTGCTGACCGCCACGCCCAAGGTGCCGGGACTCGATGGGCGCAAGATGTCGAAGTCCTATGGCAACACCATCGGCTTGCGCGAGGAACCGGACAGCGTGGTGCGCAAGCTCAAGGCCATGCAGACCGATCCGGCGCGCGTGCGGCGCACCGATCCGGGCAATCCGGAGATCTGCCCGGTGTTCGATCTGCACCGCATCTACTCCGACGAGGCCACCCGCGGCTGGGCGAGCGCGGGCTGCCGCAGTGCGGGCATCGGTTGCCTGGAGTGCAAGCAGCCGCTGATCGAAAAGGTGGTGGCCGAGGTGACGGGCATGCGCGAGCGCGCCCGGGACTACCAGGACAACCCCGATCTGGTGAAGAATCTGCTGGCCCAGGGCGCGGAGAAGGCGCGCGAAACGGCGCGGCATACCCTGGACGATGTGCGCCGGGCGATGCACCTGCGCGCAGAATAGAATCACGGCTATGAAACCCGATCTTAAAGTCGTCGTCTCCAGTCCGCCCCCGGCGCCGCCGCTGCCAGCGCTGCCGGCGCTGCCCGAGCAGGGAGAGATGCCCTTCGCCATCGTCAATGGCGAGCCGGTGACGCAGATGCCGCGCGATCTGTATATCCCGCCGCAGGCGCTCGAGGTGTTTCTCGAGGCCTTCGAGGGGCCCCTCGATCTGCTGCTGTACCTGATCCGCCGCCAGAATCTCGACGTCCTGGACATACCCATCGCCGAGATCACGCGCCAGTACATGCGCTACATCGAGCTGATGCAGGATCTGCAGCTGGAACTGGCGGGCGAATACCTGGTGATGGCCGCCACCCTCGCCGAGATCAAATCGCGCATGCTGCTGCCGCGCTCGGACGACAGCGCGGACGGTGAAGAGGATCCGCGCGCCGAGCTGGTGCGCCGGCTGCAGGAGTACGAACGCTTCAAGCGCGCGGCGAGCGACGTGGACCAGCTGGCGCGGCTGGAGCGGGACGTGTTCCAGGCCAGCGCCGTGCTGCGCGAGCGGCCGGTTGCGCGGGTGCTGCCCCAGGTCGCGCTGCGCGAGATGCTGCTGGCCTTCCGCGAGGTGGCAACGCGCGCCCAGATGTTTGCGCACCACCACATCCAGCGCGAACCGCTCTCGGTGCGTGAACGCATGAGCAGCATACTGGCGGCCCTGGAGCCCGGTGCGTTCACCGATTTCGTGCGCCTGTTCAGTCCCTCCGAGGGCCGCATGGGCGTTACCGTGACCTTCGTGGCGATCCTGGAGCTGCTGCGTGAAGGCCTGATCGAGATTGTGCAGACCGAAGCGCTGGCACCGCTCCACGTGCGTCGGGCCACGCCTGCCCCTACACTGCAGCTCGTGCCCGTTGCGGAGGACTCCCCGTCGCAGCCCCAGAGTCGATCATGAACGAGCAATACATCAAGAACGTGTTGGAAGCAGGTCTGCTGGCGGCCGGACGTTCGCTCAGGCTGGAAGAACTTGCCGCACTGTTCGGTGAGAGCGAACGGCCGGGCACCGCGGCGATCCGGGCCAGCCTCACCGCGCTCGAGGGCGAGTATGCCGGGCGCGCGCTCGAACTCAAGGAGACGGCCAGTGGCGTGCGCATCCAGGTGCGGCGGGAGTTCGCCACCGAAGTGTCGCGCCTGTGGCCGGAGCGCCCGCAGCGCTATTCGCGCGCCCTGCTCGAGACGCTGGCGCTGATCGCCTACCGCCAGCCCATCACGCGCGCCGAAATCGAGGCCGTGCGCGGCGTGGCGGTGAATTCGGACATCGTGCGCACGCTCCTGGAGCGGAGCTGGGTGCGCGTCGTGGGCCACCGGGAATTGCCGGGGCGGCCGGAGTTGCTGGGTACCACGCGCGAGTTCCTCGACTACTTCGGCCTGCGCACCGTCGATGAACTGCCACCGCTGGCGGAGCTGCGCGGCCTGGCCGAGATCAATCCGCAGCTGGCGCTGCAGGTCGATGCCGAAGGGGAGGCCGATGCGCGGCCCGGTCCCGTGCTGCTCGCCGATGATGCGGGTGACCTGGACGATGAACCCACCCTGGCGCCCCTGTCCACGGCCGCAGCGCCGGGCCTGGTCGCCTCCGGTGCGGCCTCCGAAGACTGATTCCGCCATGCCGCACGAGCAGGAGCCCGAGCGCCTGCAAAAGCTCCTGTCCCGCCTGGGCGTGGCCTCGCGCCGCGAGGCCGAACAATGGATTCGCGCCGGCCGCCTCTCGATCAACGGCCGAGCCGCCGTGCTGGGCGATCGGGTCGACGCGAATGATCAGCTGCGCCTCGATGGACGGCTGATCCGCCAGACCGATCCGGCCAGGGATCGGCCCGTGCTGCTCTGTCACCGCTCACCGGGCCTGCCGCTGCTGTCGACACCCGCGAGCGCTGATTCCTTCGCCGCGCAGTTGCCGCGTCGTGCCGGGCCGCGCTTCATGAGCATCAGCCCGCTGCCGCAGGTCGACGGCGGGCTGGAGCTGCTGACGGCCGATGGTGCGCTGGCCGTGCGCCTCCAGCGCGCGGTGCGCGCGCAGCCGGTGGCCTACAGTCTGCGGGTGCGCGGGGAGCTCAACGCTGAGCAGCGCTCGGGCATCCTGGGCGGGCAGCTCGATCGGGGCTCGACCCTGCAAGTACTGCGCATCGATGCTGCGGGCGGCAGCGCGAGCAATCACTGGTACCAGATCGAAACGATCGGGGCGAGTGGCAATGATCTGCGGCAACTGCTGGAGCGCCAGGGCGTGGCCGTCAGCCGGCTGATGCGCGTGCGGCTCGGCTCCCTGCAGCTCGAGCGCAGCATGCCTCGCGGTCGCTGGCGGGAATTGCTCCCGGCCGAGATCGACTCGCTCCTCAGGCCGGCCGGAGCGGCGAGCTCAGCGGCTGACAGTCCAGACTCCGCCCGCTGACACCGCGACTGTCCGGTCCCAGCAGCCACAGGTAGGGCTGCACCAGCGCGGAGGGGTCTGGCACGCTCGCGCTGTTCTCGGCCGGAAACGCCTGGCGCCGCAGGCGCGTGCGCGCCGGGCCGGGATTGACGGCATTGACGCGCACCGCGGTGCCGCCCTCGAGTTCGTCAGCCAGCACCTGCGCCAGCCCTTCGATGCCGAACTTCGATACCGCGTAGGCGCCCCAGTGGGCACGCCCGCGCCGGCCGACACTGCTCGAGCTGAAAATCACGGAAGCGTCGCTGGACGCGCGCAGCGCCGGGAGCAGGACCTGGGTGAGGGCAAAGGCCGCCGTCAGGTTCACGTGCAGGACGCGGCACCAGTTGAGCATGTCGTAGTGTTCGATCGGGGCGAGCGCCCCAAGCTGCGCGGCACAGTGCACCAGCCCGTCGAGCCGGCCGTAGCGCGTACCCAGCGCCGCAGCCAATCCGTCATAGTCCACCGCCAGCGCGCGTTCCAGATCGAGCGGCGCGATGCTCGCCTCGCCGCCGCAGCCGCCGCCGCCGTCGGCGGCGATCTGCGCGTGCACCGCCTCGAGGCGCTTGACCGTGCGCCCGATCAGCACCAGCTGCGCGCCGCGCGCCGCGGCGGCCAGTGCTACCGCCCGGCCCATCCCGTCACCGGCGCCCGTCACGGCAATGACGCGGCCCGCCAGCAGTGCCGGTGGCGCCAGATACTGCCGGATCGCCGTCTCGTCCAGCGTGACGGCTCCGCTCATTCCTTCTTCACGGCCTGATCGTCCGGATGCAGATTGACGCTGCGGGTCAGGCGGTCCACGGGAGCGAGCTCGGGCAGAGGCTCGCTGCTGATCGTGCCAAGCTCGGTAAACCGGCGCGCCTGCGGCATCACCTGGCGCTCCAGCGAGCCCACTGCGTCGTTGTAAGCATCGACCGTCGCGCCCAGACGCTGTCCGGCCCGGCCAAGATGGCCGACAAAGTTTCCGAGACGCCGGTGCAGGTCCTGGCCCAGCTCGAGGATCCGCGCCGCGTTCTCCGCCACCGCCGACTGGCGCCAGCCATAGGCTACCGCCTTGAACAGCGCGATCAGCGTGGCGGGCGTGGCGAGCACGATGCCCTGGCGCATGGCATTTTCGAGCAACTCGGGCCGCTCGGTCAGCGCCGCGCTCAGGAACTGATCGCCGGGCAGGAACAGCACCGCGAACTCCGGGCTTTTCCTGAACTGGCTCCAGTAGGCCTTGCTCGCCAGCTCGCGCACCCGGGACTCGAGCTGCTGGGCGTGGCGGCTGAGTGCCGCCGCACGCGCCTCGTCGCTGGTGGCATCGATCGCATCCAGGTAGGCATCGAGCGGTGTCTTGGCATCGACGACCAGCTCCCGTCCCTCCGGCATGCGCACCACCAGATCGGGGCGCAGCGAACCGGCCGCACCGCTCACGGTGGCCTGCTCGGAGAAATCGCAATACTCCGACATGCCGGCAACCTCGACGACCCGGCGCAGGGTCAATTCGCCCCAGCGGCCGCGCACTTCGGGCCGGCGCAGCGCACCGACCAGGTTGCGTGTCTCCCGCTGCAGCGCGCTTTGCCCCAGGGCCAGCTGTTCGATCTGCGTGCGCAGGCTGCTGAAGGCATCGCGACGCTCGCGTTCCAGGCCGACCAGCTGCTGCTCGGTTTTTTCCAGCGCCTTGGCGAGCGGCTCCACCAGCTGCCCGAGAGCCGCCTCGCGCTCGCGCAGCGTCGCCTGCGCCTCGCCTTGGTCACGTGCGAAGGATTCGCGCGCCAGTTTCAGGAACATGTCCGTGTTGTTGCGCAGCGCGTTGTTGGCGAGCTCCGCAACACTGGCGCCGAGTTGTGATTGCAGGGCCGCGAGTGCCGCCCGGTGGCGCTGTGCCAGCACCCAGGCCAGCAGCGCGATCGCGCCAGCGGCCGCGGCCACGGCAATCGCGAGCATCCAGGTCGCACTCACGGTGCCGCCTCCGCCACGCGGCCCACGCCCGTCTGCGACCCCTCGAGCTGCAGCCAGGGCAACAGGTCGGAAGGCACGTCAAGCCAGGCGGCAACGGGCCAGCTGAGCGGATTGTCGTCCGGGTCGAGATAGCCGTAGCGCACCGCCAGCGGCACCATGCCGGCGGCGCACGCGGCCTGCACGTCGCGCAGCGCATCGCCGACGAACACGCAGTCGGCCGGGGCCACCCCGATCCGCTCGGCGGCCACGAGCAGCGGCCGCGGGTGCGGTTTGCGTTCCGGCAACGAATCGCCGCTCAGCACGCAGGCCGCGCGCGACAGCAATCCGAGATCCGCCAGCAGCGGTTCGGTCAGCCACCGGGCCTTGTTGGTCACGATGCCCCAGGGCAGGCGCTGCGAGTCCAGCGTCGCCAGTACCGCCTCGAAGCCCGGAAACAGGCGCGAGTGCACGCTGACCGCCGCTCCATAGAGCTCGAGGAAGCGGCGCCGCAGGCGCTCGAAGGACTCGCCGCCGACGCCGGGAAAGCCGCGGCGCACCACGGCCACTGCGCCGCTGGAGACGTGCGGGCGGACCAGGGCGAGTTCCAGGGCCGGACGTTGCTCTTCGCGCAGCAGCGCATTGAGCGCAGCGGCCAGATCCGGCGCCGTGTCCAGCAGCGTGCCGTCCAGATCGAAGAGCGCCGCATGCGCCCGTCGCGACGCCCTCACTGCGGATCCAGCGCGCGGCTGAAGTAAGCCAGGTAATTGATCGCGGTGCTGGGCACCAGGCGCGCCGAGTGCGTCAACGGATCGTAGCCAAGGCCGGTGAGCTCGCGCAGCTCCAGGCCGGCGCTGCGGCCGGCGCGGGCCAGCTCGGCGGGTGCGACGAAGCGCGCAAACTCGTGCGTTCCGCGCGGCAGCAGGCCCAGCAGGTACTCGGCCGCCACAATGGCGCCGAGGAAAGCCTGCGCGGTGCGGTTGATGGTGGAAACGAACAGGGCACCGCCCGGGCGCAGCAGCCCGGACAGCTCGGCGATCAGCACCGCCGGCTCGGGCACGTGCTCGAGCAGCTCCATGCAGCACACGCAGTCGTACTGTGCGGGGCCGAGTGCGCCCAGGGAGGCGGCGGATTGCTGGCTATATTCGATGGCGAGGCCGCTGCTCTGGGCATGCAGCCGCGCCACTTCGATCATCGTCGGCGACAGATCAATTCCGCTCACCCGTGCACCGAGCGGCGCCAGCGCTTCGCACAGCAGCCCACCGCCGCAGCCCACGTCGAGCACGCGCGCGTCGGCCAGCCGGGTCCGCGCGGCGATGAATCCGGCGCGCACCGGATTGAGGCGGTGCAGCGTGCGCAGTGGCCCGGAAGCATCCCAATATTGGTGCGCCAGGGCATCGAACTTCGCCAGCTCGGCCTCATCGACGTTCAACGCGGCACTCATTTAAGCCTCGTCCGGCCGCTCCGCCCCGGCCTCTGGGGCCGGGCCGGGCAGGGGGCAATGTGCTAAACTTTCTAGGCCAAAATCCAAAGTCTGCTCATGATTGAAATAGCGCGCGAAATCCTGCCGGTCAACCTGGAAGACGAGATGCGACAGTCGTATCTCGACTACGCCATGAGCGTGATCGTCGGCCGCGCGCTGCCGGATGTCCGCGACGGCCTCAAGCCCGTGCACCGGCGCGTGCTGCACGCGATGCGTGAGCTCGGCAACGAGTATAACAAGCCCTACAAGAAATCGGCGCGCGTCGTCGGTGACGTCATCGGCAAGTATCACCCGCACGGCGACACCGCGGTGTACGACACGATCGTGCGCATGGCGCAGCATTTTTCCATGCGCTACATCCTGGTCGACGGGCAGGGCAACTTTGGCTCCGTCGATGGCGATGCCCCGGCCGCCATGCGCTACACGGAAGTGCGCATGTCGCGGCTGGCGCACGAACTGCTGGCCGATATCGACAAGGAAACCGTCGATTTCGTGCCGAATTACGACGAGTCGGAGACCGAACCGGCCGTGTTGCCGACCCGCATTCCGAACCTGCTGGTCAACGGCTCCTCGGGAATCGCGGTCGGCATGGCGACCAACATCCCCCCGCACAACCTGACGGAAATCGTCACCGCCTGCCTGGCCCTGCTCGACGACCCGGCGATTTCGCTGGCCGGATTGATGCAGATCGTGCCGGGCCCCGATTTTCCGACCGGGGGGATCATCAATGGCGCACAGGAAATCGCCACCGCCTACAAGAGCGGCCGCGGCCGGCTGTCGATTCGCGCGCGCGCCAGCATCGAGGAGATCGACGGCAAGAGCGGACGCCAGGCGATCGTCGTCACGGAACTGCCCTACCAGGTCAACAAGGCGCGCCTGATCGAGCGCATCGCGGACCTGGTGCGCGAGAAGCTCCTCGATGGCATTGCGCAGGACGGCCTGCGGGACGAATCGGACAAGGACGGCATGCGCATCGTGGTCGAGCTGCGGCGCGGCGAGGTCGCCGAGATCGTGCTCAACAACCTGTACGCGCAGACGCCGATGGAAACGGTGTTCGGCATCAACATGGTTGCCCTCCAGGACGGGCAGCCGCGGCTCATGGGCCTGCGCGACCTGCTCGATGCCTTCCTGCGCCACCGCCGCGAGGTCATCACGCGCCGCACGGTGTTCGAGCTGCGCAAGGCGCGTGAACGCGCCCACGTGCTCGAGGGGCTGGCGGTCGCGCTGGCCAACATCGATCCGATCATCGCGGTGATCAAGGCCGCGGCGGCGCCCCCCGAGGCGCGTACGGCGCTGATGAGCCGCGAGTGGGCGCCGGGCGCGGTGGCCGCCATGCTGGAACGCGCCGGCCCGGTGGCCTCGCGCCCCGACAAGCTGCCGGGCGAGTTTGGCATGAGCGCGGGCTGGTACCGCCTGAGCGAGGTGCAGGCCCAGGCGATTCTCGACATGCGCCTGCACCGGCTCACCGGACTGGAGCAGGACAAGATCGTGGGCGAATACCGCGACCTGCTGACCCGCATCGTGGACTTAAGCGAGATACTCGCGCTCCCGGACCGGCTGACGAGGGAGATCCGTGCCGAGCTGGTGGAGATTCGCGACGCCTACGGGGACGCGCGGCGCACGGAGATCAGCCGCGATCATCTCAATCTCTCGACCGAAGACCTGATCGAGCCGCAGGACATGGTGGTGACGCTCTCGCACGCGGGGTACGCGAAGGCGCAGCCGGTCTCTGACTACCAGGCGCAGCGCCGTGGCGGTCGCGGCAAGTCGGCGACCGCCGTGAAGGACGAGGATTTCGTCGAGAAGTTCTTCATCGCCCACACCCACGACACGCTGCTGTGTTTCTCCAATCGCGGCAAGGTCTACTGGCTGCGGGTGTTCGAGTTGCCGCAGGCGGGCCGTGGCTCGCGCGGCAAGCCGATCGTCAACCTGCTGCCGCTGGAAGCGGGCGAGAAAATCAATGCGCTGCTCCCGGTCAAGCAGTTCGACGAGCAGCATTTCGTCTTCATGGCGACCAGCCTGGGGACGGTGAAGAAAACGCCCCTGGCGGCGTTCTCGCGGCCGCGCGCGTCGGGCATCATTGGCGTAGACCTGCAGGTCGACGACCATCTCGTGGGTGTCGCGCTCACCGACGGCACGCGCGAAATCCTCTTGTGCACCAGCGGCGGCAAGGCGATCCGGTTCCAGGAACAGGAAGTGCGGCCCATGGGCCGCGATGCGACCGGCGTGCGCGGCGTGCGCCTGGGGCTGGGCCAGCGGCTCATCGCGCTCATCGCGGTCGGCGAGGGGCACATTCTCACCGCCTCGGAAAGCGGCTACGGCAAGCTGACACCGCTGGAGGAATTTCCGGCCCACAGCCGCGGCGGCCAGGGGGTCATCGCCCTGCAGACCAGCGAACGCAACGGCGATATGGTGGCGGCACTGCAGGTGCAGACCGCACATGAGCTCATGCTCATCAGTTCGACCGGGGCGCTGGTGCGCACGCCGGTGCGCGATATCTCGGTGGTCGGGCGGAACACGCAGGGCGTGCGGTTGATGCGCCTCGCCGAAGGCGAGCGGCTGACCGGCATCGAGCGGGTCGAGGGCCTGGAAAATGGCGAGGGAGAGGGCGCTGCCGATGTCGTCGGATCCGACGGCATGAGCGGTGCTGAGGACGCGAATGCACCGTAGCTGCGACCCCGCCTGACAGCATGTTCCCCGCCCGCGCCCACGACCCACATTCACTACCGTTGAGGAGTCCCGTGCGCCTATTCAATTTCTCGCCTGGTCCGGCGGTGTTGCCGCTGGAAGTCCTCGAACAGGTCCGCGACGAACTGACCGACTGGCAGGGCCGCGGCATGTCCGTCATGGAAGTGGGCCACCGCAGCAAGGCCTTCGCCGCCTGTGCCGCGGAAGCCGAAGCGGACCTGCGGGAGCTGCTGTCGATTCCGGCCGGCTACAAAGTGCTGTTCCTGCAGGGCGGGGCGACGGGGCAATTCGCCGCAGTGCCGCTGAACCTGACAGTCAAAGGCAGCGTCGTGGACTTCGTCAATACCGGTCACTGGTCGAAGAAAGCGCTCTCCGAGGCGCAGCACTTCTGCCGGGTAAATGTGGCCGCAGACGCGGCGGGCAGCAACTACAACGACATCCCGGCCGAAGAGGCCTGGAAGCGGAGCCCTGACGCCTCCTATCTGCACTACACGCCCAATGAAACCATCGGCGGCGTGGAGTTTCCGTTCGTGCCTCGGGGCGCGGCTCCGCTGGTCGCCGACATGTCATCGACGATCCTGTCCCGGCCCATCGAGGTCAGCCGCTTTGGACTGATTTACGCCGGGGCGCAAAAGAACATCGGTCCGGCGGGCCTGTGCGTGGTGATCGTCCGCGAGGAGCTGCTGGGCCGGGCACGGCCGGAGACGCCCACGGTGCTCAACTACAAGCTGGTGGCGGACGAGGGCTCGATGCTCAACACACCCCCCACCTTCACGTGGTATGTCGCTGGCCTGGTATTCAAATGGCTGAAGCGCCAGGGCGGCGTGACACGGATGGGGGAGCGGAATCGCGCCAAGGCGGACAAGCTCTACCGGGCCATCGATGAGTCGGATTTCTATCGCAATCCGGTCGCGAGGGCGTGCCGCTCCTGGATGAACGTGCCCTTTACGCTTGCCCGGCCGGAGCTCGACAAGAGCTTCATTGCGGCCGCGGGCGAGGCGGGGCTCGTCAACCTGGAGGGCCACCGCTCGGTCGGCGGCATGCGCGCCAGCCTCTACAATGCCATGCCGCCTGAAGGAGTGGACGTCCTGGTCGAATTCATGCGCGACTTTGCGCGCCGGAACGGCTGAGATGAAATATCGCGTCCTCACTCTCAACAACATCAGCCGGCGTGGACTGGAGAAGCTCCCGAGCCAGGGCTATGAAGTCGCTGCGGAGATCGGCCAGCCCCACGCGATCCTGGTGCGCTCGGCAAACATGCACGAGTTCGCGCTCCCCGACTCGCTCCTCGCCGTGGCCCGTGCCGGCGCGGGCACCAATAACATTCCCGTCGCCTCACTCAGCGCACTGGGTATACCCGTGTTCAACGCGCCCGGCGGGAACGCCAATGCCGTCAAGGAGCTGGTGCTGGCAGGACTGCTGCTCGCGGCCCGCAACATCTGCCAGGCCTGGGATTTCGCCCGCTCCCTCAAGGGGGACGACGCGACACTCGACGTCGCAGTCGAAAAAGGCAAGAAGGACTACTCGGGTTTCGAGCTGCCGGGCCGCACCTGCGGCGTGATCGGGCTGGGTGCGATCGGTGTCGAGGTGGCGAACGCGGTGCAGGCGCTGGGCATGCGGGTGCTGGGCTACGATCCGCAGATCACCGTGCAGCGCGCCTGGCAGCTGTCCTCCTCGGTGCAGCAGGCCCAGTCGCTCGATGACCTGTTCGCCCGCGCCGACGCGGTGACGGTGCACGTGCCATTGAACGAGCAGACCCGCGCCCTGGTGAACGCGACCCGCCTGAAGCTGATGCGGCCCGGTGGCGTGGTGCTGAATTTCGCCCGCGCGCAGATCGTCAATGAGGCGGACATCGTGGCCGCCCTGGATTCCGGGCATCTCCTGGCCTACGTGTGCGATTTCCCGAGCAATGCGCTCAAGTCCCAGCCGCGCGCCATCGCGCTGCCGCACCTCGGGGCCTCGACCGGCGAGGCGGAGGACAATTGCGCGGTGATGGCCGCCGAGGCACTGCGTGACTTCCTCGAGAACGGCAACATCCGCAATTCGGTGAACTTTCCGGACACCCTGCTGCCGCGGACGCCTGGCACGACGCGCATTGCCGTCGCCAACCGCAACGTGCCGAACATGGTGGGGCAGATCTCCACGCGACTGGCCCGTGGCCGCATCAACATTGCCGACCTGCTCAACAAATCGCGCGGCGAGTTCGCCTATACGCTGATCGACACCGACGGCAACGTCGACGCGGCGCTGGTCGCGGACCTCCGCCAGATCGAAGGGGTGCTGTCGGCACGGATCGTGGCTGAACAGGGGGCGGGGCTGAGTGGCTAGCCGGCGCGGCAAGCGCGACAAGCGCGGCGCAGCGGCGGGCGCCAAAGCCCCGCTGGCGCAGATTCGCGCCGAGATCAATGCGGTCGACGAACTGCTGCAGGAGCTGCTCAATCGAAGGGCCCTGCTGGCGCAGCAGGTGGGCATATCCAAGCACGCCGACGGGCACACGGTCGATTTCTACCGTCCGGAGCGCGAGGCGCAGGTGCTGCGCGCCGCGCTCGAGCGCAACGCAGGTCCGCTCCGTGACGAGGAAATTGCCCGGCTGTTCCGCGAGATCATGTCGGCCTGCCTCGCCCAGCAGGAGCCGCTCAAGGTGGCGTTCCTGGGGCCGGAAGGCACCCACACGCAGGCCGCCGTGTTCAAGCATTTCGGGCATTCCGTGCGCGCGCTGGCGCTCAACACCAGCGACGAGGTCTTTCATGAGGTGGAAGCCGGCAACGCCGACTTCGGCGTCGTGGCGATCGAGAATTCGACCGAGGGCACGGTCACCAACACGCTCGATCGCTTCATCGGCAGCCCGCTGCATATCTGCGGTGAAGTCGAGCTGCGCATCCATCACTGCCTGATGGGGCGGATGGAATCCCTCCAGGCCATCGAAAGGATCTGCGCCCACGCGCAGGCGCTGGCGCAATGCCGCAGCTGGCTGGAGGAGCACCTGCCCGGGGTCGAACGCGTCGCGGTCAGCAGCAACGCCGAGGGAGCACGCCGCGCGCGCGACGAGAAGGGCACGGCGGCCATCGCGGGCGACACGGCGGCGGAAGTCTATGAACTGCGCCTGCTGGTGAACGAGATCGAGGATCACGCCGATAACACCACCCGCTTCCTGGTGATCGGCCGCAAGATTCTCGCGCCCAGCGGCTCTGATAAGACCACGCTGCTGGTGTCGACGCGCAGCACCACCTCGCCGGGTGCATTGCATCGGCTGCTCGAGCCGCTGGCCAGCAATCGCATCAGCATGACCCGCATCGAGTCGCGCCCCTCCCGCCGCGGCAAGTGGAACTACGTGTTCTTTATCGACGTCGAGGGACATGCAAGCGACCGCTCTGTGGCCCGCGCCCTGAAGGGCCTGAAGGCGCGCGCCTCGCTGTTTCGCGTAATCGGCTCCTATCCACGCTCGGTACTGTGACGTGAGCCCGGAAAAGACGCACCCGGGCCGGCTGGCGACGGTGGCGGTGCGGAGCCTCTCGCCCTATGTGCCGGGCAAACCGATCAGCGAACTGGAACGCGAATACGGCATCGGTGATGTCGTCAAGCTCGCCTCGAACGAGAATCCCTATGGCCCGAGTCCGGCGGCCCTGACGGCGATGCACGCCGCCCTGAACGAGGTCTGGCTCTACCCCGATGGCGGCGCGCATGCCTTCAAGGCGGCGCTGGCCCGGCACCTCGACGTCCCGGAAAACACCCTGACTCTGGGCAACGGCTCCAATGAACTGCTGCTGTTGCTCGCCGAGGCCTTTCTCACGGCCGACAGCTCCGCGGTCTGCTCGCAGTTCGGCTTCGCCATCTACCCTCTGGTGATCCGCGCCACCGGCGCCCGCTGCATCGAGGCGCCCGCGCTGGGCGCGCACACCCGCATGCCTTGCGGGCACGATCTGGCCGCCATGGCCGCAGCCATCACGCCGGATACGCGCCTGGTGTTCATCGCCAATCCCAATAATCCGACCGGCACCTGGGTGGAGCTCGCGGCACTACGCGAATTCATTGCCGCCGTCCCCGCGCATGCGCTGGTGGTGCTGGATGAGGCCTATCTCGAATACGCCGCCTGCAGTGGCCTGCGCGACGGCCTGCCATGGCGCCAGGAATTCCCGCAGCTGGTGCTGGTGCGCACCTTTTCCAAGGCCTTCGGCCTGGCCGGCGCGCGCGTGGGCTACGCGGTCTCGCACCCGGAAGTGGCCGATGCGCTGAACCGCATTCGACCGGCCTTCAATGTCAGCAACGTCGCACAGGCCGGCGCTGCGGCCGCCCTCACGGACCTGGCCTACGTCGACAGGGCCGCGCGGCTCGTGGTCGCCGAGCGCGAGCGCACGGCTGCGGCGCTGCAGGCGCTGGGCGTGCCGGTTGCACCCTCGGCCGCGAACTTCCTCATGGTCGATGTCGGGCCGCGCGCGGCGCATATCTATGAGCAGTTGCTGCGTGGTGGCGTGATCGTCCGGCCGCTCGGCGGCTACGGCCTGCCCCAGCAGCTGCGGGTCTCGGTGGGCCTGCCCGAACAGAACGAGCGCCTGCTGCGGTTGCTGGGCGAACTTCTGCGGACGATATGAACGAGCTGCCGCGCAGGCGCTATCTCGCCGCTCCGGTCAGCCGCGTCGGCGGTTCCCTGAGAGTCCCGGGTGACAAGTCCGTCTCGCACCGGGCGCTGATGCTCGGTGGCATCGCCACCGGCACGACGCGCATCGAGGGGTTCCTCGACAGCGACGATTGCCTGGCCACCATGGCGGCACTGCGGGCCATGGGCGTGCGCATCGAGCAGCCCGGCCGCCAGCAGGCCGTCGTTCATGGAGCCGGTCTCGAAGGTCTGCGGGCCAGCGCGGCGCCGCTCGACCTGGGCAACGCCGGGACCGCGATCCGGCTGTTCATGGGACTGCTGGCCGGCCAGAGCTTCCCCAGCACACTGGTCGGCGATGAATCGCTGATGCGCCGCCCGATGGAGCGGGTGGCGAAGCCACTGCGCCTGATGGGTGCGCACATCGACACGCAGGAGGGCTGTCCGCCGGTGCGGCTTTACGGCGACGCATCGCTCCACGGCATCGAATATGCCCTACCCATGGCCAGCGCCCAGGTGAAGTCCGCCGTCCTGCTCGCGGCGCTCCGGGCCCGGGGCGTCACGCGCGTCACCGAACCGGCACCCACCCGCGATCACACCGAGCGCATGCTCGCCGGCTTTGGCGCGCAGTTGCAGCGCCAGGGCGCGACGGTGGAAATCGCCGGCGGACAGGTCCTGCGCGGTACGGAGATCCGGGTGCCCGGAGATTTCTCTTCCGCCGCCTTTTACATCGTCGCCGGCTGCCTCGGCGCCCCTGACGGACTCACGATCCGTGGCGTAGGCATCAACCCGACCAGGACCGGCTTGCTGGATATGCTGCGGCTGATGGGCGCGCGGATCACCGTAACGGCGCTGTCTGCCGCCGGACCGGAGCCGCTGGCGGACATCACCGCCTACGCGAGTCCGTTGCGCGGCGTGGCGATACCGCGGGAACTGGTGCCGCTGGCCATCGACGAGCTGCCGGTGCTGTTCATCGCCGCGGCCTGCGCCGAGGGCGAGACTCTGGTGAGCGGAGCCGAGGAATTGCGCGTCAAGGAGAGCGATCGGCTGGCGGCGATGGCGCAGGGACTGGCGGCCATCGGCGTGCAATGCGAGCTGCTTGCCGACGGGCTGCGCATCCAGGGCGGGACGCTGCGCGGCGGGCGCGTGGACAGTCACGGCGATCACCGCGTGGCGATGTCCTTCGCGATCGCCAGCGTGCGGGCGCGCGAAGCGATCGAAATCACCGATGTTGCCAATGTCGCGACCTCGTTTCCCGGCTTTCCGGCCGCGGCGCGCAGCGTCGGCCTGGCCCTCGACGAGGGGCGCGATTCCTGATGGCGGCGATCCAGGGCGTACCGATCGTGACGATCGATGGGCCCAGCGGGGCAGGGAAGGGTACGGTCAGCCGCCGGCTGGCGGAGCGACTGGGTTGGCATCTGCTCGACAGCGGCGCCCTGTACCGCCTGGTGGCGCTGGCCGGCGTGATGGCCAAGCTCGCCCCCGACGACAAAACGGGTCATGTGCGGCTGGCCGACGCCCTGGACCCCGAGTTTGGTCTGCGCAGCGATGGGTCAGAGCGAATCCTGCTTGGCGGGGCAGACGTCACGGCGGCCATCCGGAGCGAGGAAACCGGCGCCGGTGCCTCGCGCGTCGCCGCCTGGCCGGCCCTGCGCGTGGCCCTGCTCAGGCGCCAGCACGCCTTCGCCCGGCCGCCCGGACTGGTGGCCGACGGACGGGATATGGGCACGGTGGTGTTCCCGGGGGCCCCCCTCAAGATCTTCCTGTCCGCCACCCCCGAGGAACGGGCCTTAAGGCGCTATAACCAGTTGAAAGGAAAGGATTCTGCTGTTAACCTTGCCGCCCTTTCGCGTGAGATAGCAGCGCGGGACCGGCAGGATGCGTCCCGCCCTGTCGCGCCGCTGGTGCCTGCCGGGGATGCCGTCATCATCGATTCCACGCCGCTCACGGTGGCGGAGGTGGTCGATGCGGTCTGGCGTCTGGGTGTGCAGCGCGAAATATGGAAGCCTGGAGCGCATCGCCCCTAGGGGCGCACGTTCCGGACTGGACGGGTCAGGCATGGACGCCATACCCGATCGTCAATGAACCCGCCCAGGTGCCGGATGCGCCAGCGGCCAGCCAAGCACGCCGCAAGCGCGTGCGATGAGTAGACATGACCGAAAGTTTCAGCGAAATGTTCGAGCAGAGCCTGGCGAATCAGCGGATTCGCCCCGGCATGATCCTGATGGGCCTGGTGGTGGATGTCGGTCCCGACGTCGTCATCATCAACGTGGGCCTCAAGTCCGAAGCGGTGATTCCCCTCGACCAGTTCAAGAACGAGCGGGGCGAGATCGAGGTCAAGGCCGGCGACCAGATCGAAGTGGCGCTCGACGCCGTCGAGGACGGTACCGGCGAGACGCGCCTGTCGCGCGAAAAGGCCAAGCGCGCCCGCACCTGGACGCGCCTCGAGCAGGCCTTCAATGACGGCGAGATCGTGACCGGCATCATCTCCGGCCGCGTCAAGGGTGGCTTCACGGTCGATATCGAGACGGTGCGCGCCTTCCTTCCCGGCTCGCTGGTGGACGTGCGTCCGGTTCGTGACACCGCCTACCTCGAGAACAAGCCGCTCGAGTTCAAGGTCATCAAGCTCGACCAGAAGCGCAACAACGTCGTGGTCTCGCGCCGCGCCGTCGTCGAGCAGGAATTTTCAGCCGAACGCAGCGCGCTGCTGGATAACCTCCAGGAAGGCGCGGTCGTCAAGGGCACCGTCAAGAACCTCACCGACTACGGCGCATTCGTCGACCTCGGCGGTATCGATGGGCTGCTGCACATCACTGACATGGCCTGGAAGCGCGTCAAGCACCCCTCCGAAGTGGTCAAGGTCGGCGATGAGGTCGACGTGCGGATCCTGAAGTTCGATCGCGAGCGCTCGCGCGTGTCGCTCGGCCTGAAGCAGCTTGGCGCCGATCCGTGGGAGAACATAGCCCGGCGTTATCCGCCCAACACGCGCGTGTTCGGCAAGATCACCAATATTGCCGACTACGGCGCCTTCGTCGAGATCGAGGACGGCGTCGAGGGCCTGGTGCACGTCTCGGAGATGGACTGGACCAACAAGAACGTCAATCCTGCCAAGGTCGTGCAGACCGGCCAGGAAGTCGAAGTCATGGTGCTGGACGTCGACGAGGAGCGAAGGCGCATTTCCCTGGGCCTCAAGCAATGCGCGGCCAATCCCTGGAAGGAATTTTCAGAAAACCACAATCGCGGCGATCGCGTCTCCGGGCAGATCAAGTCGATCACCGATTTCGGCATCTTCATCGGGCTGGCGGGCAATATCGACGGCCTGGTGCACCTCTCGGACATTTCCTGGGACGTGCCTGGCGAGGAAGCGGTGCGCAACTACCAGAAGGGCCAGCAGGTCGAGGCGATGGTGCTGGCGATCGATCCGGAGCGCGAGCGCATTTCGCTCGGCATCAAGCAGCTCGCCAAGGATCCCTTCTCCGGCTACATCACCGACAATCCAAAGGGCAGCGTCGTGCGCGGTACGGTGCGCGAAGTGGACGCGCGCGGCGCGATCATCGACCTGGGCAATGGCATCGAAGGGCAGTTGCGCGCTTCGGAGCTCGGACGCGATCGCATCGAGGATGCGCGCCAGGTGCTGAAGGTCGGGGACGAGGTAGAGGCTAAATTCGTGGGCGTCGACCGCAAGACGCGCTCGATCTCGCTGTCGATCAAGGCCAAGGAAGTCCACGAAGAGGCGGAAGCGGTGCAGAATTATCGATCAGAACAGCCGACTTCCGGCACGAGTCTGGGCGACCTGTTGAAGGAACAGATCAATACCCCAGGTCGCGAATGATCCCAAAGTCGACGGAGCAGGGCAGGGGCCGGCATGACGAAGTCCGAACTCATAGAAATAATAACTACCAAGCAGAAGCACCTGCCGGCCAAGGACGTGGAGCTCGCTCTCAAGCAGATGCTTGAGATCATGAGCGACGCCCTGGCGCAGGGCGATCGGATCGAGATCCGCGGCTTCGGCAGCTTTTCCCTGCATTTCCGGCCGCCGCGGCAGGGGCGCAATCCCAAGACGGGTGAAGCCGTGGCGCTGGATGGCAAGTACGTGCCCCACTTCAAGCCCGGCAAGGACCTGCGGGAGCGCGTGAACGAAGGTACGGGCCGGCCGATTCGGGATTGAGCCCGCCATGAAGCCCGAGATCAGGACTGCCGTGTTTCCCGTGGCTGGCCGCGGGACGCGCTTTCTGCCTGCCACCAAGGCGAGCCCGAAGGAAATGCTGCCGGTGGTCGACAAGCCGCTGATCCAGTACGCGGTGGAGGAGGCGCTCGGCGCGGGCGTGCGCCGGCTGGTGTTCATCACCGGTGCTTCCAAGCGCGCGATCGAGGACCACTTCGATTCCGACCAGGAACTCGAGAAACTGCTCGAATCGCAGGGCAAGACCGATCTGGCGCGCCAGATCCGCAGCGTGCTGCCAAGCTACGCGACCTGCATCTACATCCGCCAGTCCGCGCCGCTGGGCTTGGGCCACGCGGTCCTGTGCGCCGAGGCCGCCGTGGGTCAGGAGCCCTTCTTCGTGCTTCTCGCCGATGATCTGATCGATGCGCAGGTACCCTGCCTGAAGCAGATGGCCGACACCTATGCCTTCCATCGGGGCAGCGTACTGGGCGTCGAGGAGATACCGCGGCGGGACACCGACAAGTACGGCATCGTGGAAGTCGAGACCGCCCACGTCCCGGTCAGCCGCATCCGCAGCATCATCGAAAAGCCCAAGCCGAAAGTGGCACCTTCGACGCTGGCGGTCGTCGGCCGTTACGTGCTGACGCCCGGCGTCTTCGATGAGCTCCGCCAGCTCGGCCGCGGCGCGGGCGGGGAGATCCAGCTCACGGACGGCATCGCGCGCCTGCTGTCCCGTGAAGCCGTCTATGCGCACCGGTTCGAGGGCAAGCGCTTCGATTGCGGCAGCAAACTTGGTTACCTGCAGGCGTCGGTGGAGCACGCGCTGGCCCACCCCGAGCTGTCAGCGGCCTTCCGCAGCTACCTGATCCGGCTCGCGCGTGGACTGGAGGACGGGAGGGCGCCGAGCGCCAGGACCCGTGCTGCCAAGCGCAGCGGACGCCGTACCAAGCCGCGGACCCGCTCCAGCCGCTGAGCGTCCGCATGCCGTCCTTTGACGCGGTCTCCAAGGTAGACGCCCACGAACTTACCAATGCGGTCGACCAGGCCAAACGCGAGCTCGACAATCGCTATGACCTGCGCGGCAGCGGCGCGCGCTTCGAATTGCAGGACTTCCTGATTACCCAGTTCGCACAGAGCGAATACCAGCTCAACCAGCTGCTCGATATCCTGCGTCTGCGCCTGGCCGCCCGCCACATCGACCCGCGCTGCATCGAGGTGGGGGAGGTGCAGCTGAACCTGGCCGAGGCGCGCCGCACGATCACCATCCGGCAGGGAATCGAAACCGCCCTGGCCAAGCGACTCGTGTCCGGCCTCAAGGAGGCACGCCTTAAGGTCGACGCGCAGATCAACGGGGATAAGCTGCGTGTGACCGGCAAGAAACGCGACGATCTGCAGTCCGCCATGGCGCTGCTGCGCAAGCAAAGCAGCGAGCTGCCCCTGCAGTTCGAAAACTTCCGCGACTAGAGGCCCGCAGCGAGCTCGATCACCCGGGCGCCGAGCTCGGCGCGGCACACCAGCAGGTCCGGCAGGCGCGTATCGGCCTGGTTGTAGCGGAGCGGGCGGCCATCGAGGCGGGAGACGTGCAGGCCCGCCGCGCGCGCCACTGCCACCGGCGCGCAGTTATCCCATTCGAATTGCCCGCCCGAATGCAGGTAGACGTCCGCCTCGCCCCGCACTACGGCCATGGCTTTGGCCCCGGCCGAGCCCATCGGCACCAGCTCGGCATCGAGCGCCGCCGCCACCGCGGCGGCTTCGGGTGCGGGGCGCGTGCGGCTGACGAGCAGGCGCAGCCGCGCCGCGGAGCGGCGCGGCGGAGCCCGCACATCGGCACTGCTCAGCGTGAGCGGCAGTCCGGGCAGCGCCACGGCACCGATCGCGGCTTCACCATCAATGGCGAGACCCACATGCACGGCCCAGTCGGCGCGCCCCTCCCCATACTCGCGCGTCCCATCCAGCGGATCGACGATCCAGATCCGGCTGGCACCGAGGCGGGCGGAGCTGTCGGTTTCCTCTTCGCAAAGAATGGCGTCCTCGGGCCGGTGCTGTCGGAGTGCCGCCATGAGGAAGGCATTGGCCAGCCGATCGCCGAGCGCTCCGAGTGGCTCACCCCTGAACAGCTCCGCGAGCCGCAGATCCACCAGCAATTGACCGGCCGTGGCGGCGAGTTGGCGCGCGAGTTCGGCGTCATTCATGGGATCAGCCGCTTCACGATCAGCTCGGCGGCCGCCTCGGCCGTCAGCGAGGCGGTGTCGATGCGGATTTCCGGCTCCGTGGGTGCTTCGTAGGGACTGTCGATGCCGGTGAAATTCTTCAGCTGGCCCGCGCGCGCCTTGCGGTACAGACCCTTCACGTCGCGCGCCTCGGCCGTCGCCAGCGGCGTGTCGACATGAATCTCATAGAACTCCCCAGGGGCGATCATCTGCCGCACCATGTCGCGCTCGGCACGGAACGGGGAGATGAAGGCGGTGATGACGATCAATCCCGCGTCCGTCATGAGCCGGGCGACTTCCCCCACGCGGCGCACGTTTTCGACCCGATCAGCGTCGGAAAATCCGAGATCACGGTTGAGTCCGTGGCGCACGTTGTCGCCGTCCAGCAGGAAGGTGTGCCGGTGCAGGCCCGCCAGCTTCTTCTCCACCAGGTTGGCGATGGTTGACTTGCCGGCGCCGGAAATGCCCGTGAACCACAGCACCGCGGCCTGTTGTTTCTTCAGATCGGCGCGCACCTCGCGCGTGACGTCGAGCCGCTGCCAGTGGATGTTTTCGGAGCGGCGCAGCGCGAAATGCAGCATGCCGGCGGCCACGGTGGAGTTGGACTGCTTGTCGATGAGGACGAAGCCGCCGAGGTCGCGGCTCTGCACATAGGGTTCGAAGACCACGGGCCGGTCGGTGGACAGATTGCCGACGCCAATCGCATTGAGCTCCAGCGTCCGGGCGGCCAGATGCTCCAGGGTATTGACGTTGATTTCATACTTCGGCGCCTGCAGCTGCGCCGTCACGGTCTGGGTGCCGATCTTGAGCCAGTAGGGCCGTCCCGGGAGCATCGGCTCTTCCGTCATCCATACGATCGTCGCCTCGAACTGGTCGGCCGCTTCCGGCGGCTGATCGGCCTGCGCAATCACATCGCCACGCGAACAGTCGACCTCGTCTTTGAAACTCAGCGTGACGGCCTGGCCGGCCACCGCCTCCTCGAGCTCGCCCTCGGCACCCAATATGCGGCTGATCGAGGCGCCGATTCCGGAGGGCAGCACCCGAATGGCGGCGCCCTTGCGGATCACGCCGCTGGCAATCAGGCCCGCGTAGCCGCGAAATTCGTGATTGGGCCGATTGACCCACTGTACCGGCATGCGGAAGGGCCGCTTCTGGTCCGCCGTGGCGTCCAGCTCGACGGATTCTAGATGCTCGAGCAGCGTCGGGCCTGCGTACCACGGCATATTCGGGCTGCGTGCGGTGATGTTGTCGCCACCGAGCGCGCTGATCGGTACCGGCGTGAAATCCGTGATGCCGATGCTGGCCGCAAAAGCGTGGTATTCCAGGAGTATGGACCCGAATCGTGCCTCCTCGTACCGGACCAGATCCATCTTGTTGACGGCGAGCACCACGTGGCGGATCCCGAGCAGCTGTGCCAGGTAGCTGTGGCGGCGCGTCTGAGTGAGCACGCCCTTGCGTGCATCGACCAGGATGACGGCGAGCTCGGCGGTGGAGGCCCCGGTGACCATGTTGCGCGTGTACTGCTCGTGGCCGGGCGTATCGGCCACAATGAATTTCCTTCTCTCCGTATCGAAATAGCGGTACGCAACGTCGATGGTGATGCCCTGCTCGCGCTCCGCGGCCAGACCGTCGACCAGCAGGGCGAAGTCGATGTTCTGGCCCTGGGTGCCGACCCGCCGGCTGTCGGCCTCGAGGGCCGCGAGCTGGTCTTCGAAGATCATCTTGCTGTCGTACAGGAGCCGCCCGATCAGGGTCGACTTGCCGTCATCGACGCTGCCGCAGGTGATGAAGCGCAGCATCGATTTGTGCTGGTGCCGGTGCAGATAGGCGTCGATGTCCGCGGCCGCGAGCGCGGAGGCGCGATAGCGGCCGGCGCTCAAAAGTACCCCTCCTGCTTCTTCTTCTCCATGCTGGCCGACTGGTCATGGTCGATGGCCCGACCCTGGCGCTCCGAGGTCGTCGTCAGCAGCATCTCCCGGATGATCTCGGGCAGCGTCGCCGCCTCGCTGAGCACCGCACCGGTGAGCGGATAGCAGCCGAGCGTCCGGAAGCGGATCGAGCGCATGACGGGCTTTTCGCCCGGCCGCAGCGCCAGGCGCTCGTCATCGACCATCAGCAACAGGCCATCGCGCTCCACGGTGGGGCGCCGGGCCGCAAAATACAGCGGCGCGATCGGAATGTTCTGCAGATGGATGTACTGCCAGACGTCGAGCTCCGTCCAGTTCGACAGCGGGAATACCCGGATACTCTCACCGCGCGCCTTGCGGGCGTTATACAGCCGCCACAGTTCTGGTCGCTGGCGCTTGGGGTCCCAGCGGTGATTGGCGGCGCGGAAACTGAAGATGCGCTCCTTGGCGCGGCTCTTTTCCTCGTCGCGCCGCGCCCCGCCGAAGGCCACATCAAAGCCATGGAGGTCCAGCGCCTGCTTCAGCCCCTCGGTCTTCCACAGGTCGGTGTGGAGCGACCCGTGCTCGATGGGATTGATGCCGCGCGCCTTGGCATCCGGGTTCTGGTGGATGAGCAGCTGCATGCCGGATTCCGCCGCCGCGCGATCGCGCAGCGCGTACATGTCACGGAATTTCCAGGTGGTGTCGACGTGCAGGAGCGGGAAGGGCGGCACCGAGGGCTGGAAGGCCTTGCGTGCCAGATGCAGCATGACGGCCGAATCCTTGCCGGCCGAAAAAAGCAGGACCGGCTTCTCGGCCTCCGCGACAACTTCGCGGAAGATGTGGATGCTTTCTGCTTCTAGCCTCTGAAGATGCGTCAGCTGCATTACAAATCGCTGATAGACCCCGGCAACTTCCGTGGCTGCAGCCCGCACTCCCGTGACTCCGGACTCTCCCACCACCAGCGGCCCGCACGAGGATCCTGCCCCGGCTCAATGGCGCGGGTGCAGGGCGCGCAACCGATGCTGGGATAGCCGACATCGTGCATCGGGTTGTAGGGTAATCGCCTGGCGCGAATATACGTCCAGACCTCGTCGCTGGTCCACAGCAGCAGCGGGCTGAGTTTCTGCATGCCGAAGCGGGCATCGAATTCACTGGCCTGGTTAAGCGCACGGGCCGCCGATTGTTCCTGGCGGACCCCGGTCACCCAGGCCCCGTACCCGGCGATGGCGCGCCTGAAGGGCTCGAGCTTGCGGATGCTGCAGCAGGTCTGGCGTTCGGCCAGACCCCGGTAGAAACCGTTCACGCCGTGATCGGCGACATAATTCTGGATGGACTGCGATTCCGGATAGACCACTCGGATGCGCCGTCCGTAGTGGCGCTCGATGCGCTCGAGCAGTTCCAGGGTGGCTTCGGGCAGGCGGCCGGTATCGACCGTGAAGATATCGACCTGCGGCGAGTGCTGGAAAATAAGGTCGGTCAGCACCAGGGATTCCGCGCCCAGGCTGGTGGCATAGACGACCCGCCCATAGTCCAGGATCGCGCCCTGCAGCAGCTGCACCGAACCCTGGATTTTCTGCGCCAGGGCCTGCTCCAGATCATCCGCGATGGCCAGCGTAGTCATGAAGCGGATTGTCTACCCAAGAAACATAACATTGTTGATATGAGTATGAGGGCTTGCCGGGGCAGTGTGCGGCTGGCGGGCATAACGGCGAACACGGAGAATTCCGGCCGATGAAAAAGACGCAGATCGTGGTCGTGGGAGGGGGTGCCGCGGGACTGGAACTGGTCACGCGCCTCGGCCGGAAATATGGCCGCCGGGGCCATCGCGTCACGCTCGTCGAGCGCTACCCCACGCACATCTGGAAGCCGCTCCTGCACGAGGTCGCGGCCGGATCGCTGGACGCGAATCTCGATGAGGTGGGCTATCGCAGCCATTGCCACCGCTGGGGCTACCGCTTTTTTCTCGGCTCCATCGAGGGCATCGATCGGGCCGCCCGGCAGATCATCGTGGCCCCGCTCCTGGACGTGGACGGGCGCGAGCTGATCGGCCGCCATCGCATCGCGTACGACTATCTGGTGATTGCGATCGGTTCCGTGACCAATGATTTTGGCATACCGGGCGCGTCGCAATACTGCCTGTTCCTCGACAGCCGCGCCGACGCTGACGGTTTTCGCGACCGCCTGCTCAATCAGTGCCTGCGCGTCTCGCGGGCCCGGGGCGAGAACCCGGCGGGCGACGAATACGTGCGCGTCGCCATCGTCGGCGGTGGAGCGACCGGCGTGGAACTCGCCGCCGAACTGTATAACGCGGCTTCCGCCCTGCATTACTACGGCCTCGAAGATTTTGACGAGAGCCGCCTCAAGGTCAGTCTCCTCGAAGCCGGCCCGCGGATTCTGCCGGCCCTGCCCGAGAAACTGGCCGACGCCGCGCGCGAGGAATTGGAAGCACTGGGCGTGAGTGTCCAGACCAATGTGCGGGTAACCGGCGTGACGCCCGGGGCGATCCGGACCCAATCCGGTGTGGAAATCGGGGCGGACCTGAAAGTCTGGGCCGCCGGCGTCCGGGGCCCGGACATCCTGCGCGATCCGCATATGGGCGGGCTGGAAGCGACGGCGAGCGGCCAGTTGCGCGTGCGTCCCACGCTGCAGGTGACCGGCGACGAGACCATCTTTGCCATAGGCGACTGTTGCTCCTGCACGCTGCCGGGCGCCAGGGGCCCGGTGCCGCCGCGCGCCCAGGTGGCGCATCAGATGGCCTCGGCGACCTACCGCAATCTGGGGCGCCTGATGCGGGGCCAGGGGGCGCGGAACTTCGTGTACCGGGACCATGGCTCACTGGTCTCGCTCAGCCGCTTCTCGACGGTCGGGAGCCTCATGGGAAACCTGATTGGCGGCCGCATGGCGATCGAGGGACGCATCGCGCGCTTCGTTTACATGTCGCTGTACCGTATGCACCTGTTCGCCATCCACGGCCTGCTCCGCGGCATCGCGCTCATCCTCATCGGGCACGTCTCACGGATCCTGCGTCCGCGGCTCAAGCTGCACTAGTGCCTCAGAACCTGCCCGCGATCTTGAGGTACCACCCCGTTGAACGGTTCCCGCAGAGAACGCCGCACCCGCTGACGGAACTGCTCCTAACGCCAAGGGAATAGCGATCGAAGTGCAACCCGGCAGTAGAATCTGCCACCGGTGGACGGCGACTATCCGGAAGGTGGCGGGGACGTGACAGAAAATCCGAGCGCCTGGCGAGCTGCGCAGCTGATCGGCCTCGCTGCGGTAGCGTTTCTTTCAGTTATGGTTGTACACGTGGCGATACGCTCCAGCCGCGCTCTACCGGCGCGCATGAGAACAGTCCCTTTGTGCACGGAACGAGAGCTGCTGGCCGCCGCGCCGCAGCCAGTGGAAGTGGACTCTCACCGCTTATTCCAGTTGCCCACCATTATTTACTCATCCGGAGCATTTCCTGATTTTGATTACGGATCGGAGTTTGACCTGCCGCTTCGAATTGATGGATCGGGCAGGGTGGTTTGCTACGGCCGCATGGGGAGATTTGACGAACCTCTGCAGTTCACCGATCAACGGCGGGCAATCCTCAGCGCCCTTCATGACTGGAAGTACGTCCCATTTTTGCGAGACGGCAAAGCGACGGCCGCAATCGTCGTTGAGCATGTGAATGAGGAAATCGCTCCTCTGAGATTCGTTGAAATGCCCCAAGTCGCTCCAGAGCGGGCGCAGATCCGGTTGCGCCGATCGGGCTGCTTTGGAACCTGTCCAATCTATGGCGTCGAACTCTTTGGGGATGGTAGTGCCGTTTACGATGGGCGTGGCTATGTCGATGTTGTGGGCGTGCATCATTTTCGCGTGGATCCCGCCTTGGTTGCCGGGCTTATCGCCAGTGCGAAAGCCAAGGACCTTTGGTCGCTACGCCCGGTGTACAGATCAGGCGTCACAGATTTAGCTACTTACGAAGTCATGATCACACTAGGGGACGAAGTGCATACGATCGAGGACTACGTTGGTGAAAGTGTGGGTATGCCACATGCGGTCAGGGTTTTCGAGCAGGAGATCGACCAGGCAGCGCAGTCGGACGCATGGATTCACCTCGCGGGCCCCGCGCTTGTGCACCTTAGGGAGGAGCATTTTCCTTTCCAGTCCGAAGCGGGCGGCGAACTATTCCGTCGAGCTAATGCGGACGAGGAATCACGGGACGATCAAGCCATATTGCAACTATTGAATCTGGGGGTGCCGTCATCAATATCCGCGGCCCCAGGTGACCACGGTACAGCCAGAATTAGCGGAACGGCGCTGGAGAATGCGCTCGAGAATCGGCGAGCAGTCGTGGTGGATGCGCTGATTGCAGAGGGCGCGCTAAGAGCGGGCAGTCGCATAGACCAGACCAGGCTCGACGCCGCATTTCGCTCGGCAATCCGCGGCGGACGGCTAGATGTGACCTTTCCATAGGTTGTTCCCTCCCGCCCGGGAGAGGAAGCTGATGTTGCGAGACCTCAGTTTTCACTGCGGACAGGAGAGAACAACCGTGCACAAGAATGCGCGTCTGACGCC
>Ga0099795_10000008_pt1 | contig 103465 bp, 94 predicted proteins | sample Rivendell_Oct201_11_FD_78513 | JGI IMG/M metagenome (GOLD analysis project Ga0099795, IMG submission 78513) | Vadose zone soil microbial communities from the Eel River Critical Zone Observatory, Northern California, USA -... | ecosystem: Host-associated > Plants > Roots > Rhizosphere > Soil ... | reverse complement strand
CAAGCCCTCAAGACTTGGCTCCACCACTACAACTGGCATCGCCCTCACTCGGCGCTACAATCTAAACCGCCCATCAGTAAACTCAATCTGGGTGGGAACAACCTGTTGAGGCTCCACACCTAGACCGTGCCGAACTCGATCGCGGCCTTGACGCAAAACAGCTCGACGCGCTTGGCACGGAGGCGAGCAAACAATCGTTCACAAACTTTGCCCGTCATCGCCATCACGATCGACACCGGCTGGTCGTTGAGCTCGAAGCAATGGGCGGCGTGAATGTGGTGGTGCTGGCCCATCCTTCGCTGGCCGGAAACACCGTTGCGCCGCACAGGCCCAGTTCTTCGGCGAGGTGCAGCAGCCAGTCCGGCAGCGCCCGCCCGTAGTGGCGGCGGTTTGGCTGGGTAAAGAAAGTGACCTGGACGCCATTCATAGTCGACTGCTCCGTCCTGATCGGGTTAAATTTGCGCCTACTCGCGGGGCGCGCCCGCGAGCCCTTGTCGGCCACTGGAGAATGACATGAAGCGCTCTGCCGCGGCATTGTGGTTTGGCGACCTGCGCACCGGAGACGGCTCGCTGACAACACACAGCGGAGCGCTGGAGCAGACGCCCTACTCCTTCGCCAACCGCTTCGACAAGGAGTCTCCGGGCACCAATCCCGAAGAGCTGATTGCCGCGGCGCACGCGGGCTGCTTCACGATGGCGGTGTGCGCGGCCCTGACCAAAGGGGGATTCAAGCCCACGCGACTGTCCAGCCAGGCGGAAGTCAGCTTCGAGCAGGTCGAGGCCCTCTGGACGATCACCCATTCCCACCTCCAGATGCGCGCGGTCGTACCCGACATCAGCCCCGAACGCTTTGCCGAGATCGCCGCGGACGCCAAACAGAACTGCCCCGTTTCCCGGCTGCTGCGTGCGGAGATCAGCCTCGATGCTCAGCTCGACGACAATCGCTGACCGCCAGATTCAGCCCACGCGACGCACCGCCATGACCGTGGCAATCCCCAGGATCGTCAGTACGACTGAGCCGATCACGTGCAGGGCGATTTCCGCACCCGCCAGCGCCAGGCGACCCTGCTGCAGCAGGCGGGCGACTTCCGCCGAAAAGGTCGAGAAGGTCGTCAGCCCGCCGAGGAATCCGGTGATCAGCAATAGCCTCAACTCCGGGCCGAGGCCGATCGGCAGCGCCAGTGCCTCCATGCCCACGCCAATCAGGTAGCCGCCCACGAGGTTGGCGACCAGCGTCCCGGGTGGAATGGCTGGGAAGAGGCTGTTGAGGCCCAGTCCGAGCAGCCAGCGCAGGACCGCGCCGAGGGCGGCGCCCACGCTGATCAGGGTGATGGAGTTAAGCATCCGCTCGTTCCGCTCTATGATCTTCGCATCGTCCCCCGAAACTGCGCCGTACATCAAGGCCGGATTACCGTTGGCACCACACTCATGATTCCCTCCGCCCTGCGCGACCAGCTCATCGCCCTGCCCGAGACGCGCGAACTCGATGTATTCGCCGCACTCCTCGAACGGCGTGGCGCCCGGGTGCTGCGTGCCCCGCTGGTCGCCATCCTGGACGCCCCCGATCCGCAGCCGGTGCTGCACTGGTTGCGCGACTTTGCCGCCGGTGGATTCCACGAGCTCGTGCTGCTGACTGGAGAAGGCCTGCGCCGGCTGCTGACCTGCGTGGACCGGCACGATGCGGCGCTGCGCGCTCCGTTCCTGGCTGCGCTGGCTCAGACCCGAAAGATCACGCGGGGCCCCAAGCCGGCGCGGGCGCTGCGTGAAGTGGGACTCAGTCCGGACCTGGAGGCCTTCGAGCCGACCACGGCCGGGGTCATCAGCACGCTCACGCCGCTCGAGCTGCGCGACCACGTGGTGGGCGTCCAGCTCTATGGGACCGAAGCGAACCTGCCGCTGCAGAATTTTCTGCGCGGCGTGGGTGCCGAGGTCCGCCCCGTGGCACCCTATATCTACGCCGACAAGAGTGCCGACGCTGCCGTGCAGGAGCTGCTTGCGCAGCTGGCGGCCGGCGCCGTCGCCGCGATTGCCTTCACCAGCAGTTCGCAGGTGGAACGCCTGTTCGCGGTGGCGGGCACGGAGCGGGTACTGGCGGCGCTGGCGGCGACACAGGTGGCCGCCGTGGGTCCGGTGGTGGCCGCCACGCTCCAAAAGCGTGGCGTCCGGGTCAGCGCCATGCCGGAATCTTCCTGGTTCATGAAGCCGCTCGCGGCGGAACTTGCCCGGCTCCTGGGGGGCACCACGGCGAATCCGGGTGCGCCGGAATAATCAGCCGTACAGGCGCTGCAGGAAACCCAGGAACTGCTCGAACTCGGGACGCGTGAAGCGGGCGGACATCTGCCGTTCCAGCGCGCGGACCTGCGTGACCAGGACCGCCAGTTCGCTCGCACCGCGAGCGGTCAGAAAAATGCCCTGACGGCGCCGGTCGCGTGTCGAGCGCTGGCGGTCGAGGAGTCCGGCTTTCTCCAGCCGGTCGAGCAGCGCCACGATGCTGGCCTTGTCTATCCCCAAGTGCTTGCCCAGCTCGATCTGCGCTATACCGGGGTTCGATCCGACCAGCACCAGCAGGCTGAACAGCCCGGGCCGGATATTGTTTTCACCGATCAGCGCGGCGTACTTGCGCCAGGTGCACAGATGCGCGCGCCGCAGATTGTAGCCCAGCAGGCGCGGCAGGCAGCCCAGCTCCACCTTGGCGCCTTCGGCGCGCTCAGATCGTGAGGCCGGCAACCGCCGCGGGCGCGGTGCCGCGGAAGCGGCCCGTTCGCCCGTCGCAATTGCTGCCATTGCTGCTCCCTTCACGTCTTCAGGTCATCGCGCGTCGCCTGAAAAGTATAGGTTCGTTATTGTTGTACCTGCAAATGGTTGTACCTTTTGCAGTGCATTCAAATACTGGCCTGTGCCGCCCCCGTCAGGGTACCGACCGCGCTGTAAGTCTCCGGCCGCCGGTCACGGAACAGGAACCAGCCATCGCGCCGTCGGCGCATCTCCTGGCGGTCGAAGCGCGCGACCAGCACGGCCTCTTCGCTGTCGCCGGCTTCGGCGAGCAGCGCGCCCGTCTGGTCGGCGATGAAGGAACTGCCGTAGAAGCGGATGTGCGACTGCTCCGGATTGCGCCGCGGGCGTTCCACGCCGATGCGATTGGAGGCGATCAGCGGCATCAGATTGGCGGCCGCGTGACCCTGCTGCACCCGTTGCCAGTGGCGCCGCGAATCCACCGGGGGGGCCGGGGGCGGTTCGCTGCCGATGGCGGTCGGAAACAGCAGCATCTCCGCGCCCATGAGCGCCATGATGCGCGCGCTCTCCGGAAACCACTGGTCCCAGCAGATGCCGACGCCGATGCGCCCGACCTGCGTATCCCAGACACGGAAGCCGGTGTCGCCGGGGCTGAAATAGAATTTCTCCTGGTAGCCCGGACCGTCGGGTATGTGCGTCTTGCGGTACAGGCCCAGGTTGCGTCCGTCGGCATCGATGATCGCGACGGAGTTGAAATAGGCGTTGTTGCCGCGCTCGAAGAAACTCACCGGCAGCACCACCCCGAGCTCGCGTGCCAGGGCAGAGAAGCGCTGCAACAGTTTACTGCCGGCCGCCGTCTCGGCCAGCTCGAGGTGGGCCGGATCCTGTTCAATGCAAAAATACGGCGTGGCGAACAGCTCCTGGAGCAGCACGAGCTGCGCGCCCTGGGCGGCCGCGGCCCGCACCAGCCGCTCGGCGTTGTCCAGATTGGCCGCCAGTTTCCAGCTGCAGGCAAACTGCGTCGCCGCCACCACCACCTCGCCTTCGGCCGAACCGCTCTTCATGCTCGTAACCCTCCGCTGTGTCCGTCCCGCACCGCCGCCGTGATACTGACCGCGGTCTGCAGCGCACGCATGCCGTCCTCGCCGCTGACCACCACCGCCCGCTCGCCCCGGCAGCTGGCCAGAAAGGCTTCAATTTCGGCGCGCAGGGCGTCCCCCGGTTCGAAAGACTGCTCCTCGATGCTGACCGGGAGCCGCGCGGCGCCCTCGCCCGTCGCCTGCTTGCGGATCACGGTGAGGAGTTTTTGCTGCAGGTCCAGGGACAGATAGGCGTCGTCCTGGAAGATGCGCAGCTTGCGCTCGGTCTTGAGGCTGACCCGGCTCGCGGTGGCGTTGGCCACGCAGCCGTTCTCGAAGCGCAGGCGCGCGTTGGCAATGTCGATCTCGTCGGAAAAGACCGGCGTGCCGATGGCATCGATGGCGGCGATACCGCTGCCAACGATGCTCTGCACGATGTCCAGGTCATGGATCATCAGATCGAGCACCACGTTCACGTCGGTGCCACGTTCGCGAAACGGCGCCAGGCGGTGGCATTCGATGAAACGCGGCGCGCGCAGCAGCGGCTCGGCGGCGACGATGGTGGGGTTGAAGCGCTCCAGGTGGCCGACCTGCAGCACCCGGCCTGCCTGGCGCGCCACCTCAATGAGCTCCCGCGCCTGCGCCACAGTCTCGGTGATGGGTTTTTCCACCAGCACGTGCGCGCCCGACTCGAGGAAGGCCCTGGCCACCTCGAAATGCGCCGGCGTCGGGGTGGCGACGCTCACCGCGTCGACACGGCCGAGCAGCTCGCGATAGTCCCGCAGCGGGCGCGTGCCGAGCTCCGCCGCCAACGCAGCCCCGGTCTCCTGGGCCGTGTCCACGACGGCGGTGAGGGTACATTCCGGCAGTGCAGCGTATTTCTGTGCGTGAAAGCGCCCGAGGTATCCGACGCCCACGACGGCTACTCGAAGCTTGTCCATGAACGGTATTATGCCCGCATCGGCGGGCACCGCCCGGCCCGAGACGCGATCGTCACGAGGAATTGGCATGTCGACACTGCGGCAGTTCTGGCGGCACTACCGGCGCACCAGCGGCGCCAGGCACGAATTGCTCGCGCTGGGCTTGAGCCTGGGCCTGGGCCTGGTGGTGATGCCGGCCCTGGTGTGGATCGTCGGTTCCTGGAAGCTGGGCCCCTACGCCAATGGCGGCCCATTCGCCCTGTGGCGCGATTATCTGGTCGCGCTGTTTCATGGCTCGATCCCCTACTGGCTGGTTGCCTTAGGGCCCTACTTCGGCCTCTGGCTGCTGCGCGCCGCGCGCATCGCCATTCATCGCTGAGCGGGCGTCACTCCTCACGCGGGGGCGATTCGCCAATCTGCCGACTCGGTCACAGTTCCGGGCCTGGAGCCATCTTCTGTGATTTGGCCAATACGGGCATCGTAGAGCTATCCCTAAGCCATCGGAATGCGCCAGGTGAGAACCAAATATAGACCGGATTTGGACAGTGGCGACTCGCCGCGTCCACCGTCCAGCGACGACACCGGGCGCGAGGCGGTCATGCTGAGCATCAAGCGGGCCCTCGTGACCGCGCACCTGACGCTGGCGGAAGGCGAGGCGGGCGCCGATCCCTATAACAGCCGCGAGGGCAAGCGCCGTGATTTCGAGCGGGTAACGCGCACCCGCTTCTGATCGGCTTCAGGAAGGCCAGTACAGCCAGCCCAGCAGCGCGAGCAGCAGGAGCAGTGCCCCCTGCGGCAGGCGGCGCCAGGGGCGGTGACGTAATTCGCCGATGAAACTGGCTGCCGCCACCCCCGCCAGCGACCAGGACCACAGCAGGCCCTTGAGCAGCGGGGCGTGCTCCCCGGCAAGGCGGGCTGAATACTCCGGCAGCAGCAGGAATACGATGCCGGTCATCCCGAGGCACACGGCCAGCGCCACCGCCGACCCCAGCACGATGCCCAGCAGTGCGGTGAGGGGTTTCACGGGGCCAGAGTATGCAAATCAGTTGTCCGATTCCACAATTCCGGGCCCGCGACTGCACTGTTTCTGGCAAAGCTGTCAAACTTAGGGCTCAAGCCTTAACTCACTCCCCTGGAGCGGTACCTACCTAATGGCACGAATCGGCAATCCTCTGCGTTCCATCCTCGCGCCCCTGGCCCTCGCCGCCAGCTGCCTGCTGCTGCTCGTCGCGACGGGCTCCAGCGGCATGAGCGCCGCACCCTCGCTGCTGCCTGAAGGAGCGATCCATCCCACGGCGCGCCAGCAGCTGCTGGCGCCCCAGATCGCCAATATCCTGGAGCAGAATCACTACAGCCGGCGCCCGATCGACAAGGAATTCTCGGCCCAGGCCTTCGATCACTACCTCAACGCTTTGGACGGGCAGCGCAGCTATTTCATGGCCGCCGACGTCGCTGCCATGCAGAAGTGGCGCTCCGCGTTTGACGACATGATTCACACCGGCCAGCTCGATCCGGCCTTCCTGATCTTCGCGCGCCTGCAGCAGCGCAATCGCGAGCGCATTGAATATGCCATCAGCCTGCTGTCGACCGAGCCGAACTGGAAGCTCGAAGAGAGCTACGCCTTCGACCGTGACAAGGCCCCCTGGCCGCGCGATGCGGCCGAGCTCAACGATCTGTGGCGCCAGCGGGTCAAGAGCGACGCGCTGTCCCTGATGCTGACGGGTAAGACCTGGCCGGAAGCCGCCGATACCCTGCGCAAGCGCTACCAGCGCGTGCTGCAACGCGTCGGGCAGGTCAGCGCCGATGACGTATTCGAGTCCCTGATGAATTCCTACGCGGCGGTCTACGACCCGCACTCCAACTATTTTGCGCCGCGCAATGCTGAGGAATACCGCATCCAGATGAGCCTCAGTTACGAGGGCATCGGCGCCTCGCTCCAGCAGGTCGATGACTACGTGACCATCAGTTCGCTCATTGACGGCGGTCCGGCCGCGACGGCGGGGGCGCTCAAGCCCAACGATCGCATCATGGCGGTCGGCCAGGGTCACGACGGGTCCTTGAATGACGTGGTCGGCTGGCGGCTCGACGACGTGGTGCAGCTGATCCGCGGCAAGGCCGAGACGCAGGTGCGCCTGCAGATCTTGCCCGCCGGGGCCGCGCCCGGCACCAATTTGCGCGTGATCGAACTGACGCGCGGCAAGGTGACCCTGAAGAACCTGGCGGCCAAGAGAGAATTGCGCCAGATCCGGCTGGGCGACCGCACGCTGCGCGTGGGCGTCATCACCGTGCCGGGCTTCTACGAGGACAATGACGCCCGCAGCGCCGGCGATCCCAACTATCGCACCACCGCACGCGACGTGCGCCGCCTGATCGGTGAGCTGCAGGCGGACGGACCGATCGACGCCCTGGTGCTCGACCTGCGTGCCGACGGCGGCGGATTCCTGCCCGAGGCCCAGGCGCTCACCGGCCTTTTTATCGACCATGGGCCGGTCGCGCAACTCAAGTACACCGACGGACACATTGAAGTCCTCGAGGATCCCGAACCCGGCGTTGCCTATGGCGGGCCGCTCGCAGTGCTGGTCGATCGGACCAGCGCCTCCGCGTCGGAAATCTTCGCGGCCGCCATGCAGGACTACCACCGTGGCGTGGTGCTCGGCCAGACCACTTTTGGCAAGGGCACGGTGCAGAACCTGATACCCCTCGATCGCTGGTCACGCCAGTCCGCCGACGGGCAGCTCACCATCACGATCGGAAAGTTCTACCGCGTGACGGGTGAGAGCACCCAGCTGCGGGGCGTCGAGCCCGACATTGAATTGCCGGCGCGCGTCAGTCTCCAGGATGTCGGCGAGGGCGCGCTCGAGTCCCCGCTGCCCTGGGACCGCATCGCCCCGGTGCCCTTCGCCGCTGAAGCACCGCTGGCGGGCACGGTGCAGACGCTCAGCAAGATCGAGAGTGCCCATTCGGCCAGCGACGCCGACTATCAGTGGCTGGTCGGCGCGCTGGGCGCCCTGCAGCAGTCGCGCAAGGACCATGCGCTGTCGCTCAACCTTCAGGAGCGGCAGCACGAGCGCAACATCCAGGAACAGCAGTCGCTGGTGCGCGAGAATGCGCGCCGTATTGCGGACGGACTCCCGGCCCTCAAGGCCTTGAGCGATGCGCAGACCGATGATCAGCCCGACGTGGTGCTGGCCGAGGCGGCCCGCATCGCCGCGCAGCTCGCGGTCGGCGGCCCCTCGCCGGCGCCGCCGACGACCGCCGGCGTCCGCTCCTCAGCGCAGTAGCACGCGGTAGATATCCCAGCAGTCCTCGCTGAGGACGCGGGTAGCCGTTCCGACCGCCGCCGCGGCCAGGGCCTCGGCATCGGGCACGGTATCCGTGGCGTTGCGATACTGGGCGACGCGCCGCAACCCTTCGCTACCCGCCTGGATCAGCGCCAGCGCGTCGCTGCGCCGCTCCAGCAGCAGCCGCGCGCGCTGGATGTCGTTCATCAGGCGCTCGCATTTCTGGCGATTGCCGTATTCCCCTTCGGCCGGCTCACGCCTGGAACTGACCGTACGCGTGGCCTCCATGAGTCCGGCCCGCGTCAGGCGATCGCACAGCACCTGCCCGTAGGCGATGGTGGCCAGATTGATGGCGCGGCGCGCCTCGAGCGACAGTCCGGCGAAATTGGGCTGCTCGCCCTCGAGCTGGTCACGCGCGGCGCGCGCCTCGCTGAGCGCCTGCTCGGCCAGCAGCGCCTGGATATTCGCCGCGTGCAACGCGCGGTTCACGCTGCGGCGCTGAAAATAGTGCCAGAAGCGCTGCAGCCCCGCGAGCAGCCGCAGTTGCTCGTTGACGCCGGCGCGCGCCGCGCTGGCCGCGCCCTCGGCGCTCATGTAGGCGGCCTCGACGGTTTGCCGCCGGCCGAACTGCTGGCGATTGAACTGCGCGAAGTAGCTCTTGCGTTCCTGCTCGATCTTCTGCGCTTCCAGCTCGCCGACAAACTGCTGCAGGAGGTTGCGGCCCAGGTTCCACAGTTCCCGCAGCTGGTAGAACACCAGTGTCGGGTAGGCGCTGTCGGGCTGTGCCAGGCGCGCTTCCAGGCCCTGGAGCAGTTCCTGCACCCGTGCGGTCGCGCCCTCCTGCTGCTTGACGCGATCCTTCAGCTGCTGGACTTCCTCCAGCGCGCCGCTGTAGCTTTTCTTCAGCTCGATGCGATTGCGGAACAGGTGCAGCACGCGCCCGTCTTCCGCGACGGACTCGCGACCCTGGCCGAAGGCCAGGCGCAGAAAACCGAGTTGCCTGATCCGCTTCATGGTTTGCGCGACCAGGCGCCTTGCGTACGAGCCCTCAGCAGTGGTGGGAATGCGCAAGGCAATGGCCGCGTTCCGCGCAATATTCCAGCCACTTATTTAGCATCATGTTGCGGGCCCAGCACCGATCCAGTTCACGTTCTGGGCCAGCACCGCCGACACTGCGGGCTTCCAGAAGCCTCGCATCGTAGTACAGGCGCAGGCGCAGATCCGGCACCCGGGCCGGCTCGGCCGGCCGCTGCGCGTCCGGGAACAGGTAGGTCAGGCGAAGGTCCGCGGTGTAGCGCGCACGCTCCAGCACGCTGAGCACCAGGGTGCAATCGCCCTCGACGTCTGAAATCCGGCTGCCGGCCAGCAGCGCCAGGTTGCCCGCCAGGGACGCGAGGCGCAGGTAATTGCTCTCATACACGCCCATCAGCGCGACGAAGCTGCGCGGGCGGGCGCGCCATGAAACGACCAGATCGCATTCGGTGATCACGGCTTCGAATATAGCATGGGCATCAGGATCTCCCGGGTCACCGCACCGGGCCGCGAACTGCGTCACTGTCGGCGCGGCTCACGCCGATTTGATAAACAGGTTCTGGCGGTAATGGCGCAATTCAGCTATGGACTCGTGGATATCGAGGCGCGCCAGGTGGGCAGAGCGCTTGCTGAAGGAAGCCGCGGCACCAGGATACCAGCGCGCGGCAAGTTCCTTGAGAGTGCTGACGTCGAGGTTACGGTAGTGGAAAAATTTCTCCAGAGCCGGCATCCTGCGTGCCAGGAAGCGCCGATCCTGGCAGATGCTGTTGCCGCACATCGGCGAAGCGCCCGCGGCCACGTGCAGCGCCAGGAAGGCGAGCGTCTGGCGCTCGGCCTCGGCGACGCTCACCAGGCTCGCGCGCACCCGCTGCAGCAGCCCGCTGCCACCGTGCTGGCGCTGGTTCCACTCGTCCATCAACGCCAGGACGGCTTCGCTCTGGTGAATCGCCAGGTCCGGGCCTTCCGCGCTGACGTTCAGGTCGCGGTCGGTCACGACGGTGGCGATCTCGATGATGTGGTCCTGATCGGGGCTGAGCCCGGTCATCTCGAGGTCGATCCAGATCAGATGGTCCTTGCTGCTCACGCCCCCCTCCCCCGCGATCAGGCATCATAGCAGGGTGAATGCAGCGCCCACCTCGGCTACCGCTGGCGCGTCCGCGCCGCAGGCCGCGCTGGTGCTGGTCGCGCACGGCGCCACGGCACGGCTGCGCCTGGCCAGCGGGGAGGAAGTCCTGGCACGCGCCGCCGGACGAGAGCTGCAATTCGTGTGCGGCGACGAAGTGCTGTGCGCCTGCGATGCGCAGCACGGTCAGTGGCAGCTCCAGCGTGTGACGCCGCGGCGCACGGCACTGTATCGCAGCAACGCGCGCGGCCGTTCCGAGCTTGTGGCCGCGAATCTTTCCCTGCTGGTGGTGGTGGTGGCGCCCAGTCCGGCGCCCGATCTGTTCCTGGTGGATCGCTACCTCGCGGCCGCCGCCTGCGCCGGCATGGGCGCACTGCTGCTTGCGAACAAGTCCGACCAGGCCTTCGCCGCGGAGGCGGAGGCCTGGCTGTCCGAATACGCGGCCTTCGGGGTTCCGCTCGTCCGCTGCAGCGCTCGCAGCGGCGCCGGCCTCGAGGAACTGCGCGCGCAGCTGCGTGCTGAAGCCGTGATGTTCGTGGGCCAGTCCGGTGTCGGCAAGTCATCCCTCCTGCGGGTGTTGGTCCCCGGGAGCGATGCACCGGTGGGCGAACTGCTGCGCTCCACGGAAGGCCGTCACACCACCAGCGCGGCGCGCCTCTACGAGCTGCCCGGCGGCGGCAAGCTGATCGACTCGCCCGGGGTGCGCGATTTCGCGCCCGCGATCGGGGAGCTGGAGCCGCGCGCGCTGGGATTCGCCGACGTGGCGCGGCACGCCTCGCAGTGCCGCTTCGCCGATTGCCAGCACCTCAGGGAGCCGCAGTGTGCGGTGGTGGCCGCGGTGGCTGCCGGTACTCTCAGTGCGCGCCGCTATGAGAGCTATCGTCGACTGCGCCGGCTCCGGGAACAACTCCTGGAGCGCTCCCCACACGCGCGGCGCTGACGGCGGATGCGCCGCTCCTAGACGGCCTGCCGGCCTGCGAGCGCGTGGGCCAGCGTGCCGCCATCGATGTACTCGAGTTCCCCGCCGACCGGGACGCCATGCGCAATGCGGCTCGCCCGCACGCCGCGCTGGTGCGCCAGCTGCGAGAGGAAATGGGCGGTCGCTTCGCCCTCCACCGTGGAGTTCGTCGCCAGGATCACCTCGCGCACACCGCCGCCACCCAGCAGCGTCTCGAACTGCGCACTGCCCAACTGCTCCGGTCCGATTCCGTCGAGCGGTGAGAGGTGCCCCATGAGTACGAAGTAGCGCCCCCGGTAGCCACCGGACTGTTCGATGGCGACCACGTCCGCGGGTGATTCCACGGCGCACAGCAGACCCGCATCGCGCTGCGGGTTCGCGCAGATCTCGCACAGCTCGCTCTCCGCCAGCATGCGGCATTGCCGGCAGCGCCCGACCCGGTCCACGGCCCGTTGCAGCGTGGCCGCCAGCGTCTGCGCGGCCGGCCGCGCGTCCTGCAGCAGATGAAAGGCCATGCGCTGCGCGCTCTTTGGCCCAACCCCCGGCAGCGCCCGCAGGGCTTCGATCAGGGCGGCAAGTGCCGGTGAATGCTGCATCGGCGCGGCTCGCTCAGAACGGCAGTTTCATGCCCGGCGGCAACTGCAGACCACCCATCAGGCTGGCCATCTTGGCCTGGCTGGCCGCCTCGAGCTTGTGTACGGCGTCATTGAAGGCCGCCGCCAGCAGGTCTTCGAGCATCTCACGGTCATCACCGGCGGCGGCCGGCTCGATCTGCACGCGCCGCGCCTCATGCCGGCCGTTGATCGTGACCTTCACCATCCCACCGCCGGCCTCGCCGGTGACTTCCAGCTGCGCAATTTCCGTCTGGGCCTTCTGCATGTTGGCCTGCAGGGCCTGCGCCTGTTTCATCATATTGGCCATATTGCCGCCCATGTCTGCACCCCTGGCTGCGCTCGGATTGATGGTCAGGCCGGCTTGCGCGGCCGCACTGATTCGGAATTCACGGTGGCGCCAAACCGCTGCTGCAGCGCCTGCACGGTCGGATCGGCCGCCAGCGCGGCGCGCGCGGCGGCCAGAGCTTCCTGTGCCGCCCGATCCTCCGCCTGGGCCGGAGTCGGGGCGAGGCTCCCGCCGCTGACAAACTCGACGCGCACCGCTTCACCCAGGACCCGGCTCAGGGCCTGCGCGAGCCGCTGTTCGCGCGCGCGCGTGTGTGCGGCGGCGTTGTGCGGATCCAGCGTCAGGCGGATCAACCCCGGGCTGCGCGCCAGCAGCGCGCAGTTCAGGGCCAGCATGCGGGTGGGGCCGTCGAGTTCCAGCGCGGCGACCAGCGAACTCCATTCCACGGCGGAAGACGCATCCGCCGCCGGCATGGCCGCGGCTGTGGCCGATGCCGGTACCGGCGCTGCCACCGGCCGTTGCGTGCCTGGCGCCGACGCGAGCGCCGCCGCGGCGCCCGCCACGGCCTGCGCCGGGCCCTCGGGACGGAAGGCCAGCATACGGATCAGCGTCATGCGAAAGCCGGTGCGCGGCTCGGGAGCCAGCGCCAGATCGCGGCGCCCGATGATGGCGGTCTGGTAATAGAGCTGCACGTCCTCCCGGGAGATGCGTGCGGCAAGATCGCGCACCACCGCGGGCGCAAACAGCTCATCGGCCGCGTATTCCGGCAACAGCTGCTGCAGGGCGATCCGCTCAAGCAGGGCCGCGAGCTGATCGAGAATCTGGCCGTAGTCGGGCGCAAATTCGTCAAGGGCCTCCGCAGCGCCCAGCAACGCCGGCGCATCGGCACTGGCGAGCAGCGCGGCGATGCGCTCGACATGGTCGCGCGTGACCGCGCCGAGCATGGCACGCGCCTCGGCCTCGCGGGCGGCGCCGTCGCCAAAGGCCAGCAGCTGGTCGAGCAGCGAGAGGGCATCGCGCATGCTGCCGTCGGCCGCCTGTGCCAGCAGCTGCAGGGCCGGCGCCTCGTAGGCCAGCTGCTCCTCTGTGAGAATGTGTGCCAGGCGCGCGCTGATGAGCGCCACCGGCAGGCGCTTGAGATTGAACTGCAGGCAGCGCGACAGCACGGTGACCGGGAGTTTCTGCGGGTCGGTGGTGGCGAGCAGGAACTTGACGTGCGGCGGTGGTTCCTCGAGCGTCTTGAGCAGCGCGTTGAAGGAACTGGTCGTCAGCATGTGCACTTCGTCGATCAGGTAGATCTTGAAGCGGCTGCGGCTCGGCGCGTACTGCACGTTGTCGAGCAGCTCACGCGTATCATCGACCTTGGTGCGCGATGCCGCGTCGACTTCGATCAGGTCGATGCTGCGCCCGGCCTCGATCTCCCGGCAGCTCCCGCAGCTAAGGCAGGGCTCGGCGCTCACCCCACGCTCGCAGTTGAGGCACTTGGCGAGGATCCGCGCCACGGTGGTCTTGCCCACTCCGCGCGTGCCGGCGAACAGGAAGGCGTGGTGCACACGACCGCTGGCAAGCGCGTTGCTCAGGGACCGCAGCACGTGTTCCTGCCCGATCATTTCGGAGAAGCGTCGGGGGCGCCATTTGCGCGCCAGGGCGGTGTAAGCCATGGACGGAGTACTCTAAAGTCCCGGTGGTCGCAGGGAGGCAGCCCGCGCCGGTCGCCCTTCGGCGCCCGACGTGACCGGTACCGCTGCTCCCTTCCGGGCCTGACGGGGTTGGCGGCTCGTCGTCGCGAAGGAACCGGCGCGGACCACCACGGCACTGTGGCGGAGAGGGTGGGATTCGAACCCACGAACACCCGTGAAGATGTTACTGGAATTCCAGTCCAGCGCCTTCGACCGCTCGGCCACCTCTCCATTCAACATGTTACAGGGTAATCTTAAAGTAATTTCCGCATATGATTGCGGCCGGCGCAAGGCCGCCCGCTCCCGTCGCCATTGTACCAAGGCGCTCAGCTCTTGTAGCTGGGCGGACTGGACAGGCAGGGATCCTTCAGGCCACGCGGGTGCTCGGGCTCGGTCAGCGGCGGGATCTTGACGGCGTTGCGCGTGTCGGGAGCATCGAGACCAGAGGGTACCTTCAGCGGGGGCAGATTCCTGGCGTTCGCACCAATGGTTGGCTCGCGGCATTTGGCGCGGCTGCCGTGATGAAACCAGGAACAACCCGCACTCGAGGCCAGGAACATTCCAAGGACCGCGACCTGGCAAATCCTCCTGCCGGCCGTGCTCATGCGCGGCGCGCCCGCGGTGCTGCCGCGTCGGCGCTGGCCGCAAGCAGTGCCGCCCGCACCCGTGGCTGCGCCGATTCGCTCAGCCAGGTGAGTGGCAGTCGTATTCCAGCATTGATCATTTTCATTTCAGCGAGCGCCCATTTGACCGGGATTGGATTCGATTCGGCGGCGAGTTCACGATGCAGAGCGCTCAACGGAGCATCCAGCTGCTCCGCTTGCGTCCGATCGCCCCGCCGGGCCGCGGCGATGAGCGCGGCCATGGCCGCGGGCACCACGTTGGCGGTCACCGAAATGACCCCGCCTGCGCCCGCCAGCACCGCCTCGCCTGCGCTCGCATCGTCTCCGGACAACACGGCGAAGCCCGGGCCCACGGCGGCGAGCAGTTCACGGATCCTGCCAAGATCGCCCACCGCCTCTTTGATGCCGACCACGCCCGGGAGTTCAGCGAGCCTGGCCACCGTGGCGGGCAGCAGGTCGACCGCGGTTCGGCTGGGCACATTGTACAGCAGCACCGGCGCCGGGGCGGCGGCGGCAATCGCGGCGAAGTGGCGGTACAGGCCTTCCTGGGTGGGGCGGTTGTAGGCCGGCGTCACCACCAGCAGGGCGTCAGGGCTGGATTCGGCGAGGCGCCGGACACGCTCGACGACACGGGCCGTGCAACTGCCGCCCACACCGGCCAGTACCGGGATACGGCCGCCGAGCCGGCGCCGTGCGCGCGCCAGCAGCTCGTCCAGCTCGCCGTCGCTCAAGGCCACCGATTCACCCGTGCTGCCGCCGACCACGATGCCGGCCGTGCCGCTGCGCGCATGGAAATCAAGGAGCCGGTCCCAGGCCTCGTGATCAATGGCGCCATCGCCAAGCATGGGTGTGACGATCGCCACCAGACTGCCTGAAAACATGCTGCTCCACGCTCGCGAGCGCCGCGTCGCCAATGCCAGAGGAAGGTGCCGGATGTTACGCAGCCAGTGCGGCCTGAAGCAAGCCCAGGAAACCGGTACACTTCCGGTCGTGAATGACCCCAACGCTCCTGGCAAGCAGCATCTGGCGGTATCGGCCATCGGCGGCGACCATACCGGCATGGTGCACGAGCTCACGCGGGTCATCACGGACTGCGGCGGCAATATCGCCGAGAGCCGCATGGCCGCCCTGGGGAGCGAGTTCGCGGTGCTGATGCTGGTCACCGGCAACTGGCACACCCTGGCGCGCATCGAATCGGAGCTGGGTCGCCTGGCCGACGGCGGCGCCTGGAGCGTGCACCTGCGCCGGACCGAAGCGCGTGCCAGCCGCAAGGACCTGCTCCCCTACTCGATCGACATCGTCAGCCTCGATCAGACCGGCATCGTCGCCGGCCTGTCCGGCTTCTTCGCGAGCCGCAACATCGACATCGGCGAAGTCGCAACGCGCAGCTATGCCGCCGCGCACACGGGCGCGCCCATGTTCGCGGTACAGATGACCATCAATGTGCCGGCGAGACTGCACGTGGCGCAGCTGCGCGAGGAGTTCATGGACTACTGTGACTCCATGAACCTGGATGCCATTCTCGAGCCGGTGAAATCTTGAGCGCCGTGACCCTGGGGCGCGTGGTGCCTGATTTTACGCTGCCCTCCACGGCGGGCGATCCGTTCCAGCTGCGCGCGGCGCGCGGCAAGCCGCTGGTGCTGTACTTCTACCCGCGCGACAACACGCCGGGATGTACGCTGGAGGGGCAGGACTTTCAGCGGCTGCTGGGATCCTTCAAGCGCGCCGGCGTGCGCGTGTACGGCGTCTCACGCGATACCCTGGCCTCGCACCACAAATTCTGCGAGAAATTTTCCTTTGGCTTTGAGCTCCTGAGCGATGCCGACGGCGGCGTCTGCAAGCTCTTCGACGTGATCCGTGAGAAGAACATGTACGGCCGCAAGGTGATGGGCATCGAGCGCAGCACCTTCCTGATCGACGCCGCCGGCAAGCTGCGCCTGGAGTGGCGCAAGCTCAAGGTCGATGGCCACGCGGCGCAGGTGCTGGAGGCGGCCAAAGCACTGTGAAAGCCAGGCAACGGCGGCTGTTCGTGCTCGATACCAACGTGCTGATGCACGATCCCACGGCGATTTTCCGTTTCGCGGAACATGATGTCTTCCTGCCGATGGTGGTGCTCGAGGAACTCGACGCCAACAAGAAAGGGCTGTCGGAGGCCGCGCGCAACGCGCGCCAGGCGAGCCGCTTTCTCGACGACATGATCCGTGGAGTCACGAAAGAGCAGATCGATGCGGGCCTGGCGATTCCCTCGGCCCGCACCGACAACCACGGCAAGCAGCCCCCCGCCGGCCACCTGTTCTTCCAGACCCGCGATCTGGGCAGCGGCCTGCCCGACAACCTGCCGGGCCACGGCGCCGACAACCTGATCCTGGGCCAGACCCTCGCGCTGCAGAAGCTGCAGCCGCAGACGCGCGTGGCGCTGGTCTCCAAGGACATCAACCTGCGCATCAAGGCCGCCGTGGTCGGCGTGCATGCCGAGGATTATTACAGCGACAAGACGATCGAGGACGCCGACGTGCTGTACACCGGCGTGGACAGCCTGCCGGCGGACTTCTGGGAACGGCACGGCCGCGACATGCGCTCCTGGAAGGAGGCGGACCGCACCTGGTACCAGCTCAGCGGGCCGGCGGTCGCCGCCTGGCACGTCAACGAGTTCCTGTACGAGGACAGCGCCGCGGGGATCGAGGCCATCGTCCGCAGGATTGACAAGGCCAGCGCCACGCTCGAGCTGCTGCGGGATTTTCGCAGTGACCGTCACAGCGTGTGGGGCGTGACGGCGCGCAATCGCGAGCAGAATTTCGCGCTCAATCTGCTGACCGATCCGGAGATCGATTTCGTGACGATCCTCGGACCGGCCGGCACGGGCAAGACCCTGCTGGCCCTCGCCGCAGGACTGCTGCAGACTCTGGAGCGCAACCGCTTCGCAGAAATCATCATGACCCGCGTCACCATTCCGCTCGGCGAGGACATCGGCTTCCTGCCCGGCACCGAAGAGGAAAAGATGGAGCCGTGGATGGGGGCCCTGATGGACAACCTGGAGGTGCTGACACGGAGCGAAGAAGGCGGCAACTGGGGCCGTGCCGCCACCAACGACCTGCTGCGCAATCGCATCAAGATCCGTTCCATGAACTACATGCGCGGCCGTACTTTCCTCAACCGCTTTGTCATCCTCGATGAGGCGCAGAACCTCTCGCCCAAGCAGATGAAGGCGCTGATCACGCGGGTCGGCCCGGGCAGCAAACTGGTGGCGCTGGGCAACATTGCCCAGATCGATTCGCCCTATCTGACCGAGACCACCTCCGGCCTGACCTTCGTGGTCAACCGGTTCCGCGGCTGGGCGCATTCCGGCCATATCACGCTGGTTCGCGGCGAGCGCTCGCGCCTCGCGGACTACGCCTCCGAGCAGCTCTAGGAGCGGGCCGTGCAGGAACCTCCCTCCTCCGCTCCGGTCGAACCGCCCATGCAGCCTGGCGCCCATCCGATCCCCACGCGAATCCACCGCGGCGCCGCCCTCCTGGCCGGTTTGCTGCTGGCCTGCGGCGCCCACGCCGCCAGCGACACCAGCGCGGTATCCAGCCAGCTGCCGGACATGGGCTCGCCGGAGAATGCGATACTCAGCAAGTCCGATGAGTACCAGATCGGGCTCATGGCGATGCGCGAACTGCGCGGCCAGGAGCTGATCCTGGAGGATGCCGAGCTGACCGATTACATCCAGCACCTGGGCTCGCGGCTGGCGGCGCAGGCGCGCGATGATGACCAGAACTTCCAGTATTTCGTCATCCGCTCCCCCGAGATCAATGCCTTCGCGACCTACGGCGGCTTCATCTGCGTGAATTCCGGACTCATCCTGCTCACCGAGTCCGAATCGGACCTGGCGGCGGTGCTGGGGCACGAGACCGCGCACGTGCGCCAGCGCCATATTGCCCGCGCGATACTGGCGCAAAGCCGCATGTCGCTGGGCAGCACGGCGGCGCTGCTCGCGGCGATGCTGATCGGTGCCGCGGGCGGCGCCAATGGCCAGGCGATGCAGGGCGCCATCGCCATGAGCCAGGGCATCGCGCTCCAGCAGGCGATGAATTTCACGCGCAATGAGGAAGCTGAAGCGGACCGCGTCGGGATCGGCCTGCTGGCGGGCGCCGGTTTTCGCACCACCGCGATGGCGGATTTTTTCGAAGCCATGGGGCGGCGCGAGGGCGTCTCGGAGCAGGCCGGGCCACTGGACATGCTGCGCAATCACCCCGTCACCCGCGATCGCATCGCCGAAGCGCGCAGCCGCGCCGAGCAGCAGCGCGCCACGGAGATCAACGAGTCGATCCTGTACTCCTGGATGCGCGAGCGGCTGCGCGTGCTGGTGGCATCGGGCGACACCGACATGATCGCCTACTACGCCCGGGTGCGCGACCGGCGCGCCCTGAGCGATCCGGAACGCTATGGCGAGGCACTCGCGCAGCTGCGCGGCGGCCAGTCGGCGGCCGCCGTCGGAACCCTGCGGGAACTGCTGGCCAAATATCCACAGATCACTGCCCTGTATTCGGCGCTCGGCCAGGCGCTGCAGACCGACCACAAGCCAGACGCGGCGCTGGCCGACTTTGAACGCGCCATGGCCCTGTTCCCGCGCAACGTGCCGCTCGCCGTGCGCTACGCGGACACGCTGATGCAGAATGGGAAGGCCAGCCAGGCCCACGCACTGCTGCTGGACGTGTTCAACAACACCGTGCCGACCCCGGAGCAGATTCGCCTGACCGCGCTGGCCGCGAGCGCCGCCGGGGACACGGGCGACGCCTACTACTACATGTCGGAGTACCACATCAGCAATGGCGATCTGCCGCTGGCAAACCAGCAGCTCGAGCTGGCGCTGGCCTCGCCCGGCCTGACCTCGGTGCAACGACAAAGATTCCGCGCGCGTCTCGATGAGATCCGCGAGTGGCTGCGCGAGCAGCGCCTGTCCCGCGCCAATCCGCAATAGACACCTGTTAAACTGGGCACATGCGGATCCGGACGTTTCTCGCGGCGTTGAGCGCGCTATTTTTTCTGGCGGGGTGTGCTTCGATTCCCTCCGGCAAGGCGGACCCGCGGGACCCGCTGGAGCGCTTCAATCGCAGCGTCTACCGTTTCAATGTCAACGCCGATCGGGCCATATTCCGGCCCGCCGCCACCGCCTGGCGCGCGGTGGTGCCGCGCCCGGTACGGCGCGGGCTCGGCAATTTCGTCGGCAACCTGGAATATCCCGTAACGATCGTCAATGATTTCCTGCAGGGCAAGTTCCGGGACGGGGGCCGCGATTTCACCCGCCTGCTGATCAACAGCGCCCTGGGGCTCGGATTCTTCGATCCGGCGACGGGCGCCGGCTTCGAGCGCCACGACGAGGACTTCGGACAGACGCTGGGAAAATGGGGCGTGCCGCCAGGTCCCTACCTGATGGTGCCGCTCTTAGGTCCGTCCAGCTTCAGGGATGCGCCGGCCAAGCTCGCCGACGAGTACAGCAACGGCCGTCACTACATTCAGAATTCTGACCTGAAGTGGGGCCTGTGGGCCACCGAGAAGCTGGAACTGCGCGCCTCGCTCCTGGATGCCGACGCCACGCTCGAGCGCACCTACGACCCCTACGCATTCGTGCGCAACGCCTGGCTGCAGCGCCGTGAATACCTGGTAAAGGATGGCGTGGTGGATGAAGTGCCGGCGGACCTCGGTGATGACCTGCCGCCGGACGTGCCCCCGGACACCAGCGACCCCAAGGGCGTGAGCACGCCCTAGTGAGCGGCTGAACCGGCGAGGAGCAGCGCCTCGACATCACTCAAGCGCGCCAGGGCGAGGATCACGGCCGGCAATGCCGTGAATTTCATCGCGCGCCCCGCCGCCCGTGCCCAGGCCAGCCAGTCGATCAGCAGCGCCAGGCTCCCGCTGTCCACCCGGGCCACCGCGCTCAGATCGATCTCCACATTGCCGCCGTGGGCGGCAAAAGCCCGCAGTCCCTCGCCACGGAGCCGGCCCGCGGTCCACATCGTCACGGTTCCCGTCAGCAGGAACCGTCCCGCGCCGGCATCCGTCACGGTGGCGCTGTCCACGCCAGGGGCACCGGCCGGCCGCGCCTCGTTCATTTCGCGCCACCCTGTTTTTCCAGGCGCGCGATCAGGGCCTCCACGCCGTCCTTGTCGATCTCGGCGCCAAAGTCATCGCGAAAGCTCTTCACGTAGCTGATCCCTTCGATGATGACATCCCACGCCTTCCAGCCCTTGTCCGTGCGGTGCAGGCTGTAGTTCACCGCGACCACGCCACCGTCGCTCTTGCGCACCTGGGTACGGACCGTGGCGCTGGTCGCGGCCGGGTCGCCCTTGTAGGGCAGCACCTTGAGCCGATCGTCGGTGAAATCCAGCAGCGCCGTGCCATAGCTGTTCAGCATGGAGTGGTAGAAGCTGTTGACGAAGCGCTGGCGTTGCTCGGGGCTGGTGCTGTTCCAGTGCCGGCCCAGCACCAGACGCGCGGAATACTCCGTGTCGAAGTGCGGCAGCAGAATGGCATCGACCAGCGCGTTGACCTTCGCCGGCTCCCTGCGGTACTCGGCCCGGTGGGCGTCCAGATCGCGCAGCATCGCCTGTGCGGCCGACTCGATCAGCAGGCCCGGATCGCTGTCAATGATTCCCGCGCCCGCGCTTGCGGGCGCCGGCGCATCAGCGGCCGCCTGCGCCAGGCACGGCACCGCAAGAATCAGCAGCAACAGCGCCGCGACACACGCCGCAACGGCTGTGCTCTGCCCCGGCCTCGCCCTGATGTCACTGTTTCGCATCACTGTCCTTCTTGCCGGCGATACCGGCAAAGAGTTTGTTGACCAGGTTTTCGAGTACCAGGGCCGATTGCGTAAATTGTATCTGCGAGCCATTGGCCAGGTACGTCGTCGCCCCTCCAGGGCCGAGTCCCACGTATTTGGCGCCGAGCAGCCCGGAGGTCTGGATCGCCGCGTCGCTGTCGTCGGGAATCTGGTTGTAGCGCCTCTCGATGGCCAGCGTGACCAGCGCCTTGAATTCGCTGGGATCAAAACTGACGGCGGTGACGCGGCCGATGCGCACGCCGGCCATCGTCACCGGCGCCCCGATCTTCAGGTCTCCCACGTTGTCGAAGCGGGCCGTGACCTGGAAGCTGTCACTGGCGCTGCGCAGCTGCACGCCGCTGCCCGGCAGCTGCGTGGTCAGGAACGCCAGCGCCGCAAATCCCAGCAGCACGAACAGGCCGGTGCCGACTTCCAGACTCCGATTGGGATTAGCCATGGCTATTTTGCTCCTCAGGTACGCAGGAAGGCCGCGGTCAGCATGTAATCGAGTACCAGCGTCAGGACCGCCGAACTCACCACCGTGCGTGTCGTCGCGAGGCCGACACCCTCGGCCGTCGGCTCGGCATGATATCCCTCGTAGACCGCCATCAGGCTGCAGGCCAGGCCGAAGCACAGGCTCTTGACCAGTCCTTCGGTGATGTCACGCACTTCAACCGCGCTCTGCATCTGCGACCAGAAGGAGCCGGATTCGACGCCGAGCATGCCCACGCCGATCAGCTGGGCGCCGAAGATGCCGATGACATCGAAGACGGCAGTCAGCAGCGGCACGGCGATGACGCCGCCCAGGAATCGCGGCGCGACCACGCGCCGCACCGGATCGACGGCCATCATTTCCATGGCCGTGAGCTGATCGGTGGCGCGCATCAGGCCGATCTCGGAAGTCAGCGAGGTGCCGGCGCGGCCCGCGAACAGGAGCGCCGTGATGACCGGGCCGAGTTCCTTGACCAGCCCGAGCGCCGCCGCCACTCCCAGCGCCGATTCCGAACCAAAGCGCTGCAGCAGATCGTAGCCCTGCAGGCCCAGCACCATGCCGACGAACAGGCCGCACAGCATGACGATGATCAGCGAACGGCCGCCGGCGTTGTAGATCTGCGCCACCAGCAGGCGGGGAGCCCTTAACGAGGGCAGGCACTGCGCCACGACCCTGCCCAGGAACAGCGTCACCCGCCCGATCTTGACGATGGCACCGACCAGCGGCGAAGCGAAGGGGCTAGCCATCCGGGTTTCCCAGCAGCTGCTCGCGGTAGTCCGGCGCAGGGACGTGGAATGGCACCGGGCCGTCCGGCAGGCCGTTCATGAACTGGTTGACGACCGGAGCCGCGGTGGCACGGAGCTCCGTGGGACTGCCGGCCGCGACCACGCCGCCATTGGCCAGCAGGTAGCTCTGGTGCGCGATGCGGCTAATCTCCTGTACATCATGCGTGACCACGATCGTGGTGATGCCGAGCGTGGCGTTCAGCGACTGGATGAGCCGGAGGATCACGCCCAGCGAGATCGGATCGAGGCCCACGAAGGGTTCATCGTAGATCAGCAGTTCCGGGTCCATCACGATCGCCCGCGCCAGCGCCACGCGCCGGGCCATCCCGCCAGAAAGCGCCGAGGGCGCCAGCTCGGCGGCGCCACGCAGTCCCACCGCCTGTAACTTCATGAGTACCAATCGGCGCAACAGCGGTTCAGGCAGGCGGGTGTGCGCGCGCAGCGGAAAGGCTACATTTTCAAATACGCTGAGGTCGCTCATCAGCGCGCCGTTCTGGAACAGCATGCCAACACGGCGCCGCAGGGCGTAGAGCTCCACACGCCTGAGCGCCGGGACTTGCGCGCCGAACACCGTCACGCGACCGGCCGTGGGCCGGATCGCGCCCATCAGCAATCGCAGCAGCGTGGTCTTGCCGGTGCCGCTGGGGCCCAGCACGGCGGTGATCTCGCCGCGCCGCGCCTGCAGGCTCAGGCTGTCAAAGATGCGCCGGCCGTCGATCGAGTAGCGTAGATCCGTGACCTCGACGACCGGCTCGGCCGCGGTGGCTGCAGTCATCAGGCAGCCTGTGACTCCATCCCGGTCTTGTAGCGACCACTGCGGGCCAGGCTGTTCAGGCGTGCCCAGCGCGCAAACTCACGCTGGCCCGCCGCCACGTTGGCGCTCTTCCCACCCCACGCGGCGAGGGCCGCGTCCTGCAGCGCGCGGCCGTAGCTGAAGGAGAGCTGCCAGGGCAGATTTCCTGCCGCATTCATCAGCGAAAGATGCAACGAGGCGTCCGCGGGCGACTGCCCGCCGGAAAGGAAGGCAATGCCGGGGACCGCTGCGGGCACATGGCGGCGCAGGCAGCGCACCGTGGCGGCGGCGACCTGCTCCGGGCTCGACTGTTGCGGGCATTTCTTGCCTGCGATGACCATGTTCGGCTTCAGGATCATGCCTTCCAGGTGGATGCGGTGACCGTGCAGCTGCTCAAACACTTCAGCCAGCACGGCATCGGTGACCTCTTCACAGCGCTCGATATTGTGCGCGCCGTCCATGAGCACTTCGGGTTCGACGATCGGCACGATGTTTTGTTCCTGGCACAGGGCCGCATAGCGCGCCAGGCCCTGGGCATTGGCTTCGATCGCGTAAGAGGTCGGGAACCCTGAGCCGATGTCGATCACCGCGCGCCACTTGGCAAAGCGGGCGCCGAGCTTGTAGTACTCGATCAGCCGTTCGCGCAGCCCATCGAGTCCTTCGGTGATGGTCTCGTTGGGAAAGGCGGCCAGGGGCTTGGCGCCGGTATCGACCTTGATGCCCGGCAGTACACCCAGCTGCTGGAGGTACTCGCCGAACATCACGCCGCTGCTGGTCTTCTGGCGCAGCGTCTCGTCATAGAAGATCACGCCGCTGATCGACTTGGCCATGTCCGGAGTCGTGAACAGCAGTTCACGATAGGCGCGCCGCGACTCTTCCGTCGATTCCAGGCCGATTTTGTCAAAGCGCTTCTTGATCGTGCCGGAGCTCTCGTCCGCCGCCAGGATGCCCTTGCCCGCCGCGACCATCTGCGATGCTGCCGTCTCCAGGTCTGCCCGTCTCATGCGCTTGCCTCCAAAAAAGGGGTGGCAAGCATAGCAAACGTGGCGCACTGCCCTTTAAGTCCAATCAAACTAGGACTAAACTAGTCCTAGATGTGGAGTGCTCATGTTGCGCATCAGCAAAATGACCGACTATGCCACCGTGCTCCTGGCGCGGCTGGCGTCTGTGCCGGACCGGCAATTGACCGCCGGACAGCTCAGCACCCTCACCCGGCTGACGACCCCCACCGTCAGCAAGGTGATGAAATTGCTGCACCGCCGCCAGCTGGTGAGTTCCACGCGCGGCCTGCACGGCGGTTACCGCCTCGCCCGTCCGGCCGCTGACATCACCGCCGCGCAGATCCTGGATGCCCTGGAGGGGCCCATGGCGTTGATCGAGTGCGCACAGCGCCCACACCGCTGCGGCATCGAGAGCACCTGTGGCGTGGGCAGGGCCTGGCAGCGGGTGAACCTCGCGATACGGCGCTCCCTGCAGGAAATCACGCTCCTCGAGCTGGCCGGGCTGGGCGGCGAGCCGGTGGGCTTCGCGGCCATGGAGCGGCAGCTGCGCGGGTCGCGCAGCCCGACTGCTGGGCCGGTTGAGCCTGGTGCGGCCGCTGCGCTGGCGCCACCGACCGCGGCCCCGGCCAGAGGCACGGAGAATCCATGAGCAGCAATCCCGAACTCTCCGCGCTCTTCAACCGCGGCTACCAGCATGGCTTCGTCACCGACATCGAGTCGGATACGGTGCCGCCGGGCCTCGATGAATCCGTCATCCGGCTGATCTCGGCCAAGAAGCGCGAGCCGAAGTTCCTGCTCGATTGGCGCCTGCGCGCCTTCGAGCACTGGCGCACCATGCGCGAGCCGCACTGGGCTCACCTGCACTATCCGCCGCTCGACTACGGGGCGATTTCCTATTACTCGGCCCCGCGCCCCAAGGGCGATGGGCCCAAGAGCCTCGCGGAGGTCGATCCCAAGCTCCTCGAGACCTACGCCAAGCTCGGCGTCCCGCTGCACGAGCGGGCCCGGCTGGCCGGCGTGGCGGTGGACGCGGTGTTCGACAGCGTGTCGGTGGCCACCACCTTCAAGGAACGCCTGGCCGAGGCGGGCGTGGTGTTCTGCCCGTTCTCCGAGGCCGTGATCTCCCACCCGCAGCTGCTGGAGGAATACCTCGGCAGCGTGGTGCCCTACACCGACAATTTCTTTGCCACCCTCAATTCGGCCGTCTTCACCGACGGCTCCTTCGTCTACGTGCCGCCCGGCGTGCGTTGCCCCATGGAACTGTCGACCTACTTTCGCATCAACGCCGCGAAGACCGGCCAGTTCGAGCGCACCCTGATCATCGCGGCCGCGGGCAGCCACGTCAGCTACCTCGAGGGCTGCACGGCACCGATGCGCGATGAGAACCAGCTGCACGCCGCGGTCGTGGAACTCATTGCGCTCGAGGACGCGCAGATCAAGTACTCCACGGTGCAGAACTGGTACCCCGGCGACGCGCAGGGACGCGGCGGCATCTACAATTTCGTGACCAAGCGCGGCGAGTGCCGCGGGCGCAATTCGCGCATTTCCTGGACACAGGTCGAGACCGGCTCGGCCATCACCTGGAAGTATCCAGGCTGCGTGCTGCGCGGCGAGAATTCCGTCGGTGAGTTCTATTCGGTCGCGACCGCCAACAATTTCCAGCAGGCCGACACCGGCACCAAGATGATTCACATCGGCGCCAACAGCCGCAGCACCATCGTGTCAAAGGGCATCTCGGCCGGACACGGCCAGAACACCTACCGCGGCCTGGTGAAGATCATGCCCTCGGCGCGCGGCGCGCGCAATTTCACGCGCTGCGACTCCCTGCTGCTCGGACCCCAGTGCGGTGCCCACACCTTCCCGTATATCGAGACGCGCAATCCCGGCGCGACCGTCGAGCACGAGGCCAGCACTTCGCGCATCAGCGAGGACCAGCTGTTCTACTGCCAGCAGCGGGGCCTGAGCACGGAGGATGCCGTCAACATGATCGTCAGCGGCTTCTGCCGCGATGTCTTCAGGGAACTGCCCATGGAGTTTGCCGTCGAGGCGCAGAACCTCCTGGCCGTCACCCTGGAAGGAGCGGTCGGTTGAGTGCGCCGCTCCTGCAGATCGACAGCTTAAGCGCCAGCGCCGGCGGCACGCCGCTGCTGCACGGCGTATCGCTCAGTGTGAACGCCGGCGAAGTGCACGCGATCATGGGTCCGAACGGATCGGGCAAGAGCACGCTGGCGCACGTGCTCGCCGGGCGCCCCGGGTACCTGATCACCGGCGGCACGGTACGCTTCGATGGCGCCGACCTGCTGGCGCTGCCGCCCGAGGAGCGCGCGCGCGCGGGCCTGTTCCTCGGCTTTCAGTATCCGGTGGAAATTCCCGGCGTCAGCAACGCCTATCTGCTCAAGGCCGCGCTGAACGCGCGCCGCCGCCAGCGCGGCGAGCCGGAAATCGACGCCTTCGATTTCCTCAACCTGGTGCGCGAGCGGATGCGCACCATGCACATCGACGATGCGCTGCTGACGCGCGGCGTCAATGAAGGGTTTTCGGGCGGTGAAAAAAAGCGCAACGAGATCCTGCAGATGCTGGTGATGGAGCCGAGGCTGGCGCTGCTCGATGAGACCGACTCGGGCCTCGACATCGACGCGCTCAAGATCGTCGGCCACGGCATCAACAGCCTGCGCGCACCGGAGCGCGCGGTCGTGGTGATCACTCACTACCAGCGCCTGCTCGACTACGTCGTGCCCGACCAGGTGCACGTGCTGGCCCGCGGCCGCATCGTGCGCAGCGGCAATCGGTCCCTGGCGCTCGAGCTGGAGCAGCGCGGCTACGACTGGCTGCTCGAGGCGGCCACGGCGGGCGCATGAAGGCCCTGGAACGCATCCTGTCCGATTTTGCCGCGGCCGCCGACCCCGCACCCGCGCGCCTGGCCGCGGCCCAGGCCTTGCGCACCCACGCGCTGCCCACGCGCCGCGAGGAGAACTGGCGCTATGCAAACCTGCGCGCGCTCGAGGCCGTGCACAGTTTCCTGCCCGCGCCACCGCAGGCGGCCAGCCCCGCGCTGCCGACGGCGTTGCCGGCCGCGCTGCCAGGATTCTCCCGGCTGGTGTTTGTTGACGGGCGCCACTGTCCGGAATTCTCGCTCCCCGATGCGGCGCTGCTGGCGAGTCTGCGGGGCGGAAAGCCGCGCAGCAACGACGACACCGTGCCGTCGGCGCAGTCGGCGGGGGACGGAAGACTCGGCCTCATTGCCAAAATGTTCGCCCCCGAGCCCGTCACCCTGCACGTCCCCGGCCGCCTCGCCCTCGAGCTGGTCTCGATTGCCACCGGTGCCGCCGGCGGAAACTACCTCGAGCTCGAGGTGCAGCTGGCCTCGAATGCGCAGCTCGACCTGGTGGAGCGGCACCTGGGCAGCGCAGGGCCGAAGGGATTGAGCTGCCTGCAACTGGACCTGCACCTCGCTGCGCACTCGCAGCTGACACACACGCGGCTGCTGCAGGGCGGGCCCGACGCGCTGCATTACGACACGGTTGCGGTCCGCGTCGCTGCGGAAGGCTATTACAACTTGCGCCAGGTGGCCGCCGGCGGACAGACGACCCGCAGTACCACCGAAGTGCGCCTCGGCGGCCGCGACGCCCGGGTGCAGATCCGCGCGCTGGCGACTGCGCATGGACCACAGGTCTGCGATGCCTTGTTCACCGTGCTGCACGAGGCGCCGGGTACCCGGAGCGACCAGCTGTTCCGCGGCATCGCCAGCGATCGCGCCCACGTGGCCTGCAGCGCCGATGTGCAGGTGGCCTCCGGTGCGCCGGGTGCAAGAGTGCTGCAATCGCTCCGTGGCCTCATCGATGGAGCCGGCGCGGAAGTGGATCTGCGTCCGCGGCTCACGATCAACACCGACGAAGTCCAGGCCGCGCATGGCGCCACCACCGGAAGGCTGGATGAGGACCTGCTGTTTTACCTGCTGTCGCGCGGCCTTTCCCCGAGCGAGGCGCGTTCACTCCTGAAATGGGCCTTTCTGGCCGAGGCCCTCAACGCCATCGACATGCCCGCGCTCAGGCGCGATGCCGGCCTGGCCGCCGCGGCCCGGCTCGCCGATACGCCGGCGACGGAACTGCTGCAATGAACGCGCCTCCGGCCATCCGCGCGGACAGTTACTTCGACAGCCAGGGCCGGCTGCACGCCGAGCGGGTGCGTGCCGATTTTCCGATCCTGGCCCGCGAAGTACACGGCCGGCCGCTCGTCTACCTCGACAGCGCGGCCTCCTCGCAACAGCCCCGCGCGGTCCTCGCGGCCACCGAGCACTACGCCACGACCAGCCACGCCAATGTGCATCGCGGCGTCCACACACTGAGCCAGGAGGCCACCGCCGCCTTCGAGGCGGCGCGCGAAACCGTGCGCCGCTTCATCAACGCGCGGAAAGCCAGCGAGATCATCTTTACGCGCGGCACCACCGAAGCGATCAACCTGGTCGCGCGCTCCTGGGGAGGAACGCAGCTGCGTGCCGGCGATGAAGTCCTGATCACGCACCTGGAGCATCACGCCAACATCGTGCCCTGGCAAATGGCCTGTGCCACCGCGGGCGCACGCCTCATCGCCGCACCGCTGACACCCGAGGGCGAACTCGACCTGCCCGCGTTCCTGGGGCTGCTCGGGCCGCGCACACGGCTGGTGGCCGCGGCGCACGTCTCCAATGCGCTCGGCACCGCCTTGCCCGTCGCGCAAATCATCGAAGCCGCGCACGCCCGGGGCGTGCCGGTGCTGCTCGATGGCGCCCAGGCCATCGCCCATCAGCGCGTGGACGTGCAGCAGCTGGATTGCGATTTCTACGCTTTCTCGGGCCACAAGATGTACGCGCCGACCGGGATCGGCGTGCTCTATGGACGCGAGTCGCTGCTGGCCGCCATGCCGCCCTGGCAAGGCGGCGGGGACATGATCCTGAGCGTCAGCATCGCGCACAGCACCTACAACGAGCCGCCCTGGAAGTTCGAGGCGGGCACGCCGAATATTTCCGGCGCCGTCGGCCTGGCCGCGGCCATCGACTATCTGGAAGCGCTCGGCCGCGATCGCGTCGCCGACCATGAGCAGCGCCTGCTGCGGCTGGCGACGCCGCAACTGGCGGCCATCCCGGGCCTTAAGATCGTCGGGACCGCGCGCGAAAAGGCGGCCGTCATTTCCTTCACGCTGAGCGGCGTGCACCCGCACGATATCGGCACCATACTGGACCAGGAAGGCATCGCGGTCCGTACCGGCCACCACTGCGCCATGCCGGTCATGACCTACTACGGACTGGCGGCAACGGCCCGGGCCTCCTTCGGCTGCTACAACACCGAGGCGGACGTCGCCTGCCTGCTGGCTGGCCTGGAGCGGGTGCGCGAGGTCTTTGCCTGATGGACGTGCGCGACCTGTACCGCGATGTGATCCTCGATCACAACCGCAGCCCCCGCAATTTCGGCCGGCTCGAACCGGCCGACGCCGAGGCGCTGGGACACAATCCGCTGTGCGGCGACTCGCTCAGCCTGACCTTGCGGGTGGCCGGCGACCGGCTCAGTGAAATACGCTTCAACGGCCAGGGCTGCGCCATCTCGGTGGCCTCCGCCTCGATGATGAGCGAGGCGGTCAGCGGCAAGCCGCTCGCCGAAGTCGAAGCGCTGTACCGCGAGGTGCACGCGCTGCTCACCGAGCCGGCACATGTGCCGGCCCTCCCCCTGGGCAAGCTCATGGCACTCGGCGGCGTGCGTGAATTTCCCGCCCGGGTCAAGTGCGCGAGCCTGTGCTGGCACACCCTGCAGGCCGCGCTGCAGCGCCATGCCGTTGGCGAGCGGCCGACGGTTTCCACGGAGTGACGATGGCCGGGTACGAGAACGAACCGGTAGTGCTCAGCCGCGACGTGGAGGCCGTGATCGTGCCGGCGGGCACGCCCATCACGCTCAAACAGGGCGTGGCCGGCTACATCACCCAGGCCCTGGGGGGCAGCTTCACCCTTTATATCGAGGGCAATCTCTATCGCATCCCCGGCGAGCAGGCCGACGCCATCGGCAAGGAACCTGTGCTGCCCCCGGAACTGCCGCCCAACGCCACCGAGGCAGACGTCAAGGAGCTGGCCTGGGCGCAGATGCGCCGCTGCTTCGATCCGGAGATCCCGATCAATATCGTCGATCTGGGCCTGGTCTATGCCTGCGATGTGACGGCCAACCCCGACGGCACCCGCAAGCTGAACGTCTCCATGACTCTCACGGCGCCGGGTTGCGGCATGGGGGAGGTGCTGGTGCAGGACGTCCGGGACAAGCTTGAGATCATTCCCACGGTGAGCCAGGCCGATGTGCAACTGGTCTTCGACCCGCCCTGGAACCAATCCATGATGTCCGAGGCGGCGCGGCTGCAGACGGGCATGATGTGGTGATCGCCCTCGCCCCGTGCACGAGCTGATCCTGATGCGCCACGCCCAGGCCGCGCCCGCCACACCAGGTGCGGAGGATTTCACGCGACCGCTCACCGCCGCGGGACGCGCCGCGGCCGCCCGCGCCGCGCGGGCGCTGGTCGCCGCCGGAGCGCGGGTCGAGCGTGTGCTGCTGAGTCCGGCGAACCGCACCCGCGAGACCGCGACGATCGCGGCGCAGGAATTCAAGCTGGACGAGTTGCTGCTGCAGGCGGTGCCGGAGCTCTACGCCGCGCCCGCCGCCGTGATCCGCAACGCGATTGTGCTCCACCACGGCGGGGCCCGCACCCTGCTGGTCGTCGGCCACAACCCGGGGATCAGTGAACTGGCCAGCCAGTTATCCGCCCATCGTGCGCCCGCGCACCTGCCGACCGCGGGGTTATGCCGGCTGCCGTTGAGCGAAGCCGGGTGGCGCCAGCTGACGCAACCGTAGCGGAGGCGCGTTCAGAATTTCGCGCGCACCCCCAGCGCATAGCGCGACTCGAACTGCGTGGTGTTCAGCGGCATGTCAGGCCAGACCAGATAATAGTGTTCCTTCTCGCCGCTGAGATTGGAGCCTTGCAGAAACACCTGGAAGTGGTGGGCAAAATCGTAACTTGCCGAAGCGTCCAGATAGAGCGTTGAGGCCTGATACTCCTCGAAGCCACTGATTCCGCCGTAGTCCTGGGCCACGGCCCGCTTGGAGCGGTAGTTGCCGGCGACACGAACCTGGAAATTCTTGTCCTGGTACCAGAGGATGAGGTTCGCCTGTTCCTTCGAGTTTTCCTCGAACGGAATCGTATTGCCCGCCACGTCCTTGCCCACATCGCTGGGCGAGTAGGTGAAGTTGGCATCGACGCCGAGGTTCGAGAACTTGCCCGGCAGGAAATCCAGCGCCTGCTTCAGGCCGATTTCCAGCCCGCCCAGTGATTTTCCCGCGCCCTGGGCCGGGCCGCTGATCCCGACGCAGCGGCGCACCACGCCATCCTGGTCGGGCAGGTCGCAACGCACCGCGCTGTCGTTGTGGACGAAACTCGCCACGTCGACATGAAAGGCCGCGATGCTGAGCATGCTGGCGCGGCCGAAGTAGTACTCGAGCGAGACATCGTAGTTGGTCGATCGCCAGGGATCGAGATTGGGATTGCCGTTCTGCTGGCCGCCGAACACGGCGATGACCGGTGGTGGACCAGCCGAGAAGGCGTAATTCAGGGTCAGGCCGCCGCCCCATTGATCGAGATTGAGCAGCTCCATGTTCTTCGAGAAGGCCACACGCAGCCGGAGATTTTGCTGCAGATCCACGAACAGGTTGGCCACCGGCAGCACGTCGGTGAAGCTCCGGTCCGTGTGGACGATGCCAAGATCCTGGGGGCTCACGTAATAGGGGCCGCTCGGTCCCACCGAGTGCTGATCAATGCCCAGATGAGTCCTGATCAGCTTAAATCCGATGTTGGCGCCAAACGGGAAGCTGCCCGCACCCTTGAAATTGGCCTGCAGGTAGGCGCTCGTCTGGCGCACGGCCACGTGCCAGGTGCCGCCCGGATCATGGTCGCGTATTTCGCCCGGATACATGGAGTTCTGGAACGCCAGCACATCGTCCATGATCTTCGGGTCGAGCGCGTAGACGTTCACGCCCTGCACGTCTGCCAGGTGGTTATACAGGCGGGTGTTGTCGCCGATCATCTGGCCCAGCTGGCCCGGATTCAGGCCCACCAGGGGGTTGTTGCGGAAGAAACCCGTGACCGGATCGCCGGCTTTGCAGGCCCCGGGAACGCCACCGCCGTCGAGCAACACATCCGCAGCCTTGTAATGCACATAGCAGCCCCCGGGGACTGGAATCCGGGTGGTGAGGTCTTCTTGACCCGTCACCGGATCAATGACCGGATTGTAGTAAGCCAACCCGGCATCGACCGGTGCAATCAGCGCGAAACTCTCGTTGTCGGCGTCACGGCTTTCCTGGCGCACGCCAAAATCGAGATGCAGGTTGTGATCGCTGAACTTGTAATGGCCATCCGCACGCAAGGCCTTGATGGTGGCACTGCGGTCGTAGTCGCCCTCGGAGGTGACGGTCTTGAGTGCATACGCGTTCACGTTGCTGAGCGTATTGAGCACCGACGGCGGCAGGCTGAGCCCCATGTGGTCGCCAGTCAGGGTGATGGTGGCCGGAATGGTGTTGGGCGTGAAGCCAAAGGGGTTGAACACGCGAGTTCCGCCGGGGACCACGTAAGCATAAGTGGCGGGGGGAACGGGAGGCGGCAGGGCATCGGGCGGTTCGTTCGGCCAGATCGAGCCGTCTGAGATCGCGTATTGCAGGTAGCTCTCCATATGCAGCTGGCTCGCGGTCGCATAGATGGCGCGCACGTCACCGGTGAAGGGGCCGCCCCGGTCGTAGCTGAGCTGCAGGTTGATGTTCTTCGAGTTCGACTTGTTCACGTTATCGTCTGAATAAGTCTCGATGTCGCCCAGATAGAACTGGCGGCTTTGGGTGGTGTAGAAGTCATTCGCCGGCGCGCCGGTGCTGGGATCGTTGTAGCCGTTGTAGACCTGCACCCCGGTGTTGCGCGCGGCGAGCGGCAGGAAAGTTGCGCCGTCCCAGCTGGCGGAATTGAGCTGGTAGCCGGTCTGGCGATCGAAGCTCTTTTCGTTGGTGTAAAAGAGATCGGACAGGAGCGTCACGCCCGGCCCCAGCTCGGCCTGCAGCGAGACATTGAGCCCCAGGCGCTTGCGTTCCAGCTGCTCGTCGATGGCGGCGTAATCCGCGGTGTTGTAATAGACGCCGTTTGCCCGGCCGTCGCCATTGACGTCGACGTCGCAACCGCTGGTTTCAAAGCCTGGCGCGGGGCTATAGAGACCATCGCTTCCCCGGGGGCACAGCGACGGAGTGAGCAGCACCACGCCCGCCGGGAGCGGAGCGCCGCCATAGGCGTTGAGGAAGCCCACCCCCAGCGTGGTGTTGTCCGAGGTCTCGCCAACGAGTTCACCCGTGTATTGACCCATGCCGTCGAAGGAGTGCTCGAGGGTGACGTCCGAATACGCGGCCGAGGCCACGACACCCCAGCGGTCGGCGTGGTAGCCAATGAGCGCATCGAGTTCGGGCTGGTACTTGTCCGTCTGCGAGCCGTGCAGGGCCGAGGCGGCACCGGCCAGGGTCCAGCCCGGCAGCAGATCGAAGGGACGGCGCGTCTTCAGGTTGATGGTGCCGGTGATTCCGGCGTTGAGGAGGCTTGCCGTGGGCGACTTGCTGACATCGGCACCGGCGAACAATTGCGATGGAATATCGCCGAAGTCGGGCTGCACGCTCACGATCGAGCCGGTGGTGAGGAAAGCCTCGCCGTTCAGCAACGTGCCCACCTGCGGCAGGCCGCGGATATTGACCGAGGTACCCTCCCCGCCCACGCGATTGATCTGCACGCCGGTGATTCGCTGCAGTGAATCGGCAATGGTCGCGTCGGGCAGCTTGCCGATATCCTCGGCGGCGATGCTGTCCTGGATCGAGGCCGCATCGTGCTTGAGCTGGACCGCCTTCTGCTCGGCGGCGCGCACGCCGGTCACGATGACTTCCTCGAGTGTGTCCGCTTCCGGTGCCGCGGCCGCGCGCTGCGACGGCAGGCTGGCGAGAATGATCTGCGTGACCAGCATGCTCAATGACGCGCAAGTAGTTTTCTTGACTGACATTTTCGATACTCCCCTGTAGCTCATTCTGGTTTCAGCGGCACGACGAGGACTTCCATGTTCCAGAGGTCGGTGGCGTCATCGAGCCGGCACTGATAGCCGTAGTAGGTCTTTTCGAACACGTGCTGGAAGAGGCAGGCCCGTTCACCGTCCTGGACGGGGTTGCCGGCCACCGGCATGAACTCGCCGTCGGCCCGGTCGGCGTAGAACACCTTGACCTGCCAGACGCCCTTGTTGGTCTCGCTGTAGCGGTTTGGATAGATTTCGGTGGCGAGGTAATAGATCCCGTTGCCCCCTGCCCCACCCTTCGGCAGGTACATCAGGTTCGGGGCCGCGACGGTCGCTTTACTGTGCATCAGCAGCCGGTCGGGCACGCGGTCGAGCTCCTGTAGGGATTTCGCGCTCCGGCTCACGATGTCAAAGTAGTTGTCGTCGTTGCCCCGATACCAGGTCAGAAAGAAGCGGCCCGTGACCGGATCGTGGAACAGGTTCGGATTCTGGTTGCGCTCGTCGGTGACCGGCTTCACCAGATCCTTGAGCTCCGTCAGGTGGATGCCATCTTCCGAAGTCGCGAGCACGATCCGGCTGGCCGGCTGGTCATAGTCGCGCGTGATGGCGAAATACAGCCGGTCGGGATGGGCCGGATCAGCGCCCTTGAGCACCGAAGGCCAGCGTGCATTGAGCCACAGGGGATTGCCTTCGTACTTGGTCCAGTGGACCAGATCGTTGCTGCGCGCCAGCCCGATGCCGCGCCCTTGATTCAGGCCGTACCAGCCCCAGTACCTGAAGCCGGCGCGCTTGAGTTCGATCACCGACAGGGTGTGGGGCTGCTGGTCGCCCTCCCAGTCCTGCGCCGGCCAGTCAAGCCGCTGCGGATCGGGCAGCGTCAGGTAATTGACGGGCGCCGCGGCCGGCAGCGCGGCGGCACGCAGCAGCGCCAGGAGCAGGGCCAGCATCAGGGAGGCGCCACGCATCAGGCCTTCTCCGTCGCACGGTCGCCGAGCACCGCATTTCGAATCAGGGGACGGGCCCAGAAGCCCACGCTGAGCACCACCCCAAAACTCACGTAGAGCAGCAGCATTCCGCCACGCAGGCCGAACAGGTCACCGACCCTGCCGATCAGCAGCGGCCAGAGCGCACCGCCCATGATCCCCGTGCACAGGATTCCGGCGAAGGGTCCGTGGTGCGAGGGCACGGAGTTCAGGGCGAGCGAGATCACCGTCGGCCACATGATCGAGGCGAAAAAGCCGACGCAGGGAAAGGCAATCAGCGACAGCTTTGCCGGACCGAACAGGGCCAGCGTAAGCATCAGCAGCGCGCACAGTGAAAATCCGACCAGCACGCGCTTGCTGTCGATGAGCTTGAGCAGCGCCATGCCGGCCAGGCAACCCACCGTCATCAGTCCCCAGAAGTTGGAGACCGCGCCCGCGCCGGTCACGTGCGGATCGTAGCCGTGGTAGCGGTGCAGGAATTCCGACATCCAGTCGGCGGTGCCCTGTTCGGACCCGACGTAGGCGACGATGCAAAGGAAGTAGGCCCAGATCGTCGGGTTTTTCAGCAACGAGGCGTACATGGCCAGCGTCCCGGCCGATTCATCGGCGGTGCGCTCCACCTTCGGTATTTTCAGCGGGGCAATCCCTAAGGCCATGAGGCCCGTGGCCACGGCGAACAGCCAGTAAATAGAAGTCCACGGCAGCGCGGCGGGCGTCACACGCCCCAGCAGGCCGAGCAGTGCCCCGCCCGGCGGGCGATGCACGCCGAGATTGCCAACCAGATAGGAATACACCAGCGGACTGACGAAGGAAGCGGCACCGAACACCAGCTGCGCGAAGGCAGAGTTGAAGGCGAAATGTTCCTCACCGCCGGCCACGCGCAACATGGGATTGATCGCCACCTGCAGGGCCGCCATGCCCGCACCCATGATGAACAGTGAGGGCACGGCCACCCCGTAGGTCGGGTGCAGCGCGAAACTCAGCGCTCCTGCCGTGCCTGCCACGAAGGAGATCACGATCAGATTCCGATCGCCCCAGCGCTCCACCAGGAATCCGGCCGGGATCGACATGACGCCATAGGCAATGAAAAAACAGAATGGCAGCACTGCCGCCATGGCATAGGAGACGTGGAAGTCGCTGATGATGTCCGGGACGAGCGGGCCCAGGATATTGGTGAGGAAGGAGATCACGAAGAAGATCGCGAAGATGAGCGCAACGATGTAGCGATTCCGTTTCATGACTTCCCCTGCGGCGGCGCTGTACCGCTACTCGCTATCCGTGATCTTGCGGGTGTGCTCGAAGCGCCCCGCCTCGCGCCCGCCGAGCGAGGCGAGCACCAGGCTCATCATCTGCAGCGGCAGGATCTCGACGATGGGCCGCAAGCCGCCATCACACTCGGGCAGCCTGAGCGCCGGGAATGCCGACTCGCTGCCGATCTCCAGGCAGCGCCGGCCCTTGGTGACAAGCTCGGCGGCGAGCCGCTGGTTCAGCGGGCGCGTACGCTCATCGCCTTCAAAAACCACGGTCAGCATGTCGGCCTGCAGCATCTCCAATGGCCCGTGCCGGAGCGCGGCGCTGCTCATGCCCTCGGCATGAAAATGCGCCGCTTCCTTGATGATCAGGGCACCGGTGCAAACCGCGGCCAGGGAATCGCCCCGCCCCGCCAGGAACAGGTGACGGATGTCGCGCAACGGCGCGGCCAGGGCATCGACATGCCCGCGCCAGTCCTTGAGGTACCGCCCGGCAAGCTCCGCGGCGGGCCCGAGGCGCTGCAGCGTGCGGGCCTCGGCAGCGTCGGCGAAAATCGCCGCGAGCCACTGCAGGCTGAGCATGCCGCCCACATAGGTCTTGCAGGACACCGAGAATTCCGTTCCCGCCTGCACCAGGATCGACAGATCCGCGCCCCTGGCCAGCGGGCTGTGCTCGGTGTTGGTGACACCGAGGACCGGTGAGCGGCACTGCAGCTCGAGGAGCCGCACCGTCTCGGCGCTGGCGCCGGACTGCGAGACCAGGATGATCAGCGACTGCGCGTCACACAGGGCCATTCCATAGTGAATGAGCTCTGATGTCTCCACCAGCACCGCATTGAACCCGCCCGCGATCAGCGACCAGTACAGGGGTTGCAGGGTGTGATAGGAGGAACCCATGCCGGTCAGCACGACCCTCTGCCAGCGGCGCGATTGGACCAGGTGCCGGACGTCCCTCCACCGGCCGGAAGCGCGCAGCCAGCCGAGCGTCGCTTCCAGTGCCGCCGGCTGCTCCATCAGGTCGCGGAAATACTCGCCTTCCATGACCGGGAGCGCCGCGGCAGACATCAGCCCGGCTCCCCGGCGAAGCGGTGCGCCCAGACCACCCCGGCACCGATCAGCGGCGCATCGCCGCGCAGCGAGGACGGGATCAGTTCGACGCGATCCGCCGGCACGTAGCCGCACTGGCGGCGCACCACTTCGCGTATCGCTGGCATGAACAGATCGACACTGTTCATGACGCTGCCGCTCAATACGATGAGCTCGGGCACGTAGAGGGTGATGAGGTTGGCAATGCCGATGCCCAGATACCGCCCGGCGCGGGCCACTTCCTCGAGCGCCAGGGCATCGCCGGCGCGTGCCAGCCCGCAGATCTGCTGGGTGCTCAGCTCCGGGCGCGGCGAGTGCGCGGCCTTCGCGGCGCGCGCGTAGCGCGCGGCGATCGCCGGACCGCTGGCGAGCGACTCCCAGCAGCCGCGGGCGCCGCAGGAACAGTCCGGCCCCGTATCGTCGATCACGTGGTGGCCGATCTCAGGGTGGGCGCCATCGAGGCCGCGGTAGATCGCGCCGTTGATCAGCACGCCCGCGCCGATGCCGGTGCCGATCGTCACGCCGATGAGACTCTTCCGGCCGCGACCCGCGCCCCACGCCGCCTCGGCGAGCGCCGCGGCGTCGGCATCGTTCTCCATCGCCACTTCGAGTTGGAGCCGGGAGGCGAGTGCCGCCACCGGATTGGCGTCCTTCCAGCCCGGGAGAAAATCCACCTCGCCGATCGTGCCGCGGAAGGGATCGACGGGGCCGGTGCAGCCGATGCCCACGCCCCGCATCGGCTGCTCGATCTGCTGGCGAAAGCGCCCGAGCATGCCGGCCACGCGCTCCATCGCGTCGTCAAATCCGCGCCCCGGGGCGGTCGGCGTCTCTTCCCGGGCCAGCAGCCGGCCCGCCGCGTCAATCGCACCGACGGCGATCTTCGTGCCGCCGATATCGACTGCGCCCGTGATCATGGCCGTCCCGGAGTGCATCAGTGCGCCTGCCACTCGAGGATGGCCGCGCCGTAGGCGGGCAATTCCACCGTCCACGCGGTCCCCTCCGCGGGCACCATGACGCTGCCGTCCGGCGTCAGCCGCCGCAGCGCCTGCACGGGCAGCGTCGTGCTGAGCCTGGAGCGCTGTACTGCGGCGCTGTGGTTGGCCAAGACGATATAGCCACCGCCTGGGCCCGTGAGCGCCGTGGCTTCGACCGCGGGGTGGTCCGTGGCGACCAGCGGCCGCACGTGCCCGTAGTCGCGCAGCGCCCGGTACAGGCGGTACGTGGTCTGGTCTTTCTCGAAGGCCATGGGTTCGCCGGCCAGGTACGATTCGAGCGGATAGGCCGACAGCAGCGTGACGCCCTTGCCAAGCCGGTGCGCAATGAGCGCCGGGCGCTGCTCCTGGTCCACCGCGATCACCTCGCCGTCGCTGAGCTCAAGTCCCGTGCCCCAATAGCGCGTACTGGCCGCCGGGACCGAAAAATGCAGGGTCTCACCGGGCCGCAAATCACCCAAAGGCTTCACGATCTTCAGCGTCAGGGCGCTCACGACCGCGGCATCCGTCATGTGCGCACCAAACAGCGTGTCCATCCCGGGAATGGCGGCATTGGCGGCCAGCGAAGCGTAGAGCACACCGCCGCCGCGCACATAGGCCTCGGCCCGTTCCCAGAAATCGGTGTGCAGGTGTACAAAGATCGGATCCGTCGCCGTCAACGGCGAGGGCAGCAACACCATCGGATGTTGTGGCCATTCGCCCGCTTCCCGGGGCAGCGCGGGTGTGAGTCCCGCCTGATGCGCCAGGATGAACGAGGAGAGCGCCGAACCCATCACCCAGGAATTGCCGTCGTAGGGATTGGGAGGCTGGCCGTTCACCGCCCCGCCCTCGCTCACGGATACGAAGGGAATGAGGTTCGGACCGCCCAGTCCGAAGCGCGAGAAGTCGCCCTGCGTGCGCGCCCATTCTTCAGGAATGACGATCGCGGCATCCCCCATCGGCACCGACAGGCCCTCGAGATGCATGCGGCGCGAGATCGCGGCAAATTCCTTGAAGGCGGCGCCCTGGGGGCGGAGCTTGCGATCCCAGGTCGTGAGCCCGAACTGCGTTTCGTGCGGCGAGCGCAGATAGGGGACCTGGTGGTATTGATTGGGCGCGGCGTCGGTGTAGCACCACAGCAGGAACCCGTCCGCCCCGGCGCCGAGGGCCGAGTACATGCTGACGCGGTCAAACTGCGTGATCTTCTCCGGCGAGTACTGCGCCGAGGAGGCGCCCATCTCCTGCACCAATACCGGCCGGCCGGCGCCGCGGCTCAGCGCCGTTTCAAAGGCGGCACCATAGGTGCCACGCACCGACACCATGGCATCCGGGAACAGCTCAGGCGTGTAGATCGTATAGGGATGGACGCTGAAGAAATCGACGTCGCCGGCAATCACGTCGGGGCGAAACGGACCGTGCTCCATGTCCTGGGTGCTGACGCCGGCCACGATCGGGTGCATCCGGTCGAAGCGGCGGATCCCACCGGCGATCAGGCGCGTCCAGTTGACGGCTTCGGCGTCAGTGGTGCCCGAGCTGATCCAGAAGGGAGGCTCGTCGGTCAGGTCCCAGGCGAGTATGGCGGTCTCGTGCGCATAGCGGCGCCCGAACTCGCGCGCCTGGTTGGTTTCCAGCCGCAGCATCTCCGGGTTCGATTGTGGATTGCGCCCGTTCCGCCAGGCGACGTCCCAGTAGGCTTCGCCCACTTCACCACCGACAAACAGCGAGGGATGCAGGTAGATGCGGTACTTGTGCGCGAGGCCGATGAGGTAGTCGAGCTGCGCGAAGGCTTCCGTGTTGTATTCGCCCGGGCGCGGCTCGAACCAGGCCCAGAACAGGTCGAAGCGCACGGTGTTGAAACCGATCTGCGCCATGGTGGAAAAATCCGCCTCGATGTCGGCCGGGTCCCATTGCAGCGGCCACTGCAGTGCCGCCTTGGCCGGCACCCAGTGGGCTCCGGTGACGAGGAAGCGCTGGCCTCCGGCGCTGAAGTAATTGCCATCCAGGCTGGCCTGTGGAAGCCGGGGTGCGCTCTGCGGGGCGGGCTGATCGGCGGCGGCGGCGGCGGCGGCGCGCGCGCGCTCGGGAATGCCGGGCCCTACGCTGCAGGCGAGGACTATCAGCGGCGCGAACCATCGGCCGGCCCTGAGTCCATTCCAGCCGGGTGCGACGGTTCGAAACGCCAGCGCACGCGAGCTCGCCATCGTTTACGGACCCCCTCTTACCTAGTATCATATCATCATAGGTTAGGGCGGACAACCCGAACAGCTCAACGAATGAAGCGCGGACTCAACCTGCACATCGATCGCGGCAGCTTCCTGCCCTACTACCAGCAGATCGTCGAGCAGATTCGCGCACTGGTGAAGACCTCGGTGCTCAGCGAAGGCGAGGTGTTCAAGTCCGAAGGAGAAATCGCCCGCACCCTGGGGATCAGCAAGATGCCGGTGCGCCAGGCTTTCCTCAAGCTGCGCTCCGAAGGCCTGCTGGTGATCGAGAAGGGCCGGCGCCCAGTCGTGGGTTCGAGCCGCGTGCCCTGGAACTTCCAGGAATTGCGCGGGTTCAGCGAGGAGATGCGGCGGCGCGGCCTGGAACCTTCGGCCAGGGTGCTGTCGCTCAAGCGCCTCACGCCCGACCCGGAAGTCTCGCAGGCGCTGCACCTGCACGCCGACGAAGCCGTGTTCTCACTGCTGCGGCTGCGTTACGTCGATCATGAGCCGGTGGCGCTGGTCACGAGCTTCCTGCCGGTCGCGCTTTTTCCGGACCTGGACCAGCGCAACCTGGAAGGCGTGTCCCTGTATCGGCTGTTCGAAACCGTCTACCGCCGCAAGCTGAACTGGGCTGAAGAGGAAATCGGCGCCACCAACGCCACGGAAGACCAGGCCCGGATGCTCGGCACTGCGCTGGGCAGCGCGCTGCTGTTCGTGCGCGAGACGACCTATGATCTGAAGCGCACGGCGATCGAGCACAGCCACTCCTACCTGCGCGCCGATCGTTACAAGGCCACCGTCGTCTCAGTGCGCAAGCGCTGAACGCGCCGCGCGCGGCGCTTCCGGGTTGAGCAGCGCCGTGCTCAGCAGCATCCAGGTCGAATGCGGCAGCCACTGCTCGTCCCAGCGCCAGTTCCCATCATCCGGGCCGGGCGCAAAGCTGATCCCGCGGCCCTCATCATTCCCCACGGCGCCGGTGATGCCGTTGGCGATCCCGCCGACCAGGTTGGTCTCCGAGCTCTCCGAATAGTCGGGATTGTGGCCGCCGAAGCCATAAAGCATGCACACATCGAAGGGGTTGCGGCCCAGGACCCAGTCGAGCGAGTGCTGCGCGAAGGCGGCCAGGGGCCCACTGACGCCAAAGGTCGTCCCGGACTGCCCCGCGGCCCGGCCGCCGAGCGTAGCCGCCACGGCGAGCGAGGCGAGCCGCGCATCCTCGCCCTGCCACCAATAGCCGGTTTCATTCGCGTGCGGCATGAAAAATCCCGTCAGGATCTCCGCGCCGCGCTCACCCTCGCGGTACAGCCGGAAGCTCTGGCGCGGATAATCGAAGGGATTGGCGACCGCGGCGTTGAGGGCCAGCTGGGCGTCGAGCGCGCGGGCGATCGCGGCGCGCACGGGCGCTGCCTGCGCGGGCCGCGCGATGGCCAAGTACTCAGCCAGCGCCAGGACCGGAAAGCCCGCGTCGGCCGCGTGATAGAACGGGCGGTCGGTGGCATCACTGCGAAACCATCCCGCCGGAGTCAGGCGCTCGACCAGATTGCGGGCGCGGCGGCCCGCGGCCTCGCGGTACTCCGCGGATCGGGTCGAGCGGTACAGTTCAACCGCGGCCAGGAGCCCGGTGTAATCATCGATGATGTTCTCGACCCCGTCGTCATCGTACTCGCGGTTGTGCTGCGCGAGGTGCGCGAAGGCGCGCTTTGCATCCGCCAGGTAAGTGGTCGCGGAAAACTCACCGGCCATGCCGGTCTGGCGTGACAGGCGCGAGGCGCGGGCGAGCGCGGCGATTGCCACGCCGGCACCTTCGCGCATCGCCGCCTGGTAATCCCTGGTAAATTTTCCCTCTTCGCCGACGTAACCGGTCACGGCGCGCTCCGCGCCCGGGCGGCCCCAGCCCTCGAACACCGTCATGTAGAAGTAGCCCTCGGCCGACAGCAGGCGGTGCATGAAATCCGCCCCGTACAGCGCCTCCGCCACCAGCGGCCGCTCCAGTCCGGCCGCACGCAGGCGCTGCGGCGCCGCTTCATGCACGCGCGCCAGCGTCCAGGCGGTCATGCCCGCCTGCTGCGGGTTGAAAAAGTTGGCGTAGGACAGGTGCGAGAGGTACTTGCCGTTATCCCCGCCGGCGTCGCGCCAGCCTCCCCAGACATCGACCCAGCGATCGGACTCGAACACGTGAATATGGTGATCGCTCATGTCGAGCCAGCGGCCCTGGTGAAAATAATCGATCAGCGCTCCGGCGGTGACTTTGAAGAGCGCATCCCTGGCCACGACAATCTCCGTCGACTGCGCGCGCTCCTCGCCGATGCGCGCCCGCACCCGATAGCGCCCCGGATCGGTCAGGCGGGAGAAATCGGCCAGATAGTAGTGCTTGGAGGCGCCCCACTCCGCCAGGTCGGGTTGCGCAACGAGGGGAGCGCTCAGGACCGGCTGGCCGTCCCGCAGAATGGTGAACTCCCCGCTCGCGCCGGCCTTGTCCGATTCGATGAGGGCGGATTTCGGTCCCCCGGCCTCGAGCGCGACGCGATTGACGTGCACGCGGAGCTCAGTCCTGGCCGGCGCCGCCGCCATGAGCGAACCCAGGACCGCCGCTGCTAGGGCTGCGCGCATTGGAAGATTCCCCGCCGATTTGCCACGCGGCCGGCTCAGGCCGTCAGTCGACGGCGCAAAAGCAGTACGCGACCGTCCGGCCAGGCACTCTGGAAAATCGCTGCCACAGGCGCACTTCGCGCTGCAGGGGCGCAAGCTGCGGCGCGAGCCGCGCCACCACGCCGGCGCTGGCGCCGCCCCAGCCCAGGCCGGCCGCGCGCGCCAGGCGCGCAATGGCGGCGCGCATGTTCAGCAGCAGCTGCTCCGTGAAACTGAGTTCCGGTTCGACAATGCGCACCTCATAGTCCTTGCCGAGCTTGGCGCGCCGTGCGGCTTCCTTCACGGCATCGTCATAATTCCCCAGCGTGTCGACCAGTCCGAGCCGGCGCGCATCGCTCCCGGCCCAGACGCGGCCCTGCGCGATTTCGTTGATCGCGTCCCGGCTCTGGTGGCGCCCGGCGGCCACGTGCTGCAAAAACGCGTCGTAGGAGTGATCGACGCCGGCCTGGACAATCTGCTCGAGCTCGGGCTTGAGCGGGCGATCCAGACGGAGCGAGCCGGAGAGCGCCGTGGTGCCCACGCCGTCCACCTGGACTCCGAGCTTGGCGAGCGTCCGGTCGAAAGTGGGGATCGTGGCAAACACGCCGATGGAGCCGGTGATGGTGTTGGCGCTGGCATAGATCGCATCGGCCGGTGATGCGATGTAGTAGCCGCCGGAGGCGGCGACATCGCTCATCGAGGCGACGACCGGCTTGCCGGCCGCGCGCAGCGCCTGCACCTCGCGGTAGATCTGCTCGGAGGCGAGCACGCTCCCTCCCGGGCTGTCGATGCGCAGCACCACGGCCTTGATGTCCTCGTCCTCGAGGGCACGACGGAGCAGTGCGGTGGTGGAGTCGCCGCCGATCGTGCCCGAGGGCTGGTTGCCGTCGAGTATCTCGCCGCTGGCGACGATGACGCCGACGGCGCGCGCGGGCGGGTGCCGGCGCGGCTCCTCGCGGTGCACGACTTTCAGATAATCCTCGAGACTCACCGAGCGGAAGCTGTGATGGGCGTCATCCGGCCCCACCAGCTCGGTCATGCGCTGCTCGACTTCCGCACCGGTGCGCAGCGCCGTCACGAGGCCGGCGGTTTTCGCCACGCTCGCGGTATCGCCGCCCGCCGCGCGCACCGCGGCGGCAAAGCCATTGGAGTAGCTGTTGAGCAGCTCCGGATCCAGGCGGCGCGCGTGGCCGATGGCCGTGCGGTACCCCAGCCACAGGGACTGCAGGTAGACGCTGCTTTCCTGGCGATCCTCGGCGGACATGTCCCGCCGCACGAAAGGCTCATCGGCGCTCTTGAACTTGCCGGCGCGGATCAGGTGCACGTCCACGGCGAGCTTGTCGATCGCGTCCTTGTAGTACATGCGGTACCGGTCATAGCCCGGGAGCAGCACGAAGCCGAAGGGATCGAGGTAGATTTCATCGGCCTGGGAGGCGAGGTAGTACGGGCCCTGCAGGAAGTAGCTGCCGCGCGCCACCACCTTCTTGCCGCTGCGGCGAAACTCCGCGATGGCGGATGCCAGCTCCTCGAGCTTGGCCTGGCCCACGTGCTCCAGGTCATCCGTGTCGATCAGCAGGGCCTGGATGCGCGCATCGCCCGCGGCAGCGCGGATCGCGCGCGTCAGGTCCCACAGCAGGGTCTGCGGCTCATTCTGCCCCTGGACTTCGTTGATGGCGCGCTCCAGCGGTTCGCCCGCGAGCTGCTCGACGATCTCACCCGAGGGGTGGATCACCAGCGCGCCGCGCTCGGGCAGGCGGGGGATCGATCCGCGCAGTCCGGCGATGAGCACCGCCAGCAGCGCCAGGAGCAGCAGCAGGTGCAGCACCCGGCGCAGCACGTCCAGTCCGTGCCACGCGCCCCTGAAAAAGCCCAGCAGGTAACGCACGGTCCTGCCGGGACTCAGACCTTCTCTTCAATGCGCGCGGACTTGCCGGCGCGATCGCGCAGGTAATACAGCTTGGCGCGCCGGACATTGCCGCGACGCTTGACGCTGATCTCGCTGATCGAGGGACTGTGCGTCTGGAAAGTGCGCTCCACCCCTTCGCCGTGCGAGATCTTGCGCACCGTGAAAGAGGAGTTGAAGCCGCGATTGGACAGCCCGATCACGACGCCCTCGAAGGCCTGGACGCGCTCGCGTTCCCCCTCGGTGACCTTCACCTGCACCACCACGGTGTCGCCGGGCTTGAAATCCGGCACCTTGCGCGTCATGCGCTCGGCTTCCAGGGTCTGAATGATGTTCATGACTTGATTTCCTGTTCCTGCAAAAATTCCCGCAACAACTCCGCGCCTTCCTCGTCCAGCTCCACCCCATCCAGCATCTCGCGGCGCCTTAACCAGGTGCGCCCCAGCGCCTGCTTGCGCCGCCAGCGCCCGATCGCGGCGTGATCGCCGGACAACAACACCGCCGGCACGCGCCGCCCCGCGAACTCCTCGGGCCGCGTGTACTGCGGCCAGTCGAGCAGCCCCGCATGGAACGAATCCTGCTGCGCCGATCGTTCATCGCCCAGCGCGCCAGGCAGGAGCCGCGCCAGCGCGTCAATCAGCACCAGCGCCGGCAGCTCCCCGCCCGAGAGCACATAATCGCCGATCGAGACCTCAAGATCGACTGCGCTCTCCAGCACCCGCTCGTCAATGCCCTCGTAGCGGCCGGCCACCAGCACCAAGCCACCCTCCAAGGCCAGCTCGCGCACCCGCTGCTGCGTGAGTCTTTCCCCCTGCGCGGACAGCGCCACGACCGGGCTCCCTGCCGGGACACGCTCGCGCGCCGCGGCGATCGCGGCACTCAGGGGCTCCGGCTTCATCACCATGCCCGGGCCGCCGCCGTAAGGCCGATCGTCCACGGTGTGGTGCACATCGGTCGTGTGCCGGCGCGGATCCTCCGTGCTCACCTGCAGCAGCTGCCGCCGCAGCGCGCGGCCTACAATCCCGTGCAGCAACGACTCCCGGATCATCTCCGGGAACAGCGTGACCACTTCAATCAGCAACACCTGCTCACACGCCGGCCTACAGCTCTTCCGGCCAGTCCACTTCGATCTCGCGGCCCTCCAGATCGACGCGCACCAGGTGCGGCGGCGCGGCCGGCACCCAGTGTTCGCGCGCGCCCCGGACCACCATCACCGGGGCCGCCGGCGCGTCCACGTAGTGGCTCACCTCGCCCAGCTCCGCCCCGGCGCGGTTGCGCACCTTAAAGCCGAGCAGATCGTCGCGGTAATATTCGCGCGCCGCCGTCGGCGGCAGCTCCGCACGCGGTACTTCGATATCCCGGCCGCGGAGCAACTCCGCGGCGTTCCGGTCCTCGATGCCCTGCAGGCGCACGCGCAGCCAGCGCCCGTCGAATTCCGCGTCCGCCAGCTCGAAAGTGGCGCGCGCGCCTGCCGCGTCGCAGAGCGTCCAGACCCGATAGCGCAGCAGGTTCTCGGGCGGCTCGGTATGCGACTGGATTTTCAGCCAGCCACGCACCCCATGAGCGCCCGTCACTCGCCCCAGTCTCAGGTTCTCGCTTCGCGGCGGCACTTCCGCCACCGTACCGCCCTCAGGCCGTGGCTTGCTTGCGGTAGCCGACCACGAGTGCCCGCACCCGCTCCGACTGCTGCGCGCCCAACCCGACCCAGTGGTCAATGCGGCCCAGCTCGAGACGCAGGCGCACTTCCTTGCCGCGCGCCACGGGATTGAAAAACCCGACCTGCTCGAGGCTGGAACCGCCCTGGCGCTTGCGGCTGTCCGTCACGACCACGTGGTAGAAAGGCTGGTTCCGGGCGCCGCGCCGGGTGAGACGAATTGTGACCATTTTCTAGACTTAAGCCCTGGGCCAAAAAAGAGCGCGGATTCTACGCAAAGGCCCGCCAGACTTAAAGCCCCTCAATGACTTAAGCCACCCAGGAGGCGCTTCATGGCCCTGCCCTTGAAGCCCTTCATCATCTTCTGCATCTCCAGGAACTGCTTCATCAGGCGATTGACGTCCTGGACCTGGACCCCCGCCCCGCGGGCGATCCGCCGGCGCCGGGAGCCGTCAATGAGCCCAGGGGTCCGCCGCTCCCGCAACGTCATGGAATCGATGATGGCCAGCTGCCGTCGGACCTGGCGATCCGCGTCGGCCGGCGCCGCGGCGCCGCGGGTCATCTGGGTGGGCAGTTTATCGAGTACGGCGCTCATCCCGCCCATGCGCCGGAGCTGCTCCAGCTGCGAACGCAGGTCGGCCAGGTCGAAGGCCTTGCCCTGGGCGACCTTGCGCGCCAGGCGCTCGGCCTCCCCGTCCTCGATGTTGCGCTGCACAGACTCGACCAGGGCCACGACGTCGCCCATCCCCAGGATGCGTTGCGCCATGCGCTCCGGGTCGAAGGGCTCCAGGGCCTCGCTCTTTTCTCCGACTCCGAGGAACACGATGGGCTTGCCCGTGACTTCGCGGACCGACAGGGCCACCCCGCCGCGCGCATCGCCATCCGCTTTGGTGAGGATCAGGCCCGTCAGGTCAAGGGTTGCGCTGAAGGCGCGGGCCGCATTCAGGGCGTCCTGGCCCGACATCGCGTCGACGACGAACAGCCGCTGGTGCGTGCCGGCCGCCGCATCGATCTCGCGGACTTCCGCCATGAGTTCGGCATCAATATGGAGTCTTCCCGCCGTATCGACGATCAGTGCGTCGTAGACGCCATTGCGCGCCTGTGCCAGCGCGGCAGCGGCGATGGCTGGCGGGGCCATGCCGGCCGGGACCGCAAAGAAGTCCGCATTCACCTGCCCGCTCAAGCGCTCCAACTGCAGGATGGCGGCCGGGCGCCGCACGTCGGTGCTCGCGAGCAGCACGCGCCGTTTGTGTGCCGTGATCAGCCAGCGCGCGAGCTTGCCCGCGGTCGTGGTCTTGCCGGCACCCTGGAGACCGGCCAGCAAAATCACCAGTGGCGGCTGCACATTCAGGCTCAAGCCCGCTCCACCTCCACCGAGCACGGCCACGAGCTCGCGGTGCAGGATGCCGATCAGGGCCTGTCCGGGATTCAGGCTGGCGCTGACTTCAGTCCCGAGTGCCCGCAGCTTGACCGCTTCGATAAAGCGCTTCACCACCGGCAGCGCGACATCGGCCTCCAGCAGCGCGATGCGCACCTCGCGCAGTGTGGCGGCGATATTTTCTTCGGTCAGCCGGCCGCGGCCCCGCAGCGTGGCGATGGCCGCGCTGAAGCGAGCGCTGAGCTGGTCAAACATCCGCCAATTATACGGTACTGGCCTGAGCCTGCCGTGCAGGCACTATGCTATGGCCCTTCTTTCAAGAGCCCAGAGGTGTCCCTTGGACACTGCGCCGACCTTCGTCCTCGTCCTGACCCTGTTGGGTTTGCTGGTGGTGATCGCCTTTTCCTCCGGTACCGAAGTGGCGATGCTGTCGGTGAACCGCTACCGCGTCCGCACCCGGGCGAATGCCGGTGAACGCCGTGCCCGCATTCTTGAGGGCCTGCTCTCCAGGCCCGATCACTGGCTCGGGGCCAACCTGGTGATCCTGGCGCTGGCCGGCGTCGCCGCCTCGACGGTGATGACGCTGCTGGCGCTGCGCGTGTCGCACCCCTACGCACTGCCGTTCATGATGGGCGCACTGACCGTGGTGATCATCATCTTCTGTGAGCTGGCACCGAAGATCTATGCGGCCGTGCACAGCGAACCGGTGGCCCTGAGCGCCGCCTTCATCTACCGGATATTGCTGGGGGTGACTTTCCCCGCGCTGTGGTTCACCAATCGCGCCGCCTACGCCTTCCTGCGCCTGTTTGGCGTGCGCGCCGCCACGCACGGCGCCCAGGCGCTCAGCGCCGAGGAGCTGCGCGCCGTGGTGAGCGAATCCAGCCCCCTGATCCCCGCCCGCCACCGGCAGATGCTGCTGTCGATTCTCGACCTGGAGCGGGTCACGGTGAATGACATCATGATTCCGCGCCACGAGATTGCCGGCATCGATATCTCGGGAGACTGGGAGGACGTGCTCGAGCGGCTGCGCCAGACACCGCACACGCGCCTGCCGGTGCACGATGGCGGCCTGGACAATCTCATCGGCATCCTGCACATGAAGCGCACCGCGCAGGAATTTGCGCGCGGCACGCTGACCCGCGAACGGCTCATCGAGCTGGCCGCGGCCCGTGAGCCCTATTTCGTGCCTTCCGGCACTTCGCTCATGAACCAGCTGGCGCAGTTCCAGCGCAACCGGCGCCGGCACGCCTTCGTCGTCAACGAATACGGGGACATCGAGGGCATGGTGACCCTCGAGGACCTGCTCGAGGAGATCGTCGGGGAGTTCACCACCGATCCGGCTACGGTCGGCCACCGGGACGTGCATCGCGACGGCAAGGGCGCGTGGCTGGTCAACGGGAGCGCGACCATCCGGGCCCTGAACCGCTCGCTGGGCTGGCAGTTGCCCGACCTGGGGCCCAAGACCCTCAACGGCCTGCTGCTCGAGAAACTGGAAAACATTCCACAGCCTGGCACCTCGCTGCGCATCGGCGCGCTGGAATTCGAGGTGCTGCAGACGGTGGACAATTCGATCCGCACGGTACGCGTGCGCCAGATCCCTCAGCGCCCCGAGGTGCCCTGAGCCGAGGTGCCCTGAAACGCCGCTGTCAGCGCCTCGCTCAGCGTCTCGACAGGATGGAGCTGCACGCCGGGCACGCCCGCGCGCGGGCAGTTCTTGCGCGGCAGGATCGCGCGCGCGTAACCCTGCTTGTGGAGCTCACGCAGACGCTCCTCGCCGTAAGGCACCGGCCGCACTTCCCCGGTGAGTCCGAGCTCGCCGAAAGCCACCAGCGTGGCGTCGAGCGGTTCGCTGCGCAGGCTCGAGGCCAGTGCGAGGGCGAGGGGCAGGTCGGTGGCCGTCTCGGCGATCTGCAGTCCGCCGACCAGATTGACGTAGACGTCGTAGTCGGCCAGCCCCAGGCCGGCGTGGCGGCTCATCACGGCCAGCAGCAGCCCCAGGCGATTGGCGTCGACGCCTTCGGCCACGCGCCGCGGCGTGGCGAAGCGGGTGCGATCCACCAGCGCCTGCACTTCGATCAACAACGGTCGGCCGCCGTCGCGCGCCACCATGACCAGGCTCCCGGGCACGGCCTGCGCGTGGCGCGACAGGAATATCGCGGAAGGATTGGGCACTTCGCGCAGCCCGGCTTCCGACATGGCGAAGAAGCCCAACTCGTTGACCGGTCCAAAGCGATTCTTCGTCGCACGCAGCATGCGGTAGCGGCTGCCGGCATCCGCATCGAAATACAGCACGGTATCGACCAGATGCTCGAGCAGCTTCGGCCCGGCGATCGTGCCATCCTTGGTGACGTGCCCGACGATGATCACCGCCGTGCCGCTGGATTTGGCAAAGCGCACCAGCGCCGAGGTGCATTCGCGCAGCTGCTGGACCGTTCCTGGGCTGGATTCGGCGCTGCTGGTCTGCATCGTCTGGATCGAATCGACGACCAGGAGCGCCGCACGGTGCTCGCCGCTCAGCGCCAGGATCGCCTCCAGGGAGCTCTCGCTCGCAAGCACGAGGTGCGGGGCGACCAGGCCCAGCCGGCGGGCGCGCTGCGTGGTCTGCTGCGTCGACTCCTCGCCCGAGGCATACAGGACGGGGCGCTCGCGCCCGAGCGATGCTGCCACCTGCAACAGCAGCGTGGATTTCCCGATGCCCGGCTCGCCACCGAGCAGGCTCACGGAGCCCAGGCCCAGTCCGCCGCCGAAAACGCGGTCGAGCTCCTCCGCCCCCAGGCTCAATCGGACTTCCGGTGCCGGATCGCTCGCGAGCGCCACGGCCACGCCGGGCGGCGCGCCGAAGCTCGCGCCGCCCGCCACCGGTCTGATGCCGGTGAGGCGGCTCAAGCTGTTCCACGCGGCGCAATGCGGGCACTGGCCCTGCCACTTCAGCGCTTCGCCCCCGCAGGCGCTGCAGATAAACACCGGTTGGTTGCGTGCCATGGAGGACCCAATGCTAGGGCAAGCGGGCAAGGAGTGCACAACCCACGAATCGGCCCTGTCGCGGCCCAAAGCAAACTCCAGTACGATGCCGCGCTATGCTCATCCGGGGAGGCTCGATTCCTTGCATCTGTGAATCCGGGCGTGCCGGACGCGTGCAGCCGATGGTAGTTTGCAGGGCGCGGCTCGCACCGGCCGCCTGCCCGGACGTTATCGGACCCGTTTTGTGACCGAGTTCACCTTATCCAAGTACCTGCCCGGCCCGTTCCCTGGGGCCGAACCATGAGCCTGAAGGGCAAGCTGCGCTGCATTGGGCAGACCGATACAGGCCGTATTCGCGAACACAACGAGGACACCATCGCCTGGGACGCCAATATGGGGCTGCTCGTCCTGGCCGACGGCATGGGCGGGTACAACGCCGGAGAGGTCGCGAGCGGCATCGCCGTCAAGACCATCGTCAACCTGGTGCGCGAATCGGTGGAGCGGGAAGACCTGATGGCCGCCGACACGGATGCCGGCCTGTCGCGCCCGGCGATCATCCTGCGCGATGCGATCACGCGCGCCAACAAGATCATCTTCCAGACCGCGCGTACCCAGGCCCAGTGCGAGGGCATGGGTACCACCGTGGTAGCGGCGCTTTTCTACGACAATCGCGTCACGATTGCCCACGTCGGCGACTCACGCATGTACCGGCTACGCGCCGCGGCCTTCGAGCAGGTGACGCTCGATCACTCCCTGCTGCAGGAACTGGTGGACCGGGGTTTTTATTCCCCCGAGGAGGCGCAGCGCGCGGCCAACAAGAACTACGTCACCCGCGCGCTCGGCGTGGAAGCGGCCGTCGAGGTCGAGATCCAGGAGCACCCGGCGCTGCGAGGCGATATCTACATGCTCTGCTCGGATGGTCTGTCGGACATGGTTGAGGACGACGATATTCATTTAACGATCAACACCTTTGGTGCTAACCTTGATATCGTGGCGAAGCAGCTGGTCCAGCTCAGCAATGACAACGGGGGCAAGGACAATATTTCGGTGTTGCTGGCGCAGGTCCTTGATTCATTCCCGGTGCGCCGCGGAGTATTGGACAGGATGTTGGGTTGGTTCAGTTGACCCAAAGGCGATAACAATATGGCACGGCTTATTTTAAGTCTCGACGGCCAGATGATGGCCGAATACAACATGAACAAGGAGCGCTACACGATCGGGCGGCTCCCGGACAATGACATCCGCATCGACAACCCCGCGGTCAGCGGCCACCACTCGCTGATCATCAACATCCTCAATGACTCCTTTCTGGAGGACCTGAACAGCACCAACGGCACCTATGTCAACGGCAAGCTGATCAAGAAGCACGCGCTGCAGCACGGTGATGTCATCACCTGCGGCCACCACCAGCTGCGCTTTGTCGAGGACGACACCGCCCAGCAGGATGAATTCGAAAAGACCATGGTGATCCAGCCTTCGGCCCGTCCGGTCGACAAGGTGCGGGCGGCCGTGGCCGGTGCCGACGTGACCGCTTCCCGCCGGACGCTGGGCAACGGCGCACCGGCCATCAAGAAGGCGCGGCTCCAGGTGCTGTCCGGAGCCTTCGCCGGCCGGGAACTGGAACTGACCAAGACCCTGACGACGCTCGGGCGGCCCGGCGTGCAGGTGGCGGCGATCACGCGGCGTTCGGAAGGTTACTTCCTGGTTCACGTCGATGCCGACACCGCCGAGAATTTCCCCCAGGTCAACGGCGCGCCCATCGGCGCGCACGCGCGCAAGCTCGTGGATAACGACGTGATCCAGCTGGCGGGCGTGAAAATGGGGTTCTTCGAGGGCTGAAGGGCCTCACACCAGCTCGATCGAGACGCGCTGGTTGACGCCGCAGAGCAGTTCATAGGGAATCGTGCCGGCCGCCTCGGCCACCTCTTCCACCGGCAAGCCTCCCCCCCACAGTTCCGCCCGCTCGCCGGGCGCGACCAGTGGCAGCTCCGTCACGTCCACCGCGATCATGTCCATCGAGACCCGGCCCGCAAGCGGCGCGCGTCCGCCCTTCAGCAGCACCGGCGCGCCGTTGGGTAGGCTCCGCAGCAGGCCATCGCCGTAGCCTCCCGCGAGGATGGCGATGCGTGAGGGGCGCGCCGCGCGCCAGGTGGCGCCATACCCCACGCAGTCACCGCGCTCCACCGTGCGCACGGCGATGATCGTGCTCTCCAGCGTCATCGCCGGAACCAGGCCGAGGGAGCGGCCGATTTCGCCCGCGAACGGCGAGACGCCGTAGAGCGCCAGGCCGGGCCGCACCCAGTCGGCGTGCGTGGCCGGGTGTGCCAGGATCGCGGCGGAATTTGCGATCGACACTTCGGCACCGCGCCCGCGCACCAGCGGGGCCAGTCGCGCCAGCTGTTCGGCCGTGACCGGGCTCCCCCGCTCATCGGCGCAGGCCAGATGCGTGAGGACCCGCAGCGCCAGCGGTGCGGGCTCGAGGGCCTGCAGCCGGTCCCACGATTCCTGGAACTGCGAGGGGCGTACCCCTAAGCGGTTCATGCCCGTGTCCACCTTGAGCCAGAGCGCCAGGCGCTGGCTGCCGCGGTATTGCTCGAGCAGCGCGATGTGCATGGGATCGTGGATCACAAGCTCGAGCTGCAGGTGGGCCGCCTCGGCCAGCTGGCCGACGTTCAATATGCCCTCGAGCAGCACGATCGGCTGCGTGATGCCCGCCGTGCGCAAGGCGCCCGCCTCCTCGATGCGCGCCACCGCAAAGGCGTCGACCGTCGAGAGCGCGAGGGCCACGGGCACCAGGCCGTGGCCATAGGCGTTGGCCTTGATCACGGCGAGGACCCGGCTGCGGGGGGCGGCGGCGCGGATCACGGCCAGGTTGCTTCTCAGCGCGTGCGTGTCGATACGCGCGCGGATCAGCCTGATCACCGCAGGACGCCCTCCGCATAGGAGTCGGCGGCGTAGTTGGCGAAGCGGCTGTACTGGCCCTGGAAGGTGAGCAGGAAGGTGCCGATCTCGCCATTGCGGTGCTTGGCCAGGTCGATCTCCGCGACACCACGCTTGGGCGTGTTCTTGTCGTACACCTCTTCGCGATAGATGAGCAGGATCATGTCCGCGTCCTGTTCGATCGCGCCCGATTCGCGCAGGTCCGACATCACCGGTTTCTTCTCGGTGCGCTGTTCCACGCCGCGATTGAGCTGCGAGAGCGCGATCACCGGAATCTGCAGCTCCTTGGCCAGCGCCTTGAGGTTGCGGGAGATCTCGGCGATCTCGGTGGCGCGGTTTTCCTTGGTGCCCGGCACCTGCATGAGCTGCAGGTAATCGACGATGATCAGATCGAGTTTGTGCTCGCGCTTGACGCGCCGCGCGCGGGCGCGCAGTTCCGTGGGGGTGAGGCCCGGGGACTCGTCGATGAAGATGCGTGCCTCGGACAGCTGGCTGGTGGCGGCCGTGACGCGCACCCAGTCCTCGTCGGAGATCTGCCCGCTGCGGATGCCGTTGAGGGGCACCCCGCCGATCGAGCTGAGCATGCGCGTCAGCAGCTGTTCGGAAGGCATTTCCATGCTGAAGATTGCCACCGAGGCGCGCGTGCCGGGGTTCACCGCCACGTATTCCGCGATGTTTACCGCCAGCGTGGTCTTGCCCATGGAGGGCCTGCCGGCGACGATCACCAGATCCCCGGGCCGCAGGCCGCCGGTCTTGCGGTCGAAATCCGTGAATCCGGTGGGCAGGCCCCGCATCGTGTTGGGGTTGGTGTGCCACTCATCGATCTTGTCGATCAGCGAGGGCAGCAGGCTGCTCACCTTCACGGCCCCGTCGCGGCGGCCCGTGCTCTGCTCGGCGATCGCGAACACCCGTTGCTCGGCCTCATCGACCAGGTCGCGCGCCTCGCGCCCGTCGCTGGCGAAGGCGGATGCCGTGATTTCACGTCCGGCGTGGATCAGCCGGCGCAGCAGCGAGCGCTCGCGGACGATCTGCGCGTAGGCGCGCACGTTGGTGGCGGTCGCGGTATCGCGCGCCAGCGTGCCCAGGTAGCTCAATCCGCCGGCCGTCTCGAGCCGACCGCTCCGTTCGAGCTGCTCGGCCACCGTGACCACGTCGGCCGGCCGGCTGGTGGCAATCAGCTCGGACAGGGCCGTGTAGATGAGCTGGTGATCCGGCCGGTAAAAATCCTCGGCGACGATCAGGTCGCCGACCTGGTCCCAGGCCTGGGTGTCGATGAGCAGTCCGCCGATGACGGCCTGCTCGGCTTCGACCGAATGCGGGGGCGTCGTGCGTCCGGCGTCGGGGATTTCACCCTCCCGGCGTGAACGCAGCGGCCCGGCCATGACAGTGACCGACCGCTCTCAGACCCGGCTCAGCCCTGCTCTTCAGCGACGATGGTCACGGTGATCGTGACCTCGACGTCGGTGTGCAGGTGCAGGGTGACCTGGTGCTCGCCGACCGTGCGAATCGGCCCCGTGGGTAGCCGCACTTCGCTCCGGTTGACGCGGTGGCCGGCGGCGGTGCAGGCCTCGGCGATGTCGGCCGTGCCCACCGAACCGAACAGCTTGCCTTCGGAACCGGCCTTGGCCGTGATGGACAGCCGGAACTCGCGCAGCGCCGTGGCGCGCTCCTGCGCACCGCCGAGCTGCTCGCCGGCCGCCTTCTCGAGTTCGGCGCGCCGTGCCTGGAAGCGTGCGACATTCGCCGCCGTCGCCAGCGTTGCACGGCCCGAGGGCAGCAGGTAGTTGCGGCCGTAGCCGCTCTTGACCTTGACGCGATCGCCGATCGCACCCAGGTTGGCCACTTTCTGCAGCAGGATGACGTCCATGGCGGGCCTCAGTGCTGGTCGGTATAGGGCAGGAGCGCCAGGAAGCGCGCGCGCTTGATCGCGGTGGCGAGCTGGCGCTGGTAGAAGCTCTTGGTGCCGGTGATGCGGCTGGGCACGATCTTGCCCGTCTCGCTGATGTAGTTCTTGAGCGTGCCCAGATCCTTGTAATCGATCGCGGGGGCGTCATCGGCGGTGAAGCGGCAGAATTTCTTGCGGCGTACAAAACGTGACATGGCAGGTCCTCGAGGGAAAGCGTCCGTTGCGGGTTCAGGCGTTGAGCGACATGTCGTCGTCATCGCCCATGTCATCGCGTTCGCGACGGCTCTCGTTCTCCTCTTCCGTTCGCGCCATTGGCGAGGGCTCGATCACCGCCGCTTCCATGCCGACGACGAGGTGGCGCAGCACCGCGTCGCTGAAGCGGAACGCGCCAGTGAGCTCACCCAGCGTCTTCTGGTCGCACTCAAGATTCATCAGCACGTAATGCGCCTTATGGACCTTGGCGATCGGGAATGCGAGCTGGCGGCGGCCCCAGTCCTCGAGGCGATGAACCTGGCCGCTGCCCGCGGCGATCATGCCGCGGTAGCGCTCAATCATCGCCGGTACCTGTTCACTCTGGTCCGGATGGACCATGAACACCACTTCATAATGCCTCATGTTTGACTCCTTATGGATGGACATGCCGCCCGCGGAAGGCATCGCGCAGTGCGGCAAGGAGAAGCCCGGTTCAGCCCCCATAAGGGGCGGGGCGGGCTGCCAAAAAAGGCCGGGCAGGATACTCGAAACGGCGCCGCCCCTGCAAGGCGGGCGCCAGGTCATTTCGGCCGCGAGGCCTGGCGCTGACGGACCGCTTCATAGAGAAGCATGCCGGCGGCCACAGAAACGTTCAGGCTCTCCACCGCACCCAGGGCGGGCAGGCTGACCAGCCAGTCGCAGCTGCGTCGGGTGAGCTCCCGCATCCCCGCCCCTTCGGCACCCAACACCAGGCAGCGGCCGCCGGTCAGGTCCACCCCGGAGGCCGGCAGCGTCGCGCCCGCATCGGCCCCGACGATCCACAGGCCCGCCTCCTTGATCAGCCTGAGGCTCCGGGCCAGATTGGTCACGGTCACCACCGGCGTGGATTCCGCGGCGCCGGCCGCCACTTTGCGCGCGGCCGCACTGAGCGGGGCCGCCCGGTCGCGCGGCACCACGACCGCCAGCACTCCGCAGGCGTCGGCGCTGCGCAGGCAGGCGCCGAGGTTGTGCGGGTCCTGGACCCCATCGAGCGCGAGAATCAGGGCCTCCGGCGACTCGGCCAGGCGCGCATAGAAATCGTCTTCACGGAGGGGCGGCAAGGCCTCGATCTCCGCCATCACGCCCTGGTGCGCGACGTCCCCGAGCCAGCCGCGCAGCCGCGCGCCGTCCGCCCGCTCGATGGGCCGCTGGGCGGAACGCGCCAGCGCTTCAAGCTCCGCGGCGCGCGGATCATGGCGCCCCTGCTGTAGCCAGAGTTTGTGCACCCGCTGCGGTGCGCGGCTGAGCAGCGCGCGCACGGCATGCAGTCCGTAGACCCGCTCCGGAGCCATCAGTTGGCCGCCAGCTCCAGATCCACCAGTCCCTCGACCGGATTGACGGCCGTCACCATCACGCGCACGCGCGTGCCCGGGCCAAGCTTGCGCCCGCTGCGCCGGCCCTGCCACTGTGCGCCATCGCGCGTCATGGCGTAGTCGTCATCGCTCAGTGCCGTGAGGTGCAGCAAGCCATCGACGTCCACTGCCAGCAGCCGCACGAAGCAGCCAAACTCGACCACGGTAGTGACCAGGCCCTCGAAGCACTGACCGACCCGATCGCGCAGGTACACGCACTTGAGAAAGCTGTCCACGTAGCGATCCGCTTCGTCCGCCCGCTTCTCCAACCGCGAGAGGTCCGCCCCCATGGGCTCGAGGGTGGACTTGTCGGGCGTCGAGTCCCGCGGCGCCAGCCCCGAGCCGGCACGGAGCGCACGGTGCACCAGCAGATCCGGATAGCGGCGGATCGGTGAGGTGAAGTGGGTGTAGTCCGGGAGTGCCAACCCAAAATGACCGATGTTCTCGGGCTGGTATACCGCCTGCGAGAGGGAGCGCACTACCAGCGTTTCGACGAAGGGCCGCAGCTGCGCCTCGCGCACGCGCGGCGCGATCTGGGCCAGGTCCCGGGTGCGAACCTCCCCGGGCAGCTCCAGGCCGATGCCGAGTACGGTCAGCGTGGCCTTCAGGTTGTCGAGCTTGCGCTGCTCCGGCGGCGGGTGCACACGATGCAGCGCCGGCACGTGCAGGCGCTGCAGTTCTTTGGCGACCGCCACATTGGCGAGCACCATGCATTCCTCGATCAGCTTGTGCGCCTCGTTGCGCGACTTGAACTCAATCCCGCGCACCTGCTCCTGTTCGCCGAAGGTGAAGTTGGCTTCCGGCGCGTCGAAGTCCAGCGCGCCGCGGCGCGAGCGCGCCTTGAGCAGCGCGTGATAGGCCTCGACCAGCGGTTCGAGTTTGTCCACCAGCGGCCCCAATCGGGTGCGCGTGGCGGCATCGCGCGTGAACAAGGCGGCGTAGGCGACGTCGTAGGTCAGCCGCGCCGCGGAACGCATCACGCCCGGGTACACCTTCCAGCCCAGCAGTGCGCCTCGCTGGCTGACCCGCATGTCGGCGACCATGCACAGCCGATCGACATCCGGTTCCAGCGAGCAGAGGTGATTCGACAGCGCCGTGGGGAGCATCGGCAGCACGCGCGAGGGGAAGTAGACCGAGGTGCCGCGCGCCCGCGCCTCGGTGTCGAGCATCGTGCCGGGACGCACGTAGTGACTGACATCGGCGATCGCGACCAGCAGCCGGTAATCCTCGCCGCTGCGCTCGGCGTACACCGCGTCATCGAAGTCCCGGGCGTCGGCCCCGTCGATCGTCACCAGCGGCACGCGGCGAAGATCGGTGCGCCGCGCAGCCTCCGCCTCATCCACATGAGTGCCGTAGCGCTTCGCCTCCTGCAGCGCGGCGGCGCTGAATTCGACGCCGAGGGCAAAGCGCGCGATCGCCGCTTCCGTCGCCATCTCCACCGGCCGCTCCGGATCGAGGCGCTTGCGCACCCAGGCCTCGCCGCTCACGCCTTCCGCCGGATAGCGCTTGATATCGGCGATGACCCAGTCGCCCGGCTTCACGCCCTGCGTGCTCGCCGCTGGAATGGTGCAGACCAGTGCCAGGCGCCGATCCGCGGCGCGCACGCGCAGCTCGCGCCCCTGCGTCTCGATGACCCCCAGGAAGGCGCTCAGGCCACGCTCGAGCACACTGGTGACTTTGCCGACCCAGCGATCCTGCGCGTCCTTGTGCAGTGTCAGACTGACGCGATCGCCCTGCACCAAACCCGACATCTCGCGCGGCGGCAGGAAGACGCCGCCTTCGATGCCTTCCACGCGGGCGAAGCCGAAGCCTGCGCGGTTCGGGGACACCAGGCCTTCGGCGACCATGGGTTCCCCCTTTGCCGGGCGCCGCAACGTGTGCTGGGTGCGGCGTCGCGCCGGGTGGCGCGCGCGGCCAGCCGCTTTCTTATGAGTGGTCAATTGACAGCTCCGAACCCCTTACGTACATTGCGCCGCCCCTTGAGCCCAGGTGGCGGAATTGGTAGACGCACTAGTTTCAGGTACTAGCGGGTAACACCGTGGAGGTTCGAGTCCTCTCCTGGGCACCAATGACTTCATATGTATCAATAAGATATCTAACAAAGCTCCAGTAACAAATAACCGCATTTGCCGGTTGCCATTTTTAGGCCGCGCACACTAGCAGTTTTCGAAGTCTTTGTGGGAGCACTGCCTCGGGATGCCGAAGGCAGGATGAGTCCCGCGGAAATTCATACGGACTCCGGCCTGGTACCGGTCCGCGGAATACACCGGGACTCATTGGCCTTTCCCCAGATACAACCGAATCACCAGCCGCTGCACCAGATTTCCGTACGGTGGGTAGTACAGGCCAATCGGAAACCAGCGCCGGCGCTTGAACACGGCCTTGCCATGGGAGAGCTCGCGAAAGCCTTCCTCTCCGTGATAGGTGCCCATGCCAGAGTTGCCGCTACCACCGAAAGGCAGATCGTGCTGAAAGACCTGCCAGCCCCAGTCATCCAGGGCTACACCTCCGGCATGGGTCTCGCTCAGGACCCGATGTTGCTCGCCGGCGTCCAGACCGAAGAGATACATCGACAGGGGTCGCTCCCGCGCTCGCACAAACGCCATCGCGTCCTCCAGGCGATCGTATTCGAGCACCGGCAGGATCGGGCCGAAGATCTCCTCGCGCATCAGCTGCATCCGGTCGTTCAGATTCGTCACCACATGGAGTGGAATCTGCCGGCCTGCGCCAGCATCATCGCCACAGCGCCGGATCGTGGCCCCATGGGCTCGCGCGTCGTCGAGCAGCGCACGGATGCGCGTGGCGTGGCGATCGGAAATGATGCTGGTGTACTCCACATTGCCGCCCACCGTTGGGTAAAGTCCGGCGAACGCAATGCCCACGGCCGCCGCGAATTCGGCGGACCTGCCGCGGGGAACCAGCGCGTAGTCGGGCGCCACGCAGATTTGCCCGGCATTGAAAGCCTTGCCGTGCGCGATACGCAGGGCGGCATCATTCAGGTCGGCACCAGAGCCGACGATCGCCGGTGACTTGCCCCCGAGCTCGAGCGTGACCGGGGTGAGATTTTCGGCCGCCGCCCGCATCACTTCGCGTCCGACGCGTGGCGAGCCGGTGAACACCAGGTGATTGAAGGGCAGCGCATTGAAGGCCTGGGCGGCGGCCACGTCTCCCCCGAACACGGCCACCTCGTCCTCGTTGAAGCATTCAGCGAGCATGGACGCCAGCACCGCCGTCGTGTGCGGTGAGAACTCGGAAGCCTTGATCATGGCCCGATTGCCGGCCGCCAGCGCCGCAATCAATGGCCCGAGCGTCATGTAAACCGGAAAGTTCCAGGTGCCGATGATGCCCACCACGCCCTTGGGCTGGTAGGCGACCCAGGCGCCGTTACCCAGGAACAGCAGTTCGGTGCGGCGCCGGCGCGGCTGCATCCAGCGACGCAGCTGCGAGAGCGCATGCCGCGCCTCCAGGACCGGCCCCAGGACTTCGACCAATCGGGTCTCGGATGCCGAGCGAACGCCGAAGTCGGCATTCACCGCCGCGACGATGGCGTTTTGATATCGTTGCAGCGCGATGACCAGCCGGCGCAACCTGGACTTGCGTGATTCGAGGTCCGGATGCGGATCCGCTGTGAAGGCGCTGCGCTGCAATTCGAAGACGTGGCGCATCCGCCGAAGCTCGGTCGCATCAGCGGCCGCGGAATCCTGACCTATCGTCATCATGAGTCTCCGGTGGCAGTTCACCTGCACTGCAGACCAGCGAATCGGCCACTGCGAGCGAGCTGCGCGTACCATTGAATGCCGCCACCAAGGATCGCACACCGCTGGCGTCAATGAGCGGCGCCGGAACAAAGAAGCGGGGTCGTGGCCGGTTGAAATATCACTTTGTGTGGTTTTCGCCGCCCACTATCCTTCCATTGAAGCTGCGGCATCCAACGGCAGCGCTGACTCGTATACGAAGCAATGGAGTGTCCTAGGCCGACGTGCTCGACCAATCTGAGCTTGAAGGGCTGCTACGGCAATGTGCCGGCGGCGACGCGGCGGCGTTGCAGGCCTTGCACCGGCGCGTCGCGCCGCAACTGCTGGCGGTGCTGCTGCGCCTGTTGCGCAGCCGGGCACAGGCCGAAGATGCCCTCCAGGACGCGTTCATCCGCATCTGGCAGGAGGCCGGGCGCTTCGACCAGTCCAGGGGCCGGGCCATGGCGTGGATGGTCTCGATCGCGCGCAATCGCGCCATCGACCTGCTCCGCGCGGCGCGCCCCATGCTGATGCTGGAGGAGGCTGAGTTGGCCGACGCCGAGCAACTGCGGGTGGCCGGTCCGGCCGATCGCGCGGAATTCTCGCGCACCCAGTCGGCGCTGTGGCGCTGCCTGGAGGCGCTCGGCGCCCAGCAGCGCCAATGCCTCGTGCTCGCGTATCAGTACGGCCTGACCCAGCAACGGATTGCGGCATCCATTGCGCAGCCCCTGGGCTCGGTCAAAAGCTGGGTGCGACGCGGTCTGGAGAGTCTGCGCCGCTGTATTGAATCATGAACTACGAACGCCCCGAATTGCTCGATCAGCTGGCGGCCACCCACGTCCTGGGACTGCTCCGTGGCCGTGCGCGCGTGCGCTTCGAGCACCTGTGTGCCACACGTCCGAGGCTGCTCGCGGCGCGCCTGAGCTGGGAGGATCGTTTCCTGCCACTGGCCCTGGCGCTCATGCCCGTTGCGCCAAGTGCTGATCACTGGCCGGCGATTCGTCGGCGCATCAACCTGGCCGGCGCTCTGCCGTCGGATAGCGCCGCACGAAGGCGAGGCTTTTCCGCGCGGCGCTGGTGGTCCGTGGCTGCGGCTGCAAGCGTGATTGCCACCGCCCTGCTGGTCGGCAAGCTGACTGTCTGGAGCGCACCCGAATGGCGGCCGGTGGCCGTGCTGGCGCAAACGAGTGCGACGCCACTGTGGCGCGTGGAACGCACGGCGGACTCCCGCCGTCTCGTGATCCACACCGTGGGCCCGGTTCAGATCGCGGCCGCCAGGAGTTACGAACTGTGGGCCCTGCCGGCTGGCGGAGCAGCTCCTGTCTCTCTGGGACTCCTGCCCGTGCACGGCGATATCGAACGCGCTTTGAGCGCCGAGCAGCGCAGCTGGCTGCAGAAGGCGACGCAGGTTGCGGTCAGCGTCGAACCGAGCGGAGGCTCGCCGACCGGATTGCCCACCGGACCTGTGATCATCGTCACATCCATTGCGACTGCGTCCAGTTAGGCGATTTTTTCCTATTTTTTATCAATAAGATACGACACCTACTTCCAGTAACAGATACCACCGTTTTCCGGGCCCGTTTTCGTGGCCCGCGCGGAGTGGCGGTTTATTGTGAACTGATTCCGTGTGTCGCCGCAGTGCGCAAATAACAATGCTGGCGTAGGCATGTGCCGCTGATTGGCTCCCCCGTGCAGCCCGCTAACACTTCAGTTTTCGAACACTGCGCGCAGATCGTTCAGTCCCTGTTGCCCCGGGTGCAATCGATCGGCGTGCTGGGTCCGGCGTGGGAACTGAGCTGGACCTCCGACCCAGCGGCGCGGCTCAAAATCGCGGCGGCCGTTGCCGTCCTGGGCAATCCTTCGCGCGAGCCGGCCATCAGCGACAAGGTCGGTGTCTGCGTGGCGGGCGGGAATTCCGTGTACTTCCTGTGGCTGCGTGGCCAGGACGACACTCCCGTGGGCATGCTGGCGATCGTATGGCCGAGCCAGCTGCCGCGCGGGAAGAGCGCGACCCTCCTCGGCGTTGGCCAGCGGCTCGCGCCGGTGCTGGCACTGCTCGCGCACAGTCTCGAAGGCCAGGAGAAAACGGCCAACACTTCAAGCCTCGCGGAGACTGCCGAATTCAAGTCGCTGGATGAGGCCATGCGTGCCGGAGATGCCGGAGATCTTGCTGTCGACCCGATCGACTCACTGCTTGCCGCATTCAACCGTCTGGCACCCTGCGCCGCCTCCCTGTTGATGGTCCCTTCATGGAGCGTAGATCGCTGCGTCACGCCAGAAGGAACGCCCGACGCACAGATCAAGGCGCTGCGTGAGCTGGCGACCAATTACCTGTGGCCCGCCGTCCGCGACAAGCGACACGCCTTGATACTCAACCGGGCCCGCTTCAAGGGTGCCGAAAGCCTGATTCCCTTTCGCGTCATAGCCACTCCGATTGAGCGGCGGAACGCCATCGTGGGGATGCTCGTCGCCTGTCGCCCCAGCGACGGTGAACGGTTTGGGCGCCGCGAGAAACGCCTCAACGTCAAACTCGCGGGCCGGCTCCTGGAAATTATTGAAGCAAATTACGACGAAACGACGGGGCTCCTGAACCGCATGGCCTTCGAGGCGGCGATCGATCGGCGGCTGTCCCTCAACCCCCACATTGTACGCTGCCTGATTTATTGCGATCTCGACCAGCTGCACGTGATCAACGATCTTTTTGGCTTTGAATCCGGTGACCAGGTGCTGCGCGGCGTGGCGCGCTGCTGGGAACGCTCGGGCATGCCGGAGGGAAGCCTTGTGAGCCGGCTCGCCGGCGATCGCTTCGTGGCCTTGCTCGAGAACTGCACCCTCAATCAGGCGCGCACCTGGGCAGACCAGTTCCGGATGGCGCTCGAGCAACGGCCCGCGCTCGAAGCCGGCACCGGCGTACACATCACGGCGAGTATCGGTGTGGTCGCCATGACCGAAGGCTCGACTCTGGATCACGGACTCGCCGCCGCCGAGACCGCCTGCAAGGCGGCAAAGGACCGCGGACGGAATCGCGTCGAACTGTTCGCCGATTCGGACCAGAGCCTCATGCGCCGTTTCGATGACATGAGCGTGTTTCGCCGGGTCGCCGAGGCACTGGCCGCCGGTAGCTTCACGCTCCTCGCACAGCCCATCGTACCGCTCAAGAACCGCAGCCGCGCCACCTCCTACGAGCTTCTCGTGCGCATGAATGCCAAGGACGGCAGTGCATTGGCTCCCGACATGTTTTTTTCGGCAGCCACCCGCTACCAGCTGCTCCCAAGACTCGATCGCTGGGTGCTCAATGAGACGATGAGACAGCTGCAGCCCCACGCTGCGCTGCTGTCCGCGTGGAACACCTCCTTTGCCATCAACATCTCGGGACAGTCCCTGGGCGATGCCGAGTTCGCCGATTTCGCACGCGCGACACTGAAGAGTTCGGGCATCGATCCGAAGTGGATCACCCTGGAAATCACGGAGAGTGCCGCCATCGGCAACCTCGAAATCGCCAAGCGGTTTATTTCGCGCATGACGGCGCTCGGCTGCCGCTTCGCGCTCGATGACTTCGGAACCGGCCTGTCGTCGCTGGCCTACCTCAAGGAATTGGCGGTCTCGAGCATCAAGATCGACGGGGTGTTCGTCCGCGACCTGCTCAGCAGTTCGCGCTCTGAGGCCATGATCGAGGCCGTCATGACGATTGCGAACGAACTCGGGCTGGACACGGTGGCGGAGTTCGTGGAATCCCAGGCGATCTGCGAACGACTGATGGCCTTCGGGGTCACCCACGGCCAGGGCTATGTCTTCGGCCGGCCACAGGCGCTCGGGACCCTGCTCGCCTCGCTCGCGGCCGGGCGGCAGCCCGAGCAGGACCTGCGCAAGCAAACCGCGAGTTGACGTCGGCGTCTCGAATCGCTCGCGCCGACGTGGCAAAGAGCCGCCTATTCTCTTTCGCAGTGCGCAAGCAGCGCGGCTATGCGCCGCCTGTGTTGGGCGCTGTAGGGGCGGTCCTACATCAAGGAGGGAATCCATGAACTTTGAATCGTGGCAGACTCGGCCACGACCAAAGCCGAAATGGAGTGCACCATGCGAATCGCAGCTGTTGCATCACTGCTGCTGCTGACCGCAACGGTCCCGGCGACCGCCCAGGTAAGCGTCAGTATCAGCATCGGGTCTTACCCAAATCTCATGGTCGTGCCCGGCTATCCGGTGTACTACGCGCCCAGTGTCGGCGCCAATTTCTTCTTTTACGACGGGTATTACTGGGTGTACCAGGACGATAATTGGTATTCGAGCAGCTGGTACGACGGCCCCTGGGAGCTGATCGACCCCATGTTCGTCCCCATCTATGTCCTGCAGGTTCCAGTGCGCTATTACCGGCGGCCACCGCAATATTTCAGGGGCTGGCAGGCAGATCGCGCACCGCGCTGGAACGATCACTGGGGTCGTGCCTGGGCCGAGCGCCGGAGCGACTGGGATCGGCCGCCGCGCGGCGCGAATGTGGCGCCTGCCCCACTCCCGGATTATCAGCGCCGCTACTCCGGAAGGGACTATCCACGCAGAGACCAGCAGCAGGCCCTGCAACAGCAGTACTATCACTACCAAGCTCAGAACGCCGCAGTCCGCCCGAATTCTGGCAGACAGCCGGATGAACGCCGGCCGGAAGCCACGCAGCCCGGCGAGCGGGGGCGGCCGAGTTATCCGAATGACCAGGCCAGACGTGCCCAGTCGCGCCCGACTCCCCAACCGGTGCGGGAGCAGCCGTGGCGCCCCATGCCCCAGCAGGCGCAAGAACGGGGGCCGCGCCCGGCTCCCCAGCAGGAGCAGCAGCGCGCTCGCGTCGCGCGCGAATCCGATCATGCCGACAAGGCCAGAAATCGGGAAAAGGGCAAGAACGAGGACAGGGATCACTAGAGCGACCGCGGGATCAAAAAGCCGCGGTCTGCTCGCTCGCTCGCTGAAGCCGCTCCCACGCCAGCACACTGACCCCAAAGGCGGCAGGGCTTGTGCCCGCGCCGCCCCTTTTTCTCCGGGATTGACCAGGGTTAGTTTTCCTTAACCCGCCGTCATTTTTTGCGTTTGTTGAAGTTGCGGCCGCGGTGCACTGTAGGGCCCATCGAAGAACTACACAGGAGTGCACGCATCATGAATCTCAATCACGTCATCGCCCGCGTTGCCCAGCTGACGCTGGCAATCAGCTTCGTGGTCGCCGAAGCGGTGATCTTCAACATCGGTGCCGCCTAGGGTCCAGGGAGTCACCATGTCAAAGCAGATACCACGTACCGCACACGCGGCCCACGCGCTCAGTCACTCCACGGCGCTTCCGCCGTCCCGACTGACGCGCGCGGGCCGCGCCCTCAGGCTCGCCACAGAACTGTTGATCTTTGGCTCGCAGTTTGTCCCGCTCGGTGATAACCGGGCGCTGCTGGCCGACCTCGCCGTGCGGGCACGCGCCGCACGGGACTATGGCGCCTAGCGATGGTCCGGATCGAGCCGCTTGGCAAGGTGCGCGCGCAGCTTCGAGGCGTCTTCAGGCGAGACTCGGCCCAGGATCCCGAGGCGCCCGGCGGGGATGTGCTCCGTGACCTCCTCCTGGCCACCGAACACGTAGTGCGCGAGGAAATCTCCCCACGCCCGTCGGGTTTCTGGCGGCAGGTCGCGTAGGCTCAGGATACAGTGCAGCAGGCAATCAAAAGCCGAAGCACCCCGCTCCGCGGTTCCGGAACCCGCATGCCACCAATAGTTGACCAGGACATTGACCGCTTCCAGCGACTCGACGTTGTGCCACCACAGCGGAGGAATGAACAGCGCGTCCCCAGGGCCCAGCTCGGCCACCTGCGCCGCAGCCAGGGCTGTGCGGAACTTCGGAAAGCGCTGAAAGTCAGGGGCGTTGAGTTCAACCAGGCTGAGCGGCGCGCCGGTCGGCGCGAAGTCGAGTGGTCCGACATATAGATTGACGATCTGCTCGGGCGGGAACAGCGTAAAGCGCCGCCGGCCGCAGATGACGCAGGCCATATTGCACCACTCATCGACGTGGGTCGGCGTGATGAGCGCATTGCCCAGCCAGATTCTGGGCAGCACGGATTCGGCCAGCAGCGTCAGCCGATTCTCGCTTCCGAAGCCGGGCATGCAGTCACTGATCAGCGCACTCTGCGCCGCCACCGCCGGTGGCCGCGGGAACCCCGCATACCGCAGCACCTGCTCGGCAACCGCTGACAGCGCCAGCCGGTTGCGCAGGAAATTGAAACCGCCCATTCCTTCGCTGTAGAAGATCCGCTGCCCGGCCTCCGGAGGAATCATGATGGCATCGACCGGCCGGCCATTGTCGAGTTCGCCCAGATACTTGACGAGCGCTGCCGGAGATTCCCGCGCGCGCGCAACGGCTCGCCAGCCGGCAACGAGGCCGCGCAGCACCGCCGGACGGCCCGAAGCGATGACCTCGCGACGAATCGATTCCTCGTCCTGCCAGGCGTATTCACGGATAGGCGTGCGGCTGTCGGTCACGTTCCCGTCCCTACCAGAAGTAGACCTGCAGGGACTCGCCATTCCGCCGCGGCGGTATGTTCCTGAGAGTCTCCCCGTGGTCCCGGTAGTTGACCACGCTGCGGTCCAGCAGGTCGTCAATCTCCTCCATGCTGTAGCGGGCCTCCTGCGGGCTGGGTGCACGCAGGTCATTGGCGTCCGGAAATATGCCCATGCCCGACATGATGGAATACCAGGAAAACACCGGATAACCCTTGCCGAGGGCCTGCTGCCGCACGGCAGGCGCGATGCCCTTGCCGCTCATCCACAGCGTATAGAGCTGCTTGAGCTCGTCCGACAGGTTCAGAATAGCCGCGTTGGCGCGCCAGTACTCTGTGTCGGTGCGCGTATTGGTCTTGAAGTGCGTCACGATGTAGTCACGCGTGCCTTCGAAATGCTCGTTGACGCGGCGGTTGTAGCGCTCACGCGCCTCCTCGCCAAGGTCGCCCTTTTCCAGGACCTCGACAAAGGTCGCTGCCGTCTGCTGTATGAACAGCAGCGCAGTCGCCTCCAGGGGTTCGATGAAGCCCTGCGACAGCCCCACCGCCAGGCAATTCCTGTTCCAGTGCTTCGTGACCCGACCAATCTTCATCTTGAGATGGCGTGCCGGCGCATCCGACTCGAGCAGCCCGAGTCGCCCGCGCAGCTCCTTTTCCGCCTCGTCCGCCGAACAGAATTGCGTGCTATAGACATAGCCATTGCCATAGCGGCTCGTCAGCGGAATCCGCCAGGCCCAGCCATGCCGCAGCGCTGTCGACACCGTCTCGGAGGGGACCGGACCGTCGATGGCCGACGGTAGCGCCACCGCCGCGTCATTGAACAGGTTGTTTGAAAAGCTCACGAAGGGCGTACCCAGCGCCTTGTCAATCAGCAGCCCTGCAAATCCGCTGCAGTCGACAAACAGGTCCGCGCTGAGCGGGTCACCCTCCTGGGTTGACACCGACTCGATCGCGCCCGCCCTATCGAGCGTCGCATGCGTGACGTGGCGGACCAGATGACGCACACCGCGCTCCAGTGCTTTGCGCTGCAGGAACTGGCCGAGCAGTCCTGCGTCGAAGTGGTATCCGTGCCAGATGTCGAAGGGAAAGTGCTCGGCCGCCTTGGGCGCCAGCCGGCCTGCCGCGAGGCGCGCGGCGATGAAAAAGCGGTTCGGGTGGGCGTGCAGCTGGGCGCCGTTGACCCGCGCATCGGCGTTATGCACGAACTGCGTCATCGTCAGGTTGTCGAGCATCGAGGCGAAGGGGTGAAAATAACTTGTGAACCCGGGCTTGGTGGACCAGCCATCGAAACTGATGCCGCACTTGTAGGTCGCGTGGCAGGCCGGCATCCATTCGGCTTCCTCGATACCGAGACTGTCAAAGAATCCGCGTAACCAGGGCGTCGACCCTTCGCCCACGCCGATGGTTCCCACGGTCGGCGATTCGACCAGCGTAATCTCGACGCCTCTGGGCAGGAATGAGCGGGCGAAGATCAGTGCAGTCATCCAGCCGGCGGTTCCGCCGCCAACAATGACTATCTTGCGCACCGGCAGCGGCGCTGACGGGGTGTCCCGCGACTGCGCGGGCAGCGGCCGGTATGAGTAATTAAAGAGAGTGGCGGTCATTCCAGCTCCACTATGCGCCTCCTCATGCACCGGCCATCAGCGCCCGGAGCGGCGCAGCGGTGTCATCGACCGGGCCCTCGACGAGCAGGTGCAGTGCCGCCCCGCCAGGCCGCGCGATTCCGCGCATGCCGCGGCCCGCCAGTGCGGTGGCATTGACGCTCTCCATGCGTGCAAGTTTCAGCAGCAGGCGGCCAGGAGCCGTCTGCAGATCGAGCACGTTGGCGCGACCACCGAGCGCGGCCAGCAGCGCGACCGGATCGGGGCCCGGCTGCGCCCCAGGGGGCGCGGTCCGCAGGGCCGTGCGGATTTCCCCGGCCACCTGGTCCGCGATGGGACCGAGCACGACCTGCAGGTCCGTCGCCGACGGTCGGACGACGCCTCGCGCCCCGAGCCTCTTGAGTGCCGGCTCGTCAATCCGGGCCCCATCGACGATGACCAGTCGCAGGCGGGTCGTGCAGGCCTCAACTTCGCCAAGATTGGCAGCGCCACCGAGCGCTTGGATGAAAGCACCGGCCCGGCCCCCCGCCGGAAGCGCCACCGCCAGCGCTGGTGCTGGCTCCTCGATCTCCCGTCCCGGGGTCGCCAGGTCGAAGCGGACAATGCAAAAGCGGAACACGCCGTAATAAAGCGCCGCATACGCCAGGCCCACCGGCAGCAGCAGCAAGGGGCGCTGGGCGTGGCTGAAGTTCAGCACATAATCAAACAGCCCCGCAGAAAAACCGAATCCAAGATGCACACCAATGAGATGCATGATGACCATGGCCAGCCCCGTCGCCACGGCGTGCACGGCATAGAGGAGCGGCGCCAGGAACATGAATGTGAACTCGATCGGCTCGGTGACGCCCGTCAGAAATGAGGTCAGGGCGAGTGACGCCAGCAGCCCCGCGACGCCCGCCCGTCGTTCCGGGCGTGCCGCGTGATACATGGCCAGGCACGCACCCGGGAGGCCGAACATCATCACCGGGAAGAATCCGGACATGAACGCTCCAGCGGTGGGATCCCCGGCGAAAAAGCGCTTCAGGTCGCCCGTCGCACCGTGATAGTCCCCAACGATGAACCAGGCGAAGTTGTTGAGGATGTGATGCAGGCCGGTGACGATCAGTACGCGATTCAGGACGCCATAGACGAATAAGCCGAGCGATCCCGCATTTAGTATGGCCCGGCTCGCGGAGTCCATGCCATGCTCGATGGTCGGCCAGGCGGTGCCGATGAGCACGGCGAGGCCCACTCCGGCGAGCCCCGTGGCAATCGCGACAAAGCGGCGACCCCCGAAGAAACTCAGGTAGCTGGGCAGCTTGATCTCGCTGAAGCGGTTGTAGGCGATTCCGGCGGTGATGCCCGAGAGCAGTCCGACCGGAATGCTGAGCTTGGCCAGCTCGTGCGTTTTGAAGGCCGATATGGCGAGCTCACGCGCCGCGCCGCTGAGACCGGCCGCCACATCCGGAGGCAAGGCCATCAGCGTATCGACGCCGCGCGTCGTGACCAGGTAGCAGACCAGGGCCGCCAGTCCCGCCGCCCCGTGGTTTTCCCTGGCCAGGCCCACCGCCACGCCCACAGCGAACACCAGTCCGAGATTGGAGAAGATCGCATCGCCCGCCGCCGCCATGGCCGGCCAGTTCAGCATGTCGGGCTGCCCGATCCGCAACAGCATCCCGGCGATTGGCAGCACCGCAATCGGCAGCATCAAGGCACGGCCGAGCTGCTGCATACCTGAAAATGGTTTTTTCATCGTGACTCTCCCGACGTCGACAGCACCTGGGCAACCAGCGCGCGAACCTCGGCCGCCGATTCGAGCGTGAGACAGCGCGCGGCAAGTGTTGCGCAGACATCGATGCTGAGCGATCGAATCAGCCCTTTGACTCCCGGCACGGCGGCCGGTACGACCGACAATTCGCGGACCCCAAGACCGATCAACAGGGGAACCGCGATCGGATCGGCCGCAACGCCGCCGCAGACGGCCACCAGCTTGCCGGCCTCGGTGCCGCCGGCCGCCGTCGCCGCGATCAGCTGGAGCACGGCCGGATGCAGCGCGTCGACGCGCGGGGCGAGCTCCGCATGGCCGCGATCCATCGCCAGTGTGTATTGCGTCAGATCGTTGCTCCCGATCGACAGGAAATCCGCTTCGCGCAGCAGGCGGGCGGCGCCCAGCGCCGCTGCGGGCGTTTCGACCATGGCGCCGAGCTCCACCGGCGCCCGGCCGCCGCCTTCCTCGCGCAGTTCATTGACCAGCTCGCGCACGGTGCGCAGTTCGGCGACGTCCGTGATCATGGGCAGCAGCAGCCTGACAATTCCGGCCGGCTCGACGCGGAGCGCCGCCTGCAGTTGCGTGCGCAGCAGGTCTTTGCGCCACAGCGCCGTGCGGATGCCCCGGAGCCCCAGCGCGGGATTTTCCTCGTACGGCAGCGGCAGGTAGCGCAGCGGCTTGTCGCCTCCGATATCCATCAGGCGCAGCACGAGCGGGCGCCCACCGAGGGCATCCGCGATGGCCTGGTAGGCCTCGAGCTGCTCGGCCTCGCTCGGCGCCGTGTCGCGCTCGATGAACAGGAACTCGGTGCGCAGCAATCCGCAGCCTTCCGCCCCATTCCTGACCGCCGCGACCGCATCATCGACGCTCCCCACATTCGCGTAGACCTCGACGCGGGTCCCATCGCGTGCCCGGCACTCACTCTGGGCGGCGGCCCGCTCGGCCGCACGTTCCGCCAGCCGCGCCGCGACGCGAGCCTCGGCGCGCTGAAGCTCAGCGGCCGCGGGCGTCATTTCAAGCACGCCGCGATCGGCATCGACGATGAGAGCCGCTCCTTCCGCGATGTCCCGGAGCGAAGCGCCCAGCCCGACCAGCATTGGCACATCCATGGCCGCGGCAAGAATCGCCACATGGGAAGTCGCCCCGCCACCGCCGAGGCAGATCGCGGTGAGCCGCCGCCGGTCCAGTGCCACCAGTTCCGAGGGCAGCAGCTCATCGGCGAGCAGGATCGCGCGCTCCGGAATCGGCAGATTCATCGGACGCGCCTCGCCCGAGAGCGCGAGCAGCACGTGCGACTCGACATCCAGCAGATCGTCGGCGCGCTCGCGCAATCGGGCGTCGGGGAGCGCCGCGAGCGCCGCCATGGACTTGCGCGTTGCCGCGCGCCAGGCGTAACCCGCACTTTTCCCGGCGATGATCAGCTCCTCCGCAACCGTATTGAGCATCGGGTCGTCCAGGAACTCCACGTGCGCCGCGACGATCTCACGCCGCGCCGCCGCGCCCACTTCCCCGACGCGGATCAGGCGCGCCTTGACGGTCGAGCGCGCACGCTCGAGTTCCCGGCTCTCGTGAGCTGGACCGGCGCCGAGCTCGGCCACCACTATTTCCGGACGTTCGATCCGCGCCGCGACACCCACGGCGAAGCCCGCGACGGCGACGACACCTTTCAGCCGGCCGTCGATGGCGAGATGGTCCCCACCAGTACGGGTGGCTCCAGGAGCCGGCCGTTCCGGCGCGGTCGCGGCGCGCGCCGCACCTTCGTCCGGCGGCGCCGCGGCGTGAGCGGCGCTTTCCTCGGCTCGCACGGCCTCTTCCAGTCCGGCGGTGACGGCCTCGATGGCGGCCAGGGCACCGGTCCCGGTGGCCTGCACGCTGATGGAGTCGCGATAGCGCACGCCCAGGGCCATGATCGATACGACGCTGCGGGCATCGGCGCGTTTGCCGTTGGCCTCGATCGACACCTGGGCCGCCACGGCACGAATGCGCTGCGCCAGGAGCGCGGCCGGCCGCGCGTGCAGACCGTGCTGGAGCATGACCTGCAGGATTCGGGCTGACGTTTCGCCTCCGCTGTCTCCCGTGCGCGAAGGGCTTTCCGCAGCGCGCCCGGCGACCTCGAACAGCAACTCACCGGCGCGTACCGGGCCTGGCGGGCGCCGGCGCCTGAGATCGAGGCCGTCTGGCAGCCCGACCACGATGGGCGTCATCAGGCTCTTTGCCGCGCGCGCAATCGCGTCCAGATCGAAGCGGAGCAGCGTATCGCCGGCCGCCACGGATTGTCCCTGGCGGACCAGGACCTCAAATCCACGCCCGCCGAGCTGCACGGTGTCGATACCGACGTGCACCAGCACCTCGATTCCCCCGGCGGTACGAATCGATGCCGCGTGTCCGCCGGCAGCTACGGTGACCACCTCCCCGGCGCAGGGTGCGACGACGAGGCCGACCACCGGGTCGATCGCCAATCCGTCGCCCAGCATGCGGCCCGCGAACACCTGGTCCGGCACCTCCTCGAGAGGAGCACACCATCCGTCCATGGGTGCGAGGACTTCGAGCGTCGTCATCCAGTCTTTACTCCCTGATCTCTACCCAATCCAGCGCCCACATCGGATCGAGCGCCGGACGCGCGAAGCGCAGGCACACATCATGCCGCCCCGGCAGCGGCGGCAGCTGCACGGCAGGCAGTGTGATCAGCGTGGTGTTCGAGGTGAGCGCCAGCGTCGCGAGCGGTGGCGAGCTGCAGTTGTCTGCCCGGATTTCCAGCTCACCGATGGCCGATCGGGCATCACCTACGGGTATCTTCTGCGCGTCCGCGCCAATCTCGAAGTTGAAGGGCAGCGGCACCACGGCGGCCGTGAGTTGTGTGCCGTGGCTCAGGTCAGCCCCGTGATAGATCCAGCAGGGGTTCATGATGTCCAGTGCGACGATGATCCCCGGTGGCGCCGCGTTGCGCGGCGGCTCGAGCAGCAGGCCGACGCCGTCACTGCAGAGCTCGAGTTCCCGGCTGCTGCGATGCGCGATCGATTGCAGGTCCGCGCGGTGCGACCAGACCTGCGACACGCGCTCCTTGCCGACGAAGGTGGCGGCTCGAAGTTCCGCGCCCAAGGGCACGGCGAGGGGCGGTGCGTACAGCGAGGAGTCCGCACCCGGATCGTTCCCATCGAGCGTGTAGCGGATGTCCCCGAAGCCCGTCTGGTTCGCGAGCGTCACCGCCACCTGATCAGCGCTCGCGCTGAGGTGGGCGTCGATGGCAAAGGCACTGTCGGCGGCATTGGGGCCCAGCGCACGATAGCGCGGCATGAAGGCCGCGAGGCGCTGGAGAAAATCGGGCCACTGGCGCCGTGCCGGGGGCGACCAGCCGACTTCAGCGACCGCCGCGGCCCGCGGCAAGCTCATCCAGTCCACGCGCGCGTCGCTGCTGATATGCTCGGTCCAGATGTTGGCCTGCAGGCCGAGCACATGGCGCTGCTGCGCTTGGCTCAGCGAGGGATCGAGCGGGTCAAACCGGTAGACGTCCTCGAGCGAGATGACTCGCGTGCGCCCCGGGGGTTCCGTGGGCAAGGCGCTCTGCCGGTTGTCGAAGTAGAGGGTCGGCCAGGGTGTCAGGATCGCATCGTTCCCGGCCACGGCGGCCGCATGCGCACCGCTGGTGCCGTGCCACGACATGACCACGGCATCGGTTGACAGCCCGGGTCGCAGGATCTCGTCCCAGCCGACGAGCCGGCGCCCGTGCGCGGCGAGGAAGCGGCCGATTTTCTCCGTGAAATAGCCCTGCAGGGCCTCAGGATCACTGATACCGAGCTGCCGTGCCCGTGCCTGCACCAGTGCCGAGGCGCGCCATTGATCCTTGACCGCCTCATCCCCACCGGCGTGGATGTACCGGCTGGGAAACAGCTCGATGACCTCCCGGAGCACATTCTCGATGAAGCCGAAGGTGCGGGGCTCCAGGTTGTACAGATAGGTGTGCACCCCCCAACGCGAGGACACCGGCGGTGGCGGCCCGTCCAGGGAACCGAGCTCCGGATAGGCCGCAATCGCCGCCTGGGCGTGGCCCGGCATGTCGATCTCCGGCACGATGGTCACGTGGCGGAACGCGGCGTAGGCCACGAGATCGCGGATCTCGCGCTGGGTGTAGTAGCCGCCGTAGGGCGCCTCGGCCGGCGCGGCATGCGAAGCCGGACCGAGAGTCGGCGGGCGCCGCCAGGCACCAATCGAGGTGAGCCGCGGGTAGCGGCGAATCTCGATGCGCCAGCCCTGGTCGTCCGTCAGGTGCCATTGCAGAACGTTGAGCTTGTGCCAGGCCATCCAGTCGATCATTGAGCGGATGTACGCCAGGGACTGGAAATGCCGCGCCGAATCCAGCATCAGCCCGCGCCACGAATAGACCGGTGCGTCCCGGATCCGCTGTGCCGGCACCTCGGCTGCGCCCTGCCCCGTCGGCAGCAATTCCCAGAGGGTGATGGCCCCATAAAAGAGGCCGGCACCCGTGGTCGCGGAGACGGTGATGTGCTGCGGCGTGATCGCGAGCTCGTAGCCTTCAGGCGCCATGCCCGCGCGGCGCTGAAAGCTGATCGCTCCGGCGGCCGGAGCCGTGTGGCTCACGTCCGGCGTGAATCCACGACTGCGCGACACCAGTCCGGCGAAGTATTGCGCCGCACGTCCGGCATCCCGGTCACCAGCTCTGACGCGCAGAGGCGTCCGCGGGTCTATCCGGAATGTGCCTTCTTCGGGAGTGATTTCGGCCGGCAGCGGGATAACCGCGCCTTGCGCCGCTGGCACGGGGCTCGCCAGGCTTGCGCCAGGAAGCGTGGCCCAGATCACCACGCTGGCCAACGTCGCCAACCGACAACGCCTGCTAGTCAAGCCTCGTCGTACAGTGAACACGATTGCAATCACACCCGCTGCCCGTGGCCGGCGGGGGTACCGGCCACGGGCTAAGCTTGACACGCCTGGGCGTGCGACGTCTCCTCAGAGCTTGACGCGCAGGTTCAGGTAGTACTGACGGCCATTCTTGTAGAACGCGCGCGGCTGATCGGTGTTGAGCGCGTAGTACTTCAGGGTGGCGTCACCCAGGTTCTGGCCGTCGAGCGTCACGGAGAAGTGATCGTTGATGGTGTAGCCAAAGGAGGCCGCCAGCGATCCGATCGCATCCTGCGAGAAGGCCGTATTGCGGTCCAGTCCGCTGAAGAACGCCGATCGGTAGGTGTACGCGAGCCGCGCGCTGAAATGCGCGTCCTCGTAGAACCCGCTCACGTTGTAGGTGTTCTTCGACGTCCCAACGAGACGGTCATCGTTGTTGTTCACTTGGGATGTCTGGCGCCCGTCCGTATAGGTGACGTTTGCGTTGACACCGAAGTGGTCACCAATCGCCTGCTGGTAGGCCAGTTCAACGCCCTGCGCAATTCCAGAGGCATTGACCGGCACCGTGAGCAGGTACGGCACTTGCGTCCCGCCCGGCGGAAGCGTCGGGCCAAAGGTCAGATAGCTGAGCGTCTGGCTGCCGTAGCCCACGAAGTTCTGCAGATCCATGTAGAACAGGCTGGCCGACAGGAGCGATCGCTTGGCGAAGTACCACTCGAAGCCCGCGTCGTAGTTGACCGAGCGGATCGGCTTGAGGTCCGGGTTGCCGCCCGTGCCGCTACCGGTTCCGCCGACGTTGCCGGGCGGAGAAAGGTCGGTGAACCCGGCGAGAGAGGAGTAGTCCGGACGAGTCATGGTCTCCGAAATCGCGAAGCGTGCAACGACGTCCGGGGCCATGTCGATCTTCAGGTTGGCGCTCGGCAGGATGTCGCTGTAGCTGTGACTGACCGGGATGCCAATGAAGGGACCAAACAGCGAGGTCGTGGTCGCACCCGGCGTCGACGCATCGACCTGGGTGTAGGTGACGATATCTTCCCGGGTATTGACGACACGCACGCCGACGTTGCCGCTCCAGCCACTGCCCTTGAAGTCCGCCTGCAGGTAGGTCGCCAGATTCTTTTCGTGTACGCCGAAGAGGAACTGGTAATACGCGCGTTCCGCCGGATTACGCTGCGTTTGCCCTGAAGTGCATACGGGGCCTGGAGGCAGCACTGGCAGGTAACACGGCTTGTTGTAGGCCGCCAGTTGCGCCGGCGTCCAGTACCACATTCCGGTCGGAATGGAAGCGCCAAAGGTATTGAAGTCCGACGGATAGTGCGAGAAGGTCGTTGGGTAGCTCGCCGTGTCGGCCCCACCACCAGCCCAGAACGTCGGACCCTGGTTGATGGCATTGTCCGAAGTGCGATCGTGCTTGGCATAGCGGACGCCGAACTTGAGGTCCTTCCAGCTGTCGTTGTCCGTCGTGAAAGTCGCATCAAGCTTGCCCCAGTCCTCCTTGTCGACGATATCGACATTCTGGGCACCAAAGATCCAGCCAAAGTCCACCGGCACACCACCGGGGAAGGGCGTGGTGTTGTTGGTCGATCCGAGATTGAAGTCTGGCGCGCCACTCAGGCCATGAAGGTCCCAGCCGGCGCCGTTGCCCGCTCCGGGCAGGGTCTCGGAGACATTCTGTGTCGGGGTCTTGCCGTGGCCTGTAGAAGTACCGATCTGAGTGTCAAACGTCAGACGGTCGCTGACGCGGAAACTGCCGTCGAGGTTGATGTAGTTCGAACTGGCGCTCTCATCCGGTCGGGAGATCTGGTCGTACACACCGTAAAACGTGCCCGGCACGCCGGCGAAGTTGGCGTGGGTGAGGGTCCCGTTGGTGACCACATAACCGGGGTCCGGGGACTGGCCGGCTCCGAAATTAACGAAGTGCGTATCCCACTGTAAATAGTTGCGGTTGTAGTTCGGGCCGTCGAGCGTCGAGCTGAACGCCGACAGGTCCAGGTTCACGGCATCAGAGGGCTTGAACTGAAGGTCGATCAATCCACCCTTGCGCTTGCGCTCCTGCTCAAACAGCGCGGCACCGATATCGTGCGGGTACCAGACGTTGCTGAGGTCCGGATGCGCCAGGGCAACTGCGCTGCCCGGTGCGATCCGATCATAGCCCAGCACTTCTATGCCATCGCGACGCAGGTGACGCGTCTCGGAGAAACCTTGCAGCATCACGCCAAACGTCGAACCCTCGTTCTTCCAGTTGAACAACGCGGACAATTGCGGGTCGGTCTTTGAGGGCAGGTCGGCGCGAACGGCGCCCAGTGAACCCTCGAGTGTCATCGACTTGGTGAAATCGAGCGGCTTGCGCGTGATGATGTCGACCGAACCGGCAACGCCACCTTCGACCAGGGAAGCCTCTGAACTCTTGTGCACGACCACCTTGCTGACCAGTTCGGATGGCAACAGCGTGTAGCTGACGCTGCGACCGACGGTCGTGACCTGGTTCAGCACGAACCAGTCGCCCGAGGCGACGTTGTGACCGTTGAGCAGGGTCTGGGTGAGGCTGGGGCCGGTGCCGCGCATGCTGACGCGGTCGTTCTCATCGAAGCCGCCTTCGCTGGCGCCGGCGGAGCTGATCGTCATGCCCGGCACGCGCTGCAGTGAGTCGGCGATGTTCTTGTCCGGCATCTTGCCGATGTCTTCGGCGGTGACAACCTCCACCTGGGAATCTGCCGCACGCTTCTGCACCAGCGACTGTTCGAGCGAGGCCCGAATTCCCGTGACGACGATTTCCTCGAGCGCGGCCGTCGGGGCACTGGTTGTGGTCTGCCCCAGCACGAGCGCCGGTGGCGCGAGCATCGCGAGACCCAGGGCAGATTTGACCGCAAAGCTGATCCGATTCATTGAGAAGTCCCCCATGGCATTAAGATCAATCCGGTTTCGAATTCGTGGGCATCAGGCGCCACTGGCGACCCCTGATTCCCTCTATATGCATCCCCAACCCATGTGACCCGGGTACAACCAAGGGCTCACACCAGTTAGAGTCCAATATAATACCACTTCAGACGTTTTTCAAGTGCCACGTACCTGTAACACTTGTGCAGGCAATTCCTGCTTTAAAACCAGTAAGCTAGCCGAGCTCCGTCTCGCCAGGCTGTTGCCAAGTGGTCTTATTTTGGTATGCTCTGGGTGCTCAGCCTAACGAACTTCGATTGGTGCAAACCATACATGTCACTAGCCAAGATAGTCGGCCCCCTGGATGAACGCAGCAATCTGCCCCTCTACCAGCAGCTGCAGCGGGCCTTGCGCAAGGCCATAGAAACGCGTGTTTTGGGGCCCGACGACGCCCTCCCCGCTGAGCGCGATCTCGCCGCGGACTTTGCCGTCTCGCGCATCACCGTGCGCACCGCGCTCGATGGACTCGTCTCCGAGGGACTGCTGGTGCGACGCCAGGGGAGCGGAAATTTCGTCTCCGCGCGCGTCGAGAAAAATTTCGCGATGCTGACTTCCTTCTCTGAAGACATGCGCGCTCGCGGCCGCACGCCGCGCAGCGTCTGGCTCAAGCGCACGGCGGGCACGGTGACCCCCGAGGAAGCACTTACGCTGCGCCTGAGCCCGGGTACGCCGGTGTATCGCTTCTACCGCATCCGTTTCGCAGACGATGCGCCCATGGCCCTCGAGTACGCCACGGTCGACGCCTCGGCACTGCCCTCGCTCGAATCCGTGGATACTTCACTCTATGAAGCGCTCGAACGCGCCGGTCACCGACCCGTGCGTGCATTGCAGCGACTGCGCGCGGTGCTGCTGACCGGCGATCAGGCCGAACTGCTGAAGGCGAAGCCCGGAGACGCCGGGCTCCTCGTCGAGCGCCTCGGTTCGCTTCCCGATGGCCGCGCGATTGAATTTTCCCAGTCCTATTACCGGGGCGATACCTACGATTTCGTCGCCGAACTGAGCGCCGCCACATGAACGGCCAGGACCGCGCGGGCCAGCTCCAGCCGGCCAGGTTCGAGTCCACCGACATGTTCCGCGAAGCGGCCGGTGCCTCCTCGGCCGTGCGTGCGCAATTTGCACTCGACGCAGATTCCATACAGGCCATCGGCGCGCAGATTCGCAAGCTCGCGCCGCGCGCGGTGATCACCTGCGCCCGCGGCAGCTCTGATCATGCCGCCACCTATGCGAAATACCTGATCGAGACGCGGGCCCGCATCCCCACGGGATCCGCCGCGCTGTCCATCAGCTCGGTGTACGGGATCAGGCAGGACCTGCGCCAATGCCTGTACATCGCCATTTCGCAGTCGGGCCGCAGTCCCGACCTGCTCGCCTCGGTGGCGCTCGCCAAGGAATCCGGTGCCACGGTCCTCGCCATCTGCAACAGCCCTGAAGCGCCGCTCAACGCAGGGGCCGATCACGTTATCGCGCTACGCGCCGGACCGGAGCAGAGTGTCGCGGCGACGAAGTCCTATCTTGCCACGCTCGCAGCCCTGGCCCGGTTCGTGGCCGCCTGGACTTCAGACGCGAGCCTTGATGAGGACCTGGCGCGGCTGCCGGATCTCATGGACGAGGCCTGGCGGCTGGACTGGATGAGCGCGGTCACCGAACTTGCCGGCGCGGAGCACCTCTATGTCGTCGGTCGTGGGGTTGGCCTCACCGCAGCACAGGAAATCGCACTCAAGTACAAGGAAACCTGCGGCCTGCATGCCGAAGGCTTCAGCAGTGCCGAATTGCGCCACGGCCCCTACGCACTGCTGGGTCCGGCTTTTCCGGCGCTGCTGCTCACGCAGGATGATGCGACGCGGCCTGGTGTCGTGGCACTCGCCACGGAGCTGGCCAAGAACGGCGTTCGCGTGCTGCTGGCGGGCGCGGAGGCCCGCGGGGCCGTGCAGCTGCCCTCACTCGCCTGCCCCGCGGCCCTCGGCCCGATCCTCCTCGTGCACAGCGCCTACCGGAGCATTGGCCAGCTCGCCTTCCGGCGTGGCTTCAATCCGGATTTTCCAGCGCACCTGCGCAAGGTCACGGAGACCGTGTAATGCGCACCGCGCTCGCGAACGGGCGGATCCTGACCGCCGAGGGCATCGTGGACGATCGGGTGCTGCTGCTCGATGGGGCGCGCATCGAGGCGCTGCTGCCACGCGATGACGCGCGCCTGCGGCAAGTCGCGGTGGAAGATCTCGAAGGGCAGCTGCTGGTGCCCGGATTTATCGACATCCAGGTCAACGGCGGCGGCGGCGTGCTCTTTAACGACGCACCCGATACCGCTGGGATCCGTGCGATCGGGGCGGCGCACCGCAAATTCGGAACCACCGGCTTTCTTCCCACCATCATCAGCGACGATCTGGAGAAGATCGGGCGGGCCATCGCGGCGGTGCAGGCGGCCATTGACGGCGGCCTGCCCGGGGTCCTGGGGATGCACGTCGAGGGCCCGTTCCTGAACCGCGCCCGTCGTGGCGTGCACGAGGCGAAGCATCTGCGCACGCTCGACGCTTCGCTGCTGCCTCTGCTGAGCTCACTGCGCGGCGGCCGGATGCTGCTGACACTGGCCCCGGAGATGACGAAGCCGGACGTCATTGCTCAACTGGTCGAGGCCGGCGTCATCGTCGCGGCCGGCCACAGCAATGCGACCTACGCCGAGGTCGATGCCGCCATCGCGCGCGGGTTGCGTGGCTTCACGCACCTGTTCAACGCCATGTCCCCGCTGACGCCTCGCGAGCCCGGCGTGGTCGGCGCGGCGCTCTACAGCGATAACACCTGGTGCGGCATCATCGTCGACGGCCTGCACGTCAATCCGGTGACGCTCAAGATCGCGCTCCGCTGCAAACGTCACGATCGGTTCGTGCTGGTGACGGATGCCATGCCGGTGGTCGGCACATCCGAATCCACTTTTCTGCTGCAGGGACGCACCATTCATGTGGTCGACGGCGCCTGCCGCGACGATCGCGGTACGCTCGCCGGCACCTCGCTCGATATGGCCGCGGCGGTCCGCAACGCCGTCTCCATGCTCGATCTCGACATAATCGAGGCGGTACGCATGGCGAGTGAATATCCGGCACAATTTCTCGGCCTGGGCCACGAATTCGGCCGGATTGCGGCCGGTTTCCGGGCAAACCTGGCGCTGATGGACGACACGCTGAGCGTGCGGCGGACCTGGATCGACGGCCTCAGCGGCGAGTAGAATGCGGCGCTGGAGGCTCCCATGAACGCTCTGAGCGCGCGCGTCACACTGGTGTTCACGATCCTGGGTGGCCCGGCCTTCGCGGCCCTGAACCTGACCAGCAGCGACCTTAAACCGGGCGCGCCCATCGGCAGCGCGCACATCTATCCGCGCTGCGGGGGCCGCAATCTCTCGCCCCAGCTTTCCTGGAGCGGCGCCCCTGCTTCTGCGAGGAGCCTGGTGTTGACGATGATCGATCTGGATGTGAAGCCTGAGCAGTGGTCCCATTGGGTGGTGGTCGGCCTGCCGGTCAGCGATGCTTCACTCCCGCAGGGCGCAAAGAGCTTGCCTGGCAATGCCAGGGCCCTGGTCAGCAATTTTGGCGATGCCGCCTATGCGGGTCCCTGCCCGCCCGCGGGCACCGGCGTGCATCATTACCAGTTTACGATCTGGGCCTTGCCAACGGCCGAGCTCTCTTTGCCTGCGGATGAGAAGGCGACGGAGCTGAGCGCCACGCTGTCGCGTCTTGCTCTGGAACGGGCGTCTCTTATTGGACTGGTTCAGGCACCCGCAAGACATTGAACCGCCGCCGGCCGACCATGAAACGCAGGACCCTGAACGTTATCCTGCTGGCGATGTCGCTTGGACTGGCCGCGCATGGACACGCATGGGCTGGCGTCCGGGTGCTCGTCGGTCCCACTCCGATCCCGGATGGCGAAGCGCGCTCGGCCGGCGACATCACCGTCTTGAATGACCGGTTGGCTTTTTCGCTCGCCGTCGACAGTGCGGTTCCGTTCGGCCTCCCGCGTGGCGCGCTCGTCGATGCGGCGCCGGTCAGCAACGGCAAGATCGGGCAGGATCGTCTGGTCTTCGCCGATTTCATTCCGAACGACTGGTCGGCCTGGCCCAATACCTATCACCGCGTGGAGATTATCGAGCAAACGCCGGAGCGTGCGGTGATCAGCGCCACGCGCGACTGGGGCCACGTCACGATCACGACGGTGTATACGCTGCCGGCCGACGCCGACACCATCGAGATCCAGACCACCATGCACAATGAGGGAGGCGAGGCCCTGCCCGATCTCCTGTCCGGCATGACGCTGTGGCCCAAGGGTGGATTTTTCTTCGGTGTCCCGGGACTCGCCGGCCTGAAAGGCGGAGCGGCGGAGGGGGCGCTGAGCGATCGCGTGGTCGCCTACGATGAAGGCTGGAGCCTCGCGCTGCACGCGCCCTACCTCGACCATGTGGATTTCTATTCGCGGGACATGTACCAACAGCACACGCTGGCCGCGGGCGAGAGCCGGGATTTCATCGCCTGGCTGCAGGTTGGCGCCAGCGCCGATCTGGGTCCGGTCATCCAGGCTGAAATCGACCGTAAGCAACTGCCTTCCGGCACGGTCCAGGGCCTCGTCCGCGCCAGCAACGGCAAGCCGATCGACGAGCCGGTCATCGTGATCGAGAAGCGGGGCAAACCCTACGGCTGGGTACTGGGGCGCGGCGGCAAGTTTCAGCTGACCCTGCCTGCCGGCCACTACGGCATCTATGCCACGGCCCGGAATTATTCACAGAGCCAAACGCTGCCCGTCACGGTGAGTTCCGGCAAAGACACGCGGCGGGATTTCCGGGATCTGGCGCCGCCCGGCCGATTGCACCTGTCCGTCCACGATGCCCGCAACGGCCAGGCGCTCGATGCGCGCATTGCCATTACCGAGGGACGCGCGCCCGTGGTCGAATTTCTGGGCCGCAAGACTTTTTTCACCGAACTGGACCGGAAAGGCGAGCTCGATGTAGCCCTGGCGCCGGGCCACTACCGCTTCACGGTTTCGGCCGGAGGCGGCTTCCTGGCGTCGTTTCGCGAACTCTCGCTCAAGGTCGATTCGGCGCGCACGCAAAAGAAGTCGGTGCGTCTGACCACCCGGTTCGATCCGCCCGCACTTGGCTGGTATTCCGCTGATCTGCACCATCACTCCGATCAGGCCGAGGCCGTGACACCGCCGGCCGACCTGGCGCGCTCGCAGCTGGCCGCGGGGCTTGATCTGCTGTTCGTCAGTGATCACGACTCGACCGCCAATCACACCCTGCTGCAGCAGATCGCCGACCGGCGCGCGGTGCCCTTCATCCCCGCGATCGAGTTCTCTCCTTCCTGGGCCCACTTCAACGCTTATCCGGTGCTGCCTGGCCAGAAGCTGCAGATCGACACCAGTACCGCGACGGTCGATCAGGTGTTTGCCGAAGCACGCCGCCAGGGCGCGCCGATTGTGCAGGTCAACCACCCCTTCAATCCCTACGGGTATTTTTCCAGCCTGGCCGTCGGCGCCGTACCGGGCGGCTTCAATCCGCGCTTCGAGCTGATCGAAATCAATGGCGTGGAGCCGCACGATGACGACCGGGTCCTGCACGCCCTGTGGTCCTTCTGGAATGAGGGACACCACTACTACCTGAGCGGAGGCAGCGACGTCCACGACGTCTGGTCACAGGAGTCCGGGCGCGTGCGCACCTTTGCCCACATCGAGGGCAAGCCCAGCACCCAGGGCTTTGCCGATGCACTCCTCGGCGGCCATGCCTACGTCAGCGCCGGACCGCTGCTGTACCCGGCCGTGATGTTCGGCTCGGAGCTGAAGCTCAAGCTCGGCGAGAGCTTCAGCCTGGATTTTGACCTGGAGTCCATCAACGGCCTGAAGCAGGCCACGCTCATCGAACGCGGCGAGACCGTCGATACGCAGATTTATCCTGACGGCCGGCAGACCGCGCACCTGCAATTCGCACTGAAAGCCGCCGGCGCCACCTGGTACCAGCTGATCGTCGAGGACCAGCTGGGCAGCAAGGCCTATGCCAATCCCGTCTGGATCGACGTGATCGGCACGCCTCAGTTCCGGTAGGACGAATCCCGCTCGTCGAGCAGTCGCTGCAGGTCCCGGAAGTGCGCGAAAGCCGCGCCCCGGTAATTGTCCCAGGAGAGCGCGGTGTGTTCCGCGATTTCATCCGGCAGCACGTTGAGAGGCTGACCAGTCCCGTAGGCCAGAATCAGGGTGCGCGCGGCGCGCTCGAGGAAGTACAGGTCCTCGAAGGCCTCGGCCACCGTCGGCGCGGTCACGAGGACACCATGATTGCCCATGATCATGCGGCTCTTGTCCCCCAGCGCCCGCGCCAGCCGCTCGCCCTCCTCGCGCTGATCGGCAATGCCGCCATAGTGCTGGTCGATCGCCACGCGGTTGAAAAAACGTGCCGTGGTCTGATCGATGGCGATGAGCCGAGGATCGGCGAGCGTGGCAAGTGCTGTGCTGTAGGGAGGGTGCACGTGCAGCACGCAGCGCGCCTGCGGCAATAGCGCGTGGATGCGTCCGTGGATGCTCCAGGCCGAGGGATCCGGCGCGTCCGGGCGGGACATGGTTCCCGCATCGTCGCTGTCGAGCAGCAGCAGGTCGCTGGCCCGGATCAACGCAAAATGCTGCCAGCGTGGATTCATCAGGAACTTCGTGCCATCGGCAGAGACCGCCACACTGAAGTGATTGCCGACCGACTCATGCCAGTTCATCTGCGCGGCGAGACGAAAGGCCGCGGCCAGTTCCACCCTGAGCTGTGCGAGATCCGACGGACTCATTGGCGTGCCGGCCATCGCAGCGGCGCAACCTGCGGCAGAATAAAGACCCAGCCGATCAGGCCGAGCACGTTGACGCCGGCGGCCAGCGCGAAAGCGATATCGAACAGGCCAGTCTGGTCGACGAGGTATCCCGTAATCGCGGGCGCGATCACGCCCGCGATATTCCCACAGGCGTTCTGCACGCCCACCCAGCGGCCCTGCGCGTTCGGACCTGCGATGATCTGCGGGATCGCAAAGACGCCGGGATAGGACACGGCACCGAGCACGCAGAAGGCGAACAGCGCGGCCACTGAGCCCGCCGCGGGCAGCATCACCATGCCCAGCATGCAAACTATGGCGCTCAGGTGGCCCGTTGCCATAAGCCCCTTGTGCACGAGCGTCGCACTGCGCCCGGCTCGGATCCAGCGATCGGCGGCCCAGCCCATGCAAAGCGCAGCCAAGGCGTTGAGCAGATAGGCCGAAGAAGCGATCCTAACCATGACATCGGGAGTGAATCCGCGCGACTTGATCAGGTAATACGGCAGCCAGGAAATGATGAAATAGTAGGTGTAGTTCGAGGCGAAATGCCCAAGGGCGGCACCCCAGAGGGCCCGCTGCCGCAGGATCTGCGAAAAACTCACCTGGTTTTCAGTCTCGGTCGGCTCGCTGGCCCGCTGCTGGATCACAACCCGGCGCCAGGGCCACAGCCAAAGAAGCGACAGGCTTCCGGTCACGATGAACACCGAACGCCAGCCGAACAGGATCATCAAATATCCGCCCACGAACACGCCAACCGCCGGCCCGAGCAGGTAACCGAAGCTCATGAGGCCGTTAGCGACCCCGAGCCATCCCCGCTCAACGACCTGCGCCAGCACCTTCGATACGCAGGGGAAAGTGACGCTCTCGCCAATCCCGAGCAGGATACGCAGCGCGAGCAGCGTGGCGAAACTTCCGGCAAACCCGGTCAGGAAGGTCGCGACTGCCCAGATCGCCAACCCCCCTGCCAGGACCCGCTTGGCGCCGAATCGCTCGGCGAGCCAGCCCATCCCCGGCATGCAGACCACGTAGCTATAGAAGAAAGCGGAACCCAGCAACCCCAGCTGCGTGCGGGTGAGGCCCAGGTCTTCCTGTAATTTGGCCGCGACGGTGGCGAGATTGCCGCGGTCGATGTAGTTGATGAACACGCAGGCGGTGACCAGTAGCACTGCGCGTGCCGCCGCGCGAGAATCATTCAAGGCGCCTACCTGTTCTTGCACGGATCGCTTCGCATCCTGGCCCCCCACGCGCGGCGTTGCGCGCCAGGGGCACATTGCACGAGTCCCGGCGATCCGGCAACCTGCGGGGCGGCTGCACGCTCTCTGCTACCATCGATTGCGCCACCGGGGGAGTCACTGCAATGAATCCATTCGGGAATCACATGGTCACGGCCGCGCTGGCCGAGGCCCTGGTATCGATCCTGCTGCTGATGCTCGGCTTCCTCGCCGGCAAGTACCGTGAGCGACGGCAGCTGCGTGGGCGCGACCTGACTGAGTACGATTTCTATCCCTACGAGACGACCGCCGACAACTTCGCCGAGTTCAGCCCGCGCGATTTTCGTTTGGGCATGCATTACCTGCTGCGCAACCGCGACTCACGCGCCGCGCGGCAACTGATCTTTATCGGTGAGCAGAACAACGTGCGCGAGCTGCTGGATGTGCCGGACCGGCAGGCCTACGACAAACTGTTCTCCAGGTACCACGGCGCCGATGTCACGGGTGACGCCCAGGACTATCTCGAGAACTACCGCAACATCGTGCGCCTGCTGGGCAAGACCTTCTCGAACATGGGTATCGAGATCCTGCTGCACGATCTGGCCAATCCGAGCCGCTCGGTCGTCTGGATCGAGGGCGCCGAGGTGACCGGCCGCGCCCTGCACATGGGGACGACGACACTGCTCGTCGACCTGAAGAAGCGGCGCGCCCTGAACCAGGACAAGCTGAACTACGAACTGACCCTTGGCGCGCGACGATTCAAATGCACCACGATTCCAATTTTTCGCAAGGAGTATGGCGTGGTGGGCGCGGTGTGCATGAACATCGACATCAACTTCATTCGCGACGCGGTGCTGCCCTCGCCGGCCGGCCTGGCCGAATTCTTCCGCCACTATTGCCAGACCGACATGGAACTCAGCGAGAACATCCTGTCGAAGGAGGAGCATCACAAGGCCCTGCGGGGCAAGAAGCATTATCGGGACACCGCCTTCGACGGCGCCGCCCTCGCCTGAACCTTGGCGCAATTGCACTCCTTTTCACAGTATTACTTGTGTATTATCAATTTGTTACATTGTGTTTCTAATCCCTTGCATTGCTATTGGCCCGAGCCCGCGGTGGCGGCACCCCGCACGCCAACGGCCTGCGCTGCATAGGGGCCGATCCCGCTCCGCGGTCCGCCCCTCACGCGTAACTTCGTCCGGGGTCCCCGCGAACTACTGACCATGCCGGTAGCCACTCTCCGGGAAGGTGGGCGCGGCGCCAGCCGCCAGGTCTGGTACTTAAGGGGACTCAAGGGATCATGATAGTGCAGCAGCAGATCTGGGCTGTCGTGTTGGCGGCCGGTGATGGCACCCGCCTCGCCGCTCTGACCACCGATGCCGGTGGCAACCCGGTGCCAAAGCAATACTGCTCCCTTCACGGCCAGGGCTCGCTCCTGGAAGATGCCGTGCAGCGCGCCGATCATCTGGTGCCGCGTGAAAGGCTCTGCATCGTCGTTGCGGAAAAACATCGTGCCTATTGGCAACGCGAGCTGCGGCAGATACCGGCGGCCAACATTATCGTACAGCCCCGCAACTGTGGTACCGCGACCGGCGTGCTGCTGGCTACGCTTCGCGTGCTCGCACGCGACCCGGACGCATCGATCATGTTCCTGCCTGCCGACCACTTTGTGCGAGACGAACCGGCCCTCGCGCGATCACTGCGCGCATTGGCCACCCTGCCTGCCCGCCACGCCGAGGAGCTGCTGCTGCTTGGCATCGAACCCGAGGAAGCGGATCCGGAGCTCGGCTATATCGTGCCGGGCGAGTGCCTCGCGCCGCAGACCCATCGCGTGGCGCGCTTTGTTGAAAAGCCGCCACTCGATCTGGCGCGCACGCTATTAAAGGAAGGCGCACTGTGGAACAGTTTCATTTTCGCCGCGCAGGGACCATCGCTCCTGGCACTGCTTCGCGCGCGCATGCCGGATGCCGTTGACCGCATGAGCAGGGTCGTGGGGGCTGAGGCCTGCGCCGACAGTTCCGGAAACGCACTACGCGAGCTCTACGAGCGCCTGCCAGGCGTGGATTTTTCACGCGCGATCGTCGAGGGCGCGGAGCAGCACCTCCGAGTACTGCAGGCGCCCGCCTGCGGCTGGACGGACCTGGGTACCCCGAAGCGCGTCGCCGCAACCCTGCGACGGCCGTTGCCGGTCTCCGTGCGATCCCACTCTACCCGGCTTGCGCCGGCCCTTGTGAACCTGGCCCGGCAGCTGGCCCGCGGGAGTAATCACGGATGGATCGGCTAGCCCTGGGGCGCCCGGCTTTTTCGACAGAAGCCGGCGCCCTGTCAACCGAATGGCTCCTGACCAACGGCCTGGGCGGATTCGCCAGCGGTACAGTCGGCCAGGCTAATACCCGACGCTATCACGGACTGCTGGTGGCGTCGCTCAAGCCACCGCTCGAGCGCGTCCTGATGGTGGCCAAGGCGGACACCCTAGTGCGATATCGCGGAGCGACCCACGCGCTCGCATGCAACGAATTTTCCGACAGAACGATTGCGCCGCACGGCTACCAGCGGCTGGCGGCCTTTCATCTTGAGGGCACCATTCCCGTCTGGACGTATGCGATTGGCGATGCGTTGCTGGAGATTCGCATCTGGATGGCGCACGGCCACAATACGACCCACGTGCAATACCGCCTGTTGCAGGCGGCCACGGCGCTGGGCCTGGAGATCACGCCGTTGTGCACCTACCGGGATTATCACGCGCACTCACGCGGCAGCCGCGCCTTTGGCGTCCAAGCGGGGAATTCGGCGTGCACGATCACCGCATTTGAGGGGGCACGCCCCTACACTTTGTCGCTTGACCGTGGGCAATTTCGGGCCGAGTCGGACTGGCACTGGAACTTCCATCATCGCGTGGAGGCAGAGCGGGGACTGGACAGCGATGAAGACCTGTTCCGCCCGGGAACATTTCACGCCGAGCTGTCGCCTGGCGAAACGCTAACGCTGACCATGAGCGCCGAGCCGCAGCCGGCGCCGCCCTCGCTGCGCGAGGAAATGGCGCGCCAGAGTGCGCTGCTATCGGCATTGCCGGCAACGACGCCGGCCTGGGTGCGCCAGCTGACCCTTGCCGCGGATCAGTTTCTGGTCGCTCGCGGCGGTGGCAATGCAACAGCGACGGGCACTACCGTCATTGCCGGATATCCCTGGTTCGGAGACTGGGGACGCGACACCATGATTGCCCTGCCCGGCCTGGCGCTGGCGACCGGACGCCATGCCGAAGCGGCTTCCATCCTTCGGACTTATGCGTCCCACCTGAGCCAGGGCATGCTGCCGAACCGCTTTCCCGACGGCAATGAGCCACCCGAATACAATACAGTCGACGCGACGCTGTGGTACTTCCATGCTCTCGCCGAGTATTACGCGGCGACCAAGGATCTCGCGCTGGTGCGTGAGCTGTATCCGGGGCTCTGCGATATCATCGACTGGCACCAGCGCGGCACCCGCTTTGGCATCCAGGTGGATCCCGCCGACGGGCTGTTGCGCGCCGGCGAGTCCGGCGTGCAGCTCACCTGGATGGACGCCAAGGTGGGCGATTGGGTCGTGACCCCGCGGACGGGCAAAGCGGTGGAGATCAATGCACTGTGGCACTACGCGCTGGTGCAGATGCAGGCCTGGGCCCGCAAGTTCGCTGACCATGCGGCATCGCGCCGCTTTGGCGCTGCCGCCCGCACGGCAGCCGATTCGTTTCGCGCTGCCTTCTGGTGCGAGACTCGCAGCTGCCTGTACGACGTGATCGACGGCCCGGATGGCGAACTCGTCAACGGGCGACGCGTCGATTCGAGCATGCGCCCGAACCAGCTGTTCGCCGTGTCGCTGGGTACGGACCTGCTGCAGCCGGACCAGCGACGCGCGGTCGTCGATGCCTGCTCCACCCTGCTGCTGACACCGCTTGGTCTGCGCTCCCTCGAAGCTGCGCACCCCGCCTACGTCGCGAACTACCGGGGCGGCCCGCAGGAGCGCGACGCGAGCTACCACCAGGGCACGGTGTGGAGCTGGCTGCTGGGCCCTTTTGCGATCGCACATCAGCGGGTATACGGCAACACCGCGCACTCACTCGCCCTCCTCGACGGCGTTGCCGCGCACCTCGCGGAGGCCTGCATCGGTACAATCAGTGAGATCTTCGACGGCGCTGCCCCGCATGCCGCACGCGGGTGCTACGCCCAGGCCTGGAGCGTCGCCGAGACACTGCGCGCCTGGCATCGGTTGAACGGCGCGCAAACCCAGCAACTCAATGACAGGAAGGTACCTCATGTCCGCAGACACGGCTGAACACAAGCGCCTGGATGCCGAGTCGGCGTACGGCGCGGCCTGGAAGCAGTGGGGCCCATATCTCTCCGAGAGGCAGTGGGGCACGGTGCGCGAGGACTACAGCGAGTACGGCACCGCCTGGGACTACTTTCCGCACGATCACGCCCGCAGCCGCGCCTATCGCTGGGGAGAGGATGGAATCGGCGGTGTCAGCGACGTGCACCAGCGCCTGTGCCTGTCGTTGGCGCTGTGGAACACGCACGATCCCATTCTCAAGGAACGGCTTTACGGACTCACCAACGGGGAAGGCAACCACGGTGAAGACGTCAAGGAACTCTACTACTACCTCGATGCCACGCCTTCCCACTCCTACCTGAAGATGCTTTACAAGTACCCGCAGCGGGAATTTCCGTACGCGCAGCTGCTGGAGGAAAACCGCCGCCGCGGGATTTCCAAGCCGGAGTTCGAGCTCATCGACACTGAGGCATTCGCTGACGACCGTTATTTCGACGTGGTGATCGAATATGCCCAGGCCGGGCCGGAAGACATCCTGATGCGGGTGACCGCGCACAACCGCGGACCCGAGGCGGCGCCTCTGCACCTGCTGCCCCAGCTGTGGTTTCGCAATACCTGGAGTTGGGACGCCGGAGCGCACAAGCCGCAGCTGCGCATGGCGCAGCACATCGCGGTCGAAGTGGATCACCCGCAGTTGGGCGGTCGCTACCTGTACGCGGACGGGACACCACGCGCGGCCCTGTTCTGCGACAACGACTCCAATGCCGGCCGGCTGTGGGGCGATGATTCGAAGACGGGATACTGGAAGGACGGCATCCATGAATATGTGGTCGCGGGCCGCGAGCAGGCGGTCAATCCAGGGCAGACCGGCACGAAAGCGGCCCTCTGGTTCGCGCTGGAGATCCCGGCGCGCGGCGCGCAAACCATCCAGCTGCGCCTCTCACCGCGTGCGATCGAGCGCCCATTTGCCGGCTTTGACCGGGTGTTCTCCGCGCGCATCCGGGAAGCCGACGAATTTTATGCCCATTTGCAGACCGGCATTGAAAGCGTCGATGCCCGCCGCGTACAGCGGCAGGCCTTCGCCGGCATGATCTGGAGCAAACAGTATTTCCACTACGATGTGCCGCGGTGGATCAAGGGTGATCCGACGCAACCCGCGCCGCCCGCTGCCCGACGGCACGGCCGCAACCATGAATGGATGCACCTCAATAACGCCGACATCATTTCGATGCCGGATAAATGGGAATATCCGTGGTATGCCGCCTGGGACCTGGCCTTTCACTGCCTCCCCCTGGCCCACCTGGACAGCGCCTTTGCCAAGGAGCAGCTGCTGCTGCTCACGCGCGAGTGGTACATGCACCCGAATGGCCAGATGCCCGCCTATGAGTGGGCCTTCGGCGACGTCAATCCGCCAGTGCACGCCTGGGCCACCTGGCGTGTGTACCAGATCGACCGCAATCACAACCACGGCCGCGGCGATCTGGCCTTTCTTGAGCGCATCTTCCACAAGCTGATGCTCAATTTCACCTGGTGGGTGAATCGCAAGGACACCGAGGGACGCAACGTGTTCCAGGGCGGGTTTCTCGGCCTGGACAATATCGGGGTGTTCGATCGCAGCGCCGAGCTGCCGACCGGCGGGCACATCGACCAGGCGGACGGGACCAGCTGGATGGCCATGTACGCGCTCAACCTGATGCGCATGGCCCTGGAACTGGCCCAGCACAATCACGTGTACGAGGATGTCGCCACCAAATTCTTCGAGCATTTCCTGAGCATCGCCGAAGCGATGAGCAATATCGGGGATGAAGGCATCGGCCTGTGGGATGACGAGGACAAATTCTTCTATGACGTGCTGCATCTGCCCGACGGCTCGATGACACCGTTGAAGGTTCGCTCCATGGTGGGACTGATCCCGCTATTTGCCGTGGAAACGCTGGAACCGGAGCTGCTCGATCGGGTACCGGAATTCAAGCGCCGGTTGGAGTGGTTCCTCGCCTACCGGCCGGATCTCGCCTCCCTGGTATCGCACTGGAATGAAGAGGGCCGTGGCAACCGTCGGCTGCTGTCCCTGCTGCGCGGCCACCGCATGAAGCGTCTGCTGAAGCGCATGCTGGATGAGACAGAGTTCCTCTCGCCCTATGGAATCCGCGCCCTCTCGCGCGTCCACGCCGCTTCGCCCTACAGCTATCACGTCAATGGCATGGATCTGCAGGTGGGCTATCAGCCCGCGGAATCTGACTCCGGACTGTTCGGGGGCAATTCAAACTGGCGCGGACCGGTCTGGTTTCCGGTCAATTTCCTGCTGATCGAATCGCTGCAGAAATTCCACCACTACTACGGCGATGAGTTCCGCGTCGAATGCCCGACGGGTTCCGGAATCCTGGTCACCCTGGAGGAGGCGGCGAGTGAACTGGCAAGCCGCCTGACGCGCATATTCCTGCGTGACGCCAGTGGCGCGCGGCCGGTGTACTCGGACCACCCGCGCATGCAGCAGGACGCTCACTTCCGGGATCATGTGCTCTTCTATGAGTATTTCCATGGCGACAGCGGGCGCGGCGTCGGCGCATCGCACCAGACCGGCTGGACAGGACTGGTGGCCAAGCTCCTGATGCCGCGCTATCAGCAGGCGCGGACCGCGCACGCCGACTCGACGGCACCCGTCGAGACGGCCGGGACCCTGCCGGACGCACCGGCCGCCGCCATCGCCAACAGCCGCACCTCTAGCCCTAAGACCACGCTCACCTGAAGGAATCGCCATGGACGCTCCCAGCCGCTACCAATACCTGCCTGCTCCCGTCATGCCGCGCGTGCCGCCCCAGAAGCTGCTGCTGGGCCAGAAGGCCATGGTCACCGGCGCCAGCTCCGGCATCGGGCGCGCCATTGCCATTGCGCTCGGTGACGCGGGAGCGGACGTCGTTGTCAACTATGCCTCGGGCGAAGAGAAAGCCCGCGGCGTGGTGGACGAGCTGTCGGCAAAGGGCGTCAAGGCTCTCGCGGTGCGCGCCGACGTGGGTGACGAGGAACAGGTCGAGGCCATGTTCCGCCGGGCCATCGAGGAGCTTGGCACCATCGACATACTGGTCAACAACGCCGGGCTGCAGCAGGACGCCCCGTTTCATGACATGACCCTGACGCAGTGGAATCGCGTCATCAACGTCAATCTGACGGGACAATTCCTGTGCTCGCGCGCGGCGGTGCGCGAGTTCCGCCGGCGCGGTGTTCGCCCGGAAGTCTCGTGCGCGGCCGGCAAGATCCTGTGCATCAGCTCCGTTCACGAGGTCATTCCCTGGGCGGGACATGTCAACTATGCCGCGTCCAAGGGTGGTGTCATGCTCATGATGAAGAGCATCGCCCAGGAGGTCGCGCCCCACCGCATCCGCGTCAATTCCATCTGCCCGGGTGCCATCCGGACGCCCATCAACATGGAGGCCTGGGATACCCCTGAGGCCTACACGGAGCTCCTGAAGCTGATTCCCTACAAACGCATCGGCGAAGCCGAGGAAATCGGTCGCGCCGCGGTGTGGCTAGCCTCGGATTATGCCGACTATGTCCACGGCGTCAGCCTGTTCGTCGACGGCGGCATGACGCTTTACCCCGGCTTCGAAACCGGCGGCTGAAGTCATGCCCGACGACTCGCGCAGCGCACGGCTTGCAGATCACCTGCCGGAATACCTGATTGAGGCCCTGGGCCTCGGACTGTTCATGGTGTCAGCCGGCGTGATCTCGACCGCGCTCGAAGCGCCGGCATCATGGCTGCGGGCGGCGGTTACGGATGGTGGGGTTCGTCGTGCTCTGGCGGGCCTCGCCATGGGCCTCACGGCCATCGGGTTTATCTATTCGCCCTGGGGGCGGCGCTCCGGCGCACACCTGAATCCGGCCGTGACGCTCGCCTTCCTGCGCATGAACAGGATGCGCCCGCTGGACGCGCTGGGCTACATCGTGGCGCAGTTCTGCGGCGGACTGGTGGGGGTGTTCGCCGTACGCCTGTTGCTGGGCGCCGGCTTTAGCTCGCCACCCGTCGCGTGGGTGGTGACGCTCCCCGGCAGCGCGGGTCCGCTTGTGGCCTTCGTGGCCGAGTGCGTTATTTCCGCGGGACTGATGTACACCGTGCTGCGTGTTTCGGCCTCCCGGCGCTTTGCCGCCTGGACGGGGGTCGCAGCTGGAGTACTCATCGCGCTCTATGTGACTTTCGAGGCGCCGCTTTCCGGAATGAGCATGAACCCGGCGCGGAGCTTCGCCTCGGCCGCACCGGCCGGGATTTGGCAGCACTTGTGGATCTACTTTGTTGCTCCAGTCCTCGGCATGCAGGCCGGGGCCCAGTTGCATCTGCTGCGCCACGGCCGCACCGCCTGTGCAAAGCTGATGCATACGCCGCTTGAGCGCTGCATTCACTGCGGCTTCGAGCCCGCAGCCGACGGGCTCGTAGCGGCTTCCGCTTCGACCCTGCAGGATCCCGCATGAGTGCGGCACCCTACGACGCGATCATCGTCGGCTCTGGCGCCGGCGGCGCCGCCGCAGCCTATCGCATGGTCAAGGGCGGCCTGCGTGTGCTGCAACTGGAAAAGGGTCCCCATCTGCCCGTCGATGGCAGCACACTCGATATTGAGCGCGTGGTTCACCGCGGGGAATTCCTGGCCCGGGAGCCGTGGGTGGACGGCCGGGGTGGTGCGCTGGAGCCCGAGGAGCACATCAACGTTGGCGGCAAGACCAAGTGGTACGGCGCTGCCCTGCTGCGCTTCTCCGCCGCGGAGTTCTCGGCCGAGCCGGGATACAGTTGCCGCGGATGGCCCCTCGCCTACGATGATCTGGCGCCCTACTACGCCGAGGCCGAATCCCTGCTCGGGGTACGGAGCCTCGCGGCGGAGCCTGGCCTGGCGCGCATTCTCGGGCGCCTGTGCGGCCCGCGCAGCCCCTGGCAGAGCGCGTCCATGCCGATGGCGCTTGCGCCCGACATTGAGCAGTTTCCGCGGGAGGCGGCGCACTTCGATGGCTTTGCCTCGGTTCGAAACCTGAAGGGCGAAGCCGACCGGTCCCTGATCCGGCTGCTCGCTGACGATGCACGCTATACGCTGTTGACCGGAGCCGAAGCCATCGGGCTGTGCGCCGCACCCGGCGCCGCCAAGCGCATCACCGGCGTGCGGCTCGCGGATGGCCGTGAATTCCACGCCGACTGCGTCGTCCTCGCCGCCGGCGCCCTGCACTCGCCACGTCTCCTGGCACGGCACCTGGACGCAAGCGGCCTCGCCGGCAGTCTGCCGATGGCAAACAATGTCGGACGCAATCTCAAGCTGCATCTGCTGACGGCCCTGGTGGCGATCGGCGCCCGGTACCAGAAAGATCTGATCCGCAAGACCCGGCTGCTGACACACCGCGACTATCCCCATTCCAGTGCGCAGCCGCTCGGCTTTGACGGCGAACTCATCGCCACGCTGATCCCGGATTTCGTGCCCGGCATCGCGCGGCGCGCCCTGGGCGCGCGTGCCTATGGCTTCTTTCTGCAGACGGAGGATGGTTCGGATCCACGCAATCGTGTCCTGGAGCGCCGCACCGGTGCCCGCATCGAGCGTGTATTCGACTACGAAGCCGGGAGGCTTGCCGCCGCGTCGCGCGAGCACCGACACTTTACCCGTGCCCTGCAGCGCTCGCTGCTCGCCGCCGGACTGCTCGCCATCGGCAAACGCGTAGGCCTCTCCGGTACGGCCCACGCCTGCGGAACTCTGGTCTGTGGCACCGATCCTCTGGATTCGGTGGTGGACGCCGAGGGCTGCGTACATGGCCTGAGTGGACTCTACGTGGCGGACGGCAGCGTATTGCCGCGCAGCAGCCGCGTAAACCCGGCCCTCAGCATCTACGCCTGGGGCCTGCGCCTTGGCGCCCGGATCGCGGGCCCACTGCACCGCTCGCAACATGCTGTCGAAGCGCTGTCATGAGGGTGCTGCGCGTAATGCTGCTGGCTCTCGCCGCCTGCCTTTCCGGAGCGGTAGCGGCCGCCGAGGGCGTCACGGCGGTGGACTCGGTGGGCATTCCGGTTTCCGATCTGGCCCGCGCGGAGGCGTTTTATACGCAAGTGCTCGGCTTCTCCAGGCTGTCCGAGCGCGAGGTGGCCGGCGAGGCCTACGAGCAGCTGTTTGGTGTCTCCGGGTTGCGGCTGCGCGTTGCGCGGCTGCGCCTGGGCGAAGAAGACATCGAGTTGATGGAGTTTCTCACTCCGCGCGGCCGACCCATTCCGCTCGATTCGCACAGCAACGACGGCTGGTTCCAGCACATCGCCATCATCGTGAGCGACATGGATGGGGCTTACGCACGGCTGCGGCAGTTCAAGGTCGAATCCGTATCGAGCAGCCCGCAGCGCCTGCCCGACTGGAACCCCAATGCCGGTGGGATCCGCGCCTTTTATTTTCATGACTTGGAAGGCAATACGCTGGAGGTACTGCAATTCCCGTCCGGCAAGGGCGCGGCGAAGTGGCAGCGACGCGACGGTACACTGTTCCTCGGGATCGACCACACCGCGATCAGCGTGGCCAGCACCGAGGCCAGCCTGGGCTACTACCGTGACGAACTCGGCTTGCAAGTCAGCGGCAGCAGCGACAATTATGGCACCGAGCAGGAGCAGCTGAACCACGTATCGGGTGCGCACCTGCGCATCACCGCGCTGCGCGCCGCCCGCGGCCCTGGAGATGAGTTGCTGGAATACCTGACGCCACGCGATGGCCGGCCGATGCCGCCCGACACGCAGGCCCCGGACCACTGGTATTGGCAAGTGAATATGCAGACGCAGGCACCGGCGGCCATGCTCGCCACGGCGATCGGCCGGCATACGCCGGTCGTGTCCGGCACGCTGGTGGCGTTGCCGGATTCGGCACTGGGATTCCACGGGGCTTTCATCCTGCGCGACCCCGACGGGCACGCTTCACTCATCGAGGACCGGCGCTGAGCTGAGAATGGAAACGTGATTCCCAGTTCCACCCATCGCGCGTTGCCCCCGGATCGGGGGCTCTCATGGCTGTCGCGCCCGCTCGGGGCCCACGCCGAGTTGTTCCGGCTGCTGCGCGCCGTCGGCTGGCCTTTGCTTGATCTGGCCGTGCGCATCGGCCTGGCTCAGAGCTTCTTCATATCCGGTGTCCTGAAGGTGTCCAATTGGACCACCGCCGTGGAACTGGCCACCAATGTGTATCCGGTCAGCTGGATGGATCCGGCCACGGCCGCCTATCTCGGCGCTGCCATCGAACTGATCGGTTCGGCCCTGTTCACCTTGGGATTGCTCACGCGCTACGCCGCATTTTCCATGCTGGCCCTCACCGTCGTCGTGCAGGCCAGTTACAACGCGAATGACAGCCAGCTGTTCTCGGCCGCCCTGTTCGGCTGGTACGTGTTCCGCGGCGCGGGGCCCGTCTCGCTCGATTCGCTCCTTGCTCGTGGCCTGGCCGACAGTGCACTGCCCCTCGCAGCCCAGATTGCGGCCGCATCCGCCTGGGTCACGGCGCGACTGGCGCCGATCTATCTGTCTTTGATTCGAATCTGGCTGGCCATCGCCTTGTTGGTGGTTTGGGTCCAGACCGTGCTTCCCTCCCATCTGCCGCTGGTCCGCTGGCCACTGTGGCTGCCGGTCCGAACGATGCAGATCTGGCCCACGGCATTGCTGTTGTGCGGCGGCCTGCTGCTGCTCCCAGGATTGCTCACCCGGTATGTCGCCATCGCCCTGGCGGTGGCCAGCGCCGCCGCGGCGATGTCGATGCCGGCGGCGGCCGACGGGATTCTGTTGTTCGCCACGCTCGCCGTGCCGGCCCTGTTCGGTGCCGGCATCCTGTCGGCCGACGCGCTCGCCTGGCTGAGCCTGCGACGCCGATTTCCGGAACTCCAGGGCAAGCCGGCCTTCGACCTCGCGGGCCTGCCACGTGTGGTGATCGTCGGTGCCGGTTTTGGCGGCCTGGCCTGCGCGGCGGCACTGCGGCGCGTGCGCGCCTCCGTCACACTCATCGACCGGGGTAACTACCACCTGTTCCAGCCGCTCCTGTACCAGGTGGCCACGGCCGCCTTGTCGCCGGGCGACATCGCTGCACCCATCCGCCCGCTGTTTCGCGACAATTTCAATACCCGGGTGCTGCTCGGGACGGTCACCGGCGTCGACACCACCCGCCAGCAAGTGCTGGTCGGCTCCAAGGAAATTCCCTACGACTACCTGGTGCTGGCGACCGGCGCCGCACACAGCTACTTTGGAAAAGATCAGTGGCAACCCTACGCACCGGGCCTGAAGCGGATTGAGGACGCGACGGCAATCCGGCGCCGGCTGCTGACCGCGTTCGAGCTCGCCGAATCCACGGACGATCCGGCCGAACGCGACGCGCTCCTCACCTTCCTGATCGTCGGTGGCGGGCCCACCGGGGTCGAACTTGCCGGTGCGATCGCCGAGCTGGCGCGGTTTGGCATGGAAATGGAGTTCCGGAATTTCGACCCGGCCCAGGCGCGCGTGATCCTGGTGCAGTCGGCGGCCCGCATCCTGCCCAGTTTTGCCGACGATCTGGCGGGCATCGCCCAACGCTCACTGGAACGGCTGGGGATCGAGGTGCTGACGGGAAGCCGGGTGGAAGGCATCGACGCTGAAGGTGTGCTCGTAAGCGGCAAGCGAATTCTCGCTCGCACGGTCCTGTGGGCCGCCGGCGTCATGGCTTCGCCGGCGGCAAGCTGGCTCGGCAAGGAGATGGATGCGGCGGGCCGGCTGGTCGTTGAGCCGGACCTCAGCGTGCGCGCGCTGCCCAATGTGTACGCCATCGGCGATACGGCCCTGTCGAAGGCCTGGGCCGGAAAGCCGGTACCTGGATTGGCGCCGGCGGCCAAGCAGGGCGGCAGCTATGCGGCGCGGGCAATCGCCGCGCGCCTGCGCGGGGAAGCGGCGCCCGGCCCGTTCGTCTATCGACACCGGGGTAGCCTCGCCACTATCGGGCGCAAATCCGCCGTGGCCGATTTCGGCCGAATCAAGCTGTGGGGGGCTCCGGCCTGGTGGCTCTGGGGACTGATCCATGTTGGCTTCCTGGTCGGACTGCGCAACCGCGTCGCGACGATGATCAACTGGTTCTGGGCCTACCTGACCTTCGGCGGGGGCATTCGTCTCATCACGGGCGGCGACGCACCTCGCGAAACGGGCGGCTGATATGCCCGCTCATGTCAACGCCATCCACTGTGCGCACCCGTCCATTCGTATTGACGTCCAGTTGCTGGTCAGCCGAATTGGTCGTATTCGAAGTTGGCTGGCTTGTCCTTCTTCGTCGAGCCGAGGGAATAGAGCAGACCGAAGTAAAGGACCCGGCCCCGGACGGTTCGCAAGTAGTCGCCCGTAAATGCCGGGGTACGCTCGAGTCTCTCGAAGCGCTGTCCGTTGAAAACATCCGATACGGTGATGATCGCAGTGAAGTCCGGTTTCAGCTGGCGCCTGTAGCCGACGTTTACAATGTTGATGGCGCTGATGTACCCCTGGGGGGTCAAGTGCTTGTCAGTGCGGGTGAAAAGCAGCTGCGCCGAATCCGTGGACGTCGGGCGGTAGTCGAATTTCAGTTTGGCGTCGATTCCGGTCGTCGACTGCAGCCCCGGAAAACCAAGCGCAGTTGCATCGATCTGGCCGTAGAAGAGGTTTCCGCTCAGGGTGTAGGCGAGCTTTGAGATTAAATGTCCCGACCGGGCGAACTCAATTCCGCCAGAGTCGTTCTTTGGCAGATTGGCCTTCGTCGAGAGTGAGAGGCCATTACCGAGGTATTCGGTCACGTCGGTCACGCTGTCCTTGTTGCGGCGGTAATAGGCCGTCAGCTGGTAAGCGAGGCCCTTTCCCTCGAACCCATAGCCGATTTCGTAGGACTGCGTGTACTGGGGTCGCAGATTTGAGTTGCCGGCACGCAGGTTCGGCGTGTACTCATAGTCCACGTAAGGGTTCAGATTGGCAGGGTCCGGGCGGCTCACCCGCCGGCTCGCGCCGAATGAAAGTGTCGTCTCATCCGACAGGCTGCGATTGATGTGGAGGCTTGGGTAGATCCTGAAATAGCTTCCACTGCTCGCCACCTTGTCCGTCAGCTGCTGCGCGTCAGTGTGGGTCAGCTCTGCCCGCAAGCCAGCAAGCCAATTCCAGACACCGACGCTCCTCTGATAGCTCGCGTAGCCCGCGTTGATCTGCTGTTGGAACTGGAAGTCATTGGTGACGTTGGGGTCCGGGACCTGAGCGCCGGTCACCGGATCGACGTTATTGCCAGCATTCGCGAAGCGGTAGTCGTCCTGCTGAAAGGCGTAGCCCAGCTTCAGGGAGCGCGTCTGCGAATACGGCAAGGCGTAGTCGGCCCCCAACTCCGTTGTCTCGTGATTCTCGCGAAGACTCAGATTATTGAAGTAGCGAGCCGCTGGGGGGATGAACGAGTCGTTGGTGTAATCGTAATGTTCACGCTGGTGCGAGATTGAGCGATGCACCGAGAGTTCCAGTTCTTCTCCCGTCCGGCTGAGCTTGCGCGTAAGTCCCAGTCTCTCGTCGTAGTCTGCTTCGGGATCATGGCCGGAGCTCAGACGCTGAGTCGAGCTTGTGAGAGCGCCCGAGGGCGTGCCGCTCTCGTTGAGCTGTGTGTAGGTGCGGAGGCCACCACGCTCGGTCCACGACACCGACCCGCTGATCGACTGACGGTCGCTCAATGCGTACTTGGCCGACAGGGCGGCCGTCGGCACCTGGCGGCGTACCCGTTCGGTGAGGGTACTGTCGCTGTCGGACACCTGCCCCGTGGTCGGGTCCGTCGCCTGCACCGTCGATGCCAGGCGTCGCTGGCGGTAGTCCTGGCGGAAGCCTGCACTCGCCGAGGCGGTCAGTGCCTCGGAGCCGTAGCTGCTGCTCACGCCGGCCACCGATCGTCCACCGCTGCCAAGACTACCCTGGAGTGAACCCGCGAACCCTTCAGGGCGCTTCTTTCGAGTGATGATATTGATGACGCCAGCGGCGCCGTCCGCCTTGAACTGCGCGGGCGGGGTCGTGATGACCTCGATCCGCTCGATGTCCTTGGCGGGCATGGACTGCAGGTTGTCCCCGGCCGCCGAGCCGCCGAACTGCGCCGAAGGCTTGCCGTCGATCAGGATGAGCACATTGCTGTCTCCGCGCAGCGAGACGTTACCATCGGGGCTCACGTCCACGGACGGAATCGCGCTCAGTACGTCACTCACGGTACCGAAGGTGGATTGCACGTCTGTTGCGACGCTGTACACCTTTCGGTCGATCATTGTTTCGACGGTCAACGCCTGGGCCGTGACAGTGATGGTCTCGGGCGAAGGGTCTGCCGCCTGTGCAGCTGGGCAGGCAATGGCGAGCGCAAGGAGTCCGGCCCAGCAACGACGCCTTCCAACCCTACGGTCACCAGGAGCGGAGCGCAAAAGCAACTATGCGGCCCCGACAGTTAACTCGCGGCGGCTATTGCCTTGAGTTGTCGGGTTTCTCATTGACAGCCTCGGAAAATTCCTGCCGCGCGCTTTCGTGCTTTACCGAAAGTACCTTGCCGTTACCCGCATCAACCTGAACCTCCTCAACGCCGGGTCGGCCCGCCACTCGAAGATCAAATGACCAAATCAGACAACCGTGTTCCGCTTCAAGCTCCGCACTGACCGTCGACGCGCCTGTCTTGCCCGAGAGCTTGGCCACCGCGATCTTCTGTGCTTGAGCCTGCGACACCCTGGCGAGACTACTCAGTTGAGCGTCGGACATACCCTTCGCCGGACGAATTGAACAGTGTTCTGCCGCAACTGCCGGAAGCGCACCGACCAACGCTGCGACAGCGCCAAGAATACAGAGCTTTTTCACTGCGGTGCCTCGCTGCTGACTGCAAAGAATCGGGCCAGGGGTGTCTGTTGGAGTCTTCGGCGCCATGATCGTTCCGTTTCCGCCGAAGCCGCTGGCCCCGCAGCTGGATCCTAAAACACGAGGTCGCGCGCGACGAAAGCGGCTGACTGTACCTCAGCCATACTTGACTCTGCGACTCGCCAGTGCTGCAAGCGGTTGATTCAT